>Ga0310690_10001432_pt1 | contig 42288 bp, 53 predicted proteins | sample AusTroGonzalo_MG_2_FD_207661 | JGI IMG/M metagenome (GOLD analysis project Ga0310690, IMG submission 207661) | Bovine rumen microbial communities from tropical cattle in Woodstock, Queensland, Australia - Gonzalo_04 (v2) (version 2) | ecosystem: Host-associated > Mammals > Digestive system >... | reverse complement strand
CGAAGCTCGACGACCCCGAACTCTTCAAGAAGGTGAACCGCTCGATAGGTACGACGGTGCAGCCCACCTACTACCGCGAGCGACTGCACGAAGCCGCCACCGGCACCGAGGACACCAAGCAGGAGGTATTAACTAAAGATTTTAATTGTTGGCAAGGCGTGAGCGTCAAGGACTGGATCAAGGCCGAGCAGGTGCGCCCCTTGCAGCGTGAAATGCGCATAGATGATTGCACCAAGGACAAGGGCTGGGTGATATTCACGGGCTTGGACTTCAGCCAGGGCGACGACTTGCACACGGCTTCTTGGTTGGCAGCGAGAAAGCACCCGTCTGGGCGTGGTACTGAGTTCTTTGCCGACTTTGACGCATGGATTAAGGAGTCAACGCTGAAGCAGTCGAGCATCAGCGCACTTTATGAGCAATGGATAGCGCAGGGATGGTTGCACGTTTCGCCGGGCGACATCTTCCAGCCGTCACTCTTCATCAACCGCTTGGACGAACTCATCAAGAAAGGCTGTCAGTTCATGTATTGGGGCTATGACAAGTATCAGTCGAAAGACCCCATTAACACGCTGAAAGCCTACTTGCAGAGCGCGTGGGGCATAGCCAACCCCGACCCGTACATACAAGTCGTTTCGCAGTTGAATAGCGAGTTCAATGCGCCGACTGATGACCTCTTTGCGGCGATGTTCGCCCCCGTGCCGTTCATCAGCTTCAGCCACAACCCCATGTGGCCGTGGTGCTTCGGCAATGCCGCGCTGGAGATCGACGGGCGCGACAACAAGCGACCCGTGAAGCGGAGCCAGTCAGACAGTTGCAAGGTTGACCCCGTGCAAGCCCTCATCATGGCGTTAGACTTGTATGAAAGGTATGAAGGAACGTTGCACTGATATTCTTAAATAACTTTAATATTTTGGCAAAAGATTTGGCGGTTATCAAATATTTTTCTTATATTTGCACCGTCAAAACATTGAGCGGCTGAAAGATGTCGCTGAAACCAGCGGCATATTTTTATGCCCAAACATGGAGAAATATAAACGGCCATAACCGCGTGGGACTCTGGAAACAGCCCAAGGTAACGCTCAATGTACCTGACAGCGCGTAGTGTGGCCATTTTTATTTATTTGTCAAAAACATTGAGTTATGAGTAACGAAGAATTTGAAAGAAAGCAGACTGAGCAGAAAGCCGCTCACATGCTGATGGTGGAGTTCGTAAAGAGCAATGCCAACCTCATGGCAACCGTATTGGAGCCAATCGTGGCAACATGGGGAGAAGTAACCTACGCAACATTAAAGGACAACATGGGCGTGGTTAGTCAGGTATTCGCAGGGGTAGCCTTGGAACTGATAGACCACAACAGCTCACTCGACCCTGAAGACTGCGACAATATGGTTTTGCCCGTCGGTGCCAAGACCATGAATAGCACCATCGAGGAATTGTCGAAGTTCATCAGTGCCGTGCGCCTTCTGTTTGTGCTCTTCATTGACAAGAACCTCAATCACCCTGCTATCGACATGGTACGCAAAGCATTCTATAAATACGAAGCGCAAATGTAACTATGGAAGAGATTTGGAAAGACATTGAAGGCTATGAAGGCCTGTACCAAGTGAGCAACCTCGGACGGGTGCGGTCGTTGGGGCGTACCATCATGCGAGGCACGAGATACGGCACCATTGCACCATACACCATCAAGCCGCGAGTGCTGATTCCTAAGATTTGCCAAGGCGGTTACTATCAGGTTGGGCTGTTCCCGATGGAGGGCAAGGCAACACCAGCAAAGGTTCACCGACTGGTGGCAAAGGCTTTCGTTCAGAATCCTGACAACCTGCCTGAGATTAACCACAAGAACGAGAACAAGAGCGACAACAGGGCTGAGAATCTGGAATGGGTGACGCATATCGACAACTGCCGATATGGTACACGCAACCAGCGAGGCGGTGAAAAGAAGTCGAAGGCGGTCATTCGGATGGATATGGATGGCAATACGATTTCAGAATATCCAAGCGTCATCGAGGCGCAACGGGCTACAGGCACAAACCGCTATCAGATCAGAATGTGTTGCAACGGCAAATACAAGACTGCTGGCGGTTATCGCTGGCGGTTCAAAGAATAACATTTTATTTATCAGACAACAATCGAGAGACATTCCCCGCCAGAATGCCTCTCTTTTTTTATATCTATTATAATTTATTTAACTATGGCAAAAACAGTAAACAACCCAAAAGAAAAGATGCGGATGAACATCGAACTGGCCGACAATGGCATCATCATCCGCAACCCTGAGTGTGAGGATAAAGTGACGCTGGCGATCACCAGCGAGGCGAAAATAATCTACGGTGAGCACGACCTGACAAACGAATACAAGGCCATCGGTCAGAAGATCTACGACTGGCTTTTGGAGGAGGTGATTGACAAACATGAAGGTGAACTGATCGTCACCAACTTCGACATCGACGTGGTGGCGACATTAAAAGGGAGGCCGATGGAATAGAGTATCAGGCACAAAATAAAGACAGAGTATCTTTTAAAGACATAGTAACATATTAACAATTTGAATTATGAGCAAAAAAAAGTTTCAATCGTGCCACAGCGCACAACAGAGTTCAAGCGGTGTTCTCTCGTTTCAAGAGAGACGAACAAGGCAGAATCACTCCCACACCATTGTATGACATCTATGGCCCTGAATATCTTAAAAGATAGAAACCCGAATTGAAATCTGAGAAATCGGCGACAAAACGTGTGTTTGTCGCCGATTCTTGTTTTTGAACACGAATTATCATTAATTTACACGAATCATGACGCGACAGGAAGCAATAAACAGATGGAAGGGCATCGTTTCGACGGTGTTCTGGGCAGAGGAAGCCATTGCGAAGGAGTGGGACGAGAAACTGATAGCGGCTCCCAGCATGAGCAAGGATGAACAGCAGCAGTTTGCGGACGGCTACTGCGAGGCCATTGCCACGGAGATAGTCAGCCGGTCAACGGACGATGAACTGGCTAAAATAGATTAACGACAACAAATTAAACGAATTAGAAGATATGGCGACAAAAAATGAAATACAGAAACTTTGTGCGTATCTGCATCGGGTGACGGACAAGGTGGAGAAACACGCACAGACGTTACGTGAACAGATGGAGAAAGGGCTGGTGACGTGGGAAGAATGCAAACAGTTGGCCGAAGCCAGCAACCTCGCTGAGTGGATAGGCTGTCAGGTGCATGAAGTGGAGAATCTTGCGAAAGAGCAGCGTTTCAGTCTCGGCTACCTGTACCGATGCAAGCAGTCAGACCCATTGGAAATCGTGAAGGCTGGGAATCTGTACAGACTGCGTAAATGGAACAATACTTACATCGTTTGTGGCAAAGGCTTTGCCATCAGCGAGAAGGTGATACCTGAGTATTTTGAGCGGGTAACGGAAGAGGAGGACAAGAAATGAAAAAACAGAAATTGATTTATATCTCCGGCAAGATGGGAGAAAAAAGATTGTCGAAAGCGACGGTCAGGAAATTCGAGGTGGCGCAGGAGAAACTGCTGAATGAGGGCTGGGTGGTGATCAATCCCGCCAGCCCAGTCTTTCAACGCTCTGCGCAGAAACATGTCGAGATAGAGGAAAAGAAATGGCAAGATTTAAAGTTTGGCGAGTTTGACTGGTATGCGTGGCTGTTGCTGTGGGATATGCACTCGCTGGCTCTTTGCGATGCCATATACATGCTGAAGGATTGGCAGGAATCCCCAGGAGCCACCGCCGAATACTACTACGCAAAAGCGTGCAAAAAAGAAATCATCTTTGAAAAGTAAGGAACTATGAGCGACGAACTGAAAAAGATACGCGAGCACATTGAGCGGACGGTGACGCATATCGCCCGTGAGCATGGCGTGACGGATGATGTCGTTTGGAAGCAGATGCTCATGACGGCGGTGGAACATGCGAAAGTGACAAACATTAAAACAACATGATTATGATGGACTACAACAACCCTAACGACCCGTGGCTTCAGACGGGTTATGACCCTTACAAGGAATTAGACGAAGACGGCAGGATGATGATGGGCTGTCTCCACATCGGCGGCATCGTCGCAATGATGATCATCGGCCTGATTCTGTGTGCGATTTTCTGCGGATGCACCACTACGAAGGTGGTGGAAGTGGAGCGCGTGCGGACGGACACGACGTATATCACCAAGTGGCAGCGGGATTCCGTATGGCTGCATGACTCCATCAGGATAGCGGAGAAGGGCGACTCTGTGATGATAGAACGCTGGCATACAAAATACGTTGAGAGGCTTCAGCACGACACGCTGTATCAGTCGAAGACGGACTCAATACCAGTGCCGTACCCAGTGACTAAATTGGTGGAGAGGGAACTGTCATGGTGGCAGCTCACGCAGATGTATGCCGGCGACGTGCTGCTCGTCGGCCTGCTGATCCTATTGGGCTACGGAGGCTGGAGGATGTGGCGTGTCTATCGTTTCTTCTGATTAAAGACAGAGTAACTTTTTAAAGACATAGTAACATATTAACATAAATCGTAGGAACTATGGCGAAAAATATGGTGAGTGATGCGGTAATTGTAACGCTTCAGAAGACGCTTAAAACATTTTGCGTAAAGACGGGTTACACAGAGGATAGTGTCTTTGAGGGACTGCTTGACTACATGATAGGATTTTTTAACCCGTCACTAACGCCTGAACCTAACCCTGCGTGGAAGTTTAAGCCCGAAGATAACGAGGTGTTTCACGATATGATGATGGAACCCGTGCGGCTCATGGTGAACCGCATCGACATGTCGGCGCTCGCTGAATTATACAAAGTAACAAAGGACAGAAGAATATAACATTATTATATATGATTACAGCAGACCAATTTGCAACAGCATGGGCCATCGGCATGATGTTGGCCGTTGCGTTCTTCCTGATAGGAGGCATCGCATTATGGATATATAGAAAGTTCTACTGAAAGTGGAGAACGAAATAACCGCCGTGAGGCGTAGACTGTGCGCGAGCATAGCAATTGAGCTATTTTAATTATTGGTAATGTGGCGGCTCGGAGGGTTTTTGTTAAATTTTTCCCTCCGAGCCTTTTTTTATGGCAAAGCCGAGTCCTATGTCTTTAAAATAATACTATGTATTCACGGTAAACCTTAAACAATGTTTTCTTCGGTATATGTAAGAAGTTGAACTAAAATATCGAAGAAAATGAAGAAATTCGGTTATTTATTATTGTTGTGCCTCAGTGTGATGGGTGCCATCGGAGGCTTTGGGTATAGTCTGTATTGCGAGGCATACCCGATAGCCGTGGGCGTGGTTGTGCTGGCTTATTCAGCATGGCCAAAGGTCAAAGAGTATTTCACCTATCTAACGCTCTGAACCGATGGAGATCACACTTGAAGCAATCATCAGCCTGATAGGGCTGTTTGTCGGCGGCGGTGCCGGTGCCTTCTTCACATGGCGATACCAGCGGAAGAAGGCCAAGGCCGAGGCCGAGAGTGCCGAGATCGACGCGGCTAAGGAAATGCAGGGTCTTTACAAACAGATGTTGGCCGACGCTAACGAATACCTGGAGGATGCCCGTAACAAGGTGGACGGACTGCGCCAGGAGCGCGACCACTACAAACAAGACCGCGACGAGCAGCGAAAAGAGATTGAGAAACTGACTAAGCTCTACTACGAGATTAAGACCGACGGTGAGCGTGAGCGTTCAAGGCTCAAAGTGGACATCAGCCGCGTGCAGAACCAGCTGAAGGGTATCATCCCGTTCACTTGTACGGTGCCCGACTGCAAACTGCGCCGGATGATGGAGACGGCCGAGTTGCCAACGTCGCAAGAGCAGGAGGCCACGAAGCAGGACATCGAACCGACCAACGAGGAGCTTTGACGGATTGAAGATTGAAGATTGAAAATTGAAAGATGAGAGCATCGCAAACTTTGATTAATCAGATCAAGAAGTTCGAGAGTTGTGCGCTGACGGCATACCCGGATGCCAAGGGTGTATGGACGATCGGCTACGGCCACACGGCAGGCGTTAAGAAGGGCGACCGCATCACCCTCTATCAGGCCGAGCAGTTCCTGAAGGAAGACCTTCAGAAGTTCGAGGCCGAGGCGAACAAGTGCAAGCGCATATCCACCCAAGGCCGTTACGATGCCATCCTCGACTTCATCTATAACTGCGGCCCCGCAAAATTCAACAGCTCCACACTGAAGAAGTACATCGAGTGCGGCAAGGCGACGTGGGAGATACAAGAGCAGTTCCTTCGCTGGGTGAACTCAGGCGGCAGGAAACTCGGTGGCCTTGTGACGCGGCGCATCTGGGAGGCTAACAGATTTAACGAGTAATACATAGTATTGTTTAAAGACATAGTAACATGAAGACTATCACCCTACAGCCTGGCGAGCAGGTCATCATCGAGGCGGCAACGACACCAACGCCGGAGCCTACGCCTACACCCGACCCAACACCAACACCCGACCCAACACCATCTGACTTTGGCAAGTATCTCTATGAATACGCTGTGCTCAACGATGAGCATATCTGCGAAGACAACGGCGACCATACGCCGGGCGACACCAACGACGACTGGTGGGATGAGGATGACTTCCGGCTGGCTATGGAGAAACTGAAGGCCGACCCCGACGTTCTGTTTGTCACCTCCTGCGGCGACATCATCGAGAGTGGCAGTCCGAAGAAAGCCACGCCAAACGACGATGCCAAAGAGTTCTTCGACATGTATAACGTACCATACTGGCAAGTGGCTGGCCTCCGATTCTTCACCTGCGTCGGAAACCACGATTTCTACGGACTCTACGAAAATCGCTGCGGTGACAGGATCATGGGCGAGCGGTTCTCCGACGAGACATCCATCGACGGCTATAATCAGAGTGTGCGCGACCGTATTGGCGACTTTTGGATCAGCGGCCAGGGCATCAACGGCATCGTGCCGGGAAGGGGCCGTATCGTATTCGACACGCAGGACGGCAAAGTGCCGGAAAACGGGCAGGCCGACATGAATTTCTTTGCGTTCAACGCCTATATTGAGATGTACAAGGATGCAGCAGGCTACACCGAACCGCTGGCACCAACCGAGAACCGATTCAGCGACGAGGCCATCAAGACGATGACCGACTACGTGCTGGCGCACTGGGACGAGTGCAAAGACCGTCTCTCAGGGTGGAATGCAGGGCGAAACGGTATGCGCAACGCCTACTCGAAGCTGAACTTCTGGATGCAGAAGGGTGACGACGTGTTCATCTTCCTCAGTGTGGACTATGGCGACGATGTATGGCCAGTAAATAACGTGTGGCATGACCGCATGATCCACGCCCGCACGCTGATAGACTTGAACGCCCGAGACCCATACATAAAGCGTATGAAGGAATACGTGGCCGATACGGGCTATTGCGCAGACGATGATCCGTACAACTTCCGTTACTATTCGCCCAACACGCTCGTCTGGCTGAAGGAGTTGATCGAGAACAACCAGGGCAAGAAGATTCACGTCTTCATGCACCACTTCATGCCCCATCGTGTCGGCAACGGCGACCCTCTTGGCGACAATCTGCCGAAGAACGGCGGCTGGTCATATTCCGACATCAACAAGGCGGGAATCCTCTCAAGCACGGGGCTTAACAAGGGAAGCAACGCCTTGTCTGGCATCGAGTTCTGGTTCCTCAATAAGTTGGGCAATCAGTTCAAGAACGTCATCTATTATTCCGGGCACTCACACATCAGTTTTGAGAACGGCTACCATGCCGACAACCGCGACTACCCAGTAGTCAGCCGTAAGACTGGCGGCTCGTTTGTCTACACACGCGACAGCAACACGCCCACGGGCGAGGCTGGTTCGTGGTTCGTGTCGCTGCCGTCGCTGTCAAAGCCACGTTACATCGAGGGCGGTTCGTCATCGCGCATGTACGAGGATGCCGAGATGACGCTGTGCGAGGTCTACGAGCGTGGCGTGGTGGTGAAGGGCTACAAACTGCGCAAGGGAAATACCGACGTCTATAATCCATCAAAGCCGCTATTCGAAAAATCCATACTGCTGAGATAGCAGGGTCTCTTCATAGATAATCTACATGTATAAGAGTTTTAGAGCAGTTTTATTTTATAAGTGAGAAAGGTTATCGTTTTCATGGTATTAGATTGTTGGTTGACAGGGGTGCAGCGGCACCCCTTTTTTATGTATATCGGTAAACCTAAAACGACCAAATGAGCGGTTAGTATAGCACTATTCGCGCATTTTTTTATGGGTAGCTTAACAGAATATCTCAGCGGTTATCGGGGAAGGCATTCGGTATATAATTACGACAGCCCACGATACAACACCAGGACTGGCAGCCTGAATAAAGGCGGCGATAATGGTGGCCCTGTAGAAGTGTTCGGTGTCGAAGTGAACATCAACATGCTTGGCAGCATCATGACTACAGACCCATACATGGCAGCCATGATGCGCAAACTCATCAAGGAAGTACTCAAAGAGGCACGAAAGAAATTGTCCGAAGATGCAAAGAGCATCATGAAAAGCGACCCGAGAAAGGCAGCGAGGGCAGTGAAGTATGCCGTCTATAAAACCGACTTTGGCGGTAACCTGAGCATTCTCCAAAAACGGAAGGGAACGGCAGGCGCAAAGTACGAGTTAGTACGTCAGCGAAAGGTAGAACAGAACCCGAAGATGCGAGGCGGCAACCGCCGGAAACGTGAAGACGATGGGCGCAACAGGCTTGATTACTACTTCGGTGCCGATCGTGGTTATATACTACGATTTTTAGCATCAGGAACAGTGCCGAGAATGTCCCGCTTTGGTGCCCGTGGTGGCATCCGTAGAAGCGACTGGTTCGGACATACCGCACCGTGGCAAATGGAAACAGCAGCGTCTGACGTGGCCGCTGCCATTACAGAATACATAAACAGCGAAACACATGGCTAAGAGTGATGTATTAGTCCGCATGAAAGCGGACACCAGTGGTTATAATGCCAATATAGCGAAAGCACGCAGGCAACTCGACCAATTCAGGCAGGACAACTTGACGCTTGGTGGAATACTGAATCAGTCCACCAAGTCCATCATGGCCGCTGCTGCCCAATATGCTTCGTTTGCTGCCATTCTCGGAACTGTATCGTCAGGAATAGCGACGGTCATTTCAGAGGGTACGGCAATGGCGCGTGAGATGGAAGGCGTGAAAATGGCCTTCGACCGTCTGAACCAGCCGGGACTGCTTGACAGCTTGCGCGAGGCGACACACGGCACCGTGAACGACCTCGAACTGATGAAGAATGCCGTTAAGTTTGAGAACTTCGGGCTGTCACTGGAGCAGATGGGAACATTCCTCGCTTTCGCCCAGCAACAGGCAAAAGACACGGGTCAGTCGGTAGAGTACCTGGTTGACTCCATCGTAACGGGTCTTGGACGTAAGTCGCTGCCCATCCTTGATAACCTCGGACTGTCATCCACAGAGATCAAGGAGCGCATGAAGGAAACGGGCGACATGACAAAGGCCGTTGCAGACATCATCAAGGACAGAATGGAAAAGTCGGGCGGTTACATCGAAACCGCTGCCGACCGTGCGGCACAGGCTCAAGTACGTCTTGATAACGCCATGATGGAGTTAGGCAACACGTTTCAGACGTTGACGGGCGAGGCATCAAGCATGTGGACTGAAATAAAGATCGGGGCGATTGACCTTCTGAACACCGCCATAAAACCGCTTATCGCCGCTCTTAATGCCATTGCAGCCCACGCTAACGTGCCGTCAGCCGAAGACATCCTGACGCGAGGCATGACGGACGTGACGGACACCGTTGATGATAATGGCCGTCTGATTCGTAAAAACGCCATTGCGTCGATTCCTGAAATCACCGTGACGGGCGCACTATCAAAAAAGACGGGAAAAGGTGGTGGTGCAACCGTTAAAGGCCCGTCTGCTTCGGATTTTGAAAAGTTCATCGGTAAGGCGGCTATCGGCGCAAGCGGTCTGAAAGGCTCAGACGATGCTAATTTCCTCAGTCCTTACGCCATGATGCTCGATGAAATCAAGACAAAGATTCTCGACATTAAGGATGCAGACCTTGGTTCCGCTCTCGACATTCCCGATGTGTACGCGGAGAAAATGAAGGAAATGGATAAGAATCTGAAGGCCGTCGTTAAATCTGCAAACATTACCGCTGACGTTGTTGGTAGTATCGGTGATGCTTTCAGTGCCATTGAAGACCCTGCTGCAAAGGTGGCTGGTACGGTGATGCAGGCTATCGCTTCTGTGGCTCTCGGTTACGCCCAGGCTACGGTGCAAGCATCAGAATATGGCCCGTGGGCATGGGTTGCTTTTGCTGCATCTGGTCTTGCCACAATGATGACAACTATCGCCAGTATTCACTCGGCTACGGGTTATGCAACTGGTGGTGAGGTGCAAGGCAATTCGTACAGTGGAGATAATATCCCGATTATGGCAAATGCTGGTGAGGTGGTGCTGACGAAAGCCATGACGCGGACGCTGGCGGCAAACCTTCAGGGAAATGGCATGGGCAATATGAATCTGCGTACAAAGGTAAAAGGCACTGAGTTGCTGGTGTGGCTCGATAATAGCCTGGCACAGTCTGGACGTGGGGAGTTGGTGACGTGGGGACAGTGATTTATTGAAAATTGAAAATTGAAAATTGAAAGCAGGAGCGAAGAAGATTGAAAATTGAAAATTGAAGATTGAAAATAAAGCGCGGAAAGTAATTGAAAATTGAAAATTGAAAAGTTCAGAAAATTGAAAGGATATGAGCGTAATTGTTGGTAGGGATGTGATGATTTACAAGGGCAACGACAATAGCCAAGTGGCGATTGCTGCCGCTAAGAGTTGCGTGGTGTCGCGGAGTGTGGACATGATCGAAAAGGCTTCATCGACTCAGGGCACGGATAAAGAGTACGTGACTGGCCGCAAGGGGTGGGAGGTGAGCATCGACCACCTTGTGACCACTGGCAACGAGTTTGAGGGGCTGAATGCCGTAGGCGCGACGTTCACGCTGCGGATAGTGATCGACAACGTGACAAAGACTGGCTCGGCCATCTGCGAACATGCCGACCTCTCTGCACCCGTGAACGGACTGGCCACAGGGGTGGTGAGATTCCGGGGCACTGGTGCGCTGACGTAAAGACATATTAACATATTAACAGATAAGAGCGATGGGATATACAATGACGTTTTACGACCGGGCACCGCTGCCCCGCGCATACTCGCTGCTGATCGACGGTGGCGGTACGGCCATCACGGGTGGCGCGTCACAGTTCGAGACGGTGGAGGATGCCGATGCCGATATGTTCATGCCTGTGAGGTGTCAGTCTGGCACGTTCAGATTCATCACCGAGGAAGACGATGCCGACGCACGCTCAAAATGGGAGGGGATGATTCCGTTAGACGCGCTGTCGAAACCTGTGAAGCTGATGCAGGGCAGTACCGTGGTGTGGCAGGGGTATATTCTGCCGCAAGTGTTTCAGAACGACTATCCTTATATCGGAACACAAGAGCATGAGATGCCCGTGCAGTGTCCGCTGAGTGTGTTGGACTCGCTCGACATCGACCCCGACCCGAACGGCTCAGCCCCAATAGTGAACAGCCACCCGACCATTACGTTTGCGGAGTTGCTTCAGACCTACATCTTCGGACGGCTGACGGGCACCACGTTTCAGTATTACTACGTGCAGGGCACGACGGCGGTGGTGGCGGCGAGACTGGCCGTGAAGGTGATGTGGCAAAACTTTCTGGAGACTGATTCTAACGGCCGTCTCACATGCAAATACACCTGTAAGCAGGTGCTTGAGGAGTTCTGTAAGTTCTTCGGCTATACCTGTAGGGTGTGCGGGCAGGACGTGTATTTCACCCAGCCAACGGGTAACAGTCTCGGTTTCGCCAGATACACCACACTCACAGGAACTGGCACCGCCATACAGCGTGGCACGTTCACCATCACCGACGCGATGTTTGCCGACACCGAAGACAACGAGGCCATTCATCCGGGCGTGGGGAAGGCCACCGTCCGCTCAGACATTAACGAACTGGACAACCTGATAGAAATCCCATACGATGAACTCTACGACCGCTACAACGCAGGACTGCCCGCAGGCACCCAGCAAGACCCCCGAATCATCATCCGCTCGGTGGACTGGTATTCGCACAACGTCTACAACCTGATACGCCAGCCCGACACGGACGGCGGTCACCTGATTTACGACAACGACAACGTGTCGATAGATGTCTATATGCAGACGAAGCCAGGAGTGGGCGACGATGCCGGCAACCAAAAGCGTTACGGCCGGTTCTTCGTGTACGACGATACCGACGTGGGCGACGACATCACTACGCAGCAGATTCCCGAAAGCAAAGGACAATTTAGTTGGAGAAAGTGCATCGAGGTTTTCCATTCTCATGTTTCGGGCACACCCAGCAGCAGCACGCCCTCGTTCAAGATCACCTCGAAGCAGGTTTTCGTTATCTCCGACGGTATGCTGTATATCAACTTCAAGTGCCACGAGGTGTCGGCGTGGCTGGTGGGTAACGAGAACGTGGAGACCTACCCGAAGGCCATGTGCAGCCTGAAGATTGGCAGTAACACCTATTGGAATGGCTCGGCGTGGGTTCAGAGCAACAGCCTTGTGACGTTCGACCTCTCGTTCACAAGCGACGGAGCCAAGACGAACCGCCCCAGCTACCGCCAGGCTTACGGCGGCGACATCGTGAACGTGCCCCAATATGATGGCTATGGTGCGAAGGTAGACGGCACCATGCGCGGCAATATCGAGTTCTCGGTGATAGACGTGTCGTCATTCGCAACAATCGACTGGGAAGGTTCTCAGGTGGCCTACATCAACGGATTCTTGCCTCTGCTCGACTTTGAGATTGGCTTCGTGCGTGGTGTCATCGAAGACACTCAGCATCGGGGTAACGAGTACTCGGTGAAGGGCGGTGCATTCCGCGACGAGGTGAATGTCGACCTGATATGGGCATCGGATGTGCCATACGGCCCTTCAGGTTATCAGCGACGGATGCCCGCCGGACTCGGATATATCTTGGACGGCAACGACAAGCCCAAGCAGAACGTGCTGTCTATGAACGGCAGCAGCGTCGTGGCCGAGGAAATGGTGGCCGGGCTGATCGCCACCTACGGCCAAAGCACTCACCGAGTGGTGCAGATGAACCTCCGCTCATTCCTTCTCGGCACCGTCACCCCGCAGGCCGTCAGCTACGGCCTCGAATCGGGCATGTTCCCACTCGCCATCAGCCACAACTGGCGCGAAGACATCACAACACTCACACTAATTGCACTATAACCTCAAACGAACTAAGCAATGAAACTGAACAGAAGCAAAATCCAGCGAATGATCGAGACTGGCCAGCTGAATCCCGCAGTGCCACAGAAGCAGGGCAGCGGCAGCGGTGGCGGCGGCGGTGGCATTTCGGCTACGTGGGTGGATGATCACTACGTGAGTAAGGAGTTTTTCAGTGCCATCTTCAAAATTTACAACGGCTCTGACGATGATGAGAACGAGATTCTGCCCAACGACGAGATGCCGTCCACCACGACCAACGTCAACATCAAGGCCATCTTCGGCCTGTGGACAGAACGCTTTTTGTCGGCTATGGGCAAGGGTGCCGACGGTGGCGGCGGCGGCGCGTCATACCTCTCGCAGTTGCTTGATGTCATCATCAGCAACCCGCAGAACGGCCAGTCGCTTGTTTACGACAGCACGCTGGCTAAGTGGGTCAATCAGAACTTGCAGCAGGGCAGCGTCTCAAGCGTGGCGTTGAGTGTGCCGACGGGCTTACTGGTGAGCAACGGCAGCAGTCAGACGATTACCGCTTCAGGCACTTTTGCCATCACCTTTGCGACAGGCTATGAGGCATTCAAGCCGTTGGACTATTTCGACGCAAACAAGAATGCAAAGAAGGCCAACGCCCTGAATGTAAGTGCGGTGAAGAAGGCGTGGGGACAGACGTATATCGACATCAACGGTGTGCCCGCCACCATCAGCGGGAACATGGAAGACGTGGGCGACGTGACGATGGACAACAATAAGTCCATCAAGATTAAGGACACTAATGGTAATGCCGCCTCGCTCTTCTCTCTGAACAGCAGCGACGTGCTGAATATCGGACATGCCGGCTACGAGACTAATTTGCGTGGATTGGCCGTGAAGTTTGTCTATGGTGCCAGCTCGGTACTCGGCATGATTCTGGACGGCAGCGGTAACGTGGGTATCGGTGAGGGCAGTCCGCAACACAAACTGCATGTGAACGGCGGCATCTATGCCACCAGCTACGTGACAACGCTATCTGACGCTCGGAAGAAGGACATTCTGGAGAAGTTCACCCTCGACGTTGATGCCGTCGCCATTGCGTCGCTTGTCCGCTTCACACGGAAGGACTCTGCCGATAAGACCGTGCATGTGGGTTGTATCGCTCAGGATTGGCAGAAGATATTGCCGGAGGCCGTGATCGAAAGCGAGGACGGTACGCTGTCGCTCGATTATAGTGTCGTCGCAGCGGCATCGGCCATCAGCCTTGCCCGCAAGGTGCAGGAGCAGCAAAAGGAGATTGACGAGCTGAAAGCGCGTCTGAGCAAAATCGAGAAACTATTAAATCTGTAAGGTATGGCTCACGGAACAAACATCATCAGCGCACCTGTCGTTATGCCTGCCGACATTGCGGCCATCCTGGGCATCAGCGGCACCGACCTTGAAACGCTTTGCACCAGTCCGGCTATTAATATGTGGGCCGTTTATAAGCCTGTGCAGGTGAATCAATACAACGAGATTACGCTGGCGCAACGAAAAGCGGTCAATTTCGGCATCATCAATATTCCGACGTGGGCAAACATCAACAAGATGGCCAACTTTTGGTTTGGCATCGACACCACCGCCACTAACTTCCCGGATGTCGGCATCCGTCCGATATATTGGGGCTATCAGGTGCCGACGGGTTTCAAGCGTCTCAGCGACTTTTCGGAATATCCGCTGACAGCCGACGCACTCGGCTATTTCCACGGTGCAGAGGCACCCGTCGGCAGATCTTCAGAACCCAACTACACCATTGAGGGAAATGGTCATCTGAGAATCAGGTATGACACAGGGGCACTCGACGCGAGAACGGTCAAGCTGAAAGACCTCACCTATGTCGCCGGAGGCTTTGACGTTGAAAACATGTACTTTGGCATAGTCATGCACAAGGTTGGCTCGAACGATATTTATGCAGGCACGCAGATGACGAAGATCGCAGACTTGGAGACTTACGGCGCATACGTTGACATGGCGAATCTCGATGCCAGCTTTAACGGTGACTGGGAAATCTTCCCGATGGCCAGCAGCGACATTATCAGTTTCACCCACAACCTCGGACAATACACCAACGGAAAGTTTATGGCCTTGCAAGAGCGTGAGACCATCGGTATAGGCACGACCATCGTCAGGATGAACATACTGGAGCAGTCGTTTAACTCATTCCGAAATACGGAAGAAAGCAACCGACTTCTGTATGTGAATATTACGCTGAAGAACGATGCTTTTCAGGGCACACTCGGTGCTGACGTGAAATTCGAGGTGTTTGACGATCAGAACAACATGATTGGTCAGAACACCATAACGGCTTCGGCATCGGGCGGTTCGGGGCAGATGCCTTACGGCACAACGAAGCTGGTGAGTGGTGCAGTTGATCTCGGCAACCTGCTAATCTTAAACGAGGCTTACAGCGTCAGAGCAACGGTCACGCCCGACTACGGTCAGAACATCGGGCTGTCGTATGCAGTTTGCATGGTAACAGATGGCCCGTCACCTTACGCATAATTCACGGTAAACCCATAACGCGGAATTGTCGGTAAAGAAAAAAGGCAAAAGAATTATGGATGCAAAGTACATCATACAGGAAGGCGACATTGCGAAGTATCAGTTTGAAATCAAGCATGAAGACTTCGACATGAAGCGTGACGATTTCGAGGTCATGCTGTCATGGGGGATGCTGGGGCAGTCGCTGACGGTGAAGAAGAGCCAGATGCCGTGCGACGAAGACGGTAATTGGTTCTTGATTGTTGACAGCAAGGGGATGGTCGGAAAGTTGATGGCTACATGTCATTATCTGATACCTGACTCTGACATGCCAGAAGGCTTGCGCGATGAGTATAGCCGTAAATATATCGGATTTGTGACCGCCAGCCCGTGCGTGCAGTTGGATTGCTGCTGCCCCTGCCATGAGCAAGAAGATGATCATGTCACCTATACCCGCGTATGGCGTAACGACGTGAACACGCTCTATCTGAATGTGCGCACCACGGAAGAGGACGGCGAACATCGGCCAATAGTGGATAGCGAGGGTCAGCAGATCAGAGTGAGAAAAGAAGACAAGGATATTCATTAGAACATTTTTAAATATAAAGATATGGCACAGAATTTTGATTTACAGCAAAACGGGCCTGAGTTACAGGACATCATCAATGATGTGCGCCCGGAAACGGAAAGGGCTATGGCCGCCGAAGCAGACTTGCAGCGGCAGATTAACGACATTGTGAGTGGTGATGCGATGGTGAACCTTGCGGCCAGTCCGACGGCTATCTTTGCCGAAGAGGAAAGCACCATCAATCTCACGGCTACGACTAATCAGAACGCCAGCGCGATTGTCATCAAGAAAGGCGATACGGTCATCGGTGAAGGTAGCGGCACGTCGAAGAGTGCCTCCGATACCGTTACGCCTACTGAGGTGGGCACAATCTCATACGTGGCAGAGTTCACCATTTCGGGCAACCAACGCACGGCGAACCGCAGCGTGAGCGTCGTACTGCCTATCTATTACGGTGTCGGTGCGGAATACCCTGCCGAGATGACCAAGGACAACACGCCTCGCGTGCCTGGTTCTTTCAACTACGCAAACATCGCCACCGAAGCAGGGCAATACCTGTTCTTTGAGATTCCCGACGACAAGAAACTCACGGCACTGGCTGTTGTGTCAGTACCAGCAGACACTTCGCTCTCTTTCGAGCAGATTGAAAGCCAGCGCGAGGGCTACAAGGCTTATCGCAACGTTGTGCCTCGCGGCACTGGTACCTATACCTATAAACTTACTATTGCAAACGATTAAAGACATACAACTATGGCAGATATTTTTAACATAGCAGGCGAAATCAACAGCACCTCTCAGGAAGGAACCGCTGTTCACGCCAATCAGGTCAAAGATGACTTGCAGAATAAAAAGCAGAGTCAGATAAATGAGGAAGTCGGTGAGGAGTTGGTTCTTCACACCAACCGACTGAATGCCCTGACGGGTCAGAACTATGTCACCGTAGTGGCTACGCAGAGCACAACCGTAGCCGACATCCCGACGCTGATCAACGCCAGCGGCGAAGGTGAGCAGGCCGACACCCTCTATCGCGTCGGGTTCTGGGACGGTAGTGCCTATGTCGCTGACAAGTACACCGAATATGCTTGGAACGGCACAGCATACGTCATTCTCGATGTAAAGTCATCTATCAGCGAGGTATTCGACATCAGCCTCTATAAAGCGGTTGGTGGTGTACTGGCTACATTTGCAGACCTTTCAGCAGCACTTGACGGTGGAAACAATGTACCAGCAGGTGTCAGACAGGGCGGTATGAGCATCAAGTTCGTACAGAGTTCTGACAATAAGTATGTGCAGTATCGCTATATGCTCGATAATGCCGCAACTGATAGTAATTTTACTAATATTGCTAATTGGCAGGGAAATAATATATATTGTAATTTTAAATCGAAATTTGGAGAATTGATATATAATGGTGGAAATTCATACTCCGATAAAGTGGGTGCAATTGCTGGTCACAGTTTCGTCATCTATCTCCAAGATATAGACAATTGCGATGATAATCAAAATGTATATTTTGCCGTTCATGTTAAATACAGTGAATCAGAATCTGAAAATACAATTATATCCAATAATCAAAGTTCTTTTGTTAAGAAGAACAAATACGCTTTTGCTTTATCTTCTGGAAACGGAGACGTTGAATACATTAGAATAGCAGCGAGAGTAAAAGAAGGTAAGAGCCTTTTATATCAAATTGACGATGTAACATACACTAATGAAACAGCTACACAGACTCTTGAAACTGCTGAGAAAAGTCTGAATAATCAAGAAAAAGGTTTTGGTGAATTCTGTTCAAAAGTTCTTCTGTCTTATGGGAGAATAGAAACTGATACTACAATATCTGATGGTTATAAGGTCATAGAGCCTATCTCAAATGGTTACGCGCATAGTCAGATATTGCACAATGTGCTGCAAGTAATACCAACAACCATTCCGTGTGCTATCCTTAAATATGATAATAATGGCAATTATTTAGGATTCCTATCAGCTACTACAGAAGCAAGGTCGTTTTCAGTAGAAAACATTAGACTACAAGTGCCTGTCGGCAATGGAGAAACATTAACTGATATTGAGGAATCTATAACCATTGTGTCAAATTATGAAAAACACAAACTTGATGTAATTGATACAATCGGTACTAACAGAGTTGAGTATTTTCAGGGAGGTTTTGCAAACGATGGCACGCTGACAGATACTCCTAACAGGGTGCATACGAATATCCTTAAAAACGTCAAATCTATCACTCCTCAGAATGGTTATGAATTTACTGTACTCAGATATGATAGTGACGGTAGCGCTGATGCAACCTTATGGGGATGGAAACAAACAACCTTCGACATACCTTATAGCAACCACACAATAAGGGTATGTATTCGCAAAACAGATGAATCAGCATTTAATGCTGAGGACGCTTACGGAGTTCTCCAAATTGTTCGTTATTCTCAATGTGAAATATTATCCAACGAATCGTTTGGATTTAATTCGAGGAATGTGATGTTAGATTACGGTAATATTTCCCCGACTACATCGGAGGTATCAAATGCAAGAACTAATAGACTGCATAGCGGTTACATAGATAACTGTTTGTGCGTTTACGCGGAATCGGGTTATGAAGTTGCTGTACTTATAATTAACGAAGACGGCACATTTGATCAAACGCCTTATGTGTGGAAATCTGAATATGCTTTCAGCAAGCCACATCGTGTTAGATTTAATGTCAGAAAGTCAGACAATACCGATATTGCTAATATATCAGATGTTATTCCTCATATCTTTGTGCTTACCAGCACATCTTATATACCTAAGAAAATAAGTATATTGGGAGATAGCTTATCCACATTTGGAACAGCTACCGTTGAACATCCTGACCCGCAAGATAACTATGGTGGTATATGGACTTACCCGCAAAATGGGTGTCGATATCCTCAAGATAACTTGTTTTTTGATGTTGACCATACTTGGTTCAAAAGACTTATTGATAATTTTGGATTTACACTGGGAATCAATGAAAGTTGGGCAGGAACTACAATAACAGATGCAAGAACGGACATACCTCCTATCTCTTTACAAAGTAGGATAGATCACCTTGATGACAATGGCACTCCTGATATAATATTCATATTTGGGGGTACAAATGATATAAACAGAGGGCCATCCGAACAGCATCCGACAATACCTGAAGTACCTTTGGGAACATTCAACACAGAAGACCCCACCAATTATACAGCAGAAGAAATTGCTGCATTACCTAATCACACATTTGCTGATGGTGTTAGGACAATGTTGATTCGCGTGTTGAAGACTTATCCTACATCAAAAGTTATAATGATATTGCCATTTATTACAACCAATCCATCAAGAAATACGAGACTTGATGCTTTCTTGGAGGTGTTAAAAGAGGCTTGTGACTATTTTGGCGTGGCTTATGTGGATGCAAGAAGGGCTGGTATAAATATGTGGAATAAATCATCTTATCTTCCAGATTCTCTGCATTGTAATGCAAAGGGTGCTGAGATGCTTTACGAGGAAGTCGCAAGTTTTGTGGGTTATAATGATTTGTTACTGAAATATCTGTAAAAGTATTCGTATATAGTTAATACACAGGGTTCTTGTAATAACTCAATACATAACTCAATACATAACTCAATACATAAGAGAGGCGGGATTTAATGCTCGTCTCTCTTCGTTTTTTCAAAAAACTGAAGAAAAATTTTGTTGTTCCAGAAATAATGCTTATCTTTGCATCGCTTAAATTCCAATGCGGTACGTCGATGCCGCCATCATAGGTGGCATTTGTTGTATCTGCCATATTATTGTAATTGAACCCCATTGGGGCAGCAGCGTCGGGTAGTCGAAAGACCCCGGTGGCATCGCATTGGAAGCCATAGCAACGCGCAACGCTGCCCCATATTTATTGCAGATACAGATATGATGACACAAGGATTTTATCAGAGTAATGCGGAAAACAGATTCCGCGAGTATCTTAATTCGAGCATGAGCGATATGTTCTCGCTCGACCTGAGTAGATGCACGTTGATAGAGTGTATTAACAAGATGTGCGAAATCAAGTCGCGTTCGCACCCGAAGATCAAGCAGAACTATCGTATGCTGGTCAACAAGCTGGCGGACATCGAGCGGCAGTTCGGTTGCACCATCATGCCCGCCATGATCAGCAGCGTGTTCTGGAACCACTTTGTGCCGTTCCTCGCAGACCAGGGACTGAAGTATTCCACTATCGGACATGTGAAAGCGAACCTGATTGCGGTGCTCAACTGGTCGTCGAAGTACGGAGTGAAGCTGAATCCAAGTTATAGCGAGGTTGCATTCCTAACTATATACCATCCAAGATCTCTCTTACGCCTGACGAGATAAGCCACATCTATCATTTCAAGATAGGTCAAGAGCCGACATATAGCTTCCGCTCTAAGAAAATGCTGAAATTACGGAAGAACAAGATCGAGACGCTGGAGAAAGTGCGCGATATGTTCGTGCTTGGCTGCAACCTCGGCCAAAGGTATTCAGACCTGGTGCGCATCAGTCCTGAGAACTTCCGCAACGGACAGTTCTCTATCGTCCAGCAGAAGACGGGTAACAAGTGTTTCGTGCCTATCAACTCGCTGAGCATCGACAGCCGAATCACCTTCGCCATCCTGGAGAAGTACGACTACCATGCACCATATACCGGCGACATCAACAACTACAACACGTATCTGCATGAACTGCTTCGTCATATAGGCGAGGATTTCATGGACGAGGTACACATTGACAACAAGATCAACGGCATCATCACCCGCGAGACGAAACTGAGATACCAACTTATATCTTCTCATAGTGCAAGACGCTCATTCGCCACCATTAACACACTGCGGAACATTCCGAGAAACAAGATACTGCGAGCAACAGGGCATTCAAGTGAGAAGGCGTTTGTTAGATATATATGTTACGATGAAGAGGTCTAAAAAATATAAAGCAGGGAAGCCTACAAGATTGCGGATTATATCGTTGAGAAGCTGAAAGCGGAAGACCCGGAATGGATCGACGGACAGAACGCGAAGCCATCGCAATAGTCTGAGCACAGACAGCACAGACGGAATTACATATCAAAGGGGCATCACGACAAATGAAGTCGTGGTGCCTCTTTTTTTGTGCCTTGCGGTGAGCGTGGTGCGGTAAACCTAAAACGGCGAATGGCGGGAGTGGTAGAAGACAAAAAAAATGAGTCATGAAGTTAAAATGGACAACGATTGAATATCTGAAGAAGCACTCGCGCATACTGGATGACTGCGAGGATGCGCTACTGGAGCAGTACGGCGTTGCTGCGGAGAACCATGTGCTGAAGACTATCCGACGGACGTATGACAACGTGATAGACATCTATGGCGAGGTGCCTGCGGATTTCTATGTGCTCGTGCAGTTGCTCGTAGATAGCATGTACCAACACCGCTCGATGGTGTCGATGCAGAATCTCAGCATTGTGCCGTACAGCTTTGATTATCTCATCAAGGATTACATGCGGCTGGCTGGTGGCAGTCCGTTGCAGGCAGAGCGCGACACGCTGATCATGAAACTCGACGCGCTGGAGGTGGACTTCACTTTCTCGGTGCGCGACGTGCCTGAGACGGATGACATCAAAGGCATCAAGGCGCAGTTCGGACGGTTGCGCGAACTGTACGGCAGCATCGTGAACCCGACGCAGTTGATTTGCAGCAACCTTCGAAATAGCCTAAACACGCTCACCGAGGCGTGCAAGCCGTACATCTGTCCCGAAGAAACCACTAATCCCTAAACCACCACAGCCATGACAGGATATTCAGCAGGGTTAAGACGGCACAGAATCGTCATCCAGAACCGAAAGGAGCAGACGCAGAGCAAGTACGGCATCGACGGGGCTGGCATCGAGTGGGAGAATGGGCCTACGGTGTGGGCTGACGTGACGTGGACGAAGGGCAAAAGTGCGATGCGTGAAGGTGCGCTCGATGCTTATGCGGTGGTGATGGTGCGCATAAACTGGTGCGCGAAAATCAACATGCGTTCGCGGATTGTGTGGAATGAGCAGATTTACCAAATCATCCCTGAGACCTTCCATCCAGACTACCAGCAGAACACCATCCAATTTCATGCGCAACTATTGGTAAACGAATTATAAGGAACTATGAAAGAAAAGAAACCAAAGAGAGAGGTCGCGATCATCCATTTCAACACGCCCATGCTGACGGAGGCGGCGATTAAGAGCCTGCGGAAGCATGGCGGTGAAAAGTACCACGTCACCATCTTTGACAACAGCGACACGAAGCCCTTCATGAGACGGATGCGTAGCGTGACGGTGATTGACAACACCAAGGGCCAGGTGATTGACTTCGACGCGGAATTGGCCAAGTTCCCTGAGAGAGACAGAGGGATTGGCTGTGCCGTCGGGTGTGAGTTCGGGAGTGCCAAGCACATGATGACAGTGCAAAAACTTTGGGAACTATTGCCCGAAGGCTTTGTGCTGATGGAGTCGGACATTCTGCTGAAACAATCCATCGACGAGTTTTTTGATACGACGCAGAGCGTGGTGGGATATTGGCAGAAACAGCAGCCGTACAACCCATTTCATATCGGGCGAATGCTCCCGATGCTATGCTATATGAACGTACCGATGTTGACGGCCAAAGGTGCCAAGTATTTCGACCCTGAGCGAACCTACGGGCTGTTGCCTGGTGGTCGTCAGAACCGCAATAATTGGTATGATACTGGATCGGTGCTGCTGGAGGATATTCTGGCAAACCGTCCGAATCTGATTGGCCGTCACATCGACATCCGAAACTATCTGGAGCACTTCGGCAGCGGCTCGTGGCAGAACAACGTCCACATGCTGCATCAGAATTGGTTGAACGAACATAAAGACCTGTGGCAATGAGAATCGAGGTATTTACTTTCTGTTGGAACGAGATGGTTGTGCTGCCGTTCGCCGTTGACTACTGGCGACGCTATGCCGACCATGTGACGGTGTTCGACAACGGCTCGACCGACGGCTCCATCGAGTTTATGCAACAGCATTCGGACTTAATAAGCATCGAGCATTGGGAAACCAACAACCAGATTAACGACAAGATGCTGCTCGATGCTAAGAACGAGGCGTGGAAACGTGCCCGTGGCTCTGCCGACTTGGTTGTTATGGCTGATATGGACGAGATGCTGATTCCGATGGGAGACGAACTTCAGCGGATGATGGACGAAGGTTGCACGGTGTGCATGCCTCGCTGGTTTACGATGATGAGCGACGAGGTGCCGACACACGAAGACGGTAAACTGTTGCACGAGATACGGCCCTACGCCATCCAGTCGCCAGGAAAGGTGATTGTGTTTGACCCTAAAAAGATAGGCAATGTGAACTACGACCCAGGGGCGCATCAGTGCCGTCCTGAAGGTTTTGTGCAGTGGTTTGATGGCGGTATCTACTGCCTACACACCGACCACAACTTCTCTCTCGAACATAAGATTGAACGCTACCGCCAGATGAACGCCCGCCAGTCGGCCATCAACCGACAGAAGGGATGGGGCATTCACTACGGCTTCAGTGCCGAACACCTGACGAAGTGGTGGGGCGAGGCTTGGCAGCAGACCACCGATTTCGGCAGTATCATCACCAAAGAGATTGAGCAGAATGGGTAAGGTAGCAGCAATGGCCCTTTGTCGCCTGGGCAATCAGATGTTTATCGCGGCAGCGGCTCGCACGTTTGCGGCCCGCACAGGCCGAGAGTTCATCGGACTGGTGAAGACGGACATCGAGCGCGACTATCCGCAGCAGCAGATGGAGACCGTGATGCGCCGTGTGCCGTGGGTGAGCCGTGAAGCGGTGAGCGACTTCTGGCAGATGCCACACGGCGATTACTTGTGCAACGGATTCCCTGAGACCGATGCAGACAACGTGCTGCTGAATGACTTCTTTCAGGATGCCCGCTGCATCGACCGCGACATCGCCTTTGACCTCTTCAAGCCTTACGACTCGATACTGAAGGAAATCCACGAAGTCTATGACGACGTGAGCGACATGGTGTGTGTGAATGTACGTCGTGGCGATTATCTGCGCTGCCAGAAAGACGGATTCCGTGTGCTGACGAAACACGACATCGACACGATGCTGAAGGCGTTTTTCCCGAAAGAAAAAGTGCTGTTTGTCAGCGAGGACATCGAGTGGTGTAAGCAGAACTTCAGCGGTAAACGCTACATGTTTGCAGACCGTCCGTGCCGCTACAAGCCCGAAATGGATTTGTACTTGCAGACGCAGTGCAAAGCGAACATCATCAGCAACTCTACTTTCTCGTGGTGGGGTGCTTACCTGAACGAGCGATCCGAGAAGGTCGTATGTCCGTGGCCGTGGTTTGCGGATGGAAAGATTGACCAGATGAGTCACATCCTGCCCGATAGCTGGCTGAAATTCTGAGAGTAAACCCAAGACTGACTTTTGTACGATTAGAAAAGCGAATAAGATATGAATTGGTTTAGAAATCTATTCACACCCACTGGGACTATTCCCGCTCAACAGCGTGAGGCGGCACCGCAGGCGGTCAACGCTGGCGGTGTGCCGGGCGTTCCCGTGACGACCGACCCGAACCATCCGAGCAATCAGGGGCCGAAGGTCAGCGGCGGCTCGTTTGAGGAGCGCATCGCTTACGTTCGTGGCCCTGAGTCGGCGTTGGTGGTGGCGGCGGTCTATCGTGCCGTCAATCTGAGGGCAGACACCATGAGCGTCATGCCCGTTCAGTACCGCAAGAAGGACTTCGAGAAGGGCAACTTCGTGCAAGACATGCGCGGACTGGGCAAGCGCATCAACTACCTGTTGCAGCAGGAGCCGAACCCCATCATGTCTGCCAGCGACTTGTGGCGACTGGTGGAAATCAACCGACTTTTCTACGGCAACAGCTTTGTGTATATCGAGCGCGACGAGTTCGGATTCCCTGCCGCTCTGTGGCTGGTGAAGACGGGCGGCTACAACATCAACACGGGCACCTACGCAAGCATCGTCTATCTGACCGACCACGGCTATGAGACACGGGTGAACGTGCCGCGTGAGGACGTGCTGCACTTCGCCAACACCTTCCGCTATCAGAACGGCATCTGGGGTAAGCCTACGTTGGAATATGCCGTTGAGACGTTGAGCCTGAACCGCACCATCAAGCAGCAGTCGCTTGAAACGGCTGCAAAGGGTGGCCGCGTGAAGGGATTCATCGGCGAGGACACCAGCAAGACGGTTTCGCCCATCGCTGCCGGTCTGTTTGACAAGTCGGAGATGGACAAGTACGCCGAGGAAATCCAAAGCAAGATCTACAAAGGTCACGACATCATCGCCATTCGAGGGCTCGACAAGTTCGTGCCTATCTCGATGACGGGCTCAGACATGCAGATGTTTGAGCAACTGGGTGGCACGAACGACGACGTGGCAAGGTTCTTCGGTGTTCCCCGACCGCTGCTGATGCTCGACACCAACAGCCATTACAACGACTACCAGAACGCCACGATGGAGTTCCACACGCGAACCATTCTGCCTCAGAAGACCGGCAACGAGAAAGAGATTGCCCGCAAACTGATAGGCTTCAAGGACTACGGCACCCGCGACATCCACATCTGCGAAGATCCGCTCATGGTTATGGATCCCGAACGCCGTGCGAAGGTGGCACAGCTGAAGATGCAGGCAGGACTCTGCACCGTGAACGAAGCCCGACGCGACTTCGACATGCCAGCGGTGGAAGACGGAGACGTGCCAATGGCATCGGCCAATCTCATGACGCTGAAAGCACTCATCGCCAAGAGCGACGCAAGCACGACATTGAAGCCCGGCAACTACACCGTAGGAGGTGGAGAAGGCAACGAACCGCCAGCAGACGGGAAATAATTGTCACGTGACGATTTGGAAACTGTCACGTGACGATATAAAATTGACAGCTTATGACACCGAACCCGACAAAAGAGGAAATCGACGCTCTGGAGCGCGAAATCCAACAGCAGAGAAAGAAGCGCGAAAGCCGCGTGCATCGCGCAGTAAACCCAGGACGCTAAAACGCCCGATAAGTAGATAACATTTTCAAAGTTAAACGAGAATATGAAACAGGTAAGATTTGTACCCAACGACCTTTGCGGTCTGCAAGTCCGCGAAGATGAGAACGGCCAGCAGAGCCGCGTGGTTCAAGGTCGCGCCATCGTCTTCGGACAGAGAAGCGTCAACCTTACACCGTGGAGTTCTACCCGCGTCGTTTTTGAGGTGCTGGAGCCAGGCTGTATCACTCAGGAACTGCTGAACCGCAGCGACGTGGTGTACAACCTGAATCACAACAGCAACGTAGTGAACGTGCTGGGCCGATTCCGCAACTCGGAGAAGGACACCCTGAAGCTCAGATTGGCAGCTGACGGTGTGTACAACGAATGCGACCTGCCCAAGACCAACAACGCCAACGATGCGCTGGAGCTGATCAAGCGCGGCGACATCAACGGCCAGTCTTTCGCTTTCGAGGATGACTACGAGGACACCGAGAATGGTGTTTCCTACGAGCGCACCAACGAAACCATCGACGGCAAAGAGGTGTGGATTCGTCACGTCAAGCGCATTATCGGCTTGTATGACGTGAGCATCGTCACCCATCCTGCATACGAGCAGACCACCGTCGGCACCCGCGAGCAGTCAGATGCTATCGACAAGGCCATTGAAGCCCAGTTGCAGCGTGAGCATCAGGAAACTGACGAGGAAAAGCAGGCACGCGAAGCCAAGGAGCGTGAGGCCAACGGCGGCGAAACCAATGCCGAGAAAGCCGAGCGCGAGGCTCGTGAAGCCAATGAGCGCGAAGCCAACGGTGGCGAGACAAACGCCGAGAAAGCAGCCCGTGAGCAGCGCGAGAAGGAAGAGCAGGAAGCCCGCGAACTGGAAGAGCAGGAACAGCGTTTCCGCGAGACCCGTGCCATGCGTCTGCGTGCCCAGCGCAAGCGTACCGCAGACGAAATCGAATCACTTAATTATTAACCCTATAAAAACGTTTTTATCATGGCAAAAATGACAAAAGCACAGATCAACGAGCGTCAGCTCGAGATCATGGACAGACTTGATGTTCTGGACCAGAACGCCAACGTGCGTGAGGAGAAAATTCGCACCCTGACTTCTGAGGAGCAGAAGGGAACCATCACCGAGGAGCAGAAGCGCGAACTCGCTCAGTTGAAGAACGAGCAGCGTGCAGAGGATGCAGAGTACGACAAGCTGACCCGTGAGTCGGCTGGTCTGTCAACCCGTGCCAAGGCTATGGCCACCGGCAAGGAGCTGGATAACATCCGCGAGCGTGAGGACTACGGTGCCAAGATTCGTGAGTTGATTAACGACTGCTACACCAACCGTCGTGCAGCCAACGCCACCACCATTCTCGCCAACGCCATTACTGGCACAGCCGACGACAATGAGACCGCCAACCTTCAGGCCGGTGGTTTGATTCCTGTTGAGATCAAACCCATCATTGACACGAAGGTGCCCGGCATCGAACTGCCCGACGACCTCGTGATGGTGACTGGTGTGACCGGCACTCAGGTTATTCCTTACTCTATCAACGACGTGAAGTTCACCGTCGAGGGCGAGGTGACCAAGGTGGATGAGCAGGCTCTCGACTTTGCCCACATCACCACATCTCCGAAGCGCGTTGCTGCCAGCGTGCCCGTCAGCCGTCGCGCTGTCGCCCAGGCCGCTTTCGACATCGTGGCCTTCATGACCTACAAGTTCCAGAAGGGTTGGGCTATCTTCCGCGCCCTCCACATCTACGCTCACGGCGAGTACACCAAGTTGCAGTCACCATTCGCACAGGTAGAGGTGGTTGAGCTGACTCTGGATGAAAACATTGGTAAGAACCTGAAGAAGGAGATTGCCAAGATGTACGACCTCGGCTTCGAGGGCGATCCCGAAGTCATCATGGACAAGACCACTGAGGTTGACCTTGAGTTCATCAAGCTCATCCCCGGCACCACCGACTCCAACCGCACCGTCGTACAGGATGGTCGCTGCGTAGGCTATCGCAACCACATCAGCCCGTACATCGACTACTCGATTGCCTCCAATGGCGTTGCCACCAAGGACAAGGTTGGCGACACTCCCGTCCGCTACATCGGTATCGGCCACTTCGGCTACCTGAACGAGCAGGTGTACGCTGATGGCATCGAGTTCAACATCGACGGCACAAGCTCTGCCAACTTTGACCGCAACGTCATCGCTATGGGCATGAGCCTTGACTACAGTCTTGTGGAATTGAGTTCGAAAGTCAACGGCAACACCTCCGGCAAGCCCCAGGCCTTCAAGCTCATCAAGCTCGTGGAGCCTGTCAGCTCTGCTGTTATCGGTGACTAAACTCTCTCTCAACGCACTTTTCTGGAATCATAGTTCCTGACCGGCTGTCGGCTCCGATGCAGCAGCAAAGGTTGTCTGACAGCCGGTTTTGAAAAGTTAATAAGTAAAAGTTAAGTCTAACAACATCGCACAGATAGAATGAGTCTGAGAACTGACATCATCTTCGTAAAGGCTTTAAAGTCGAATACGGCTTTGATTGAGTCGCTGCCTGCCAAGGGGATCTACAACACATCGATTCCTTTGCCGGATGCCGACATGCTCAATGCACCTATTCCGTATATAATCGTTCGCATGACGGGAGTCAATAACGACGCTTCCAATAAGGATGAATCTTATGAGGGAGAGTCGGACACCGTGAACATCGACGTGGAGGTGTGCGCAGAAACACGCGAGGAACTTGGCGACATGGCTGAGACCGTGCGCAAGACCATCCGCGAGTATTTCGAAACGGCTGATCCTGAAGATGAAGACTACGAGTTAGTTCCTGTTGACTATCAGTTTGGCGCGACGGGTGTCATGTATGACCCCGACAAGCCTTGCTTCTATCAGTCTCTAACCTATCAGTGTGACACTAACGCTTAGAATAATATGGGAGTTATCAAAGGACAAAATCTGCGTATTACCATCGGTGGTAAGTTTGTGGCATTTGCTACGAGTTGCACGGTGCATACCAGCCTGAATCTTGAAGAGAGCAGCACCAAAGACTCCACAAACAATTTCACGGAACAGACCCCGACGGGCATTTCGTGGGATATGAGTTGCGATGCTTTGTTCTCTGTAGATGCAGACATCACGGGTAAGAACGGTGCTGACGCTCTCGACTTGGTACTGGCACAGCAGAAGGTTCAAGTGCAGTTCGAGCAGACGCAGGGCGAAAAGAATCGCGTATCTGTTGCCGGTGGCGTGGTTTATTCGGGCTATGCCTGGGTTAATGACTGTTCAGTGACCGCAGCCAACCGAACGAATACCTCATACAGTATTCAACTCACGGGTGACGGGCCATTGACAAAGGGCAACGTTTCATCTTCAGCCATTTAATCACACACGGTATCGCTCGCTGTCACCATCGGCGGGCGGTGCTTTTCTAAAATTATTGGAACTATGACAGAAAAGACTATCAACATCTGCGGCCAAGAAGTGCGCATTTGCTACTGCGCCGCAACTGAAAACGCATTTGAGAATATTACAGGCAAATCCATCAGCGTCTTTGTACCTACGTTTGGCAAAGACGAGAATGGCAACACCATCATCACCGAATCCGCCAAGGCTATGACGGGCGACTGGATGTTCTTGGGTATAGGTGGCATCATCGCGGCCTACAGTAAGGACAATCAGCAGCCACCCGTTGACACGAACCAAGTGCTTTTCGAGGCTTCACCAGAAGACGTGACAAATCTCATCACCACCATCGTCGAATTGCGCGGACAATGGTATCGTGTGCCCGAAATCATCCCGAAGGACGAACAGCCTGCCAACGACGACGCGGAGGAACAGCCAAAAAACTGACTACCGCTCACGACAGATACATGATCTTCGTGGGCGAAATCGGCATACCGCGTCGTGAATACCTCTACGACTTGCAGTTCTGGGAAATCATTCTCATCATCCGTGGCTATTCACGTCGGCATCATCCCGGCTGGGAGCAGGCCCGCCTCGTGGCCTACAACGCGGCTCATTGCATGGGCAGCAAGCACCAACCACCACCCGTTGACCAATGGCTCCCGTTCTCATGGGAAAAGCCGGCCTTACCGTCAGATAATGTAGTCAACGAAATGCGTCGAAGGCTACAAGCCGAGAACGCTAAAAAGACATAGTATCTTTTCTACCATGTGAGTTCGACATCATCATTCCAAGCATCTGAAACATTCATGCTGAACGTCGGTTGTCTCGTAAAGAGCGGCCCTGAATATTGAGTCGTAGTGTTTCTGCTCATCGGCACATCTTCAAGACTCACGGATGCAATCGTCTGACTGTTGGAATCAAGGGCCGTCACGCTGACATTTGTGGTGTAGTCATCACCGCATAAACCGAAGACGGAGGCGGCGAGTTGGCCTGTAGTGCCTTGATAAGATGCTGGCACATTGATAGTAGTCTGTCGCTGTGTCGCTGCCGTAGGTTCGCCAGTGTGAGCGTCTATGCCGCAATGCCATGTATCGGCGGTAATGGATAGTTTCGAGAGCGTGGCAGGCACTTCGTCGGTGATGCTGATCCTGAGACGGGTGGCGACACGTTGCAGTTCCACCGATTGCGCCGTAGCCGTCTGCGGCGTGACGGTCATGCTGACCTGATGCCAAAACGTGTCCGAAGGTTTTTCCCATGTAATTTCCCCGTCTGTCACGGTGGCGTTGGTGCCACGGCTCGCCACAAAACAGAATTGGTGGTTGCCCGTCTCGGCAGTCACGGAAACAGAGCCAAAGCCGTCATCGGTGCTTTGCTGGTGGATAGTCTGTTTCAGCTCGTTGCCCATAAAGTCAAACAGCCAAAGATCGGTCATCTGCGACTCTGACAACGTGCCTCGCGTCATGGCCTCCTGCGTCATCGTCATCGGAATGTCAAAACGGATTACAACATGTTCCATCGTGTCCTTTGGCTTTTGAACGCTCAAGGAAACCTCATGCTTTTCACAACTCGGCAGCAACAAGGCCACTGCCACGGCCATCATTGATTTTTTCATAGTGATTGTTTTTAATAGTTTATATTTAAGGGTAGGGGAGTTCACGTCACTCCCCTTTGACCTTTTTCTTTCTTGGAGTCTTTGCAGCCAATTTTTCTGCAATCATGTCAAAATCTTCATGCACGCTTTGAGCCAGCACTTTCGCATAGCGTTGCGTCTGCGTAATATTAGTATGCCCAAGCATCTTCGACACGTTCTCGATTTTCACGCCATTGCGCAGCATGTAGGTCGCAAACGTATGCCGTGCCAAATGGCTGTGCAACCGTGTCTTAATACCTGCCATCAGTCCGAGTGCCTTCAGGTGGCGGTTATAATCCGCGTTGTTCATCTTCGGAATTTTCATGCCGTACTTTTCGAGGATATGCAAGGCAGGAGGCAAGATGCTCGAAACATACGGAACTCCAGTCTTGATTCTCTCACCAACATTATTCCACCTTGTGCCATCCCACTTGTAGTCATTCATATCAAAAGCCTGCATGTCGGAATAAGGCAGTCCTGTGTACATTTGGAAGACAAACAGATCGTGAGCCAGTTCAAGAGGAGTGCCATGCGGCAGTATCATCGTCTCGAAGTTCCGCATTTCTTCTTCCGTCATATATTCCACATTCTCCTTATCGCCACGCTTAAACTTTCCCTTCAGGCGGTCGTATGGGTTTCGGTCGATACGCTCAAACTCAACGGCACGGTTCAGCAGAGCCTTCAGACATTTGTGATAGTTATAGGTGCCAGCATCGCCCAGCCCTATTTTATGGAGCCATGCATCGAAGGCATAGATTTTCTCGACATTCACATCCTGCCAGCTGCTGATACCACCGAACTCGACCAAACGAACCACCAACGGTCTGTAATGCTTGCGCGTTCCTTCAGACATTCGAAGCATCCCGATTTGCTGCTCAAGCCAGTCTATAAACGACAGTCCGCCTGACGAGACAGCCCACACGTTCATTCTGATGGTATTAATGTTGACGGGCTGACTGGCTTCGATGTAGATATTCACCTCGTCCATCACCTTCTGATAGATCAGAGCAAGTCGTTTGTTCAGTTCTTGCGCGTCCATACGGTTCACAACCTGACCAGCTACCCATTGCGATGACATGACGCTGATGCCCGTCGAAACGTAATAGGTCTTTCTGTTTTCAATAATCCTAATCTCTATCGCTCCAGGATGTTTCTTCTTTGAAGTTTTCCGGCGGTCGAATATTATTTTTGTTGTTATCATATATTGTTATATTTTTGCGCACATACATGCGCGTATGTTCTTTATTTATATTTAAGGCCGATGTTTTACACCAATGTTTTACATGTTTTACATTTTTGTTTTACACAAGTACAATATTTGTAAAACACTTCGACCATTTTCTCCCAAAATCTCCCGTAATCGGAATTTTTCTTTCTTCTCAGATTTAAGCTCTTTCCCTTTATTTTAGGCGGACTCCGCGTATTTTTCGGAGTTCCCGCCTGTTTTACAAAGTGATCCGTTTGGGGCTCTCCAAGTTTCACGTAATAGGCTGATATATAGAAGATTAACAAATATGGTATTAGGGCGGTGTAAAACAATAGTAAAACACTGCCTAATATTAAGGTTGTTCTATATATAAATAATGTCATCATACGCGCTGTGATTCTTTGTGCTTCGTTTCGGCCACGCCTTTTTGGAATGGCCAGTTGTCGATGACGTTGTTATCCTTGATGAAGGCGGCAGCGGATTCGTAGTCTGCAAGTCGCTTTTCAAGGATTGCGATATATTTGTCTTTGTCAGCAATCCTATCTTTCAGGGTGGCTATCTCCATTTCCGCAAATCTTACAGCAGCTTTCACGGCATTCTCAATCCAGATGGCCGTCACGTCTGCCGGAGGCATTTGTGATGACGAAGGTGTGCTTTCTTTGCGCTGCTGCATCACATCGTAATCTGGATTAGCACCACGGTTGACGCTTTCAAGGATTTCATCTTCAGGCACATTCTCGACAAGCATATACTTGCTTTTGCCGAGGATGAAATCAATATTAAGGTGACCTTTGCCGTTGAAATGCTCAACAAAGGCAGCGGCAAGCCTGGCGATATAATCATCTCCTACGCGCTTGGTGCCAGCACGCAGAGCAGAGATGTACGAGCTTTTGCCTTTGATGTAGGTGGCGAACCGTTCCTGATTCATCAACTTTTCGCCAGCCAAGTAGTCGAAGGCTCTGAGGTATGGCGCATTATACCTCTTTTTATCCTCAATTCTACTGTCTTCAGTCATAATTATACTACAATTCCTTTAAATTATCTTAAAATTATACTGAAATTACACCAAAATTATACTGGTGTAAAATTTAGTTTGTATATTTGCACCCGAATAAAGCAAGCAAGCAAACAACGGGGCAAGAAAATAGCCGTCAGACGTGAGACACGTCTTTGCAAATGGGTATGGAGTGCAAATATACGGCTTTTTCTTCCTTGTTGGTGCAAAGCAAGCAAACATTTAAGATAATTTAAAGCAATTATGGTAAAAGAAAAAGTCACAATCGAGGATTTGGAGAAGTTCGCAGTAGGCGAACAGAAGGTCTTTGTGATGCCGAATTGGGATAAAGCAAGAAGTGCCGCTTCGCTGGCAAGCCAGATGAAAAACCGTGAGAAGACTTACGGCTGGCAGTTCAAGGCTCCAATCAGTCCGGCCATCGAAGGAACCATGCAGCGCACAGTCACAATCACAAGAATTGCATAGGCTATGGATAAGATACTACGTGCTGAGATAGTCTCCGAGGTGAAGCGGTCGATGGCAGAACTGAACGAGGTCTACCAAGAGGAATGGTTGACGAAGGAGCAGTTGTGTGAACAGTTCCCGATGTTCACGCCGTCGTGGATCAAGACCTTTGGCGAGAAGAGCGCAATGCCCAGGGAGCGTATATCGGTGCAGTCGGAAGACGGCAGCGGTGTGCGCTCGCGTTTCATGTATCCCAAGCACAAGATCAACAGGCTCATCGCCGATGGGTACTTCCGAAACATAGCGATAGATTAACAAGAAAACACATAAGCTGATATATAAAAGATTAATACCAATCGACTTTCTGTGGCAGCGGCCACAAAATTGAAACATATTTTTAGTTATTCATAGATTGAGGGAAATCAGCCAGCCGTGAGGTTCGCTGATTTGAAAACGAAACGCAATAGAGAGAATCAGGATAGACATATTTGGAAGGTTGGCCGAGTGGTATAAGCAGCAGCAAGGCAAGGCGACGATGAAGGATAAGACCGATACTGTACGACAGCGATAGGATGGTTCGAATCCATCACCTTCCGCAGATGAAAGGAGAATAGTTCTTTGACTTATTGGTACAATTAAAATTACCCAGCCCGAAGCGGGATAGGCATCGGAGAGACTAACAATCCATGACCTGATGCTGAACGACGTTAGGCTGGTTTCGCCATCGCAAGGTGGCGAGGTTTGAAAAGAACTATTTATATCATAACACCGACGAACAGAGCGGCAATTCATCCTGTTTGGCTTGGGATGGTCGGTGTATAAATCAAACGGGAGCCGTGTAGCTCAGTAAAGGCAGAGCGGCGGGGACTAACCCGCGGGTCGGTGGTGCGATGCCATCCACGGCAACAAAGATAAGATAATAGATTATAATTAAAAACTGAAAAGTGTATGAGAAAGAATGATTTTATGGATTTCTTCGAGGCCGTAGGCTTTGAGAATCCAGACGATGTGAAGATGATGCTGCGTCAGATTGGCTGTGGCATAATGATTGGGTTGGCACTCATCGCGGTGCTTGGTATCGGAGAGTTATTCAACTGACTGATTCACGCGATATGGTAGCACTATTCATTATTATTATATTTGTGCTTTTGTCGCCATTGATAGTGATGGCAATAGACGCGGTGATAGACATTGTGAAGAAACTTCTTGGCTGAATATGTATGATGACCACGGTGAGGAATTGTTTGGGCACGACGGACGGCACAAGCCTCCGAGGGCTGACCTGTTGACAGCTGACGGATGGGGTGACAGTCGTGGACGGTTGGCCTATTCATATATGAATCGGCAGCAGGAACAGAATTACAGCGAGTACGCCATCAGAACGATGGGAATGATGCCGACGGGCTACGTCATCGTGAATGCGAAAGATGTGGCCTACGACAAAGACACGGCCCTGAAGGTTGGTCATAATCGCGTGGCAATCCCCGTTAAGGAATACGCACGGCAAAGACGGTTGACACTCTCCGAGCAATGGGAACTGCTGAATCCACGATGGGCAGGCACTTACTTCGGTATAGGCAAACAGGACTTCTTTTGTAACAAGCGGCCAAGCCTGAATGATGCGATTACTAATGCCATTTATGCCGGCGAGATGCAATCATTCATGCAACGGTTCTGGACGGCAGACGATGGTCATTCGCTTGCAATCGAAAGACTGCAAAGAAGGGCCGACACGCTGAATGCTCAGGCTGATGATCTCTTCGACGAGGTGATGACCCTTAAATCGAAGATACGCAAAATCGAGAGCGATATTCATTACGGCTGGTACTCGAAATATCACTTAGACGGCTTTAATGCGCATGAATACCTTCAGGCGAAGAAAGACAAACTCTTCATCATGGAGGGCGACATGAACGAGTTGAGAGCCAAAGCCAAAAAGATCACAGATTACATTCAAAGCATTACATTCAATGAAATTAAGATTTGCAAACAACATGAACACCATTGAGGGCGGCATGGATATTGGCCCCGAAGAGGTAATGGTTAAGAGTGCCAGGAAAATGAAACTCAAGTCTGTCAACCGAGAAACAATTACCAAGCGTTTGATGGAGATACAAGAAGCAAAGGAACAAAACAATCAATTTATTAAGATATGGAATTTACAGGTCAAATTATCAAGGTGCTGCAGAAACGTAGCGGCACAAGTGAGAGAACGGGCAACCAGTGGGAAACTCAGGGTTTTGTGTTTGAATACAAAGAACACGACACCGATCCGTGGCATGACCGTGTTTATCTCGAAACATTCGATACCAACATCATGGCGAACCTCGTGGAGGGTGCCATTGCCAAGATTGGTTTCAGGCACAGGACGGAAGACTACAATGGTCGCACCTATAACCGCGTCCAGATGAACAGTTTCGAGTTGGTTGGTAAGCCGATGGAGGCACAGCAGCAAGAACAAGGCGCAAACGGTCTGAAGATGGGACAACAGCCCACACCGCATCCGCAAGGCCAACAGCAAGCCCCATTTTCGCCAGCGGTTGATGCAAACGGTAATCAGCAAAATCAGGAAGGAGGGAAAGACGATGACCTCCCGTTCTAACAACCACTACTTCCCTGAGTCCAAGCCTACAGGATGGACTCAGAGGAATCTACCCAATCAAACCAGTCGCCTGCAAAACAAGATATGGCGTAAACAGCAACGATAAAACAATGAACTATGAACATAAAAGTGGATACAATCGGGAATCAGAAAGGAGAAAGCTATGCGCTCACCGTGGACGATAAGCAGTATCTTCTTTTTGGGCCAGAAAAACTGGTGGCTGCTATGTTCAAGCACATCGTTCTCGAAGAGCCTGAAGAGGAAGACCCGCTGCTCATGCTGAACCTGATGCAATCGGCGGCAGCATGGCCGACGCTCGCGGAGGCGCACAACGCCAACGCCAAGATGATGACCGATGTTGAAGATGCCAGGCGGGAGGCCCGTGTCATGCGCAAACAACTGTCGTTGGCTAACGACCAGATTGACCAGATGAGCACTGAACTGAAAGGTCTAAAACTTGAACTCAACCGCGCACAGGTAAGGATTGAAGGCTATGAGCGTCTGAAGCAGCAATACAACAAAGACATTCTGAAAGTTGAGCGTAAGGCAAAAAAGATCATCAAAGAGTACGAACGTGAGCGTGAGCTTGAACGCGATCAGAACGACCAGAAAAGCCTTGAAGACCGTGTAGAGGAAATCCGACAGAAACGAAAGAAGCAACCGAAGAAGGCTCCGGCAACAAAGCCCGTGAAAACGATGATTGCCAAGAAGCCAGTCACGACGAAAAGAGTAACTATTACATGGACTCCGAAGATTCAGGAAATACTCGACACGCCACTCACGGTGAAGGCCACGGGATTGCCTGCTAAGATTCTACTTATCATGGAGCGTGCTGGCGGTCGGTTTAATCAGACCATCGGTGACATTGTGAAACTGACGAAACGCGACCTTTTGGAAACGAAGGGCTGCGGTTCTAACGCCATTGGCATTATAAACGACTGGTTGGATGCCAACGGCCTCTCGCTCGACGTCAACATCAAACGACCTAAGAAATGAGAGACATGGAGAAGCGTCGCCAGCGTGACCGTGAGCGGTATTTAAGGCAGCGTGAGGCGAGACTGGAGAAGCAGCTGGCATACTATCAGGCGAACCGTGAAACCATCCTCAGAAAGGCCAGAAATCGCTATCTGACATAATAATAACGGGGACGAATCCGATAAGAAGCTGGACGGATAGTTTGGTCATCCACGTCCCCACTTTAAAACATTTGGAACTATGGCAAGAATATACAAAAACGGCGAAGTATCCATCAGGGTTAAAGACATTGTGGCTGTTCATATCCCATCAGATGAGCCTCTTACTGTTGAGATATGCACAACCTATGCGTTGGCAAGTTTTAGATTTAATTGCACATCGGAGGAATCCGCTAAATCATTGTGGAAAGAAATATCTGATGAAATGGCAAAGGAACTATGAACGAAGAAACAACGAACAACACCCCACAACTGGCATCACCTGAGCAGTTGGCGATGGACGAACTGAGGCCGTACTTGTTGGATGCGAGCAAGGACTATTCTGAGCCCATCTACATGCTCGAATACAATGGGGTGCCCTTCTCGCCCATCGGAGGCATTCAGGCGTTGTCAGGGCAAAAGAAAAACGGCAAGACGTTTGTCATAGCGCAACTGATTGCCGTCTGCCTTGATCCTGAGTCGCCACGGGTACACGACAACCTCCCAGGGCTGACGGTGCCACAGCGCACGTTGGAACACCTCGGACACTTGCCACACGTCTTGTGGATAGACACCGAGATGGAGGAATTGAACTCTGCCAAGGTGCTGCGGCGCGTGCATTGGCTGGTAGGTCAGGATATGAAGACACCGCACGAGCGATTCCACGTCCTTTGGATGCGAACCGTCGAAGGCACAGACCAAGAGCCGGCATATAAGAAGCGTTGGCGACTAATCAAGCTCGCTATCGAGATTCTGCACCCCGACATCGTGTTCATAGACGGTGTTCGTGACATCATCGGCGACTTCAACGATAACGCAGCCAGTTCACAACTGGTGCAAGAGCTGATGGCCACGGCTGAGAAATATCACATTTGCATTTGGAACGTGCTTCACATGAATCCACGCCCAGGCAACGATGATGAAAGCAAAATGCGCGGCCACCTTGGTACTGAGTTGGGCAACAAGGTAACGGACACTTTGGTCAGCATCAAGCAGAAGACCGCCAGCGGCGTGACGTTCACCGTCAAACAGATGGACGCACGAGGTAAGGATATGGATGATTGGAAGTTTGAAGTGACCGAGCAGGCTGGCGCACTTGGCATCCCTCGCATTATCGCAGGAACCACGCCACCACCAAAGAAGGAAGTGACGTGTGACGACCCGCAAGATATTCTGAAATGGATTAATGAGGGCATGAGCCGACACAACTGGCCGATGGATCGAAAGAGCATCAAGGAACTCATCTTCAAGGAGATTGGCGGTGTGACCAATAAGGACAAACAACAGGCCGACTTGATAGCAGCTATTAACCTCGGATATTTCGAGGAAACCACGCTAAAGAAAAACGGCTATCCGATGCTCCGACCTCCTGAAGATTTACCATTCTAAACAGTGACCCAAAAACGGTGACCCATGTCCCATTGTATCCCTAAAGGGATACAGAACGGTGACCCTCAATGGCGTGAGGGCTCGGAACCCCTGCCCGCTGAAAGCAGGGCGGGCGGGTTACGCGCCACATACACGCGCCACGCGCACACGCACGTTTTGCTTTACAATATAGCCGTTTCGACCCTTTACCTCGTAAAGGTAAGCACCCTTTACCTCGTAAGCATTATTTTATGGCAAAAATAGAGAAGTGGAAAATCGACAAGATTTTGGAGACGGCGAAGATTGAAGAGGTGGTGAGGGAAATCCTCGGCGACTACTCCATTCAGAACCGCACAGGACTGAAGAAGAAGGGCGTGAGATATACCGCCATATGCCCGTTCCATGACGATAGGCACTACGGGAACTTCATGGTCTATCCAAAGGGCAACTGCTTCAAGTGCTTTGTCTGCGGCAAGAAAGGCGGTGTGGTGGACTTCCTGATGATGCACGAACGGCTCACCTACCCAGACGCGATCCGATGGCTTGGAAAGAAATACTCAATAGAAACCGATATGACAGATTTCAACTATACTCCACAAGAACGGAAACCGGCACCGCCACAGCTCGACATGTTAGTATTGCCGAAGCATCTTATGGCTGGCACACTGGTAGAGTCGGCACTGGACGAAGATAACCTCATTAAGTGGATCAGGACGGGCATCGCCTGGGACACCATTCAGCGTAAGCGCGTAGAAGAGGTGCTGAACTATTATTGCGTGGGCCACGGCAAGAACGGTCACACCATCTTCTGGCAGCTCGACGAACAGGGCAGACTGCGCACGGGGAAGATGATGAAATACAAGCCGGACGGACACCGCGACAAAACGGCCTCGTGGTCATTCGACTGGATTCACGCCACACTGTCACGCCATTGGGATGCCGAGCGTCAGGAGATGACCGACGAACCTCCATACCCATATCCGCACCTGTACGACCCATCGAAGCAGGAGCCGCATATCACCTTCTTTGGTATGCACCTGCTCAATAAGTGGAAGCGTAAGGACGTGGAGCAGACGGTGTGCATCGTCGAGTCGGAGAAGACCGCCGTGCTGATGGCGATAGCCTACGGCAACCACACGAATCAGGTGTGGATGGCCTGTGGCGGTTTGGAGATGCTGACGCGCGAACGGCTGCAACCCATCATCGACCAGCGGCGAAGAATCATCCTCTATCCTGACCGCGACGGAATCAAGAAGTGGCAGCAGAAGGCCGAGCAGTTGCACTACGACCGCCTGACCGTGGACCAGCGACCCGTCACAGAGTGGTGGAAGCCACAGGACGGAGAGAAGGCCGACATTGCCGATGTGGTGATCCGTTGCATCAACGAGAGCCGAGAACTCACCGACATCAAGGCCGTCGAGGAATCCATGCCAAATGCGAAACCGCTGATTGAAAAGTTTAACTTAGAAATAGAAAACAATGATACAAGAACAGAAGAGCCAAGATAATCCGGGCGTAAAGAACGTATCGACCAAAGTGCCCGTGTGGGTGGCCGACCTGCTGAACATCATCTGCGCGGCGAGAGGCACCGACATATACGGCCTGATGCAACTCGTTTTGGAGTTCATCATCGAGACGGCGAAGGTCAACGGCCCCGTACCGCCACAGATGCAAGCCCTGTTGCACATGCTAAAGATGGATGCCGACTGGAACAAGGCATTTTCGTTTTGCAATCCCACGGCGACGATGGACGTGGCGCAAGTGATCCTCGTACTCCAGCAGCACGACGGGAAGACACCACGGCAGGGATTCGGGCTGGCGATGATCGACAAGCCTTGGTTGCCAGGCGAAACTCCACAGATGACGCTCTGCGTGGACGACATTCTGGAGCGCGTGGCCGAGGTCAGCATGAAAGGGCTATACAAGGAACTGCGACAGGTGGGGCTGGCCTACCAGACTGAGAGCCTGCGCGAGACACTGACCATGATGTGCGATGCCCAGCTCATCGACCACCTGAACGAGATGGATGCCGAAGAGCTGCCAGGCTTGGGTCAGCACCACGACTACGGCAAGGCCATCGAGTACGGCAGGAAGTTCAAGCGCAAGCCACACCGCACACCCGACTCACTGGCCAACAGCCGCCAGCAGACAATCGTCTTCGATGACTTTGACCGCGAGGCCGCCGACTACGAGGCGAAGGACTGGGAAGGTGAGCATGTCGGCCAACACGTATCGCCAGAAGAGATTGAGCAGTCGCTTGGTTGCAAGCCATTCGGATATGAAACATGAGCAGAGACAAACATTATCAGAAGCTGTTGAACTCGCCACGATGGGCAGAGGTGAAGCGTATCGTGTGGCAGCGAACGAAAGGACTGTGTGAGCGTTGCATCGAGGAAGGCAAGGCCTCTGGTGTGACAGAAGGTTGGATAACCCCAGGCGTTGACTGCCACCACATCCGCCCAGTCGAAGGAGCCAAGACGCTTGAAGGTCCTGACGGAATGATTGCACGCTGTTACGACCCAAGCAACATTCGCCTGTTGTGCATTCCCTGCCACATCAAGACTCACCAGGAAATGCGGAGCCATACCAAAGAAAAGGTGGCCGAGAACAAGGCGAGATCGCGAAGGCGATTCATGGAGGCAAACGATCCTAATTACAAAGAAGAAAACGAAACTATGAACAAGAACAAACGACTGGGTATCTTCGGCACCCTGAACTACGACAAGCTGAAGGACATGAACATAAGCGAGCGCAAGAGCGCAGTGACTAACAACGTAAAGGAGATGCTGACTCGGCAGACAATGGATGGCAAAGGCCCACAGCTTCCAGCCGACGACTACAATCTATACGACGTGACGGCTGAGTACACCATCATGGACTGCCGATATAACAAGCAAGGCAAGATAATAGCCACGCTCAAAGCACAGCGAACCATCTTAGGTTTCAACATTGAGCTGACATCCTTTGAAACCGTGACCACCTGAAAGGTAAATGGTAAAATGTTAAAGGTTTTGGCAAATGTTAAAATTAACTTAAATTCGACCCCCTGGCACCTCTTTTTGTTTCGACCCCTTCCGATTCCAAAAT
>Ga0310690_10001431_pt1 | contig 42294 bp, 44 predicted proteins | sample AusTroGonzalo_MG_2_FD_207661 | JGI IMG/M metagenome (GOLD analysis project Ga0310690, IMG submission 207661) | Bovine rumen microbial communities from tropical cattle in Woodstock, Queensland, Australia - Gonzalo_04 (v2) (version 2) | ecosystem: Host-associated > Mammals > Digestive system >... | reverse complement strand
CCCTATTCTATTAATCATTATAACATAAGAATTTATCTTAAACTAGTGATTTTTTCTTGAAAATTATTACTTTTAATAATATAACTTCCTGCTGTTAAAATATTCGCATTTAAGCATTTTTCTTTTACTAAATTATTAATGCCTCCATCCACATTGATAACTGCCGGAAAATGGTAGGAATTGAGTAAAGCCATTACTTCTTTTATTCTTTCTTCTGTACCTTCTAAAAAGCTTTGCCCCCCTTCACCAGGTTCTACACTCATAACAAGTATTAGGTCAACAAATGGTAAATATGGAACTAGTTCACTAATCTTAGTATCCGGTTTAATCGCAAGGCCTGCTTTAATAGAGTAACTCTTAATTAACTTTAATAATTTCTCTATATCTTGATCAACTTCCACATGAAAAGTAATATATTCCGTATTCAAAGAAGCATATAGAGGAATATATTTGGCTGGATCATCCACCATTAAATGAACATCCAATCGTTTAGAAGTATATTTATAAATATTTTTCATTTCATGGAATGGTAAAGTTTTATTCTTTACAAATTTACCATCCATAATATCTACATGGATATAATCACAATCCGTTTCATTCAAAGTCCTTAAATCTTTTACAATATCTTTACTATTTAGGAAAGAAACACTTACTTTCATTACTTCATCCCCTCTATAAAACTTAAATAATTATGATACCTACTATCTAATATATTATTAGATCTAACAGCTTCTTTTACTACACATTCTTTTTCTTTTGTATGACTACAGTCTTTAAAAGGACAAGAATAATAGTCAAATTCAATAAAGCCATGTTTAATATCTTCTTTTCTGTATTCATAAAAATCAAGAGAAGAAAATCCAGGTGTATCCATTACTTTCCCGCCAAAAAGTTCAAACAATTCTACTACTCTAGTTGTGTGTCTTCCTCTACCTAACGCTAAAGACACTTCCCCCGTTTCTAAATTCCATTCTGGATTTAGCTTATTTAAAAGAGTAGATTTTCCAGCTCCTGTTTGTCCTGTAAATACACTTGTTTTATTTTTTAATAATCCCCTTATCTCATCAATTTCTTGATTGGATACAACAAAATAGCCTATTTTTTTATAATAATCTAAATATTGATTAATTTTTTCCTTAAGTAAAGGCTCTGTTACATCTTCTTTTGTAATACATATGATTGGTTTTACATGATGTAATTCCATTAGTACTAGTAATTTATCAAGCAAATTTAGAGAAAAATCCGGATGAACTAAACTAGTAATGATAAAAGCTTGATCAATATTACTGACTCTAGGTCTATAAAACTCATTTTTTCTAGGAAGAATTTCTTCTATTAAATTTTTATCTTTACTGAAAAGAACATAATCTCCTACTAAAGGGGTAATATGTTCCTTTCTAAATATTCCTCTACATTTGCAAGGATAAACTTCTCCTTGAAAACTCACATAATGCAAATCACTAATAATTTTAATAATTTGTCCTTTCATAACCGCCCCTCTTGTTTACTCACTAGTGCCATTTTCATTATCTATCTGTTCTGAAGAATCTTCTTCAGGTTTTGGTACTGGCTTTTTCGCAATCGTTACTTCTAATGTTTTTCCCTTAATAATAGGAGTACCCGCCGCTCTAGATTGACTAATTACTTTTCCTTCCTCATAAAGAGTCGTTTCTTCATATTTGACACTAATAATTAATCCATATTTCTTACAAAATGCCTCGGCATCTTCTAAATTCCATCCTTCTTCACTCATATTAGGAAAAGAATCGACAAGATTAGGTATATATAAAGTAATAGAATCTCCTTTTTTCACCTCAGAGCCTGCTGCCAAAGATTGACCAATAATTTCTTGATTGTCATATTCCTGAGTAGTATCTGCAGGATCTTTCTTTTCTACAGTAACTTTAAGCTCGTATTTGGTTTCCAAAATTGTCTGAATCTCAATATAGTTTTTACCAGTATAATCCTCAATTTTAAAAGTTTCTTCTCCTGAAGATTTATAAATAGTAACCAAGGTTCCTGGCTTTATATTTCTTCCTTCTTCAGGATCTGTTTTTACAACTTTATTTTTTTCAATTTCTGTAGATGGAATACTCATAATTTCCGTATTTACCTCTAAACCTAATTTTTGAAGTTTTTGTTCACATTGGCTCACTTTAATCCCATTGCAGCTTGGAACAACAACCGGTTTAGAATTTCTAATCTTTGGTACGATAAAGAATATTCCTATCAAAGCAAGTACTAATAATCCAAAAACGACTCCTAAAATAATAATAATTACATTTTTCTTTTGATCTTCTTCTCTTTCTACCTTTGTAGCAATATCATCTGTACTATCCAAATCTCCATTTGCTTCTTTTTCTTCTAATTTTTTGATTCTTCTAGTAGTCTCACTTTCATGTTCTGGGTATTTATATTGATAAACTTCCTCGTTTATCCTATCATCATCTAAAGCAGTAAGTAAATCATCATGCATACTTTTAGCATCATCATAACGATTTTTTGGATTCTTTGCAGTAGATTTTAAAATAATATTTTCAATACTTTGGGGAATTGCTGGATTATCCTCTCTTAAACTAGGAAGAGGATCTCTCATATGCTTTAAAGCAATCTCAACAGCATTATCTCCTTTAAATGGCAGACTGCCACTTAAAAGTTCATAAAAGATAATTCCCATAGAGTAGATATCACTTTTCGTTGTACAACCTTTTCCACTAGCCTGTTCAGGTGGTAAATAATGAACAGACCCCATAACAGAATTCGTTTGTGTTAATTGTGTAGAATTAAGAGCCATAGCAATACCAAAATCCGTTATCTTGATTTGGCCATCATCTTTTATCATAATATTTTGAGGCTTTAAATCTCTATGAATAATATAAGAATCATGTGCATGAGCCATACCATCTGTAAGCTGCAACATAATATCAATTGCTTCAGACAAAGTTAAGCTCCCTCTTTTCTTCAAAAGCTGTTTTAGAGTTTTTCCTTCAATATATTCCATTACAATATAATAAAGTCCATTATCTTCACCAACATCATACATTTCTACAATATTAGGATGTGCAAGACTAGAAGCTGATAAAGCTTCTCTTTGAAATCTTCTTACGAACTTTTCATCATTAGACAAATCTCCTCGTAATACTTTAATCGCAACATTTCGATCAAGAATAGTATCATATCCAAGATAGACATTTGCCATTCCACCTTCACCAATAGATCGAATAATTTCATAACGATCGTTTATTGTTTGTCCTTTTGTTATCATTGAGCTTCACCTTCTTTTTCAAGAATTAAATAAGCTACCGATATATTATCAGTACCACCTCTATTATTAGCCTTTTGGATAAGTCTAACAACTTTATCCGAAACATCCCCCTCACCAAGTAGAACTTTCTCTATTTGGTCACTATCTAACATATTCGTAAGTCCATCACTAGATAGTAACACCTCAGTAATTCCCATATCACAATCAAAAACATCTACATCTACTTCTAATGATGCACCTAGCGCTTTCATTAAAACATTCTTTTTTGGATGAACACTAGCTTCTTCCTTTGTCAATTCACCAGCACTCACTAAAAGATTAACTAAAGTATGATCATAAGTGACTTTATGTAATTTTTCATCTTTCATTACAAAACCACTAGAATCTCCAACATTTCCAAACAAAAGATAATCTTTTGTTAAAACAGCCATTACTAAGGTAGTTCCCATACCTTTACTTTCTGGATGATTTCTTTCATATTGAAAAATTAAAGTATTAATTTCATCAACAGAATCTCTTATCCAGTTAACAGCATCTACTTTACTCATATTTAAAAATGTATCTTTAAAGTGCTTTCCTAAATAACTAATAGCAATAGAGGATGCAACTTCTCCAGCAGAGTGGCCTCCCATACCATCCGCAATTGCCATCAAATAATCTTCACCATTATTTTTAACAATAATAACACTATCTTCATTGTGATCTCTAACCTTACCAGCATCTGTTAAATAAAAAGATTTCATACATCCTCCTTTTTACTCCTAAGTTGTCCACAAGCAGCACTTATCTTACTACCAAACTCTCGTCTTATCGTAACATTTATTTTATTCTTTTTAAGTATATCATAAAATCTCATAATTTGAATAGTACTACTTCTCTTAAATTCTATGTGATTTGTCTCATTATAAGGAATTAAATTAATATAACAATTTAAATCTTTAACCAATCTACTAAGTTCCAAAGCCTCTTTTTCACCATCATTGACACCATCTAATAAAATATATTCAAAGGTTATTCTCCTGCTTGTAGCATCATAATACTTTTTTAAGGCCGGTATTAATATCTCTAAAGGATATACCTTATTAATTGGCATTATCTTATTTCTAAGTTCATTATTTGGCGCATGCAAACTAATTGCTAAATTAATTTGTAAATCTAATTTACTGAATTCTAAGATTTTAGGAACAATTCCACAAGTAGAAACGGTTATATGTCTAGCTCCTATCGAAAGTGATTTTGGATGATTAATAATTTTTAAAAACTTAACTAAATTATCATAATTATCAAATGGTTCCCCAATTCCCATCACAACAACATGGCTAATTTTAATATGAAGATATTCTTCTATCATCAACACTTGTAAAACCATTTCATAAGATTCTAGATTCCTAACTTTTTTTCTACGCCCAGACTCGCAAAATTTACACCCCATATTGCAGCCAACTTGACTAGATATACAAACACTATTCCCATAATCATGTTTCATAAAGACAGCTTCTATATGTTCAAGATCTTTTAGTTCAAATAAAAATTTACAAACATCAACATCTTCTTCTACATTTACTATTTTTAACGGATCAATAGAATAGTCTTTTTTGATGGTTTCTAATAAATCTTTTTTAATATCCGTAATCTCCTCATAACTATGAATTTTCTTTTGATATAGCCATGAAAAAAGTTGTTCTGCATGAAATTTTTTAGATCCTAAAGATTCCATATAACTTATCATATCTTCTAAAGTTAATCCATATATATTCATCTTACCACTCCAAAATCTATTCTAATTATACTACAACTTAAAAAAAAGAAAAAGATTATCAGCTCAAAGGACTAATAATCTCGTCAATTTCTCCACAATGATCATATTCTAACACAATTGTAAATATATCAGAAGAAATTCCCTTATATTTTCCATAACTAGCTAAATTGAATTCAATTTTATTAATCGATCCATTCGAATCTGTAGAAAAAATCACATCATTAGGAATTTCCTCTATATCAATACTACTATTTTCTAAATATGAAACAATTGCAGACGTTAATAATTGAAAATTATAAATGTGTTTTCCAGATTCATAATCTGTTTTAGATACAAAATAGGAATTCTCCATAATTTTAGAAATAGTAGTAATATCCATAAAATCATAATATACATATGGATTTTCATTTTTTATATATAAATCATTTACTTTTAAATAAAAATCGCTTTTGTTTTTATAAAACTGCTTATCAGAAAAATGATCACGGAATGTAAATACTTCACTATCTTGATAGCGATCGCCTTCATACACATAATTCTTATCGTCTATAACTACTGTGTAGCGAAAATGATAATTATTAGAAGTAATATTATCAATAGAAAAAGTATTGTAGTTTCCTTTTTCATACCCCGTACCAATCATGTCTTTAACGCCGCCAATTCTAGCGACAACAGCAAGCACTAAGAAAAAGATAATATACATCCCAAAAAATAGAATCGCTCTTCCTCGCTTAGTAGAAGATAACTGTTTAAAAGTCTTGATAACTTGTTGGATATCTGATTTACTCTTAGAATTATTTTTTTCTTTTTCTTCCATTACTGTAACACCTTACCTATAATGCTAGCATCTTTTAATCCATTTATATAGCTAGAACAACTCATTTTCTTTTTACCGAACGGTTTTAATTCTGTAATAATAATTTCATAGTCTTTTGTAGCAACTCCTATTCCTTCCTTATATAATCCTAGTATTTCACCAGGGGGATTATATTTAGAGGAACGATTTGTAATCATGCTACTATATATTTTTATTTCCTGATTATCCAAAATCGCATTCGCTCCAGGAACAGGAGAAAGGCCTCTAATATGATTAAACACTTCCCTGCTTGTTTTAGAAAAATCAATATGTTCCTCTTCTCTTTTTATATTATAAGCAAAAGTAACTTCATCTAAATTCTGTTTGATTCGAGAATTCGTACCCTTTATAATAGTAGGCAAAGTCTTAAGCAATAAGTCTCTTCCCATAACACTCAATCTGTCATGCAACGTTTCTAAATTGTCCGTATCAAAAATAGGAGTTTCTTCCTGCGTAATAATATCCCCGCTATCCATATTAACATCCATATACATAATAGTAATTCCTGTTTTATCATATCCATTGATAATTGCTTTATGAATAGGTGCTCCTCCTCTTAATTTAGGAAGTAATGAAGCATGAACATTAATACAACCAAGAGGTGGAAAATCAAGAACTTCTTTAGGAATAATTTGTCCATAAGCACACGTAATAATGATATCTGGATTTAATCTCAAGATTTCTTCATAATCTTCTCGTATTTTTTGTGGTTGAAAAACAGGTATATGATTATCTAAGGCAATTTTCTTAATAGGTGTAGCAACCACTTCCTGATGTCTTCCTACCATTTTATCTGGTTGACTAACTACGCCTATTACTTCATAATTTTGAATTAAACCTTCTAAAATAGGGACTGCAAAATCAGGCGTTCCCATAAATACAATTTTTATTTTTTCCATTTTATACCCCCCTACTAAACATAATAATGGTAAGAATGACCCCCAAAGTTATACAAATAGAACCCAAAAGAACTAGAAAGGAAACTTTTCCATAAATATCGACAGAAGCATCTTCCACATTTTTTGATCTTATGTGCTCTAAGCTAGAAACCCCAAATAAGACTCTATAACAAGGTATTTCAATAAACTTTAAATCTTTATCAGAAATTCTACTAGTAATAGGAATTCTATTATTTCTAGAATTTAATATTCTACCAATACTCTCCCCTAAATTAGTTGCATCAGAATTTGCTAAAATATCTCCAATATCTTTTAGATAATTCATATCCAACCGTTCTCGTTTAATCAATAAAATGTGAATATTACTAGTTTCTTTTTGTAATAATTTCCATTCTTCACAGCATGTCTTAAGTATTTGCTTTTTCTCTACAGCACTAAATTTATTTTTTTGCATAAATTGATTTAAATTTTTGAGGCAAGATTGATAATCATCTTTAAAATAAGAACCATTATCATACTGTTTTTCTTGTATAAAACTATTCTTGCATAATAATTTAGAAAAGTACATAGGAGCATTAGCTCCATAATAACATCCCATTAAAAAGCTATCTGTAAAATAAATTTCTCTAGAATAAAAATTTTTATCCATAACTTCTGCTAATCCATGACTAGAAAAAATCTTTTCAATTTCTAAAAAATGTGGATATAGATTTTGATATTGTTCAGGAATAAACCCAAACTTCATAATTTGTCCTTTATAAACACCCGAAAACCCATGAAATAAATACCCATTAACAATATACTTATCATATATATATCTCAATATTTTTTCTTTGTTTTCATGGGTGCTAGAATCTTGTAAATTTAGTTTTATTGCACAAGTTCTACCTATAATTTTATTAATACCTATATAAATATCTTCCAAATCATCAATCTTTTGAATAATCTTATTAAGCTGAAGCATAAAGCCATCCAAATATTTTTCATCCTCAATAATAACTTTATACTTAAAAAGAGCATCAAGAATAACAAAAATAACCCCTTCAAGGTCAGCAAATATTTCGTTATTGATGAAATTAGCATTCTTCTTATTTCGATAAGAGGAACTATAATACACTTCTTTAATCAAGTCTCTAACATCTTTTCGATGCAAAACTTTTGATAACATACTATCACCAACCTTAAAGGTTACTTCATAAACCACATAATTGCATAATATAGGCATCCAGCCACGATAAATATAAGTAAGCCGTACAACACAATTTTTAATGGCAAACTATTTCGATCCCAATAAGAGTCATACTGAGTACTTTTATCTAAAGAAACTCCACAAATAGGATTATCTTCTTTATTTTCTACAGGCGTGGAAGCAACTTTATCAACGGAAAAATCATTTTCATCTTTTTCTGTTTCCTGATTGATCGCCCAAGAAGATTCATTTTCCTCTTTTATCTCTTCGTTATTATCAATCTCATTAAAAAATTTATTCGTGTTCATAAGCTATTCTCCTATACTAATAATAGAATACCATATTTTTTTAAAAATGGCTAGGATTAAAATCAATATCTATTTTTATTTGGCGACTACCTTTATAATGTTCTAATACTCCTTCAAGCATGTCTTTTAAATTATCTTGGAATTTATACTTTAGAATAATTCCATATCTATATATTTTATTGACCTTAAAAACGGCACAAGGAGAAGGTCCTAGCAAAATAGTTTTATCTAAGTTTTTCTGTAATAGTGCTTTTATCTTTTTTGATTCTTGAAAAATATAATCCATATCCGCACCACTTACTCTAATATAGCAAATGTAATAAAAAGGTGGATACTTTAAATTTCTTCTTATTAACATTTCTCTATTATAAAAACCTATATAGTCATGATTTTTTACATAAGAAATAGCATAATGGTCTGGATTAAATGTTTGAATAATAACTTCCCCCATCTTGGAACTTCTGCCACTCCTTCCTGCTACCTGAGATAGTAAAGAGAAAGTATTTTCACTACTCCTAAAATCAGGAATATTTAAACTAGTATCCGCATTAATAACGCCAACTAAGGTAACATTTTCAAAGTCAAGGCCTTTCGCAACAATCTGAGTACCGAGAAGGATATCATACTCATGATTTTTAAAAGAGTTTATCATTTTTTCATGCATTCCTTTTTTACTAGTAGTATCAAAATCCATTCTAAGAATTCTACTGTCAGGAAATAATTTTAATAACTCCTCTTCCACTTTTTCTGTACCCATTCCCAAATCATGGATTGATTTTTCATGACAAGATGGACAAACATCATAAACTTTTGTACCATATCCACAATAGTGGCAACGAAGTGTATGGCTAGTCTTATGATAAGTAAGAGTAATATCACAATTTGGGCATTTAAAAGTATGCCCACAATTCTTGCAAGTAACAAAAGAAGCATATCCACGTCTATTTAAAAATAAAATTACCTGTTCATGATGATTGATTTTATCTTGAATAGCCGTAAGCAATCTTTTAGAATAATGACCATTCCCCACTCTTACTTCTCGATTCATATCAACTATATGTATAGTAGGTAAACTTCTTCCGTTAATTCGATTAGGCAACGATAGCAAGTGATAGACGCCTTTTTTTGCTCTAGCAAAGTCCTCTAAAGTAGGAGTGGCACTTCCCATGACAACCGGACAATTATAATAAATTCCTCTCATAATAGCAACATCTTTCGCATTATATCTTGGATTTGTATCCTCCTGCTTATAAGAATCACTATGCTCCTCATCAATAATAATCATTCCAATATTGTCAAGCGGTGCGAATATAGCGCTTCTTGCTCCTATTACAATCTTCGCCTCTCCCCTAAAGATTCTCCTCCATTCATCATATTTCTCACCTTCTGATAGCGCTGAATGAAGAGCCGCTATTTGATCACCAAATCGATTTTGGAATCTTTCTATCATCTGGGGAGTTAAGCTAATTTCCGGAACCAAAACAATACTGGTTTTATTCTTTTTTAAGCAATTCGCAATTAACTCCATATATACTTCCGTTTTACCAGATCCTGTAACACCATGTAGTAAATAAACTTTATGATTGGGTTCTGACAAGACTTCATTAACACATTTTTTTTGTTCACTAGTTAATTGCTTCATATTAGGTGTTAAGCTATGATAATGTGTACGATAATGCTCAACTTTTTTCTCTAACAATATATTTTTATGAATCAGTGTATTTAAACTACTAATAGAAATACTAACAATTTCTTTTCGTAGAACCTCTTTTTTTCCTTGAAATAATTCTATAATTTGTTTTTGTTTATTAGTAAGTTTAACACCTTCTAAAACACTAGTATTTAAAGAATAAATTGTATCAAATTTTTTAGAAATAACAACACCCTTTTTAGCTTTTAAAGCTTTCGGCAACATCACTTGATAACAACTTATCAACGTAGAAAGCGTATTTTCTTTCATTTTTTTTCCTAAATCTAATAATTCTTTATTTAGTACAATTTCTTGATCAACAATATTTATAATTTCTTTTAATTCTAAAGAAGAATTTTCTTTGATCTCTAGTACAAATCCTTCTAATGTTTGATATCCAAAAGGAACAGTTACTCGAATACCAATTTTGATATCATCAACCATAATATTTGGAACTTGATAATCAAAAATTTTATCAATATTTTTATTAGATAGTTGTACCAATACTCCAACAACCAAAAAAACACCTCCTATAACTTAAATTATAACAAAAAGATCTTAATAAATTAAGACCTAACGATTAACAGATGAAATTAATTTTGCATGAATTACTTTTCTACCAGTATTATCATCTGTACAGGTAGATAAAGTAATGATTTTATCCCGAGAGCTAACATCAACATTTAAATCAATAATACTTCTTTTTTGGATTGTTTCTATAAATTTTTTATATTCATTATCACTTGAAAATTTTGTTTTTAAATAATATACCTCTGGAGAAATATAATATGCAGAAAATATTTTATAAAAATACTTTTTTTCTTTAGTTAACACGACGATAATATGATTAGAATTTTCACGCCACGCTTGACCAAAAACATTAGAGAAACTACCAAAACTTGTTTTATTCAACATATTATGTCCATAAAACACCGTATTATAATCACTCATATCAAAACTATTTCGATAATCCATAAAAGGCCATCCACCAACACTATTTATTTTATCAAAATCATGTGTTAGATAAAAATCATTATTATCTGTCTGAACAACAGGATAATTAATATTCGTTCCATCAACACTCAACCATACAACAAAATCAGAATTGGTTTGCCTTAGACTTTTAAAATTTATTTTATTTAGTGAAAAATTACCATAATGCTGATATAAATTTGTTGTAATTTTTTCAGGTTCATCTAAAATAATATCTTCTTCTACAATATTATCTTCTGTAGAAATATATTCTTCTGTGTTAACAATTTCAATGGGAACAACATAAAAATTCTTAATAACAGCCCAACCAGCAATGACATATACAAAAATCAACAAGATAAATTCCGGTTGATTCTGTCTCTTAGAAAAATGACTAATGATTGAATCAAAATTATGGGTTTTAAATACCTTTTTTAGTAGAAGAAAAAAAAGCTTTGGTATAAAGAAAAAAACTCTAGATAAAACTAAACAAACAAAATATAATCCTTGAAAAATTCGTTTAAATACTACCATATCTATCTAAATAATTTCCTCATCTTTTTCTCTTGATTGAAATAAAGAAGAAGGACTGTCTGTTAATTTTTGAGTAGGCTTAGAAGTTTTTTCCTTTATAGTTATAATTCCACCAATAGCTAAAGATATCACAATAATAACCAATATTATATAAAACAATCCCATAACATCCCTCTATTCTATTATAACCAATTAAAACAATTTTATTATATCACTAATAGTAATAAACACCATTAAAATCATTAGTAATATTAAACCAATGGTATGAATCTTGCTTTCTAAATCAGGCGAAACTGGAGAACCTTTTATTTTTTCAATGATTATAAATAATATATGTCCACCATCAAAAGCAGGCAATGGCAACAAATTAATGAAACCAACATTGATACTTAAAAATGCTACAAGATAAAGGAGACTAGATATTCCTCCCTTACTTTGCTCTCCTACAACAGAATAAATCCCAACAGGGCCACTTAATTGATTTAATTTTATTTTCCCCTTAAACAAACTTGAAACAGTAACAGCCATTTGTTTAAATAAAGATCCTGTTTTTTGGAACGTATAGGTAATAGCATTTAAAAATCCCCGTTTCTTTTGCTGCCGCATACTAATTCCAAATCGATAAGCTTCCTTATCCCCCTCAGCAATTTTTGCAGGTTTCACGTAATATGTTAATTTCTTTTCATTACGTTCAACAACAATTTCTGATTTTTGTAAAGGATTGGCAATCGCAAGATACAAAGAAATATCATCACTTGTTGATATATGATGTTTATTAATAGAAACAACTTTATCTCCTGATTTTAACCCAGCTTTATATGCAGGATAGTTTTCTTCTACAGAAGAAATTATAGGATTCATTGTCATTCCACCCCAAATTAAAGCGATAAAAAACAAAATAAGAATTGCAGATATAAAATTATTTCCTGCTCCAAAGAACATAATAAGTAGTCTTTGATACCATGGTTTTGCCTGCAATCTTCTTTCTGCAGGAACTTTCTTTTTATCATCATCATCTAAATCTTCCCCAGCTAATTGACAAAAACCACCAATAGGAATAGCGCGAAGAGTATACTCTGTTTCCTTCCCTTTTTTACTAAATAATTTAGGCCCCATACCCAAAGCAAATTCATAAACATAAACTCCAAATATTTTTGCAAATATAAAGTGTCCAAATTCGTGAATAAAAACAATTACACCCAATATTAAAACAAATAAAAGTATATTGAAAATAGTAGCCAAATCAATTCCTCCTTAAATAACTCCTAATACTAAAATAAATGCCAAAGTTACAAAAATTAAACTATCTAATCGATCTAAAATTCCACCATGTCCGGGAATAAAATTTGAAAAATCTTTCTTATTATAATATCTTTTAATAGAAGAAAATATTAAGTCTCCTAACTGTCCGACTAGAGTTAAAAACATAGTAACAAATATGACAATAACAAGTGGATTATGAGGATTGATAACGGTAGTATAGAAAGAGGTAGCTACAAAAGTCCCCATAAGACTTCCTCCTATCAATCCCTCTATCGTTTTTTTAGGCGATATAGTAGGAGCCAGTTTATTCTTACCTATAAATTTCCCAGTAAAGAAAGCAAAAGTATCTGTTACAGTTGTTATTAACAATAGATAAATAATATAGTTCATATTGAAATTACGAGTAATGATTAAAAGATTAAAAGATAATCCTAAAAAAAGAACAGAACCAATTAGGAACAAAGCATCATCTAAATTATATTTTTCCTTATCACCAATAAATACAACAGGTGTTAAAAAAGAAAAAATCATAAAAGATACCACTTTATAATTAACATCATATAAGAATTCAATAGAATCAAAATTATTCATACAAAAGAATAAAACCATCAAATAAGAAAACGATTTAACAAGCATTGGTATTTTCTTTTCATTTTCCTTAATATGAATTAATTCATATAATCCCAACACAGCAAGCAAAGTTAAGAATAAGGAAAATGGTATGCCTCCTAACAGCAAAAGTGGTACAAATATTAAAGTCATTAAAATTGCACTTAGTATTCTAGCCTTCATAATTAACCTCCAAATCTTCTATTTCGCAAATTAAATTCTAAAATAGCCTTATCAAATTCTTTACTATTAAAATCCGGAAATAAAACTGGTGTAAAGTAAAGTTCTGCATAACTTGCTTGATATAGCATGAAATTGCTAAGTCTAAATTCTCCACTCGTTCGAATTAGTAAATCTAATGGAGGTAAATCATGATAAAGATTTTTAAAAACAAATAAGCTATCTATATCATCTAAAACAATCTTATCTTGTTTATATAACTCACAGACTTTCTTTGTCATATCAACAATTTCATTCACCCCACCATAATTTAGACAAACATTTAAAATCATTCCTGTATTATTACGAGATTTAAGAGAAATTTCATCCATAACTTTTAAAACTTTTTTAGGAAGAGGATTTCGCCTTCCTGAAAAGATAACCTTGATATTTTTTTCAAATAAATTATCAAATTCTTTTTGAAATAAACTGACAAATAAATTCATCAGAAAAGACACTTCTTTTTCCGATCTTTTAAAATTCTCTGTAGAAAATGCAAATACAGATACATATTCTATTCCTAAATCAGCCATATAAGCGCATAAGTTCTTCAAGTTATCTGCTCCAGCACGATGTCCCTCACTCCGTGATAATCCTCTATTGGTTGCCCACCTACCATTACCATCCATAATGATACCGACATGTTTTGGCATCTTGACATTATTCATAACACTACCTCTATATCATTATATACTACTTATCACAAAAAAGGAAGTCAAAAGACTTCCTAAAACTTATCAATATCTATTTTAACATATTTATTATCTTTTAAGCTACTACTTGCCTGAACCAAAGTTCTAATTGCATTAGCACATCTTCCTGATTTACCAATTACACGGCCAATGTCACTTTCTGCAACCATCACTTGAATTAAAATTACATTTTCCTCTTCTGTTGGAAATTCTTTAACGCTAACCGCATCAACATCAACGACAAGTGATTTTACAATTTCCTCTGTTAAACCAACTAAATCCATATTAGTTTTCCTTCTTAACTTTAGAATCAGCAAACTTTTTCATAATTCCGGCTTTACTAAATAAATTTCTAACAGTATCCGTTGGAATAGCTCCATTATTTAACCATTTCATAGCTAATTCCTCATTAATTTTAACTTGACATTCTCCAACAGGAGCATATGTACCAATAAGCTCAAGATATTGACCGCTTCTTGGGCGTCTAGAATCTGTTGCAACAATTCTATAGGTAGGTTTCTTTTTAGCACCCATTCTTGTTAATCTAATTTTTACTGCCATAATATTCCCTCCATTTCCTAAGATGTTGCAATTATTATAATATAATTAAAGAAAGATGTCAACATTTTTTTGATAACACCTTTTTTATTCTATTTATATTTGTTCATCGCTAATAAAGTCTTCTTTTACCTCTTTATCGATATTATCCATTTCTTCTTCTACTTTACTTTCTTCAACAATCTCTTCCCAAGGTTCTTCCCCAGCATTAGCTTCTATTTTTACTTTTATGTCACCTACCAATTCAATACCCAATTCTTTTTCAATTGTATAGCAAATATCATCACCATCTATATCGACTTTAACACAATTAGGCTGTTTTAAACTTCTAACAATAATCTCTTCTCCTGTTATTTCTTCGTCCCTAGCACGCATATTAACTACTTCAGAATAATGATTCGTTTCTCTAATAACATCTGTTTTCGTATCATCATCATAAGAATACCAAATATTTATATCATAACTTCCGTCTATTCGAATTTTATCACCGGTTTTAACTCCATTAAAATTATGATTAATTACCCAACACCCTAAAATAGTAGATGGATGATTAGAAACATTTACTTTATGATTGGTTGTAAATAATTTTTTACCTTTAGCAATAACTGCTTTGGTAACTATTTCTTTATAGTTAGCCATTAAGTACCCTCCTCAATTTAATTTATGCAAAAGGATAAAAATATTGCTAAAAAGACACAATTGTTATACAAAACTTGTCAACAGATATACCTAACCATTAAAAACACTATAAAAATAATCATTTAATTCATCTTTAACATAATCTATCATAGAATTCACTTCTTCTAAATTTTTCATATAAGTAAGATAGATAGGAATCTGATTAAGCTTTTCATGCAAAATATTCAATTGTTGTTGATATTTCTGATCATAATTACTTCGTACATAGTCTTTTTGGATTGTTTTAATATCAGAAATTAAATTAACGATATCAGAATTGGTATTCATTTGCTTTTTTAATTGAATACATTTCTTATATTGTTCCGTATTTTTTATATAGGAAACCACTTCTTCTAAAGCCTTATTCAACAGTTTCACCATCCAAACTCCAAGTCTTAGCAGACAATACCTTAACATTAACAATATCCCCTGCGTTCAACTGCTTATTAGATACAAAATTGATTAACTTATTAGTATCTGTGTATCCAAAAAACATATTATTCTTTTTTTCAGAGGGTCCCTCAACTAAGACGGGCACTACAGTTCCTTCTAGTTTTTTATTGTTTTCTAAGAAATATTTGTTTACAACTTTATTTAATCTTTGTAATCTCATTTCTTTTTCTTCTAGACTAACATCATCTTTAAGCTTGCAGGCAGGAGTTCCTTCTCTCTTAGAAAATATAAAAGTAAAGGCATTATCATATTTACATTCTTCTACTAAACTTAATGTTTGTAAGAAGTCTTCTTCCTTTTCTCCTGGAAACCCAACAATAATATCGGTAGATATAGCAACATTAGGAACCGTTTTCTTTATTTTATAAAACAACTTCATATATTCTTCTCTGCTATATCTTCTTCCCATTAATTTTAAAATCCTACTAGAACCAGATTGAACAGGCAAATGAACACTTGGCATAATATTTTCATACTTTCCTATCACTTCAATCATACTATCGGTAAAATCCCATGGATGAGAGGTCATAAAACGAATCCTTGGAATATCCTTTTTTGCAATATCTTCCAAAAGATTAGCCAAACTATAATTATCATATAAATCTTTTCCATAAGCATTTACATTTTGCCCAAGAAGAGTTACTTCTTTATAACCCTCTTGAATTAGTTGATCTATTTCCTTTAATATATCTTCTTTCTTCCGACTTCTTTCTCTTCCACGCGTATAAGGCACTATACAATACGTACAAAACTTATTACAACCATAAATAATATTTACATATGCTTTATATCCATTAGATCTAACTACAGGAAGTCCTTCTACCAAATCTCCTTCTTGTGAAAAAACTTCTATTTGTTGTTTGTTTTCTTCAATTGCCCTATCAATAATATTAGGAAGTTGATATAAATTATGTGTCCCAAATACAAAGTCAACCCATTTATAATTTTTTAGAATTTCATCTACAACACTAGCTTCTTGAGCCATACATCCGCAAAGTCCTACCAATAAATCTTTTCTCTTGTTTTTTAAATGTTTTAATCTACCCAGAAAACCAAAAGCTTTATTATGTGCATTTTCACGTATAGAACATGTATTTAGTAACACCAAATCAGCATCTTCATAATCCTCAATTTGAGAAAAGCCCAAATTGCAAAGTAAAGCCACAATGTTTTCACTATCATGCTCATTCATTTGACAACCATATGTCTTTAGGAAAAATGTTTTTCCTTTATATTTATCTTTCACTCGATTATCAAACTGAAAATCTACTCGTCTATAACTTTTATTTTCTCTTCTTCTAGCATCTATATAATTCGGTAAATGCATAAAGATCACTTCCATTCTTAAAATATAATATCGTATTACTTTAGAAAAATCAACAAACAAAAACTTGATTATAAAATCAAGCTTTATTAACTTTCACATAAGGGTGTCCAATATCTTGTTGGAAATTATTTCTATTAAAAATAGTATCCCTTCGCAGATTTACAACATACTCTGATATACCGCGTCGATTAATAGAATTTACTAAGATATCACCCGTCATAGTATCCCCTCTAGCGTAACATACTCTTGCCGCCGAAAGTTTCACTACAGAAACCTGATTAGGCAACAAGTGAAATTGCTTACAGATATGATTAATATCAGAACAATCTTCAGAAATTAACGAAAGAATTTGTTCTAAATTATCAACATACCCAGAATAAGATAATTTTCTTTTTCTCTTTTTTTCACTTCTTATAGATTGAGAAATTTTTCCATCATAATAAGAAAAATATTTTCTACTACTATTTTTTTTAGCAACCGTAAAATAGTCTACTGCCTTTTGATAATTTCCAAGAGTATAGTAAGCCTGTGCAGCTATATTTAAATAATAACCATTCAATTTTTCAATAGAAGCAATCAATAAATTAGAACATCTGATAATTTCAATACAGTCATTGATTTGAATTGCTTTATGAAGTTGATTACGCAATAAAGAAATTTCTTGTCCTCCCAAATGAATTCTATAACGAATAACAACTCTATTAGATTCATTAGGTAAGGAACTAGCAACAACAGATGAAAATTGTCTAATATCTTCTGATACAAACCTAGCATCATAGTTTTCGCTAGATTTTATAATTGCAATACCTTTTGTTTCTATAACTTCATCGACTTTATCTAAAAACTTTTCAAAGCCTGTCCTTTCTTGAATTAAATTCATCATACCACCTATTCCTTCTTATCAGCATTACCCACTTTTACAAATTGGCGACCTTGCAATCTATAATTTTCCCTGTTTGTAACTACTTCTTCCAACAATCCCATCACATAATTACCAGAATAATCCTCAATTGATTGCATCCCACCATATACGTCATTAACCAAGTTATCTCCCATGTAATAATTTTCTCTTTTATAATATTCTCTTGCTAGCATTAATTTTAATAAAAACTTAGGTCTAAGAGCAAGATTGTCAGTGGCAACATTAAAGTCTACGCTACCATCTAAAATAAGAGGTGCTGCAGCATTAAAAATAGCATTAGCAGGTTCAAAGATTTTTTCTCGTTTCAATTGTTCTTTAACCCTTATTTGAGAAATAATAGCACCATAGTCATATTGATCTTTTGGATTTTTTTCAGCCATTACTTGTGCAACTCTATAAGTATCTAAAGCCATTTGAGTATGACCTGTTTTTAAAAAACATTTTGCCATCTTAGAATAAAGATAAGAGTTTGGCATATCCAACCTAGAAGTTGCATCACAGAATAAATTTCTCGCACTAAAAAGATCGCTCCCTCTTTGAGCATCGTTCGCCTTTTCAACCATCTGTCGTATATCTACGCATTCTGGAGAATAATTTCTATATCGAACCACAAGAGCACTTCTCAATTTATCTAAATAAAACTCCTGAATTCCCTCACAATGGCCAGAAGCAAAAGATGCGTCATTTCTCTCTCTTACCACTTTTGATATTTGCTCAAAATCATAACCGTCTTCGGCTTCAAAAATAGCTAGTCCTTTATACGACATTAATTCATCTATTTTCATATTCACTTTTTCCATCAAAGTAGGAAGAACAAATTTTAAGGTAGTATTATTTGATAGTTGCTGGTCTGTTTGCCTAATCCTATTAAACAATTCATTTATATCACACAGTGCAGTTTCTGTTTCTAAAATTTCTCCATGGATTTGATTACGATACTTTCTTATCATTTCTAGAGCTTTACCATAATCTTTATTACGAATCAAAGCATTAAAATCATGAATTTCATAATCCGAAGAAATTGGTTGTGGTATAACTCCTGTTCTTTTAGCAGTCACATAATCCTTCGCAATAGCTAAGATTCTATAATCTTTAGGATCCAAAGTATATCTAGAATACTTATTGAAATAGAAAGAAAGTCTATCATAATTTTTTGTTCTTATAAGCGAAACAATATCACGATAAATTCTTGTATTTCTCACCCTTATACAATCTAATAAATGTCGAGATAAAGAATCGTCTGCTGTCGATCTCAAATATGCCATATAAAAATTTCTTGCAAAAATATGATCTGAAATATCAGCAGATTCATCAACTGGTGCCAATTTAATATCTGACAACTGAAAATGATTAATTCTATCTCTATATTTCTCGGGAAGCTCTGCAACTTCATTTAACAAGATCAAATTCCTATTAAAATTGATTTTAAAATCAGGATCACCAACTGAATCCAAAACATCTAAAACACTACCAATATCGGAAGAAAAATGTCCCTGAATAGCCATATCATAAAGATATTTTTTACAAACACCTATATCGTTTGGCCATCTTCTATAACACATTTTTATACATTGAGACATTTTTTGGTAATCCTTTGGTCCTTTTTTATTCTTCAACCTGTCATAGTAAATTAAGAAATCAGAAGAATTGCAGGGAACATAACAATCTTCTTGTACCCTTTCAATATCACCATTTTTTACTAAGCTTTCTAATCCAAGCGGAGTAAGTCCCAACTCCAATAGTTGTTTTGTTGTTAAAAATTCAGCGTCAAAAAAGGCCTCCATAATCACGCCATATCTCTTAAATTCAACCACATTCATATAAATACCCCCAATAAATGTACCTATTATAATAACTTTTATATTCTATTTTGTCAAATAAAAAGCAACTAAATCGTTGCTAATAACAGACATCTATTTCTTATCATCTGTTTTTACAAATTGTTGACCTTGCAATCTATAATTTTCTCTGTTTGTAACTACTTCTTCCATTAATGCATTAACGTATTGATTAGGGTGAAAAGAAGTTTTAGCCAAATCATGAGCAGTACAAACAAATCGATCACCAATACGATAATTTCCTTGTTTATAAGCTTCACGCGCTAAAAAAAGATCAAATATAGCGGTTTGGACAACATTCAATTGAAATTGACGACATGCCTCGGAAAAGCCAAGATCATGTGAAAAAACAAGCCCACTAGTATGTTCAAAGCATTGAATTACTGGATTAAACAATTGTTTTTCTCTAAAATCTAGCTTTTGTTTAATATAAGAAATTTGATAATCAAAGTCAAAGTTATTGGGATGTCTCTTTGCGGATTCTTTTCCAACCATAAAATAATTCATCGCCGTGTCATATATCCCAAGTTTCTTATAACATAATCCAATCGAAGAAAACAAGAAAGGTTTAGGATCAGAAACCCTAGCTAACACTTCACTAAAATAAGAGCTTGCTTCACTAAATTGATTATTTCTATATGCTTGGTTGCCCTTGCTAATCAACTCTTTAAAGTCAACAAAGTTAGAAGTAGGCTCATGATACATAAGAACAACCTTACGCCTCTCTTCATCAGATAAATAAGAAGCCTGAATTTGTGGAAAAGCAATAACATCTCTAAAAATTTGATCTGCAGAATATCCATCAGAAGCATCTAAAATTACCAATCCTTTAGAATTAACCACATTGTTTACTTTAGCAAAAAGTTTTTCTCGTGGTGTAGGAAAAGATTTCCTTATTACCTCCAACCAAAAACCAGCATCATCATTAGAAGATATATAATTGCTGCTTTGTTGATTACTATTGCAAACAGAATCACTGCTTTCAAAAGCTTCATTTGGAACCACTTTAGATTCTTTTAAATGACTATCATCAAAAGCAGGGTTTAATTTACGCAAAGAATTAGAAAAATCCTCTGTGTTTATTTCTACTCCACCTAAGTCTTTTGACTTAGAAATAATATCCAATAGTATTTCTGCTTTATCAAAGTTTTTACTAGCTAACGCACTATAAAAATCAAATACATAACCAGAAACATCAAATTGATAATCACCATGAGATAATTCCGTTAAAGTAGTTATGACTTCTTCAAAAGATAAATCTTTATCTTTCAAACTAAGTTTAATTAAATCAATGATAAATCCTTTATAAGAGCCTTTCTCAATTACTGTCAAATAAGAATCCAATTTTTGAAATGCCTCATCTAATTTTTCCTGTAATAAAAGTTGGATAATTTCTGAAAAATCGGCATTATTTTGAATACCCTCTTTTTCTTCTTCAACGCAAACAGAACTGTTTTTCCTTGCGTTTTCCAATTCCACAGAATGGATCAATTGATTTATATCAACTAAAGCAAGCCCAAACATTGTACCAAAATTATTAGATTGTGATTTTCGTAAAACATCTATTGCTTTTCTGTAATCTTTTCGTTTAATTAATACATGTAGATTGGAAGGATATGGTATCTCCTCTACGACTGTAGGAAGCATTTTTGTTTCTTGTATGGATAAAAAATCTTTTCCCATTTCCAACAATTCCAAAACTTTGTAATTCAATGTATATTTTCCAGAAAGATCGGTTAAATAAGAAACAAGTTGTTGATAATTTCCATTCTGTACCAATACTTTTGTTTGCTCCCAAATTTGAAAATCCCTATTATGAATACGATTTATTAAAAATAAAATCAAAAGATTTTTATACCCAGAGTAATTATGTATAGAAGAATAAGCGTTATAAAAATCTTTATGAGAAATATGTCGTCTTATTTCATTAGCTTTATTAATATCAGCATCAGTATATCTATTATCTAAACAAGAAATTTCCATATCAGAAAACTGGAAAGTTTCTACGAGTTTTCTGTATTTTTCTGGAAGTTCCATCACTTCACTAAGTAAACTCAAATAAGTATTAAAATCTGCTAAATAATAAGGGTTAACTGTCATAGATAAAACATCAAGAACAGGTAAAATGTCAAACATAAAATCTGCTCTACGAAATTTATCAACTAGAAACCAAAAACAGATTGAGGCATTATCAGGCCATCTCTCATAACACCTTTCAATGCATTGACTTTGCCTTTTATAATTTTTTACCGTTTTATTTCCAAGATTTTTATAATAAATTAAAAAACCATTAGGATTATTAGGAATATAAACTCCTCTTTTAACTCTTTTAATTTCTCCTGTTTCTACTAACTTAGCTAAATCATGGGAACTAAATCCCAAATTATTCAATTCTTCCGTTGTTAAAGTATCCTTATCTATAAAAGCATCCAACATAATGAGACATTTTTTAAAATTCAACACAGCGTACTACCTCCAATAAATTATACTTACTATACTAACTTTTATGTTTTATTTTGTCAAACAAAAAAACAACTAAATAGTTGCTTCTGTTAAGGAAGAATTGATAATATTTTCTATTTTAGAAAAACTATTATCCATAATTTCTCCTTTTATCTCTTCCATACTATGATTAATCTTATCAATTAATGATTTCATACTAGGAACCAATTGTTTCTTTTCTAAACTTCCAACGATAACTTCTAAATTGTTTAATTTAGAATATTTTCCATAATAAGTATTCTTTATACAAATCGTAAATAATTTTTTAAAACTAATAATATCAATATTATCAAATCTCTTATCTTCTAATATCTTAAATACTGTACATATATAATTATTATGAATAGCTAAATCAAAAACAGTTTCTCCTTTATTATTCTTAATATTAGGAATATAGTTTTTCTTTTTCATCAACTGTTCTAATACCTTAATAGCCATTATAGAGTTATCTAAGGCCAATATATGTCCAAATGTATCCCCATCAATATTTTGATGGTTTACATCCCAATTCTTCTTTTTCATCATCTTTAAAACCAGATCATATTGTTTAGCTTTTAAAAGTTTAGAAACTAAGTTATTTCCAACACTATCACAAACATTAACATTAACTTTGTTTTTATCAACTAATTTTTCGATCACATCATAATAACCTATCTTGACTAGATTAAAAATCAGGGATGGATCCTCGCTACAAGCATTGTATGCTTCTTGCTCGTCATAAAACATTTTTAACACTCCTTTGTTCACGTGACAGTTATATATTCTACCAAAATCACAATAATTTGTCAAATTTATCAGTCTCCTATTCTAACTTTATTATGATAAAAATAGAATGGTTTTATTCAAAAGCAAAAGAAAAAAGCCTCTCTAGAGGCTTCTATTAATTTAATTTTGTTCCACAATTTGTACAAAAATTGCCACCATTTGTTGGATTGCCGCAATTAGGACAAAATCCTGTAGCAGATTCAGTCACTGCATTGGCTTCTTTCTTTGCAAAAGGATCAACATTAGTAGTAGTACCTGGAGTATTGAAAGCATTTGTCATTGCTCCTCCCATAACTCCACCTGATGCCATATTCATCATACCAACACCCATGAATCCATTAGCAGATCCATTTGCATTATTGGCAGCATCAACAACAGCTTGAGAATATGCTCCTGTAAGTGTTCCTTGTTGCATGAAACTATTAGAAGATAATTCATAATTATCAATTTTCTTATTAGATTCTTCATCTAGTGTTACAGATTCAACTACAAATCCTACAAGACTAAGTCCACGATCGCGAATAGGTTGATCGAATACTTTTTCATCCATTGTCTTTTTGATTTCATCTGTACTACTAGGCAATTCCAAAACTGGAACTTTATGATTAGAATTTCCAAGTTCATTTAAGACGTTTTGGAAAGCTCCAATAACTTCAGACCTCATTTGTTCTGTAATGGTTTCTTTTCTATATTCATCTGCTGTTCCAGCAATTCTAGACATAAACAATGCTGGATCAGAAACTTTAAATGTATACTTACCAAAGCATTTAACCTCTACTCTTAGTGGGCTAACACTATTTGTCATTTGATTTGGAATTGGATGTGACCAATCTTGATAAGGAACTGGTGCAGGCGTACCAAACTTATTGTCCATAATTTCTTTAGCGTTAATGTAGAATACAGCTTGTTCTTTGCTTGTTCCGCCATTATATACGAAACGAGTCCACATTTCCTTAAATACTTCTCCAAATTGTCCAGCAAAGAAAGATGGAGATGTTGACTGATCAAATGTATAAATTCCAGTTTCTGCTGTAGCATCTAAAATTTGTCCACTTTGGAAAACAACAGCTATTTGTCCTGGATTTACTTGAATAGCACTATCCTTTGTAATAATTCCATTAGGTGTAGTCACCTTCTTCATTAATATATCTTGACCCAAATCATCACATTTAATATAATCCTTCCATTGATCATGTAATGTACTTCCTACTGCACTAGCAGCAGCTTTAATTAATCCCATAAAATTTTCTCCTTCTCATACTAATTAAAATTTATGTCCTCCACCACCATGACTAATCCCACTACTACCGGAACTGATAGAAGAACCACCACTTCCTCCAGAATCGTGAGATCTTGCTACTTTAGAAATAGATCTACCTAAAAATGTATCACTAATCAATTGAATAGAAACACTATCTTTAACTAAATATTCCTTAGCAGCTACTGCCTTATTAACCAATTTATTTTTATTAACCAAAACAATAATTATAATTGCTGTTGCAGCAATACTAAAAATAAGAATTGGTATATAAGGCATATTAGACAATGTTCTAGGTTCATATCTAGAATAACTATCTCCAGAACTAGGATAACCCAAATTTGCAAAATATGCAAGTTTATCAATAAATTTATTTGCTCCTTGATAGTACTCACTATCACTCATATACATATATACAGAATCCAAGATACTATCAATTCTATAATCATTATACATATTGATAGCATCCCCTGTTGTAGTCATATAAATTTCTCTAGTATCCATATCAATTAAGAATAAAACCCCATCGTGATTATCAGAAATACCAAAAGAATTATAATCATAAAAATCCATTGAATACTCTTTAGCACTATACTTATTGTTATTGCTTATTGTAACAATAGCCAAATCCATATTATATGTATTAATGTAATCTGTTACTTGATTATACAATAACTGTTCCTCTGAATCCGAAAACAAATTGGCAAAATCATATACTTTTTCTGAGGAATCAACCGATGGAGTAGACAAAATTGCCTCTCTATTATTCTCAGTAACAGTAACATAATCAGGAACCAAATAATTTCCTTCTGTTCTCTCTCTAGTATTAGTACTTGCATACACATCTATATGTAAAAAACAAACAAATATCAATATGAAGTATAATATATTAACTATCTTTTTCATATTATCACCTTATAAACCAAACAAATAAAAATAAAAGTGAAAAGATACCTATAAATAAAGAAACGCTCCAAGCTATTGTTTTCCCCACACTTACAGGAATGTTTCCAACAATTTTACCTGTTTGCCCATTCATCGCAAAAGTATACATTTTGCCATTGTAATGGATGTTAACCATCCAAACTGGTAACATAATATAATTTGTCTTTTCCTTCTTAACTTCCATATTGTTTGTTTTTACGATCTTTGTTTGATGACGAACATTACTACTCATCATATCCACACAAGTATTTATACTTCTATTTTTGGCTCTTTCAAAACCATCTTCTTCTGAAACATCATATTTTTCAGCTAAAAATCCAGATAAATAAGCATGATTATAATCTGTTAAATCCTTATAATGAAATGGTTCCAAAGAATCCATCAAATCATCAGGAAATCTAGAAGACGCATCGGCTAAAACCTTTTCATAATCAAAATGACCAGATTGAGTAACTAAATATCTACTAGTTTCTGTATAGTGGTAATTATAATCACTCCATGTTCGAATATCTGTTGCGCTAAATTCCATTTGTCCATCAGCAGAAATATCATAAGCCCAGAAAGGGATATAAACACCTGTTATTTTTTGGATGTTTCTTTCTTCCTTAAATGCCTTAGGCATCAAAGGTTTATGCTTGGTAACTTTCTTAAAGGCCTCAATCGCATCTTCTTTAACATTCTTAAATGGAATAATTAAATTGGGAGATAATCCTTCATCTATTTTATCTTTTAATATAGCTGTGCTACCACAATATACACAAAATGTTGCAGTTGTTGTCTCATCAGCCATAATTTCTGCTCCACAATTCTTACATCGATATACATCTACCCCATCTAACTTCTTAATTGCCTTCTTCTTGTTTTCTTTAGAATTTGCTTTTTCACTACTTGCATTATTATGTTTTTTCATTTCCTCCAAAGAAAACTTGCTGCCGCAATACTTACAATCCCACATTTGATTTTTAGGATTAAAAGTAATTTTAGCACCACAGGCTGGACACTTATTGTCCAAAACATCCACGAATTATCACTTCCCATCTTATTCAAATTATATCACATAACATCTCATTTCTTGAAAGAAATCAAAACAAATTTTAATATTTTAATTTTCGATTCTCTTTAGTTTTTCTTTTCATATCGATTAAGTTACCAATTATCATAGCAACAGTCATAGGTCCAACACCTCCAGGAACGGGAGTTATTAAAGATGCCTTTGGATAAGTATCTTTTGAAAAATCTCCAACCAATTTTCCATCAACCACACTGATTCCAACATCAATACCAATAAAATTATCCTTAACCATATCTGGAGTGATTAAGTTTGGTTTCCCTACTGCACTAATTACAAGATCTGCATTTCTTGTATATAAAGCTAGATTTTTCGTTTTAGAGTGACACAACGTAACAGTAGCATCTCTATTAACTAAAGCATCAAATAAAGGTCTTCCTACAATATTACTTCTTCCTATTACAACAGTTGATTTATTCTCCAAATCAATTTGGTAATGCTCTATCAATTTTAATATTCCCCTTACTGTGCAAGGAACAATATTTTCTTTATTATCTCTCACACCAAATAAATTCTTTTCTGTAAAGCCATCTACATCCTTCTCAGGATCTATTAATCTAGCTAGAGATGTAAAATCAAGATGAATGGGAAGGGGACTTTGAAGAATAATTCCTGTTACTTCTGGGTCGACATTTAAACTTTCAATGATACTCTCAATAACACTTTGATTTATCATTCCACCCAAACGTATTAATCTAGTTCTTATTCCAACTTCTTCGCAATATTTAATTTTATTGCGAATATATGTATTCGATGCAGGATCATCATCTACTTGAATAATAGCCAAGGAAATGGATAAATTCTCTCTCTCAATAATATCCTTATACTCTTTTAACAACTCATTTCTAACCTCAACACCATTTATAAATTCCATAATTACTCCTTTCTAGATCTACACAATTTTTATCTATGAATTTCTATTTTTTCTTTCCCACCCATATATGGTTGTAATACTTTAGGTATTTTAATACTTCCATCTTCTTGTAAATTATTTTCTAAAAATGCAATTAACATTCTAGGTGGCGCAACTACTGTATTATTTAATGTATGAGCAAACTCTTTTTCTCCATTCTCTTTTTTATATCTAATAGCAAGTCTTCTAGCCTGAGCATCTGTAAGATTAGAACAAGAACAAACTTCAAAATATTTTTTTTGCCTTGGACTCCAAGCTTCAATGTCGCAAGATCTATACTTTAAATCTGCTAAATCACCTGAACAGCAAACCAATTTTCTGACAGGAATATCTAAGCTTTGAAATAATTCAACAGAATATCTCCACATCTTTTCATACCACGAATCGCTCTCTTCAGGTTTACATATAACAACCATTTCTTGTTTTTCAAATTGATGGATTCGATAAATTCCTCTTTCTTCAATACCATGGGCTCCTACTTCCTTTCGAAAACATGGGGAATATGAAGTCATAGTAATAGGCAAATCGGCTTCTTTTAATAGCTGATCTTTAAACTTCGCAATCATAGAATGTTCAGAAGTACCAATTAAATATAAGTCTTCTCCTTCGATTTTATACATCATATTTTCTTTTTCTTCAAAAGACATCACCCCATTAACAGCATCACTTCGAATCATATATGGAGGAATACAATAAGTAAAACCTTTATCAATCATGAAATCTCTAGCATAAGCTAACACTGCAGAATGTAATCTAGCTATGTCTCCCATTAAATAATAAAAACCATTTCCACTAACTTTACCGGCTGCTTCCTTATCAAGTCCATCAAAAGATGCCATAATATCGGCATGATAAGGAATTTCAAAATCAGGAATCTTAGCCTCTCCAAAAGTTTGTTCTTCTACATTTTTAGAATCATCTTCCCCAATTGGAACATCATCCGCAATAATATTTGGAATAATTAGCATCTTTTCCCTAATAGCGGAAGTAATCTCAGCTTCTTCTTTTTCCATAAAAGATAATTGCTCATTTATCTCCACAACTCGTTTCTTGTTTTTTTCAGCCTCTTCGGTTTTTCCTTCTTTCATTAAAAAGCCAATTTCGCTGCTCAACTTATTTTTTTCACTACGTAATAGGTCCCCCTCGTTTTTAAGCCCTCTAACTTTTTCATCCAAATTTTTAACTTCATCAACCAAAACCAATTTTTTGTCTTGAAATTTTTTCCTAATATTTTCTTTTACTTTTTCTGGATTTTCTCTTATTAATTTAATATCTATCATAATACCCTCCTATAACGCAAAAAGGATGACACAACAAGGAGTGCATAAAGCACGGTGCCATCCTTTTTTTTACTTTCTTCAATAACGGTAACCACCGGATATTCTCATCTATAGAGTAGATAAATAAAAGATTAACATCGTTTTCACCAACCACGATTTCTCTAAAGTTAATTACTTTTATTATTGATTCTAATCATCGATTTGTCTATATTATATATCAAAAATAAAGAATTATCAAGAAGTACGATAAGAATTTATTTTATTCCATAAATTTGTTATAAAATCAAGAATAAACCTATAATTAAAAGCAATAAAAAGGCTAAGCAAAACGAGAAGAATAATGGCAGGAATCATAATGGCTAATCTATTCATTCGATAAGTAATTTCTTCAGGCGACTTAGTATTAAAAGAACTTTGTCTAATATCAACATAATATATCTTTTTATAGCAACAAGAATCATGAAAAGCTATAACAGGTATCATAACAACTGGAAATATCATAGTTAGGATTCTATTTGTACTAAAAATTTTTCCAAGGTTAAAAAGAAGAAACAGAAAATAGACAATATTAACAAATGGAATAAAACCTAATAAGAAAAGCCATCCTTTATCAAACACAATTTTAGAAAGAACATACGAATTATAAAAAGGAATGAAAGCTGCCCACCATGGATAATTAGCTTTCATAAAGATATTTTCCATAGACAATAGTTCAATATAACCTAAAGAAAAGATAATGGATAATAAATAAAAATTAATATCATTCAAACGGAAAGAGCCCGCTCCATAAGTGCGCAATAAATAAAATAAACTTAAAAATGTTATAGAAATTAAAAATAGAATCGAATTTAAAGTAAAACAAAATTTTCTTGATCCCGTATTATCCGCATATAATGTATGAACGTTTTCCTGATTATTAGAAATTATATCATTCATCCCATTCTGACCAATAATAAATGTTTTTGATTTCTTGATATTCTTTTTAGATATTTCTTCCATAGACTCATTATCTTTATGCAAATAGTTTAGAGCACCACACTTTAAGCAGCATCTTTGAGAAGGATTCATGGGCGCACCACAAGAATCGCAATATATAAAGTCATTATTATCCACTTTATCACTCCTATTCTATCTATAGTTTACCATATCCAGTAAAAAAGATGAATAAAAAAGAAGCCTATTTTGCTTCTATGATTAACTTAATAGCTGTTCTTTCTTCTCCATCAATTGAGATATCTTGAAAAGCAGGGATACAAACCAAATTTTTTCCGCTTGGTGCTACAAAACCTCTGGCGATTGCTACAGCCTTAATTGCTTGGTTGAGAGCTCCTGCTCCTACCGCTTGAATTTCAACAGTACCTTTCTCTCTAAATACATTAGCAAGTGCCCCCGCTACACTATTAGGATTGGATTTACTACTTACTTTAAGTGTTTCCATATATATTAATTCCTCTCTTTCTGTACAATAAATACTATGAAACAGTTAAGAATATATGACTAAATTCTATAGTTGACCACTTACAATATTTTTAAGGCCATTATAAAATAGTTTTAAATAACTTAATGGATTTACATTCTCTTTAATTATTAAATCCCCACTAGATACTTTTTTCCCATCTTCCTTCACAATAATTGTTCCAATAATAGAACCAGCTTTCAATGGTAATTTTATATCATCCAATTCCACTTCATACTTGTATTTATGGACACCTCTTTCTAAATCTTCTACTACACCCAAATCTTCCTTTAAAGAAAGATCAATTATATCTTTTGTTGCTTTTTCCAATTTTATCTGCTGAACAACAGTTCCTGATTTTTTTAATATATTCATTTTTATATTTGAAAATCCATAGTCTAATAGACTCATTGTTTCACTGTTTCTAACTTTGCTTTCTTTTTCTCCCAGAACAATTGCGATTAGCCTTAAATTATTCTTTTTAGCTGTTGCAGCTAAGCAATAACCCGCATCATCTGTATGCCCTGTTTTCAAACCATCAGCACCATCATAAAAACGTACTAATTTGTTTGTATTTACAAGCCAAAATTTATTATCTGTATTCTGTCTTAAGTAATCTTCATAAACAGAAGAAAATCGAAATATCTCAGGATGAGAAACAACTAATTCTCTAGCGATTACTGCCATATCATAAGCCGTTGAATAATGATCTTCTTCATCTAATCCTGTACAATTTTTAAAATTTGTATTCTTTAATCCTAATTGTTTTACTCTATCATTCATTCTCTTAACAAATTTCTCTTCACTACCACTTATGTATTCTGCCATTGCTACAGTCGCATCATTGCCACTAGCCATAGAAATTCCTTTCATTAAATCTTCAACAGATATTTTTTCTCCTTCACTAATATATATTTGTGATCCTCCCATATCTGCAGCGTTTTTGCTAACGGTTACAATATCTCCCCATTTAATATTTCCTTTTTCTATCTCTTCCAAAATAATAATTTGCGCAGCCATTTTTGTCATAGATGCAACAGAGACCTTTTTATTTTTTTCTTTTTCAAAAAGAATTTTCCCCGTAGTTGCCTCCATTAGAACTCCACTTGTCGCATTAGGAATGAGTGTTTTATTATTTTTATCTTGGGCAAATACTGTAATAGGAAAAACTATATTAACAATCAATACAAAAAGCAATATCCTAGTTATCTTTTTCATAACTACCTCCTAAAAATTATTATGTAAAACAAGCCAAATTTATACATAAATAAACAAATTCATGATATTATTAAATAGGTGATATTATGAAAAAAAGTATGATAATGTTTATGATTTGTATAGCACTAATAGGAATAGGCATTTTATTTGGAACACAAATAATAAACACCGGCTCTAAGAAAGCAAAAAAGATGAATGAAACAAAGGAAAATACCAAATACCATCAGCTAGATAATATTAATGAAAAAATTGCTTATTATAAAGAAGAAAATACAGAAAGATATATTATATACAAAGATAATCATCCAAATATATCAACTGAACAAGTAATTATAGATGTAAACATTGGATTAGATTATCCATATTATACAAATGAAAAACCAGCACAATTACCTAATAGTAGCATGATTCTAGTAAATAAATACAACTATTTAACCGAAGAGTACATCCCTGAAAATTTAGAAGAAATAAATGAAAAATATGCAGTATCTAATATGAAATTAGTAAGCTATGCTAAAAATGCTTTTGAAGAATTAGCAGAATCTGCGAAGAATGAAAATCTTAATATAATTGCGATGTCAACTTATAGAAGTTACCAATACCAAAGAAGTTTATATAATAGATACGTAAGTCAAGATGGACAAGAAGCCGCCGACACATACTCCGCAAGACCAGGATATTCTGAACATCAGACAGGACTTGCTGTAGATGTATATGATGGAAAAAACATGTTTGATAATTTTAAAGAAACAAAAGAATTTACATGGTTAAAAGAAAATGCCCATAAATTTGGCTTTATTATGCGATATTCCTTAGAAAAAGAAAGAGAAACAGGCTATAAATATGAACCATGGCATTATCGATATGTAGGTAAAGAAATAGCGGAATATATTTATAAAAACAACATATCCTATGAAGAATACTATATAAAATTTATAGAAAATAAAAAGAATTGAAATTCAATTCCTTAATCAAATCGATTCTTAAAATATTGAAAAAGTCTATAAAAAAACGTAAAAACTAACCAAACAATAAATATGGCATTAGTAATCTGAACAGCACTTAAAATGACATCATTCTTATACAATGATACTTTATCCATGATATCAATTTTATAAGTAACAATTACAGAAATACACTGCAAATAAAAGAAATATATAATTCCAAACAAAGATAGATTTACTATCTTTTTTAATTTAGTCATTTTCTTACTAAAAATAGTATAAATTAACAAAATAGTTACAATCAACATAATGAGAAAATAAGCAACAGTAGATGGAAAATAGATATAATTCATCATACATTTGACAAAGCTATCGAAGCAGTAAACAACATAATCTAAGTTAAGATAAATAAGCATCCCTAAAAATATTATCAAAGCAAAAGACAAGGAAAAACAAATTATCTTACTTTTTCGATTTACATTAAGTATGAGTAGCCAAAAGAAAAGAAGCGTCAATATAAATAGTTCTATTCCCAAAAAAGAAGAAAAAGCATTTCTAAAAACCAACAAAGGCTTTTCCAGGATAGACAAATTCATACTACCACCTCCTCTATCTAAATTAATTCTGATATATAAATCGTCTGACTATAATCATCATTTTTAGTACAAGTAATAAGAGTTAAAGTGGTTTTGTTATAATTTCTCTTAATAACAACATTTCCCGTTTTAGGAACGGTATAAATATTTACAATTTTATAATGATATTTTTGATTTTGATAAGTGACATAAATGTCATTTCCTATTTGGAGCCTATATAAATAAGCAAAATAAGAAATATATGCATCTCCAGAATGTGCCATCAATATTAAATTACCATTGACTACATCTGGCAATCGAGAACCACTAACCATTGTTACATTGTACTGTATATTATTATATTTTGAATCAGTACCGTAAAAACCTCTTTTTAATCCAATTCTAGGTATTTCTAAAACGCCTAAATATTTACTATAATCTATAGGAGCCGGAGCTTCCTCTTTTTTACTAGATTCTTGTTCTGATAGATTATCAGCAACAGGAGAATCTTCAACCACTTCAACATTGGTTTCCATCAAACTATCTGAAATAGCAATTTTCATCTGGGAAAACACATCATCACGCAATCTAGACAAATGATTACTAGATAAAAGGATAACCCCAAAAAACACAAGGAAAGAGCCAATAATCAACAAATGACTCTTTTTAATTCTCTTTCTATTTGCTTTCTGCTGGCTTAACATTTGCATAAATAATACCAACTCCGCTCAACAACACAATTAATCCAATAAAGTAAATTGTCTGAGCAACACTCATACCTGTATTAGGAGTATCCGGAGTATAATTCAATTCTATTTCCAAACCCTTGTTAAGCGTTGTACTAACTGTTTGTACAGATGTTACCGTTTGTGCACCTTCTGCTGTATATTCATATCCTTCATACGTTTTAAACGCCCCAGTAACAGAAAGCTTTAAAACTTTATTTTCTTCTGTAATTTTCTCAACTGGTACTCTAACATAAAATTTGGTATCTGGTGATAGATTACTTACATCTGCAATAACTCCACCTGCTTCATCCACTACAACAGTTCCTTCTGGTGCACTAACAAATTCAAGCTTAAAGCCATCAAAGTTATCATTAGGACTACCAACAACAGAAATTAAATCTGTTTGATAATAATTTTCATCAGAAGTAATAGAAATTTTTTCACTTGCTCTTGTAACACTAAGTGTTAAAGCTGGTTCTGTCGTATTATTTCTTGCAGAATTGACTAAACGAGAAACTATATTATAAATATCTGCCTCATAAGTGGTAGTAAAGTCATCTCCAACATAAACATATTGAGCATTTTGAATCTTAGTTAACTCTTCACTACTTAATTGATCTTTATACATCCATATTGCCACTTGAGAAATCCAAATTTGAAGATTCTCATTTAAAACATTTCCTGAAGAGTCCTTAAGAGAAACATTAGGATCAATATGGGCCATTAAATATAACAATCCATAATCTGATATAGCATCTGATTTTGTCAACGTAGTGTTTGCCTGATAATCAACAGAATGTTCTAAACAATAAATATGAGTTCCCGTAGTTGTCTTATAAGGAAATACCGAAAATCCACTATTACTATGAATTTCTTCCCCTGGAGCAGCCGTAACAATTGTATCCCCTAAAGTATAATTAACATCAGGAATAGCATAAGATACTTGATTAAAACCTACCAAAATTACAGTTACTATTACCGCAACTGCCAACATAAATGTAGTAATCAACATACCATTCTTCTTAATAAATCTTGTAAAAGAAGCTTTTTTATTTCCATTATTATTTTCCATATAAATTTTTTCCATAAACACCCTACCCTTATACAGTTATTATATCATAAATTGCCGTATTTCAAACTATTTTTTTATTGGATAGTAAAAATATTATCAAAAGATGTCAATGAAAAATCATCTTTTACATATAAAGTGGCAAGAATATCGCCAGCTTCTACTTTCTCACCAACTAATTTATGTAGATAAATTCCAACAGTATAATCTATATTATCTTCCTTATTAACTCTACCAGCACCTAAAGAGACAGAAAGTTTTCCTAAAGATAAAGCATCTATATTCATAATAGTACCTGAAACTTTTGATGGAATTTCTATCACATGATCACTAACTTTTAAACTAGAAAGATCTCCTCCTTGTGCTGAAACAAGTTCTAAAAACTTGTCGTATGCCTTTAATGTTTGTATACTTTCAACAACTTCCTTTTGGGCTTCCGCTTTAGAAATATTTTTTCCCATACTAATCATTTCAGAAGATAATTCTAAACATAACTTATACAAATTAGAAGAATTGTCCTCTCCTTTTAATATTGAAATTGCCTCCAACACCTCTAAACTGTTCCCAATATTATGTCCTAAAGGAACATTCATATTACTAATAATTGTTCTAACTTCCCGATGATAAAAATTACCTATTTTTATCATTAACTCACTAAGCTTATTAGCCTCTTCTGGCGTCTTTAATAATGCACCTTCTCCTACTTTAATATCTATTAAAATTTTATCTGCTCCAGAAGCAATCTTTTTACTCATAATGCTAGAAGCAATTAAAGGAATTGAAGAAACCGTAGCGGTAACATCTCTCAAAGCATAAATTGCTTTATCCATAGGAGCTAAATCAGCTGTTTGCCCTGTTATTACAACACCTATATTCTTAACCTGTTCGTGAACTTCTTGATCACTCAAATCAATTCTAAAGCCCCCAATACTTTCCAGCTTATCGATAGTTCCTCCCGTATAGCCCAACCCTCTGCCACTCATCTTTATGACAGGAACACCAAGGCTTGCAACAATAGGGGCAATAATAAGCGTTGTTTTATCTCCCACACCTCCTGTAGAATGTTTGTCAACTTTAATACCCGGAATATCAGAAAAATCCAACACTTCGCCACTTTCAATAAATATTTTTGTTAAAGAGAATATTTCCTCATCTGTCATACCATTAATACAAATAGCCATCAACATGGAAGACATTTGATAGTCTTTAACTTCACCCTTTAAATATCCATTGAAGAAAAAGTCTAATTCTTCATAACTTAACGCCATACCCAATCTTTTTTTATTAATAATATCAACAATCATTTTCAGCCCTCCACTACAATACATTTAAAATATAACACAACCACTAGAAAAATACTAGTAACACTTTGTATTGTAAAACTATTAAAGTTATAAGATTAGTGATCTAGTTCGGCATCCTTATCTTCGTAATTATCTTTCTTGCCAGATAAAAAATTTTTCTCTCTGTAACTACTTCTATTAAATATTCTTTCTTTCCGTATTTTTCTAAAATCCCAGATTATATTCCTGACTTTACTTCTATTTTTGGTAATATCCTAAACCTTACTAAATAAATAAGGATTTGATTCTAAATCATCAATAATATTTTCTAACTCCTCACCATTATCTCTTCTATTATTAATATAGTTTTTTATTTCAAATGATTCTAAATTTAATATATATGGATTTGAATCAAATAATATATTTAATGTAGTAAAACCATATTTTAATAAACACTTTATTAAAGCAAGTATTTCTTCAGTTGTTCTAGATAAATATATTGAATTACTTCCAATTATATTTCGTATTTGTATATCCGAACAGCCCAATTCTTTCAATATTCTTATTTTTTTAATCACTTCTATGTTTGATATTTTCCTAATTTCTGGATTCATTTCTAACATACAATTGATAGTACTATCACTCAATCCTAAATTACATAGCTCTTCCATTTCTATTCTCCCTTTTCTCCCCATTGTCACCATAAGGATATTGTCTTAACAATTCTCGTGTCGTAATTGCATAACTTTCTTCAAACTGTTTACTTCCAATAAACAATTTTCTATAATTATTCCTATCAATTATAATACCCCGGTCTAAATAAAAATGATATCTTGCATATGAAAGTTCTATACTTTGCATTAATTTTTTCGGGTCAAGAGCCGCTAAATCATGCATCTGTATAGAATCATAGAATTCTACCTTTTGTCTCATTGTTTCTATAGAAAATCCATATATGGAAGGTAGACCCTTGGTCATCTCTATTACTTCTTCCTCTGTATATCCTAACGCTTTCAAATCTTCTATCTTTTGTTTCATACTTTCTATAGAATAACTATATATGGAAGGTAGTCCCTTCGTCATCTCTATTACTTCTTCTTGCGTATATCCTAATGTCTTCAAATCTTTTATCTTTTGTCTTATTGTTTCTATAGAGAGTCCATATATTGTGGGCAGCCTCCTAGTCATCTTTATTATTTCTTCCTGCGTATATCCTAATGTCTTCAAATCTTTTATCTTTTGTCTTATTGTTTCTATAGGAAGATTATATATGGAAGGTAGAGTCTTAGTCATCTTTATTATTTCTTCCTGTGTATATCCTACCGCCTTCAAATCTTCTATCTTTTGTTCCATCTTTTCTATAGAAAGGCTACATATTGTAGGTGAATTCCTAGTCATTTTTATTGCTTCTTCCTGTGTATATCCTTTGCTAATTAAAAACTCAAAAACATCTTTAATTTTTTGCTTTAATGTAGGTTCTTTATAACTTCTCAAAGAATAATGATTAACTATTTTTTCAATACTCTTCTCATCATATGGCAAAAATAATAGGGACTCCTTTGTTTCCATAAAAACACCTCATTTATATTATAACACAAAAATAGATTACTCCGTTTTTTCTTGTCTCTTACTAGATAGGAAGGTAATTTTTCACACATTACTGCTAGATCATCTTTCTTTTTGTCATCTTCTTCTACTATTTTGATTGAAATCTCCCTTTTACTCCAATTAACTTTTTTGGTGATACATAACAAAAAAGGCAATCAATTAATCGATTGCTTCCTTACTAGATTATCTTTGCTTAATCTTTTTTAAAGTTAAAACATGCCAATTCTTTTTCTCGCTTCCACCTTCATTGTGATATTCATTAATCTCAAATAAATCTCTTTTCAACAAATCAATATCTTTTTTAGTGAAATATGCATAGAATCTTTTTTTCTTTGTTTTTTTATCTTCTAAAATCTTATATTCACATTTAGTTCCATTAGGTAACACATCTACATTTGGATGAACTTCTGCATTTTGAAAATTAATAATAAATAATCCATTGTCATTTAATCCATCATACACAACATCAAATAATTTCATCATATCATCCATATCAAGATGAGGATTTCTCCATGACACAATAAGATCAGCTTTAGAACCAAAAACCTCTTCAAAATCATCTAATAAAAAATTAAATCTTTTTACGCTTTTAATACCAATATTATTTTGTTCAGCTAAAAAACGATCTACAATATCTGATGCTGTAATATCATATCCTGCGGTTTGAAGCATTAAAGACAATTCTCCACATCCACTACCAAACTCAATAATTTTTTTTGTTTTATCTCCATGTAATTGTTCTTCTACATATTGGAAGAGTCTTTCCCATTTTTCTGTTTCAGGATCAATTTCCTTATGCTGTATATATTCAAACGCTCCCCCTGAATTATACATATTAATAGTGCTGGTGTTATGTATGCTCATAATATACCTCCATAAATTAATTATAACATAAAAAGCAGATTACTCTGCTTCCTCTTCATTTTTTTTGCTAGATAAAAAAGTTACTTTCTCTGCAACAACTTCTATTAAATATTCTTTTTTTCCATCTTTTTCAACAACCCTAGATTGAACTCGCCCCTTTACTCCGACAATATCTCCTTTCTTACAGTATTCGGATGTATTTTCAGCTATATTTTCAAAAGCTACGCAATCAATAAAATCTGTATCATATGTTCCGTCCATATTTTTAAAACTTCTAGGAACAGCTAAAGGTATTGTAGATATTTTCTTCCCTCCTTCTGTTTTATTTACCTTTAAGTCCCTAGTTAATCTTCCTACTAAAACAATTTGATTTAACATATTTCACCTCCTTTCAGCAAACATAATAGGAGAGAAATTTTACTTAATCAAATCTTAAAATTTAAAAATTTAAGGAACTTTAAAATCAAAAAAAAGAAATTTCCTTACAAAAAATTTCTTTTTAACAATAACAATGTGTCGAAAAAACAAGTTTATAAATTTCTCTTAATTAATTGATTTAATTCTACCGCATATTCCATTGGTAGTTCTTCTCTAAACTTTTCCAAAAATCCCAAAATAACAAGTTCCATTGCCCTTTCTCTAGATATCCCCCTACTCATCAAATAAAATAAATTCTCTTCACTAATCTTAGATACCGTTGCTTCATGTTCAATACTACTACTGATGTTATAACAAGAATTTGTAGGAATAGTATCACTCTTAGAAATACCATCCAAAATCAATGTATCACACTTGATATTACTACTACTATTGCTAGCTTTTTCGTCAATAAAAACTTTTCCCCTATAGGTAGCATTCCCGCCATTTTTTGATATGCTTTTAGAAATAATATTGCTTCGGGTATTTTTACCCAAATGAATCATTCTAGCCCCGCTATCTTGATTCTGATTAGAGGAAGCGACAGAAATAGTCACACATGTTCCTTTCGAATTATCACCTTTCAATATACAGCAAGGATATTTCATAGTAACCTTACTACCTATATTTCCATCTATCCATTCCATAGTACCCGCCTCATCAACTAGTGCTCTTTTTGTAACCAGATTATAAACATTAGGAGCCCAATTCTGAATGGTAGAATAACGACATTTACTATTTTTTCCAACATAAATTTCAACAACTGCGGCATGAAGAGAAGATTCACTATACGTAGGAGCTGTACAGCCTTCTACATAATGCAGACTACTATTATTATCAACAATAATTAATGTTCTTTCAAATTGTCCCATATTACGACTATTAATTCTAAAATAACTCTGTAAAGGGCGATCCAAAGAAGTATTAGGAGGAATATAGATAAAGCTCCCACCACTAAAAACGGCTCCATTTAAAGCAGCAAATTTGTTCTCATCATTTTTTACAATCTTTCCAAAATATTTTTTAACTAAATCCGGATAATTTTTCATAGCTAATTCTATAGAAGTGAAAATTACATGTTTCTTTTCTATCTCTTCTAGCATATTATGATAAATTACTTCGCTTTCATATTGGACTCCCATTCCACCTAAGTGTTTTTCACTTTCTAAAACTCCTAAAGAATCCAATTCGTCCTTAACTGGTTTTAACACTTGCTTCCAATCACTTTTTATTTTCTCATCTATATCATTGGATTTATAATAAATAACGGAAGAAAAATTAAGATCAATATTGGGTCCAAATTTAGGCATATCTATAGTTTTAAATTTACTATAGCTATCCAAACGAAAATCCCTTACCCAGGAATCTTCATTTTTTTTATCAGAAATAGATAAAATATTTTTTTTATTTAGTCCTATAATTTCCATTAGCATCACTCCGTATTTAGTTTTGTTGTTTCTTTTCAAATTCCTCCAATATTTCTATAATAGCTCTCGCTGGTAATAAAGCACAATTTTTTCGATTTGGTTGCTTACAAATATCATCATATACACAAAGTTCACCTAATTTTTTCGAATCATAATCTTGTTCATTTATCATATTTTGATACTCAAATAATATATCTTTAGCCTCCGTAATCGTTTTTCTTATCAAACTGCGAATCATTATAGATGTTGCTGAAGTACTGATTGCACATGCTTCTCCATCGAAGCGAATATCTTCTATAACATTTTTATTTAACTTCATCATAAAGTCTAAATTATCAATACAATTTTCACTGCTAGCATTCGCTCTTAAGTACCCACTATCCCCTATCAGCCCTTTATTCATTGGGTCTTGATAATTGTCTAAAATAATTTCTCTCTTTAAATTATTATCCATACTTGCTCCTAAATAACTACTTTAAAAATATCTTTACTATTTTTCAAAATAGAGATAAGTTTATCAACATCCTCTTTAGTATTATAAAAATAAAGGCTAACTCTTACTGTATTCTTGACCTTCATGTCATCTTTTAACATCTTTGTACAATGATTTCCCGCTCTAACATAAATATGGTAATGATTTAAATAAATAGAGCTTTCTTGAGCAAATATACCATCAATATTAAAAGCAAGGATTCCACTATCTGTATTCTTATTATAAATTATGATATTTTCAATTTTTTCCAACTCAGAAACCATATATTGCTTAAGTTTTCTTTCATAGTTTTGAATATTATCCATACCAATATTTTGTAAATATTTTATAGCTTCTCTAAGACCTATCACTTCAGCAATCGCAGGAGTACCCGCCTCTAATTTGAAAGGGGCTTTTTTTAATTCATAACTTCCATCGCTTTCAAAAGATTGATTCATTCCTCCACCATAGAAAATTGGTTCCATATCTTCTAAAAGAGGATATCGCCCTACTAAAACACCAATCCCTGTAGGGCCTAACATTTTATGACCCGAAAAACTTAAAAAATCAATATTACATTTCTTAAAATCCACATTCATATGGGGAACACTTTGTGCACCATCTACACAAAATAAAATTTCTTTTTGTCTGCATATTCTTCCTATCGCTTCAATATCCCTAACATCACCAACTACATTCGTAACATGCGCAATAGAAATAACTTTCGTTTTATCAGTAATACTCCTACTAACATTTTCTAAAGTAAGATGATAATTAGAATCCAAATCCATATATTTTACTTTGATCCCAATTTCTTCACTAAGTTTAATCCAAGGAAGAACATTTGATGCATGCTCTGCTTTAGTAAGCAAAACTTCATCCCCCTTTTTTAAATGATTTTTTACATAACCAAAAACAACCATATTAATAGATGCAGTAGTGCCACTAGTAAACACCACTTCTTTTGGACTATCACAGTGAATAAAATCTTTTATCACAGAACGCGTATCATCATATAGCTCGTTTGTCAAAATAGCCGCATCATAGTCTCCACGATGAATATTAGAAGTATGGGCAGTATAATACTTTATCATACTATCTACAACGCATCGTGGTTTTAATGTAGTGGCTCCATTATCAAAGTAAACAATATCTTGAGAAAGCATTGGAAAATCTTCCCTATTCAAAAATATCACCTCCTATATCTTCTTAATTTCTTCTAAAAACAAAGGAATTTCTTTCAAATTAACACCATCATAAATTAAAAATCCCTTTAGTAATAATTCATCAGCCTTTTTTTGAGATATTCCTCTACTCATAATATAAAACAGTTCTTCATCTTTAAATTTTCCTATGTAGGCAGCATGATTACTATCTACATCATAATTATCAATTAATAAATTAGGGCAAATCGTGCTCTTGCCATCTTTCAAATTAATAATTTGATTATATTGATTACAAATGCATTTT
>Ga0310690_10001430_pt1 | contig 42364 bp, 47 predicted proteins | sample AusTroGonzalo_MG_2_FD_207661 | JGI IMG/M metagenome (GOLD analysis project Ga0310690, IMG submission 207661) | Bovine rumen microbial communities from tropical cattle in Woodstock, Queensland, Australia - Gonzalo_04 (v2) (version 2) | ecosystem: Host-associated > Mammals > Digestive system >... | reverse complement strand
TATTGGACCGGTTCAATATCAGTACGAATTCCCTGATCAGCATCAGCCTGGCGCTGTATGGTATTCACGATGCCTTTGAAGTGTCCTCTTTCTGCATCTTTGACAAGATTGGCGAAGAATATAAACTCAGCCTCGAAGGAAGTATTTACCATCTCCTCCAGAAGTTCTACGACGGTCAGAAGTTGGTCGGCAAAGTTCCATTAATCTATGAACGCGGCGGCTATGAAGAATAGAAAGAAGCGTCATGCTATCGGCCCGTTCAGCCGCTGGTGGCGCCTTCACTTCGCCAAGCGGATCCCGGGCGTGTGCCGCGTCTGTGGCTGTACGGAGGACGACCCCTGCTACAATCCCCAATACGGGTACTGTTGGTGGAGCGATGACGAAATGACCCTTTGTTCCCATTGCGCGGAAAAGGATATCGCCCTGGATCCGGAAACCGTGCACTGCGTGAATTCTGAAGTATTGAATCAAGATAAGACTGCAATGGAAACCGTCAACATCAACACCGAAAAGGTCCGCGAGGCAATCGCCCCCGCGCTTGCCTATCAGCCAAAAGTAGAGCCGAAGATCATCAGCGAGGAAAACAACCCGCTCGTCATCATCGCCCTCCCAGGCATCCAGGCCCTTGACCTGAAGGCGCTGGATTCCGCATCCACCGCGCTATGCGGGTTCCTCGGGCACCGCGGCCAGGTCGGAATCGTGAACGGCCAGCTCTGCCTCTCGTTCTGGAAGGACGACCTTCAGAAGGAATTCCACGAAAACGCATAGAGCGCCGCGAGGCGCCCGGTTCACAGCGGAGTAAGTCATATAGGAGAAAGGAAACATAGCAATCCACAAGGGGTTACCGCTGGCCCCTTTTTATTGACCAAAACGACAAAGAGATGAGATACAGATTCAGCACAGCCACCGGTACCGTCCTCCAGGAAGGGGAGGCGGAGATGGTGGATATCCGCAGGAGAGGCCAGCAGCTGGCCAGGGATAAGGGCGTCGACGTGAAAGTGCACATCGGCCCGAATTATCGCGGCCTCCTGGAGTTGGTCGGTACCTGGCGCCCGGACGGGCTGCACGTGAACTCCTTCGGCCAGATGGAACGCCTTGATCCGGACGGCCGGAACTTTAGCCCCGCACGCGATGAAAGACGATAGGATACTGGTCGTGATCCCTTACCTGGCCTCAGGGGCCCAGGGCCGGGAGCTGGAGTTCGCCGTCGCGGGGTGGCGCCGGCACTTCAGGGAGGATTACCTCATCGTCATCGTCGGCGACCGGCATCCGGTCGTGGACACGGGCGACGATATCGTCTTCATCAGCTGCCCCCAGGTCCCGGACACCGGGTACCGGAACTGGCGTCCGCACATCGACCATGTGCACAAGTTCCGCAAGGTGCTGGCGTATTTCCCGGACGCGAAGGGATTCATCTACGCCTGCGACGACATGTATGCCGTGAACGACTTCGACATGACCGACGTGCGCTTCCTCAAGATCATCGCCGACGACATCAAGGGGAATCCGAACAGCAGCAACGGATGGCAGCGGGATGCGGCGAGGACGCGGGCCCTCCTCAAATCGGAGGGGCTTCCGGTACTGAACTTCGTCTGCCATCTCCCCGTCTGGTACGATGCGGACAAGCTGCTGGCCATCTACGACCGCTACGGCTGCGACCGCACCTCCTACATCGTCGAAGACATCTACTTCAACACGTACTACCGCAACCGCGTCCCGCTCAGGCTGGACCGCGAACGCGACAACCTGAGGCTCGGCATCTACAACGCCGCTCCGGACTACTTCGAGCTGACCGCCGCCCTGGAAAGGAAGATCTGGATCACGAACTCCCCGGTCGGATACGTCCCCATGCTGGAGACGGTGCTGGCCGACTATTATTTCGGGAGGGGGAAATGATGGGAGCGGTGTATCTCGGGCCGCTGGATGCCCAAGAAATAGAGGAGATCAAGCGCGCCCTGGAAGCGCAGCTGGAGTCCATCGATGACCTGATCGAGAACGGGCAGGCCCTCACCGCGCCCGAGGCCGTGGGGATCGCAGTCGCACAGGCACGCATCGGCCGCCTTCTCAGCCTGTGCGAGACACTCGCTTTAAGCGAGTGACGGAAAATCCTTCAAAAAAAGTCACGATGATGCTTGGAATTTCGGAAATATTGAACGACATTTGCCCTTGCCTAATACATAGCGAGATGTCTGCAGGGGCATTGTCCCCCAGATATCGGTACAACAGTGATTTGCTCAGGTCCGTCGTGTCCGTAAGGCTCGACAGCATGTGCCCCTCGGCGCTATGTGTTAGGCAGGACCTGGGCTTTTTTGTACCATTTTTTCAGCAATGCCTAACACTGAAAAAGCTGGCACCTTACTGCCGCAGGACTGCACCCATCTGGAGCAGTTCATCCGCGCCCAGGCCCACATCCGGGCCGCAGCCAAAATCGCCGACGATCTCACCGTCATCCAACCGCCGCACCTGTCGAAGGAGCAGCTGGACAAGTTCCACAACCTGGCCAGCGAAATCACCGACATGCTCTGGGAGGCCTACGGACACGTCCAGGACCTCCAGTCATCCTACTTCATCCCCGTCTTCCAGGCCTAACCCCTCAAAACCTGCAAGATTATGGCTTTTCTGAAAAAAGAATTCCTGGACAGGATATACGACAGGGTCAACTCTGACGATAAATTGCTTCTGGACGTCATCCGGGAGGTCGCCGGCGAACCGAAGGAATATGGCCGCGGGGAGACGAAGTTCGTCTGCCCGCACTGCCAGGCCGGTTCGCTGACGGTGAGTCCGAAGAAGATGGTATACAAATGCTTCTCCTGCAACGAGGTGGGCGGGAAGAACGCCATCAATTTCCTGATGGGACCGGGCTCCGGGCTCAGCCTCCAGGAGGCGGTGGAGAACGTTTGCCACCATTACGGAATCGCGCCGGAATACGAGGAGCCGCAGAGGCGGGAGCGGAAAGGAAAGCCGTCCGCGCCGGCGGATGCTCCCGATATCGACCCCGCGGCGGGTTCCTTCTTCGCCCGGATGCTGGAGGGCTCCGGACTCACCCGGGAAGATGTCACCGCCCATGTACGCCTGCAGTTGGGCGATTCCGACAGCCGGGACACGCCGACCTTCCAGAAGGGAACCATCAACGAGCGTTATGAGATCGACCGTTCCGGTAACGATGTCATCATCTACTACTACGACCTGGACGGCAATCCCTGCATGTACACCTACACGCCCAAGGGCCGAAAGCCCATCGAACGGCAGTACTACCGCATCCGGTACGAGTTCCCCGACGCGCACAAGGACCTCTCCGGAACGCCGGTCAAGTACCGGTCGCCCAAGGGGTCCCCGACCTTCATCTACTATCCGGAGGCCATCCGCCGGCAATACAAGGAAAAGAATCCCATCGATACGCTCTATATCCAGGAGGGCGAGAAGAAGGCAGAGAAGGCCTGCAAGCACGGCATCCCGTCCGTGGCCATCTCCGGCATCCAGAACCTCGGAGGGCCGGACAAGCGGCTTCCGCAGGACCTGATCAAGCTGATCCGGGACTGCCAGGTGAGGAAAGTGGTGTTCTTGATGGACTCCGACCTGCACGACCTCTCAAGGAACCTTTCGGAGACGAAGCCGGTGAACCAGCGGCCGTCAGCTTTCTTTTCGGCCGTGTGCAAGTACAAGGCCTACATGAACGAACTGGTGAACCAGCAGATCTATGTGGAAGTATACTACGGCCATGTCATCAAGAACGACATGGGGGATAAGGGCATCGACGACCTGCTGACCAACACGCTCCGGGGGCAGGAAGATAGGCTGGCCGAGGACATCCGGACGGCCCTGAACACGAATCTCCTCACTGGGAGCTATGTCCAGCTGTACAACATCACGGAGACGTCCACGACGAAGATCAAGGAACAGTTCTTCCTCACGAGCGCCCAGGTGTTCTGCGAGCACTACAAGGACCAGCTGAAGGTCCTGCGGGAATTCATATGCATGGGCTGGAAGTACAAGTTCAACGAGAAGGATGAACTTGTGTCGGCCAGTCCGGTCGAGATGGACGAACAGTTCTGGGAGAAGGACGAGACCCGCCGGGGCGAGCCCCTGAAATTCGTTTACACTAACGCCATGACCTTCCTGGAGCGCCGGGGCTTCCACGTGTATGAGCGCGGTGACGACAACTATTTCCTGATTCGTGTCGAGAACGGCATCGTCAGGGCCGTGACGCCCCGGAAGGTATCCAACTTCATCCATGAGTTCACCAAGGCCTATCTCACGAAGGATGTCCGGGAGCTGTTGCTGCGCGGCGGTACCCAGTACGTGGGGCCTTACCAGCTTGAACAGCTGGAGCCTTTCCATGGCGTGTTCTTCGAGGCTTCGAGAGGACTTGATTACATCTTTTTCAAGGACACGGCCTGGAAGATCACCGAGGGCAGCATCAAGGAGGTGCCGCTGACCGAGATCAAGTTCAACATCTGGCAGGACTCCGTGCATGAGTTTTCCGGGATAAAGTTGCTTCCGCCGCTCGTCGAGATCGGGCAGCTGCCCAACGAGGACTACACCGTCCGGATCACGGAGACTGGCAGCCGGTGCCACTTCCTCCGCTTCCTGCAGAATGCATCCAACTTCACCTGGCGGAAGAAAGTGAAGGAACTGACGGACGACGACGTCGCCGGCAACGCGCAGCACCTGGTAAGCAAGCTTGCCGCCATCGGTTACCTGGCCGGGACCTACAAGGACATGGGCCAGGCGAAGGCGGTCATCGCCATGGACGGGAAGCTGCAGGACTTCGACGAGGCGAACGGCCGCACGGGAAAGAGCCTGGTGGGCCTTGCCCTCCGGCAGATATTCCCCCGGGCGAAAGTCCTGGACGGGAAGGCTCTGGGCACGAGCAACAACAACCGGCAGTTCATCTGGGAGGGGCTGGACGAGCGGTCCCGCGTCGTCATCGGCGACGACCTGATGAAGGATTTCGACTTCGATTCCCTGTTTTCCCTCATCACTTCAGACTGGCCGGTCAACCCCAAGGGGCAGGCCGCCTACACCGTCCCGTTCTCCAAGGCGCCGAAAATTTACCTGTCAAGCAACTATTCCGTCTCCGGAGACGGATCCTCCTACAGGGCCCGTCAATGGCCGCTCGCCTTCAGCGACTTCTACAGCGAGGACCATCAACCCGTCCAGGACTTCGGGGCGCTTTTCTTCGAGGAATGGGACGCGGATCAATGGGAGCTGTTTTGGAACCTGATCGCCCAGTGCATCCAGATCTATTTCCGTTTCGGCTATGTCCCGGCTCCGGACAGCCGACTGGAAGACCGGCGCCTGATCCAGCAGATCGGCGAGGACTTCATGACCTGGGCCGACGAATACTTCGAAGTGGGAGGTGACCACCTGAATGTCCGGATCCTCAGGCAGGACATGTTCCATGCCTTCACCGAGCACGTCCAGTCCACGCGGGGCGCGAAGGTACCCTACTCCCCCAAGGGTTTCTCCATGCGGCTTGGCTATTATGTCCGCCTGAAGAAATACTTCCTGAACCCGCACCTGTACAACCCGAAGACCAAAACCTGGAACACCTACGACAAGGACGGAAAGCCGGTCAAAACAGACAAATCCAACGGCAAGGAGTTCTACACCGTCGGCGCATCCGACTACTACGAAACCCACTTCTTCGGCGACGGCTCCCCTACCCTTCCGGAGCTGGCCATCCAGTTCGAGAACGATGAAACCACGCAACCATGGAAAAAATGAAAAGTAAATTCGAAGACTACCTGATCCGGGACGACTTCCAGGAATCCGTCTTCCGGGCGCACTATTCCGAGCACATCGGGATGTACCAGGAGAAATACATGGAATGGTTCCTGAAGAACTTCCCCTTGTACAAATGGAAGCGGATGCGCGTCCGCCCGGAATCGGTCGAGTTCGTCATCGGCCTCCTGTGCCTTCTGTACCGGGAAGGCAAGATCCAGTTCACCATCCGGTTCCCGGCGGACGGTTCCATCGAGATCCAGCGCGAGGAGGTCGCGGGGAATGAGGCATAATGCGCTGAACGGCCGATTCTTGAAAGGAGGTGTTCCTTTCAACGCCGGACTGAAATGGGACGAATACATGGATCCGGCCATGCAGGAAAGATGCAAGCGGGGCTGGGAGAACCTTCGTACACATCATATAACACCGTGTGCGGGATGGAACAAGAAGGCAGTGATCGGCATCCGGCAGGACGGGCGACATTTCTGGTTTGAAAGCGCGACAGCGGCAGCAAAGGCAACGGGCCTGATCCGTCGGAACATCAGCCATTGCTGCAATCGAAAACGTAAATCTTGTTCCGGATGGAAATGGTTTTTCTTTGATGATGACACATGGATATCACTGATAAAACAATGAGCGACAAAGAATTCTATAAAGCATTTCTCGACCTTGTGCAGAAAACGAACCAAGATCCGATCAAGGTTTTCGGCGATGCTTTGACGTATATTCTCTGGTTACTGAGCATCGACCAGGAGGCGACGCCTTGGGACTACGGGGAGGAAGATAATATGGCATTCGCGGACTTTACGACGAGTTATTTTTCCTATGTCCAGGAAGAGATGGCCGACAGGTTCTGGATAGACGCCTGGGGGGACATGTACATGGAGCTCGCCGGAAAATACAAGTCTTTCAGGGGACAGTTCTTCACTCCTGCAGGGATGTCGGACTTGGCGGCGCGGATTACAGCGTCGGGCAGCCGTGAAAGTTGCGGAAGGCGGGTCATCAACGATTGCGCCTGCGGCTCCGCCCGGATGCTGCTGTCTGCACAGGAGCAAGCTTTCCGTGCAGGGGACCCGCAGCCGTACCTGATCGGTGAGGATATCGACGGGATGTGCTGCAAGATGGCGGCGATCAACCTCACAGTCCATGGATGCATCGGAGAGGTCATCCGGCATGATTCGCTCAAGGAGCCGGATGAATTGATCTATGGTTACATAATCAACGAGACACTGGCCAACGGCTTTGACTATCCGTCGATCAGGACGAGCCGCGACAGGAGGGACTTCAGGAAATTCCAGCTATGAATACACCCGCCGAGCAACTGATCGAAGATATCAGAGTCCATTTATACGACAATGGTATTGATCCTTCCATCATCAGGTCTGTCTCGTCTATCGTTGACCTGTCCCTGAGCCGTTTCGATGTCAGGGAGAAAGAGATGGCTGTCATCATCTATGATGCCGGTGATACCGACCTTGTCAAGAAATACTTTATCTCAAAGGCTGTCCAGGGTTGTACTGAGCAGACGATGGTCACGTATCGGCGGGCTCTTTCTTTCTGCCTGAACAAGATCCAGAAACACCTGAAGGAGATCACTTCGGATGACATCCGGGCACTGCTTGCCTGGCTGAAGATTAACGGCAAGTCGAGCGCCTATATCGCCCTCAACCAGCGCACCCTTTCCAGTTTCTTCACCTGGTGCGAAAAAAACGGATATATTACTCCGAATCCGATGGACAAAGTCGAGAGGACGAAGGTCCGGTACCGTCCGGAAGAGGCGCTCACCCTGGAGCAAATGGAAATGGTCCGGAGCGCCGCCGGGACGAAGCGCAACAAGGCCTTCATCGAGATGCTCTACTCGACTGGATGCCGGATTTCTGAACTGTGTGCCCTTGATCGGGCGGATGTCGATTGGGAGAAGCTTGAGGTCCAGGTGCTCGGGAAGGGAAAGAAGTACCGGACCGTCTACATTACGCAGCGCGCAAAATATGCGTATCTCGAATACGAGAAAGTGCGCACGGATAAATCTCCGGCGCTGTTCGGTTATGAAACGGAATCCCCATGGAGCGGGAAGGCGCAGCTCCATGTCCTGATGGCCCGTCAAGGCAAAGTGTACGATCCTGACAAAGGGCGTCTGGAGCCGGGTGTCGCGGCAAAGATGATCCATGATATCGGGAAGTCTCTCGGTTTCCGTGTCCATCCCCACCTCATCCGGAAGACCATGGCCACGCAGGCGATGATGCGCGGGATGCCGATTGATGAGGTCAGGATCATGTTGGGACACGAGAGCATCGCGACAACGACCATTTACGCTCAGACGCTGAAAGATAACATCAAAGACTCACATTTGAAATACCTGTAAACATGGACATTCCTGAAGATTTGAAATCCTTCATCGAAAAGGTCCGCCAGATGCGCGAAAACCAGAAGAATTATTTCAGAACGCGTCATTCCTTCTATCTGATGGCTTCCAGGATGCTGGAGAAGGAAGTGGATGCGGCGCTCGATCGCCTTGGCAATAACCTGTTTCCTGAACAATGAAGAAATTGCTATACATTGATCTCTTCTGCGGGGCGGGCGGGACATCGACCGGGGTGGAATCGGCGACCCTGGACGGCCAGAAGTGCGCCCACGTCATCGCGTGCGTAAACCACGACCCGCACGCGATTGCATCCCATCTTGCGAATCATCCTGAGGCGAAGCATTACACGGAGGACATCCGGACACTGGACCTCACGACGCTGGTGGAGCACGCGGCCCGGAAGCGGGCAGAGAACCCCGGCGCTCTCCTGGTACTGTGGGCCAGCCTGGAGTGTACTAACTTTTCCAAGGCTAAGGGCGGCCAGCCACGCGACGCGGACAGCCGGACGCTCGCTGAACACCTGTACCGATACATCGACGCCCTGAAGCCTGATTATATCCAAATCGAGAACGTAAGGGAGTTCATGATGTGGGGAGACCTGGACGGGGACGGGAAACCGGTCAGCCGCGATGCCGGAAGGCTCTATCTGCGATGGGTGAACGCCGTCTGCAGGAGAGGATACCGTTTTTCCCACAGGATCCTGAACGCCGCCGACTACGGCGCCTACACGTCGCGCGAGAGGTTCTTCGGCATCTTTGCCAGGAAGGGCCTTCCCATTGCATTTCCGGAGCCGCCGTACATCGTCACGGCGGAGACGGGCCCGGCCATCGCCATCTATGACGGTGACAGCCCGATGACCGTCCGAATCAAACAGTTCATGGCACTCTACGGCATCTGCGACATCTGCATGAGGATGCTCAATATCGAGGAACTGAAAAAGATCATGGGATTCCCCGCCGACTACGTCCTTGTCGGGACCCAGACTGAGCAAAAGAAGTACATCGGCAACGCCGTGGAGACGCACATGGCCTGCGCACTGTGCAGCGCCATTGCCAGGGAACTTAACCAGATTGCGTCGTAATGGCAGAGAGTAGGGTTTTCAATATTGACTGCATGAAGTACATGCGCGACATCCCGGACGGGTACTTCGACCTGGCCGTGGTGGATCCGCCATATTTCTCAGGTCCGGAGAGACGCGGCTACTACGGCAGGAAGGAAAGTTCCACCAACGTCCGCCGCGTGGAATACGGCGTGTCGAAGGCGTGGAACGTACCGAAACGCCCGTACTTCAAGGAGCTGCTCCGCGTAGCCCGTCATTACATCGTCTGGGGATGCAACTACTACGACTTCCATTTCGCGCCCGGGCGTATCGTCTGGGACAAGTGCAACGGCAAATCATCTTTTTCCGACTGCGAGATCGCGGCGACGGACCTCATTGATTCCGTCCGGCTGTTCCCGTACATGTGGAACGGCATGTGCCAGGGCCTGAGCGTCTCAGACGGGAGGGTGATGCAGGGGAACAAGGCGCTCAACGAAGTGCGCATTCATCCAACCCAGAAACCCGTAGCCCTGTACGTCTGGACGCTTTCCAGCTTCGCAAAGCCCGGCTGGAAGATCCTCGACACGCACCTGGGCTCCGGAAGCAGCAGGATTGCCGCCTACGGCCTCGGATTCGACTTCCACGGGACCGAAATAGACAGAAGGTACTTCGATGCGCAGAACGAAAGATTCGAGCGGGAATGCCTCGGTATAGAGCGCATCGGAGACATGGTGATACAACAGCCGTCGCTATTCTGACACAGGCCAGCAGGCAGTGACCGGCCACCAGCCCCGGGGAGGAATCTCCGGGGCTTTTTTCGTACAGTACAGATGATCTGTGCTATCTGAACTGCCTTTCAGCACACTTCCCCCTTGCATCCTCCTATTATTTCTATGAAAACCACGTGGACGGGAGTGCTGGCGGAGCTGAGCGGAAAGAGACTAATTTACGGTGTATCAGCCATTTATAAATATATTTACTTATATACTCTTTGTTTTTAAAAACCCTACCCTTAAAAATAGGAAAAAAGTGTGCAAGAGTGCTGCATGTATATTTACGAATAATCATTCACTTCAAATAACCTTCATAAGATTTTGTTATACAATCCTATATTTTCCGAAAATTACTTCAAGTAATCCGAAATTCCGAAAGCACACTTGAAGCACTAACCAGCACTCTACAGCACACTTCACCCCCGCACACATCGTTAGAACTGATTAACATACTATCACACAATGCATTAAGTCCTCCAGCACACTTGCACACATTTTTCCCGTATTTTGGGAGGGGGGCTTGTTTTTGTGTGTGACATGCTATTCCGGGCTTCCGGATCCTTTCCAAGGTGGATTATTTGCGCCTTCATTGTGCCGTACTTTGGCACATTTTCGCTATCTTTGTTCCATGGATCCGCTGCCTGGCCGCTTAGGCGAATTATACATCAAATCGGGACTCGATTACGAGTTCTTCCGATATCTCTTCCCCCGGGACAAGGATTCCGGCGTCCATCGGATCGCCGGTACCGGCATCGTTGCCGGATTCATCCGGGCACATGCCAGGGACGCGGACACCCGCGTCGGCCTGGAGCCGAAGTCCGGCATGGAGCTGTGTCGCGTGCTTCTTCCCACGGAGGAGCTGTTTTCCAGGGACGGCTGGGTCGTCTTCAGGGAACAGGACATGCGCCTGATCTGGACCATCCTGGAATCCTGCTTCGAACTGGACTTCTACAGGTATTTCCTGAAGGGGATGCAATACGGCTACGAGAAGAAGGAGACCGTCGAAGCCTACGTCATTTCCAGGAACCTTGTTACCGGCGAACCTTTCGACACGCTCCACAAGCGCGTTTATCGTAATGAGATGAAACTGATGGAAATGAAGGTCCGGCAGCTTACCCGCAAGGCCAGATATTTCTTCAGCGAAGCGGATGACACCCTTTTACAACCAAAGATATGAAGTACATCATCAGATCCATCACGGCAACCATACCTAAAGGAGACGGGACGGCTGAATCCTACACCGTTCCCATCATCCCCGCATCCGGGCTCCTCTCCAGGAAGGTGGACCAGGACGGGCTCACCGAAGAAATCACCCTTTCGACCAAGCTCAGGTGGAATGACACCCGGCCGGAACAGCTCACGATGGACATGACATCCGTCTCCGTCGTGTACGACAAAGACGGAACGGCAGGAACGCTCACTTTCGGCAGCGCGGACCTTCCCGTCCGTTTCCAGGTGACGGACAATGAGTCCAGGACCCTTTCCTGCACGTATAAAAGGCCGGTATAGGTACTGTCCTTTCAGGCGGACGCCGTTTCCATACCTTTGCAACAAAGTTGGTATTGGAATGGCCAGATACACAAACAACCGCGTACTTGCGCTGGACATCATCCGTGGCAAATGGCTTCTGACCGGTGCGGCAGCGAGGAAACTCCTCCCGGCCGCCCGGTCATTCCTCAGCCGCGAACCCGTCCATGGAACTTACGACGAGCCGCTCCGGCTCTCCTTCAAGGCCCAGGACGGCTCCGTCGTATCCATTGACAGCGATCAGGACGCAGTGCTTTCGCAGCCTTACGTCCTGATCGTGCCCGTCCAGGGCGCCCTCACTAAATATGACAACTGCTTCGGGACGTCCACGATGGAAGTTGCAGACGTGCTGGATCAGTTCCGGGACGACGGGAACGTCATCGGATTCATCCTGGACTTCGATTCGCCGGGCGGTTCCGTCAATGCAGTCATGCCGCTCATCCAGTCCATCCGCCGGATCCAGGATGCCGGCAAGCCCATCATCTCGCATTGCGACCTGGCAGCATCGGCAGCTTATTGGATCGCCGCCCAGACGGACCTGATCGTCATGGACAATGAACTCTCCGAGGTCGGCTCCGTCGGCGTCTATGCAACAATCATAGACGACCGGGAAAACAAGGCCACCGGGGAGCGCCGCCTGGAAATCTACGCGCCGGAATCGGAGGATAAGAACCGGTCCTACCGCGACGCCCTGGAAGGCGATTTCTCCAAGTTGGAGAAAGAGCTGTCAGAAATCGCGCTGGCTTTCCGGGCCGCCGTCCAGGACGGACGTCCCAAGCTGGATCCGGAAACGCCCGGTGCCCTGACCGGCGCCATGTTTACGGCTGAAAAGGCCGTCGATCTGAAGATGGCCGACACCGTCGGAGACCTGGAGGCCTGCGTGGACATCGTGTGCATCCGTTCCGGACGTTATTGACAGAAATCGAGCCTAATTACAAACATAAAAACAACCATCCATGCCCAAGTTCAAGAACAAAAGCATCGCCGGCATCATTGCCGGTGTACTGGGGCGCAAGGAACTGACCGTCAAGGACGGCCGGTACGAGCTCTCCCAGGAGGACCGCGCGAAGATTGAGAACATCTACGGCGCGGATTTCCTCGCCGCCTTCGAGGCATCGGCCGCCGACGAGGATGGAACCTCCATCTTCGAATCGATGGTGAACGCCGCCCGTGAGAAGGACCAGACCATCGCGACGCTCCAGACCGAGAAGTCGAGCCTTCAGGTGACGGTGAACACCCTCGCCGCCGAACCGGAGTCCACCCCTGCGCCGCGTGCCGTTGCACCGGCCAACAGTAACGCCGTCACGTTCAAGCTGAACGCCGGCGCGAAGCACAACATCCTCGCCGCCCAGGCCCTGGCGTCCTCCGCCGGCTTCGCGGCCGTCCAGGGAGAATCCGCCGTTTCGCTGAACACCGGCGACCTCAATGAGGAATTCGGCGCCGTCATGCCGCCGTCCACCCGCATCGAGGTCCTCTCCAAGCGGATTTACAACGGCTTCGCCGACGCGAAGCACTTCCGCCGCATCACCTCCAACACGGACTACAAGGCTTCCGCCGCCATCATGTCGGAAGTCTCCCAGCAGTTCACGCCCAAGTGGACGCCGAAGGGCTCCGCGAAGTTCACGCCCGTCGTGGTCAAGTACCGCCGCCACAAGATCAACGTGCTCCTCAATGCGACCGACATCCTCAAGAGCTGGCTCTCCTACCTGTACGAGCAGGGCAAGACCCAGATGGAGATGCCGATCATCAAGTACATCATCGAGCAGCACATCCTCCCGAAGGTGACGGACGACATCGTCCTGTCGATGATCGCGAAGGGCGAGTTCAAGGATCACGACGACGGCACCGTCGAGAACGGGGACGCCGGCTTCGCCGCGAAGGATTCGATGGACGGCATCGAGACGATCCTCGTGAACGGCAAGTCCGACAGCAAGTGCAAGTTCAACTTCTTCAAGAACGCCGCAGACTACACGACCATGACCGCAGCGGAGCTCCTGGCCTACGTGGACGCGTTCGTGGACGCCATCTCCCCGCTCTTCGCCCGGATCTTCACGGTTTACTGTTCCCCGGAATTCCTGACCGCCTACCGTCGCGCCGACTTCGCGGTGAACGGCAAGTACACCAACGACATGACCGACGGCGAGATCCGCTTCACGCATTTCAAACTCGCGGCTCTCGAGTCGATGTACAACTCCAAGATCCTCTTTGCCACCCCGGCTGACAACCTCGTCATGCTGGTGGACTACGCCAAGGCGGAGAACTGCATCAACATGATCCAGGCCCAGGACTACGACGTGAAGATCTTCGGCGAGTACTCCCTCTCCGTGGGCTTCCTGATCGCCGAGGCCGTCTATGCGGCCGTTCCTGACGGATACGACCCGCAGGCCGTCATCGCGAGCAATCCGCTCGAAGCGTCCGACGCCTGGGTGAACGGCGGTACCGACGAAGGTTCCGGCAGCGGTTCCGGCTCCGGCAGTGGTTCCGGCAGCGGAGAAGGCATCTGATGTGTAACTACCGAGCCCGGGGACATCCCCGGGCCCGGTTAACAGAAAGACATTACCATGACTTACGTAAAAGCATCCATCCCCAAACTCCCCGGCGGCGCCGCCCCCGTCCCGAAGAAGGACCGGATCAGCATCTTCGACGCTGATGACGTGGCGACCGACGTCACCCGTGAACACGGATCGACTTCCACGTCCGGAAACCTCACGCTCACCACCGGTGCCAAAGGCGTTGCGATCCAGGTCGCCCGCGCCTCCATCAACGCCGGGTACACGAATGAAGGCGACATTGACGCGAAGACGTTCAAGGATAAGGTCGAGTTCGACTACCCCGGCGATTCCGTCCCCCTGAACGACTTCATCGAGGATCACGCCAACAAGGGCGTCATCATCATCGTGGAGAGCTGCGAGGGCCCCACCAAGATCTACGGGCGGAAGTGCAATCCGATGTACCTGACTGCGGAGCCCACTGACTCCAACGAGGCCGTGAAGACGCACCTTACCTTCGAGCAGGAAATGGGCGACGCCTTCGTTCCGCGCGTCTACGGCGGGACCATTCCCGACGTAGCAGCCGACGCATCTCTGGAGGGTGAATAATATGGCCGACGAAAAGACCTATTCCACGGCCGTGGTCGTCGTCCTCGCCTTTGAAGGCAGCGAAGACCGGATGAAGCAGCTCTGGGAGAAAAACTTCCGGAACGGCTTCAGTTCCGGCTTCAAGATCGTCTCCGTAAAGCCCGGATACAGCGTCATGGACGTGCTTGCCGGCATCCTGGCCGACACTTCCATAGAGGAAGAATTCATCCTCGTCCAGGCGAACACCTTCCCGACGGTTCCGAAAACGATTACAGAGCTATCCCTGCCTTTCGTGTATGTGAACGTGCGCGGAGAACAGGTGTACGATAACCGGCTTCCCGTCGCCCTGAAAAAGAAGGACATCGCCGATTACCTGGAAGGGATCCAGGATGAAAAGGACTTCATCCCGGAGGAGTTCTTCAAGGCCATGATCCAGGCTCCGAGGCCCCTGGAAGCCTCGCACCATTTCGGGAATGTCATGCTGCAGGTCATCTCTGCATCCCCTTGCCGGCATAAGGTCATCGAAGGGTTGATCAGGAAGCACTACATCTGCACAAGCCCGCAAGGCTGGAACGGAATCGTGCCCATCGTGGACGAATACCTGAAAGGATGAACGACGTCTCCAGATGGTTAAGGTCAGGAGCCGGAACCCCAGAAGGGCTCCGGCTTCTCTCCCTTTACGCGCCGAACCCGCACCTGGAGAGGATTGTCCGTGCGAATCCGCTCCTTTTCGGGAAGCATCTCGTGGCGGTCCTCACTCCCTTCGCCGACGCCGGGATGGACGCGCCGCTGAACGCCCCGGCCGGCGGTGGACGCCGGTTCCGGGATGAATGGCCTTTCCTTGGAGAACCGGAATGCCCGGTGGAGCTGAAGATCCTTGCGAACGACAAAATCACCGCCTACCACAATGCCATCCATGCGCACGGTAAACTCTTCGACTGCGTGACACCGGAAGAGTGCTTTGAGATTGCAAATTTCCTGCTGGAAAATTTTACAGAAAATCGGCGCATCACTTCCGAATTCCTGTACTACAAGGAACACGGGACGGTGCTTGGAAAGCACCCGATTTTTCAGGAATCCAGGAAATACGATTCGTACCGGAAGATGGGACCCGTCTCGCTCATGAACGAGCAGCGCCGGCTCCGGCAATCCATCTGGCGGGCGGAGTCCGAAATCCGGAAAGGCGACAAACCGCACTTGACGGGAGACCGTAAGCATCGGATCAAGGTCAAGCGGGACCGGCTCGCCGTCGTGGAAGGGATGATCACCGATCTGGAGAAGAAATAGAAGCAATGGCGCTTTTCTCCCTGGACAGGAACGATACCCACGCCCCCGGAATAAGGAAAGAAGGGGTCACGGCCGCGAAGCTCCAACGCTTCGAATCCATGCACACCGCAAAGGTCGCCGTCGTCAAAGAACAGCTGAATGCGCCTCCGGGTCCCGGAGATGTGGTTTTCATTTGGACCACGGGGCAGTTCAACACCATGAGCATGATCATGTGGCTGATCCAGGAACGCGGCACCGCGGACGAACTGCTGCTTTCGACCTATTCCATCTCCGATATCTGCGTCCAGACACTCCTGAAATGGATGGATGCCGGAAAGATTGGCAGGACTTACATGTACGTCAGCGACTATTTTACCAAGCTGAAGTCAAAGAGATGGGACATGCTGCTTTCGGCAAAGGCCGCCCGGCCGGGACGCCTGGACATCGGAATCGGATTCAACCACTCCAAGGTGACGCTGCTTGCTATCGGTCCGGACCGGTTCGTCATCACCGGCAGCGGAAACTTTTCGGAAAACGCCATCAATGAACAATACACCATCTGCAACAATGCCGAAATCTACGAATTCTTCAAACAGTGCCTCACCGAGGATCGTCCTCTCCGACTCCGAAAAGACCGACATGCTGAAGCTGGCCGAGTTGAGATGGGGAACCGATCAGATAGCCTCCTTCTTCGGCTGGAAGCAATCGGACCTGGAGGAGGAACTGAGGAATCCGAACAGTGAAGTCCGCGCCTGCCTGTTACAGGGTGAGCTCCGCGCCGCTTACGAAATGGAGTCCCGGCTGCTTTCCGATGCGAAATCCGGGAACAGCACGGCCATCAAACAGTTCAGCGACCTTGTACGCGAACGTTCCTTCAAGCTGACCAAACTGGACCTCTTCGGCGGATCCGAAGACTCCATCATCTACGAGCACGTCCAGGAACTCATCGAAAAGGGCGTCTCCGAACATTTCTCGAACGATGAACAGCTCTACATCCAGGCCCTCCAGATGGTGTATTCCCTGTCGGTCCGGTTCGGGGACCGGAAGACGGTCAAGCTGCTGACCAAACCTCCTTTCTCCGTCAACTACGCCCGGGCGAAGGATATGCTTTGCGAGGCCGTCGAATTGTTCAACGCGGGCCGCCGGACATCGAAGGAGGCCATGCGTTACCACATCGCAGAGAGTTACGATACACTCTATCACGCCATCCTGGCCACGGCGAAGACGCCTCAGGAACTCGCAATGGCGGCGGCGATCCTGGACAAAAAGGCGAAACTCCTGCAGCTGGACAAGCCGGAAATCGAAGCGGTCGATCCGAAGATGTACCAGCGTCCGTACAAGCTCTCTTCGATCGATCCCGGAAGCATCGGCCTTCCGGCGGCCAACCGGGACGTCATCGCCGAACAGATTGACAGCCTTTCCGATGTCCCTGACAGCGAAAAGGACATTCTCAGGATGGAGGCCGGCGTGAGAGATTTTGACATCGTTAAACTCCTGAACCATGCCGTCGAGAAAGAAGATTAAGGCGGGCAGCACGCAGGCGGCAAGCGTCCAGTACCAGAACAAGCTCACGCAGGTCATCTCCCTGGTTGGGGCCCGCAAGACGTACCTGGAGCTGGGGCGAGGCAGCGCTAAAACCACGGAGATCATCTGCGACCGGCTCCTGGATTTGATATATGACCTCCCGGGGGCTCCCATCGCGTGGATCGCGAACACTTTTTCAGACCTCACGGCGAACATCCTTCCATCGGTTTTCGAGGGCCTGGAAAGGAAGGGGCTCAAGGAAGGCGTCCATTACGTGGTGGAGAAATCGGTTCCGGAGTTCACGGAGAAGGAAAAGGAAGCGCTCCCGGACTGGCTGCGGCCGCATTTCTGGAAACCGGCCAACCACATCGTTTCGTACAAGCGGATGATCGTCTTCTTCACAGGACTGAACATCACTTTCGGCTCCCTGGACCGCCCGTCCACCCTGGCCGGCCGTTCCTACGTCTTCGTGATCGGCGACGAGGCGAAGTACCTGAAACCGGAACAGGTCGCAAATCTCCTGAAAGCCGTGCGCGGATATCCGCAGTACAAGTCGAGCCCATGGTACCGCGGGCAGCTATTCACATCGGACGTCGCGGACCCGTCGCACGTGGGCGAATACGACTGGATGAGGAAGCAGTCCGCCAACGTGGACAAGGCAGCCGTGCTGCTGGTGATCCGCGCCGGACTGGTGTACAACGAGGCGCTGCATGAAGCAGTGGCAGCGAAGGACGAATGGATCCGGACCCAAAGCCAGGCGGACCTGATGAAGTACCAGGCCAAGCTGAAAACCGCGTCCCGCTGGAGGGAGCGCTGGATCCGGACGCGTCTCCGCCCGGCGGCGGCCACGTTCTACTTCAGGGCGTCCTCTTACATGAATGTGGATATCCTCGGTACAGACTGGTTCGCGGATGCGCTCTCCTCCGGGCTCCCGGACATCCGGACGGCAGTCCTGTCGATGCGGTCCTCCCTGGAAAGCGGAGACCGTTTCTATGCGAACCTGTCCGCCCGCCACTTCTACGATGACAGCATCGACGAGAAGGAATACGAGAAGGTCGGTCTGAGGGAACAGGAGACGTGCCTGGTGCTCAAGCACTGCAACCCGAACCTTCCGCTCCGGCTGGGGGTTGATTTCGGCAAGATGAATTCCATGAGCTGCGCCCAGCTGCAGACGCATCCGGGCACGTCCCGGCAGGTAATCCGCGTCATCAAGTTCCTCTATACCCTGGCACCGGCTTACATCGCCGAACTGGGCGCGAAGTTCAGGCAATACTTCGCCCCGATGAAGAGCCGTATCGTGTACCTTTTCTATGACCGCTCCGGCAACAACTGGAGGAGTGTCGGCCGCGCCCAGGTGGATGAGCTCAAGAGCGCTATAGAACGGGATGAGAACGGACGGCCGACGGGCTGGACCGTGCACCTGATGAGCAAGGGACAGGGGGATATCCACCAGAGCGAGGAGTACCACTTCATGCAGATCTTCATGAGCGAGGACAACGGCCGTCTTCCGGTGCTCCGTATCGATTCAAAGGCGTGCGCCCGCCTGAAGGATTCCCTCGAACGCGCCCGCACCACCGTCAGGAACGGCGTGGTTTACAAGAACAAATCGACCGAAAAACTGGAGACATCGCGCCTTCCGTATGAATCCACGAACGCCTCAGACTCCCTCAAGTACCTCCTGATGACCCCGGACTGGCGCGCGCTCGCAAAGGGCGCTCCCACAGCGATTCCGGGCAACCTGGACATCACCCACCGCTGACCCTCCTGCCATAAATCACCTTTCCGGCCGGTTTGCGATTGCAAACTGATTTCTGGGCGGGCCGCGCTCTCGAAAGACCCCAAAAAGGCGATTTTCCAAGCCTCCGGCGCCTTCCTGCTGGCACTCAATGACTTGCGAAAAACGTGCACGGGAAATCCCGTCAGAATCGCCCGTTCCGGCACCATGATCGCCCGAAGGGTCATTCCAGGGCTCCCGGACGGCCCTCCCGGACCGCCCGTCCTTTCTCCCGGCCGCCGAATGCCTAATTTTGCGTCAACAAGATGGACATCTGGAGTGCAATACACGAGATGCGGCGCCTTTCGGAGAAGGGCGTCCCCTTCAGTTTCACCTTCATGAGCTGCGACCGGACGCGGAGTTCCAGCGATGGCGTCGTGGAAGTGCTTCACGGGCGCCTGCTTTCCCGCGAACTGGGAGATAAGTACAAGGATGCGGACATCATCGAACGGTACATGAACCTGGATACCATGCAGACGCGGCGTTTCTACCAGCCGCTCCTGATGACCTTCAACGGCGAAAAAGTGACCCTGCAATGACACAGATCAAGAAGATATCCGACCATACCGCCGCCCTACACCTGGATGACGGGCGGGTCTATATCCTTTCCAATGCGATGGACGGATCCATCCGCGGCAGCTTCGGGCAAACTATCTTCCGGACCGATGCGAAGGACTGGGAAGTCATGCCGGCGACCGTCGGGGATTACAAGATCGTCCCGTATGGTTGGAACAACAACATCCCTGTCTTCATCCGGGACACCATCGGCGGAAACAACCTTGCCCCGGGGATCCTCGCCCGCCAGAAGGGGCTGCTTTGGGGCCAGGGACCGCAGTTGTACACGATGCACTATGATGAAGGCGGCCAGATCGCCCAGAGATGGACGGATGATCCGGAGGTGCGTACCTGGCTGGAAAGCTGGAGATACGAAGAATATCTGCTCGGGATCATGGAGGACTTCCTTTCCACGGGCGGTTTCTTCGACGCCAAGCATCTGGCCAAGGGAGGGAGGATCGGAAGGCAGAAGCGCATTGCCCTGATCGAACACATCCCCGTGAAGAATGCCCGCCTGGAATGGCCGGAGAATAACTCCAACCAGATCCGCGACTGCAAGCATATCATCGTGGGCGACATGGAACACGGCTGCATCAACACCGGTACCAGAGAATACCCCGTCTTCGACGAATCCGCGCCCGGGCGTTACCCCGTCGCCGCGTCCTACAAGCGGATCGGGACGTTCGGACGCGATTTCTACGCACTCCCCCAGTTCTGGGGAGCAATGCGCTGGATTATCCGTGGTTCCGAAATCCCTACCATCTTCAAATATGTGACCGACAACGGCATCAACCTGGCCTACCATGTCCATTCGTCTCAATCCTATTGGGACTATCGGCGGAATGTGCTCCACCTGGCCAATCCGGAGTGGACGGACGCGCAGATCGAAGCCGAAATCATGAAGATCACGACGAAGCTGCTGGATTCCATGACGCAGGTGCTTACCGGAAAGGAGAATGCCGGCAAGATGTTCCACTCCATCGATTGCGTTGATGAAACAGGTAACGTGCACCCCTGGAAGATCGAGGCCATTGACCAGAAGATAAAGGATTTCGTCGAGTCTCAGCTGAAGATTGCCGAAGCTTCCGTTTCCGCCATCACGTCCGGCATGGGGCTTCATCCCTCCCTGTCGAACATCATGGTGAACGGTAAGCTGGCATCCGGTTCCGAAATGCTGTATGCCTTCAAGCTGTATCTGAATTCCGACACGGCCATTCCGACGATGCTCCTGACATCCTCCATCAATGAGGCCATCCGCTTCAATTTCCCCGAAAAAAGGATCCGGCTGGGATTCTACCATCAGAGCGTGAAGACGGAGGAGTCCATTTCCTCCTCCGACCGCATTAAAAACCAGTAGGCTATGCTTTTCAACAAAAACGGCCATGGCAGCGAGGAGCTGCATGATCTTTCCGGCATCTTCGATGCGGGTACTCCCTACAAGGCCATTGCAGCGGACGTGGATGCGGCTACCAGGCAACTTACCGGCATTGTCGGCCCCGCCGTCGTACAGAGGGCGTCCGAACTCTACGCGATGAACGTACCTTCAGAGCAGGATTCGGAATACCTGGATATGGTCCGCCGCCCCATCGCTCTCCTTGCCATCGCGAACTATTCCAAGTCCACGATTGTCTCCCATGGGAAGACCGGCCGCCGGATGGTCGTGGGTGACAACGAAAAGATCCCCTTCGAGTGGATGATCGACCGTGACGACCGGGAGATGCGGGAGCGTTATCACCGCTTCATGGACGCACTGTTTTCCTACCTTTCCGACGGGGACTTCCAGGAATGGACGGATTCACCCGCTTTCAGGCGCTCCCGTTCCTGCCTGGTGGGCAGCCTCGCCCAGATGGAAGATGTGTATCCTGTCAACAACAGCCAGTACACCTATTTCACGCTCCTCCCCCTGCTGCTGGAAAAGCAGAAGGTGCTTTCCGCACTCGTGGGACCGGACGGTTTTGCGCGGATCCAGGAGAACAGCGACGGATCCCTTGCCGCGACAGCCCGCAAGTACATCGTACTGAAGGCGCTCGTTGCCGCCCTGAAGCGCTGGTCCATCGCCGTTTTCCCGACGGAGGTGGCCCGGCAGTTCGCACCGTCCTATCAGGGGAACCGGGAGAACCGGGCCGCCACTACGGAGGAAATCGAATGGACCATCTCCAAGCTGGAAGATGAAATCGCGGACGCGCAGGCGGATCTCCTGACTGAGCTGTCCGGCAACCCTTACGAGGGTTTCCCCCTGATTCCGAAGAATGACCCGAAAAACAAGTACTTTACCGTATGACCAAATTTGAATTCACGGACCAGAACGGTAGACATCGCTTCGCGGTCGAGATTCCGGAAAATTGGGAGGAAATGACTGCCTCCCAGGTTCAGTTTGTCTTCCGGCTGTTCGAGGACCTTGCGAACGGGAAACTCACGCCCCTGCAGCTCCAGATCAAGGTCCTTTACCACTTCCTGGGGTTCAAGTCCGTTTCCGCGGACGCCGCCCGTAATTCCGCAATCGTGGAGAACGTCACTCAGATGGTCAAGTACCTGGATTTCATCTTCACGGGGCAAGACGAACGGTCCGGCATCCCGCAACTCTCTTTCGGCTCCGTCTGGAACCCGCTGCCGACGGTCAGGGTGAAGGCTCGTACCCTGACCGGTCCGGCGGCCTTGTGCCAGGATCTGACCTTCGGTGAATTCCGGAGCGCCGCCATGTCCCTGAACGACTTCTTCCGGACCGAAGACCTTGGTTCCCTGGACGAATGCATCGCCAGCCTGTACAGGCCCCGGGCCGCCCGGCCGAACCGCGCCGGGCGCCGGGTCAAGCCCATCCTTCCGGTATCCTTCGCGGACGAGATCCGTGAAGTGTCCGGGATCCCTCCCTGGCAGAAGAACCTCATCATGATGTGGTTTTCGGCCTGCATCGGCTATCTGCAGTCCGGGACGATCACCCTGGGCGGCGAGGAAGTGGATATGAAACTGCTCTTCGCCGGTGACGGCGACACGGGCGGCCCGGCCGCGACCTGGAACGACCTGCTGGTGCAGATTGCGAAGGACGGAGCCATGGGCGACATGGACGCCGTGGATGATGCACCGCTGATGACGGTGATCCTGCACATGTGGTCGAACTACAAAGAAAGCAAGCGCCATGAAAGGGCTCTTAGGAAAGCTCAGAAGCATTGACGGTTATCTCCGCGATTTCATGCTCACTGCCCGGCCGGAAGTCCGGTTCAACTACGTGACGTCCCAGGAAGACGCCGCGCCGCGACTGGCCGACTGTTCCGGAACGCAGGTGCTCGTGGCGCGTCCGGAGATGCGGCAGAGTTTCCAGAACCTGGAAATCCCGCAAGTCTCCTACATCGAGACGGTCTTCTTCGTCCTGGAAAGGGACCTCGATTCCGGAAAGACGGACCGGCTGGAATGTGCCCAGTACGACCGGCTGGAGGAGATCGCGGAAGAAATCCTTGAACGGTTCTTCCGGGACCTGGAGAGCTGCGGGCTTCTCGGCGGAATTGTCGTGACGGACTTCGTTGTCCGTCCGGAAGTCAAGGTGTTCGGCAGCTGGAACGGTTATTCGGTGGCGATTTCCCTTTCCTGACATGCCCGATATCATCCGTGCCCGGTTCATCCGCAAGGTTCTCCAGGAAGAGGGTAACCGCTTCCTTTCCCGCCAGACTTCGCAGATCCAGTCCAAGGTGAAGGAAAAGACCGGCCGTCTCCTTGCCGGGCGTCGCTTCCAGGTGTATGGGAGCGACGGCGACTTCGACAGCGAACTGGTGTTCACGCATCCCGTCTATGAGCGGTTCCTGGACATCCGTCACCTTGGAGGACGCGAGAAGGGGGTGCGCCGGCAGATCCATAACAGGCCTGTCATGGCCGCATACAACCGGATTGCGGAAAGGCTCATGACCGAATTCACCGAATCAACACAGGCAGCGCTCCGTACAGAAATCGATGCCATCCGTAGAAGGTTCGGACAGTAAGGCGCGGTATTTGCACTCTTGAAAGCATGAAACGCCTGGTCATCCTATTGCTTTCCGTCCTGACTGCCATTCCGGCATTCGGCCAGTACGACTGGCGGTTTTCGCCGTCCTATACGTTCGAGGCCCCGGCATTTTCCAAGAAGGACCTTGCATCCAGGGCTGATGACTACAGGCGGTTTGCCGCTACCGAGTACAACGCGCCGGTCATCTACCAATACGATACGAAGCATCATACTTCCTGGTTCATGTTTTCCGATTGGGAGTCCAAAGCTGGGAAAAAGGACATCCGTGCCATTGTCCAGTTTTATGTCACTATTCTTCCCGACCAAGGTAAATATAAGATCTATGTAGAGCGGACGAACGTAACCCTCAGATCTGGGATGAAGATTCTATTGGACAGCGAGATTCTGCGGGCCGACGATTCCGTCTATCAAGATAAGCTCACCAAGTCTGCCGTCACTCAGGTCAAGGCATTTATCCAGGAACAGTTCGACAGCCTTATACCAAAGATCCGCGAAATCATGGAGGATCCGCTTGACGGGTTCCGGCTCCAGGAGATAACCGAATAACCAAGTCCTTTCCGGCCGCTGAAAAGCGGCTATTTTTGTGCCATAAAGGAAAGAGCCAATGGCACGAATCAAAGAAGAGGATCTGAGACTGAATCTCATCATCAACGGGGACGAGACCCGGAAGAGGATGAGTGATCTCAAGCAGACCATTACCGACACCACCAATGCGCTATCCCGTCTGGAGAAAGAGCGGAAGGCCACCATCAAGCAGTACGGCGAAGAGTCCGCTCAGGTCAAACAGTTGGATGCCGAAATCGAGGCGCATCGTAAGGGGATCGAGAACGCGAAAAAGAATTACGCCGACTGGGAGCGTCGGCTGAAACTTACCGGCATGACCATGTCCGAGCTCTCAGCACATGCCAGAAATACGGCCGCCGTCCTCCGGAACATGCAACCCGGAGCGCCCAAGTGGAAGGAACTGAACGATGAACTCCGCAAAACCCGTGAACGGATGAGGGAGTTGCAGGCGCAGTCAGGACGTACCGGCAGCGCCATGCAGGCCCTTTCCAAGATCAAGGGCGGCGCCGTAGCCGCAGCGGCCGCCGTGGCCGGAATCGCACGTGTCCTGGGCGGCGCCGTGGAAAAGATGAAGGATTTCGAACAGGCCAATGCGAACCTTTCCACCATCCTTGGCAAGTCCGTCACCGAGATTGAGGATCTGACCGCTGCCGCCCAGCAACTGGGCCGCACGACGGAATACACGGCCACCCAGGTTACAGGATTGCAGACCGAACTGGCCAAGCTGGGATTCAATGAAAACCAGATTATGGCGATGGAAGAGCCGGTCCTGCATTTCGCAACGGCCGTAGGTGCGGACCTTCCGGAAGCTGCCGCTCTGGCCGGATCCACGCTCCGCATGTTCGGGCTCTCCACCAAAGACACGGAAGACACCCTTGCAACGCTGGCCATTGCCACCAACAAGAGCGCTCTTTCCTTCTCGTTCTTCCAGGACGCCATGAGCACCGTCGGACCGGTTGCCAATACATTCGGATTCGGAATCAAAGATACGACCGCCCTCCTTGGTACGCTGGCCAATGCGGGCTTCGATGCATCCAGTGCCGCGACCGCCACCCGCAACATCTTCCTGAAGCTTGCCGACGCCAACGGGGATCTCGCCAAGGCCCTGGGCGGTCCGGTCAAGACCTTCGATGACCTCATCGACGGGCTCCGCGAACTGGACGCGCAGGGAATCGACCTTGCCGGCACGCTGGAACTGACGGACAAACGCTCCGTCGCCGCCTTCAACTCCTTCCTGAAAGGCGCAGATTCCGCCGCCGCCCTGCGTGGAGAACTGGACAATACGGACGGAGTGTTGAAAGATATCGCTGAACAGCGCATGAACACGCTCGACGGCTCTCTGAAAAAACTATCGAGTGCATGGGAGGGGTTCATCTTGAGCATGCGTAAGAGTACGGGTGTGCTGAAAAAAGTCGTGGACTACCTGACAGAGATCGTTTCTTGGATCACTCCCGGTAATGCGCATAACAAGGACGTGGAGATGGTCGTCGACACCATCACGGCCGGGTACGGAACCGCAAAAGGGCGCGCTTATACTGCGGATCAGAAACAGAAGGAACTGCAGGCGCAGTTGGATAAGTTGGATGATGACCTGGAGAAAGCACAGGAAAAGCGTCATATCAGGCGAATCAAGAAAGAAAGGAAGCGGATCCAGAAGGAGCTGTCCGTTTACAAAGATGCATATAAGCAGCTCCAGTCAGCGGCGGACATGGAGGATGACGAACCCGTTACCGACCCGACCGTCGATTCCGGGAAGAAAGACTCCGGAGGTAAGCAGTCCGACAAGGAGCGGAAGGCCGCCTTGAAGGCCTTAGCCAAGGAACAGAAAGAGGCTGAACGAAAGGCAAAAGAGACAGCCAAGGCGGAAGAAGAGGCCGCGAAGAAAGCGGCCGCCGCCAAAAAAGAGCTGGCAGAGTTGGAAAAATCGTACCTCAATGTCTATATCTCCGTCATCGAAGACCACGAGGAAAAAGCGAAGGCACAGGAGAAAGCGGAGAACCTCCGGTATAAGGAAGAATTGGAAAAATACAAGAAGAGGAGTTACGAACTCGAGAACTATCAGCAGATAGTCGAGACGCTGGAGCGGCAGCACCAGAATAACCTCAGGAGGATCCGCCTCGAAGCGATGGAGGCCGAACGCAAAGACCTTGAAGCGCAACACAAGATCAACCTGGCCATCATTCAGGAACGATACGCATTCGATCTGAATTCCGCGTCGACTAAACCTCGTGTGAAAGCTGATGAGACTCGGCAAAACGCAAAGGATACGGCCGCCGTCAATGCTGCTTATTTGCAAGCGCAGGCCAATTTCTTACAGCGAATTGTCTCCAGCAAGACTGTGAACGGGAACCTGGACGGCCTGAAATTATCCAATGAAGAACTCAATAAATACCAACTGCAACTCCTTGAGACCCTGAAACAACTGAAGGAGGCGCAGGCGCAGCTGGACGGGTTGGAAAAGAAAGACCTGGGGCGGACTCTCAAGGATATGTTCCTCGTCGGTACCGGTGACGGATCCTTCCTGGGCGTCTCTCAATCCGACTGGGACCTTCTTTTCCAGAACATCGAGGAAGGCACCCTTGGAGCAAAGGACCTTGTAACGATACTCTCCGGATTGGGCGGCGCTTCGCAAGAAGGGATGAAGATTGCCACCAACGCCATCGCAATCCTCAATGCCAAGGAAAAGAAGGCTTTTGATGATTGGAATGAGCAGAACGATAAGAAAAAGTCCAACCTTGAAAAGTCCTTCGCCGCCGGGCTCATGACGCAGGCGCAGTATGATGCCGAAGTCGAACAGATGGAGGCCGACAAAGCCGCCCGTGAGGAGGAATTGCAGACAAAACAGGCAAAAAGGGAAAAGGAACTGGCGCTCATTCAAGCCTACATCGACACAGCGCTCAGCGTTGCCAAGACATACGCGAAATTCGGAGCCACGCCTGTCGGCATCGCCGCAGCGGCTGTCGCGGCCGCCGTCGGAGCCGCCCAGATCAAGCTGATCCAAGCCAAGGGACTTGCCGAAGGCGGCGAAATCCAGGTTCAGCGGGCCCAGGACGGGAAACCCTTCCGGGCAAAGCTGGATCCTGGCAAGCGCGGCCGCATCGACCGTCCAACCGTCCTCGTGGGAGAGGAAGGCGGCGAATACGTCATTCCGGCGGCCGGGATGAAGAACCCGTCCCTGGCGCCCATCATCGCCACCATCGAGAGCGCCCGAAGGATGGGCACGCTCCGGAACCTGGACTTCGGGGCCATCTATCCGGAAGGCCGTGCCTCCGGAGGCCGGGCAGGAGCCGTAGCGGCCGCGCCCATGGCGGCCGTGGACATGTCCGGGATCACCGGCCAACTTGCGGAAATCCAATCCCTGCTGATGGAGATCCGAAAGAACCCCATCCCGGCATACCTTCCCATCGTGGGGAAAAACGGCATGAACCAGCAGGTCAAGAAGTATAACCAATACCGCGAATCCGGTAAACTCCAATAACAAGCCATGTTCAAGATACTTACTACCGACGGCGTTTTCCTGGACCTGAACGAGGACTGGGAGACTGAGATTGAGATCGAGAACCCGATCTTCTCGGCGGATTCCGTCCCCGTGGCCTTTTCGACATCCGTGCTGCTGCCACCTACCGGGACGAATATCGTCCGACTGAGGTATGTCGCCGCCCAGAAACAGGCACCGGAAGTCCTTGAACTGGATGTGCTGCTGCAGGTGGACGGATTCCTGCTGGCCGAAGGGAAGCTCCAGTTTGACGGGATCACCGAAGACGGTGATCTCGAATACACTTTCACATCGCGGAGCATGGACGAAGAGTGGGGAAAGAAGCTCTACGAACTTCCGTCCGTTTCGGATGCCCAGGGAAGGAAGTTTCCGGTGATCATCAAGTCGAACGCTACCGGTTATTCTGTATTTGACACGTCTATCAGTGGACGGGTTGCTGCCAACGTTAAATACTACAACGTGGGGGCACTCTATTCGACGAGCGAACGGGATAGACTTCCTGCCCTTCCCGTTGATGTGCTCCTGAGCGGTATTCCGAGATTCGTCTATGGGGGCGAATTCGCCGGCATCTACATCCTTGGTACCTACCGCGAGGAAATCGGCCAGGCTGACGTCAACACGAACACGCTTCCGGACGCTAGCGTCCTGGACCTGGTCCGGAACCTCGCCAAGATCTACTGCCTTTTCATCTTCCAGGATGGACGGAACTACGTGATGAAGGGCATCGACACCTTGCTGAGCGGAACACCGGAAGACTGGTCCTCGAAGGTGTCCGACGAGTTTGAGTCTGGCCTGGAAAAGGCGCAGGGATACAGATTCGGTTACGACGGGGATGATTCGGAAACGGATACGACGGACCCTGCCGACTACATACCGGAAGATGTATCAATCGAAAGCATCTTTGGCCGTTCCTCCGCCGCTCCGATTTCCACAGAGTACCAGAAAGTACTAATCACGTCGATGGACTATGTTTTTTCCTGCAAGATAAGTTCCAACAATCCGAACGCGGATTTCCTTTTCGATATCCTGAGCCGGAGAGCCACGCCTATCGAATCCGTTGCCGGAGACGACAAGTTTGACAACAGTACAAAGCTCCGACTGGTGAAATGCGCTCCGACGAAGGTGGATTCCGGTTATGCAGATAATGGAGTGACCTTCGCCATTGCGCCCGTGATCGATGTCATCACTCCTGGTACGCAGCGACCGACGGAAATCATCATCGGGAAAATGGTTGATCACCAGCTCATCGATGGTCCGGCTTATGGCGATGTCGCCGATAGGTGGTACGAATACGATGCACCCTCCCTCCGCCCCCAGGCCCTAGGAGCCTACCATTCCGCGTTCATGGCCTGGCTTGCGAAGGACCGCCAGACGATTTCCGCGGAACTGGATCTGAAGGCATATGAGATCAATGCCTTCAGGTTCTGGAAACCGGTCCTTTTCGCCAATAAGGCGTGGATTGTACGGAAACTGTCTGTCACCCTTTCGGCCAAGGCCGGTATCACCTCCGTGAACGGAGAATTCGTGGCGAGGTAGATTGTCCTTTCCATCGGGAAGGATAGAAGTATTTTTGCATAAAACGACGACAATGGCCTACATCAGGAAGACATCTGACAATAATCAGAGCGTGATTCTTTCCGGCAATGCCGGGAAGATTGAGTATCTGCTTGAAAGTGAAAATGATTCCATTAGGGTAAGTGTCGGGAACCTCGATGCAAGGTTGAATGCCATCGTCGGCACCGCGTCCACTCTGGACCTTGCCGAAATCCTCGAATCCTTGCCTCTGGCAGTTCCCACGGGTCTGGGAATAACAGAGTTGAGTGTGGTAACAATCAGCAGATTCAATTACGACCCGGGCACTGACATTGACAGTCTCCAAGAAAGTCTATCTTTCAATGTCCTGAAAGGATACATTTTCAGGAAGGGCACGTATTCTGAGGAATACAGCGACATCCTCCAGGGGAGGTTTCTTAGCCAGAGAGAACAGATCTCAGTTACCTATAAAGACTTTCCTGAACCGGTCTCCGTCCTGTGCGATAACAGCAGCGGAGGGAAGACATTTTCTGCAACCGTGACCGTTTACAGGAGCAACGGTACCACCTCGAACGCACTGATAGGTACTTTTTCCCCGGCATCGGGCTGTTACATCTGGACTTTCAATGCTGGATGGAATATCATCAAGACACTCGTAAACAACCCGTCCAACATAACCGGATGGAGGATTACGATATCCAATATCGGAATGATCCAGTTCAATTTGAAGACGGCACCGCTGCGTGCTAAATGCTTCGTCTTCCGTAACAGCCTTGGAGGCCTTGACACGATCCATACCCTCGGTGAATTCCGGAGCCTTCCTTCGAGTAGCCCGAAAGTATTCATCAATGACGGCCACTCGTCGATACTGGCCATGAATCCTGTCACCGAATATGAGGCAGTATCCGGTCCGATAGCGAATGCGGAGCAGCGCGAGAAATGGAGGGCCTTCCTCCTTTCGCCGGCGAAATTTATCTATACCACGGCGGACCGATACGCGTCTTCCGCAGATCTCGTTCCGATTATCCTTACCGAATCCTCCCCGAAATTGACGGAGTATGAACTGAGTGACCTTACTTTCAAGTTCCGCTTCGACTACGAACGCGGCGGAAGAATCTATCAGCACGAATAGACATGAGAGAGAATTCAAGATCCGACATAACCATCGTCGAGGTATTCAAGACTCGTTCTGATCAGAATGAGCTTGTTCCCGCACCCGTTCCGTCCAAAGTCCGGATTGATTACTTTACGCTGAACAGGAAAAATGTCTGGACATGCCTCCGTGACGGCGACAATTTCCGCGACTGCCAGCTCTCTCAGGATGGGATGTCGCTCATTTGCTTTGTGGCTCTTTCCCGTGTATATCTTGGGGAGGGGCCCCTCCTGAAGGTGGTCAGCACCTTGGACGCCGATCCTGCCTTCCCGAACTCCGTCCGAGCCGGAGGATATCTTGCTTCGACCGGCATTGACCTCTGGGCCGGGCCTCCGGAGTCCGACGAGGTGGAGAGTTCCGTTGTAATCTCCGCGATGAAGTATGGATACAGCGCCTACCAGCTCGCTGTCCTGAACGGATTCGATGGCACTGAAGCCGAATGGCTGATTTCGCTGGGCATCACGTCCGGCGGGACCTGGACCGCTGGACAGAGTTACAAGGCCAAGACCTACGTGCTTTTCCGCGGCGACGGTTGCGGATATATCGCTTTGAAGGCTAATGTCGATGTGACTCCAGGCACGGATGACACCACCTGGGCGAAAGCGGCCGAGGCGGGAATGAGCATCTATCAGCTTTGTGTAGCCCACGGGACTTTCGATGGAACTGAAGCCGAATTCGTCGCCGCCTACGATGCTGCCGTCAAAGCCGCGAACGCCGCCGCCCTCGCCGCCTCCCAAGCGAAAGCGACCATTGAGGAATCTGAACGCGGCCGTGTTGCCGCCGAAACCGCCCGCGTCCTTGCGGAAAGTGGTCGCGCCGATGCCGAATCGGCCCGTGTCCTCGCTGAGACAACACGTGAAAACCAGGCCGCCGAGGATCACCGCGTGGCCGGTGAGGACCACACAATCGCCGCATCCGATCACGGTACGGCCACGGGAGACCATGCACAGTATCTCGAAGACCATGATGTTGTCGCCGGGTACAACACCCGGCTCACGAACGTAAAGGGAGCCGTGGATGCTCTTGCGCTGGGGGCAAAGGTGACGCTTACCGCCTCCCCTTCCGTCGTGTACAAAGGTATGGAAACGAATATCTCGCTGATCGGCTCAATGTCCGCCGTCACGCCTTCCTCCCTGACCATCAAGGATGGAGATACCACCATAGCGACAAGCACCAATTCCGCCAGCGTGAGCGGTACGGCGACAGCAACCATTACCGGTAACTCGAAAGCCTTTACCTGCCAGGGCGTCATCGAAGGCGTTACCCTGCTTGGCTCCGTGACCGTCAATGCCAGGAACCCCATCTACTACGGGTTCGGTGCGAGTTATTCCGACGTGGCCGTGGCCGCGCACAAGCTCGCCGCCACCACTACCGCGGCAAGGACCTACTCCGGAACGGCCTCTGCCAACGGCCAGCACTTCTATATCCTGGTTCCGTCCGACATTTCGGACGTGTCCTCCTTTACCATGGGTGGCGCCCCATTTGCCATGAATGCGGTTTCCCAGCAGACCATCGGCGGTGTTACTTACAGGGTGCATGAAAGCTCCGTTATCTACAATTCCGGTACGACCGTGAACGTCGCCGCAAGTTAACGTTTATACGATTACGCAAAAATGGCTTTGAATATATCAAAAGGGAACATCGGCAACGCGCTGCACAGCGTTGCCCCTGATCATGTCGTGACCGTTGCCAACGACGTCTTTGACGAGACCAGGCAGAAGTACCAGAGTGCAATCAACGAGGAGCTTACCTCTGAAATCAGAGGTGTTATTATTTCCCAAATCATTCCTGGCAAATATATTCCGACCAATACGGGGGTTGGGAATCAGATGGGAGAAGAAACATCACTTGTGAGGTTCAATTACATGCGATTCCCTGTTCAGGGGAGCGACGTTGTAATTGTGAATGGAGTTGGAGAAAACGCCCCACGGCTGTGGGCATTCATCGATGAGGACGAGAGAATTCTCTCGGTGGCCGATGCCAATGCAAGTGCATTGGATTTGCGAATTGTTGCTCCGGCAAACGCCAAGGAGTGCATCATCAACACTTCAGACACCAGCCATCCTTCTGTGTACATTCCCAAAACATCGGTGAATGGAAGATTATACGAACTTGCCGACGGAGAAAAGAACAAGATGATTCGCTCAAGAAATTGGGCCATCGCCGGCAGCGTTGAGTATGACGACAATGAGATACCTGTCAGTTACGACATCGTTTGGGCGGACGGCACCGCAGGAACGGTGACGTTGAGCAATTTCGACGATGACGTCTTTGAGTATGCGACCATCACTGCAACCTATGGGACTAATACCATAGTGTACGCCCTTACCTATGACGCCAACGGTTATATAACCAACGAAACAATCAACATACAATAAGCCATGATAACCAAGAACGCATCAAGTTATATCATCGGTAACGACGTTTTCACGCCGAGAAACGTAAAGGGATTCCGGAGCGCCATCCTCACCATCATCGTCGCCGAGGGCGAGAGCTTCTCCGTCGGAGCATGGATTAGCTATGATGGAAGCACTCCTGGCATAAATACGGTTGCTCCGAAAATCTACAAGGACAATGTTTCCAAAACCGGAAATATAACCTTCGACACGGCCGGGGTTTACACCTTTGTCATGGACTTTGACGGTGCTACCAACCTGAGACTGTCGAAATCCGGCACGATAACCAACAGTGTCGTCTGCCTCAATCTGAAGCAGGAAAGATACGAAAACCTGATGGGTGCTCTCAACTCCATCGAGTTGAAGGGCGTCGATTCTTTCTCTGAGTATTCATTCGGGGGTTGGAAAGACGTGTCCAGATATAATAGCGCCAAGTTAATTATAACCGGTCTTTCGGGCAGCATTATGCTATCGGGGCTGGCCAACCCCAATCCTGATAAGCCGGAAGCGCTTAACATGGTTGCGCCGCTGTATTGTGGCACCTTATCCGTAGATAGAGCGTCGTCAACTGTCAATGTATTGGATATTGACGTGGCTGGGATGTCCGCGCTGAAAGTCAGCGCTACTGGAACGCTTGACGGCGTTACGGCTTATCTCCTGTTAAGCGATAATACGTTACGGCTATCCCCGAAGAAATGTACGTATGTCAGCGCTATTTTTAATGTTGGAGTCGCAAAAGCAGACTCCGTGATGGTCGACGTCACGGTTGACGGAATCACCAGCGGACAGAACGTATCGGGCATCAACATCAAGGATAAAGACAACAACGCCGTCTCCTTTTTGACAAACGGGGTACTGGTAAACGGCGTTGTTAATGTCACGGATGCTGGCACATATCGCCTTTATGTTGACTGTCGCGAGTTAGACAGCCTGGCTTTCAACATTACGAATACCACGGGGATATCGATAAGCGTCACCCCATCGGATGCGGTTGTTGAGTATAAGGAGGATTACCTTATCTCCATTCCCAAGTCCTTCGTTTTTGAAGGGAAGAAGCAGATTGAAGTGGAAGTGGATGCAGCTGCAGACGACAGAATCTACATTGAAGGAAGCAATGATGACTTTGCAACATCGTCAAACATTTCATATCTTAAATGTGAAACTGGCGCTCGCGTCGGTTCTTACACGGTTCTTCCGGCGGGCAAATCCTCGTACTATGCGAATGTTGAAGGATACAAGAAAGTGCGCGTCCGGTTCACCAGGAAAAGCAATGGCGTATATAGATACGGAGAGGCTCTTACAAAAGTGAACATCGTTGCCTACGACAAATACAAGGAGGGGCTAACCCTCCCGTTCTGGGGAAACACCGCCACTGCATTTGCCAAAGGATACCGATATGCAAAGGTCCGATTCTTTGAATCGGCATATAACAATGGACAGCTCATCACGGGAAATGTAAAAGATTGTATGCCGGTGTTCAATTTCAATAACATCACCGCCGCCAAATCTTATGACCTCGGAATGGTTCCCCTTACCAAGGAACATCTTGACTCCGACGGCGCGGGTGGATTTAATTACGGCAGAATAGTTCTTTTCGGTGCCCCTGTGGGCGGTGGTTGCGTAATTGAATTTACTGAACCGATAAGCGTTGACACGCGCCCTGTCGTTTCCGCCACAAAGACCGTTACGGGATATGCCTGTTCCGTACCTTTCATCATCGAGTATTATACCCGGCGACCGGAGCCGGAGGATGCCGGTCTTGTCAAGTTGTACGACAAGGAAGGCTATAGTATCTATCGGCTTCCTTCCGAAAGCACCAACCGGGATGTCCTGAACAAGGACCTCCTGGAATGGACGGACAACTCCCTCACCTTCTGGCACGGAGGTTTCCTTGGATTCAAGTATTCCATACCGTTCGGCGCAGATAATGTCAGGAACTACGTTACAGACGAGACGATCCAATTTGCCTATCTGCTGCCTTATGTCGGTTATCGGAATAGAAGCGGTTCGGTTGGAAGTCTCCTGAACCAATCCCGTATTGTGGTGTTCACAAAGAGCAGGATTTACCACAACTTCCCGAAACGGGCGACTGACACCGGGACGGACATCCGGACGAGCGATGCAGCCCTCTTTGACGAAAGCTCGGTTATCACCGACAAGAAATGGCTGCCGGTCAATGACAAGAATTTAGCAGACAGCAAGCACAAGTATCTCCCCGTGCTTGCGGAGTATGACTACGACCAATTCGACGGACGCATTGCCGGGACGACTGGCTTCGTGGACGAGTTTTCCAATGGCGGCCTCGTCGTGCCAAACGGTAAACTCCCCCTGGATTTGCCGATTGAAGGAGCAACCTATTGGCATCGTCTCGCCTACTCGAATATGGCGAAGGGAGAGAAGTGGTGTGTCTGGGGCAATTACAGCCTTTACGAAGGCTCGGAGGCCATTGCCATCGCCACGAATGACGGAGGCAGGACGTGGTACGCCAAGGTGTACTTTGCAGCCACGGACTACTACAATTATATGTTCGGCAGCAAAATCGACCTCAAACCCATCACGGATGTCGCTGCCTATGTCAGTGGGAGCCTCAAAATGTGCCGCAGGCGGTTCAATGTCCCCACGCCTGAAGCGAAAGAGCCTTCCGTGCCATTCGTAATAGAGTCCGAGGAACAGAGCCTTGTTACAGGGTTCAGCGTCGATGCAGACGGTGACTGCCTTGTCACCCTGGCTGACAACGTGGATTACGATGGGAAATACCCGGTGGTCTATTTTGAGAATGTCAGCGCCAACTCCGAATGGGATTACATCTGCAACACCGGGTTCACCGCTGACGGTACTACCACCAATTCCGGTATTTTCTTCCGTGTCAAAAAGGTGACAGCCAACACCTATAAGCTGTTTGCGAACCTTGGAGACCCGTATGGTGGGGACGCTGTATGCCGACATATCCACGCAGTCAACGCCGTTGAATCCGGCTTCCTCATTTCCACGGGCGAAAGCTACGCGGAGGACTGGTTTGAAGGTGGTTTCATCTACCACCTTGTCCAGAACAGGAAGAATGGCGGAGACGCTATCTCTCCTTCTGGAGCGGCGGAAGTCATCCGCCTGTGCAGCTCATACATGGGTGTCAACCGTGCGTGTGGAGCATACCTGTTCTCCGACCACGCAGATCCGACACTTCTGTATGTCAGCGACGAAGCATTTACGGTTTCTGGGGCATCCGTACAGACTGAAAAACGATATGCTTCCATTGACGGAAGAACCGTGAAGGTCCCGATTACTCCTGCCGGCATCTATGTCGGTAAGTTGAGCGAAATTGACGACCAGGCGAAATATGACTGCGTGTGCGAACTGCACACCACCATCGTCGGTCTGCTTCAGACACATGGCCATTTCGCGGCAGAGGGACACAGCAACGCCATCATGTTCTCCAAAGACGGCTTCAAGTGGGAGATTGATGTGAATGATGGTTCGGAGATCAACGGCTTCGACAACCAGGGGAACATCTATTTCGGCAACAAAGTCGCCGTCTTTAAATAATAAATACCATGGAAAAAGAGAAACTAGACATCAAGACAAAGTTCGCCATCGTATCGGCGGTGGTGGCTTTCCTTATCGGCTGGGGCTTGACCGTCGCCGGGTTCCTCCTCCCTCCAAGGGGTGAGGTGCATGACTCTGTGCTCTGGATCCTGGGACAAGCCCTGGTTTACGCGGCCTCCGTCTTCGGGGTCGGCATGTACATCAGCAGCGAGATGACCAAGCTCCGGACTGAAAACCGGAACTACATCGATCGTGCGCTCGAAAAAGAGAAGGAGGAGGTCGCCCATGAAGATTAAAGTTGACCGCAAGTGGCCGAAGGAGACCTACACCATCGGCCGTCTTTATGTCGATGGTGCGTACTTCTGCAACACCCTGGAAGACCGGGACAGGGGGCTGAAGCAGACGGATTCGCCCGGTACCATCAAGATGAGTAAGGTCTATGGGGAGACGGCCATCCCGAAGGGCACCTACCGGGTGGCCATGGAAACGGTGTCCCCGAAGTATGCCGCCATCGACTGGTACAAGAAACTGACCGGCGGAAAGATGCCACGACTGGTAAACGTTCCGGGATTTGAAAGGATCCTCATCCATCCCGGGAATACTGCCCTGGACTCTTACGGTTGCATCCTCGTGGGGAAGAACACAAAGGCCGGACAGCTTACGGAAAGCCGGTCCACTTTCGCGGAACTGTACAAGCGCATGAAGGCCGCCCACGACCGGGGCGAAAGAATCTACATCGAGATCGTATGAAAGGGCCAGTAACCAGGGCCGTTTTTCTGGCCCTTTTCATCTTCTCCGCCTGTTCGCCGAAGGTTGTTCAGAAAACGCATTTGGAATATAGAACGCTGCACGACGTGCAGGTGGACTCCTTCTGGAGGGACAGGTTCCGGATCGTCTACATGAGGGGCGACACTGTCCGTGTTATCGATAGTGTCATCGTGAACCAGCTGCGCATCCGGATCCAGCACGACACGCTGCATGTCATTGACAGCATCCCCGTCCCCTATCCCGTCGATAAAGTGGTAAAGGTTGAAAAACCCCTGTCCGCCTGGCAGTGCTTCCGGATCGGCGCATTCTGGTGGCTTTTGCTCATTGCCGCAGCCTTTGCCTTGTGGACCTTCCGGAAGCCGCTGCTTTCGATACTGAAAAAGTGGCCACCCATATAGGATGACCACTTCGCCCAATTTTATCCGTCGGTTGCGGCTGATACACAGTTAGCCTCAATCCCCGGGAGCAAAGATAACCATTTTCGCCGGCCTTTCGAAGTGTCCGGTTTTTTTTATATCGGTCGGTAAACTTTTTTGCATTTTTTGATAAAACTATTGATTATATCAAATTGTTTTTGTAACTTTGTACCAGAAACAATGAGGAACCCTATATGAAAACGACTGCTGAAATGTTCGAGAAAGCCTACCGCTTGGGACGGAAGTATAGTGAGAGCGGCGAGATCGCCTGCTTTTTCACAAAGTGCTTTGACGTCGCTTTTGATTACGGCTTTCAGGGCATTGAAATCGATTTCGATGACGTCGTGACCGGGTACCGGTTTGGCGAAATCCCCGAGGGTGGCGTCTCTTACAATTATAGGGATTGCCAGTTCGAGGATGGCCTTTCGTTGGCCTGCGTTGATGGAGAGACCGAAGTCGGCTCTTCCATGTGGTTCTCCGACCGCAAAAGGGTTTCGGTTCGCGGAATCCGCCTCCCCAAAAAGGGGAGTGACGGGGAAACCTTGGTGCTCCCCATCGGCATTGAACAAAGTGATTTTTGATAGAATTTTAAAAACTCGGCATTATGAAAACTGCAACACTCAAAAACATGGTCAACGGCGTCGAAGTGAGAGTCCACGCCACCACCGAACACCCGGACAGCCACTACGGCCAGCCCGTCTGGGTGGATGAAGAGGGAACCGCCTACTGCCAGGTCGGCCTGCCTGCCCCGTTTTACCAGATCAGCGACGTGAGGACGGAGTGGCGCATTGTCGCCCAGTGCAACCCCTACAATGCCCGAATGCACTACAACAACCACCAGCGTGTCCTTGAATACGACGGCGCCACCCCTATCAAATGGGTGATGTCCGAAGGTTACGCCAGCGAGGCCGAGGCCAAGAAAGCCCTGATGGACCTTGCCATGACCGGAAAGCCTTACGAAAACGGCGGATGGTCCTACGAGGACGAGGATTCAATCGCCGATCTGAAAGAGTCCATCATGGAGGATTGGGACGACGAGGACGAAGAACCGGACATCTCCTGGTTCAAGGGGCCCGGCATCTACGAACGCGGCGGTCGCGAACCTTACCCGGTTCTGCTTGAGGGCGAGACCAGCTTCCGCGACGACACCATGACATACAGCATCGAGGAGGCTGACTAATGGCCAGCGGAGGGAAAAGGGAGGGCGCCGGCAGGAAGCCGGCGTCCCTTGAAGAAAAGAGGGTAACCATGTCGGTTGTCGTTTCCCGCGAAACGGCCGCCGCGCTGAAAAGCGCCGGGATGTCGCCGGGGCGGCTCATCGACAAACTTGTTTGCGTTATGAAGGAGAGTGGATAACACCAACCTTCACTGACTGTTTCCCGGCAGGATGTCCACACCCTTCAATTCCGTCTTGGCCGCCTTCGTCTTACCCACATAGATGGCGGTCATGGCCACGCTGGAGTGGTCGGCCTGCTGCTGGACAAGATTGATGGCTACGCCGCTCTCGATCATGCTGGTGATGCCGGTATCTTTCAAGCTATACAACTGGATATCCTGACCGAAACGGCAGGCGGGACGGACGACCATTTTCCAATAGTCCGAAAACTTCTTGTTGTCCACCGGCTGGCGGCCTGGACTGAAGTCGTCTCCCCTGCCGGCGTTCTTTCCGAAAAGATACCATTCCGGCCGGGACATATCCAGCCGTTCCAGGTATGGCCGCGCCGCATCCGGGATGGTCCGATAAGATTCGTTATCGTTTTTGGCCGTTTCGGCCCGGACCCGGACCAGCCCAGTGCGAAGGTCGATGTCTCCGCATTTGAGGAGGGCGATCTCCTTGGGCCGGATGAAACAGCAGTAGCAGAGCACGACCACCGCCAGGAACTGCGGGTTCTCGCGTTCCAGGAAGGCGAACAAGCGCCCAAGCTCGTCCGGTGACAGAAGACGGCGTTTCTTTTGCATGAGCCGGCGCGGTTTCCGCCTGAAATCCCTGTAGATATTATCGATCACAAATCGCCTGTCGGCCATCCAATCCCAGAGGGTGATCAGGAAGGACAGGTAGTTGTTGTATGTCCTCGGGGACACGTCATCCTTTTCTTCCAGCATGTCCAGGAACCCGCGCCCCATCTCTTTGGTGAACGCGGCGGCCGGCGTCGAGCGATGCAAGCCCTCCTTTTCTAGCCAGGTGCGGAAGATGCGGACGTAGGATCGATATGTCCGGATGGACTGAAGTTCCATTTCCTTTTCCTTGACGGAAAGGAAGGTGTCCATGGCTTCGAAAAGCGGGGTGCCGGCACGTGGTGCGGCCTCCGTCAGAAAGGGGTTCCACCCGAGGGCGAGTTTTTCCCCCAGGGCGGCCATCATGACCTTTGCGGCCTTCCTCCGCTCCCGGACTCCCTGGATCCGGTTCACTTTTACGCGGACGCGCCGCAGCTTCCCCGTGGCAGGGTGTTTAGCATAATAGGTAATGTACCAAAGCTTGCCTTCCGTGAGTTTCGGGGGCACGTAATCGATGTAGGGGGTTGGTTTGAAAAGCACAATTTTTTTTTCTTTGCACAATTCCCGCAGGGCCTCGTGCAGAGAAAAAGATTGTCTCGTATCTGTCGCGTTTTTTAATAAAAAATCCCGCAAGTGTTTAATTTTTAACAACTTGCGGGATTTATGTCGGGATGATCCGATTTAATTTCGCCCACTTCTGACCCGCAAGTATTTGGTTATCAATGTGTTTATTTTTAAAAAATGCCGGTTTTCGGCCATTTTTGTCGCGAAAACGTCCCGCGATAGTCGGGATGACGTTTTAAGTACTTGGTTATTTTACAATAAGTTACGGCGGCTTCATGGTGCTTTATTCTTTTCTATCCGTTTCGAATCGATGTCGTTAACGACCGTCGGATTCCCAAGTGCTTGCGCTCGAAAAATACAGTATGAGTTCAGAATGCTGTTAAAAGCAAACGAAAGAGACAGGTTCACATCTATCAAATCACGGATCACATCCGATGCCCTATTCGTCTCCGACGGCTTCGCTAAATAAGAATCCTGTTCTACCAGCTTTTCCCTTATCATGTCTCCATTACCAGTCAGGAGCCATACAATATTCAGGTTCGGGAAATAGTAACTTATCGAGGTAAGAATATCAGCACGGATATAGTTCTCGATGCCAGATAAAAAAGAACTCCGGACGGAACATCGCGCGGCAAATGTACGGAGTGTTAATCCTTCGTGATGAATAAACTCCATCAATCGGTCCTTGATTCTCTGTTCAGTCATTTGTTGAGTATTTCGATATTATTGTCCCCGAAGACCAGCCTGAGGACCTGGTCTTTTTTGTCTTTCTTGAGTTTGATCTGAAGGATGGCTTCGACCGGTTCTTCGGCCTTCTTCTCGTCGCCATAGAAAAGGATATCGGTCACTGGAATCGAAAGATGACTTGCCAAATTGGCAAGATGGTCGATTGTTAGGGATGCCTGACCCGTGAAGATCTTCGACATGCTGCTTTCGCTGGCGCCGATTGCATCGCCCATTGCCGCCTGGGTAATGCCTTTGTCATTCATCAATTTACGCAAATTGTTCAATACGCGGTTGTAGAACTCTGTGTGCTGTTTCATAACATATAAAATTAGTGATTGATTATCAGCGGGTTAGGGAATTTCAAGAAATTTAATTTCCATTTTGGAAAGAATTTCTTTCCATTTTAGAAAGTTTCTTTATATCTTTGCTGTAGTTTTAACCAAGTTAATGCCGAAAACGCAAAAAAGATGAAAGAATCGAAAGCATTTCTCCAGATTTGGGCCGATCTCGACTCCCGGCAGCAGGAGGAGGTGCGTGCCGCGGTGATTGCTGCGACACGTGTCTCCACCACTGCCTTCTGGAAGTGGATTAACGGCAAGTCCCGCCCTGGTACTTTCCCCATGCAGCACCAGGTTCTTCAGGCGGTAAACGCCACCCTGGGCACCTCCTACACCCGGCAGCAGCTGTTCCCGTAACGCATCGAGACCATGGACAAAATGAAGTACCGCGTCGTCTGGGTCTCCGTCGAGCGCCACTACAAGAAAGAGTATGACTCCCTGGATGCCGCCGAGGAACGCTTCAGGAAGGTCTGCAAATCACCCAGGATGCGCATCGTCCGGCTCTTCGACATCACCGACCGCCTGAAGCCCGTCCCGCTGCGCACGGAGTTCGGAGCCAGAAGATAACTACCAGGTTCGCCAAAACCAAACGCCCCAGGCAGACGGGGCACCAAGGGGGGACGCCTAAGCTCGCAAGACTTGGGATCCGCGACAACTCTACGGGATCTTTTGTCCAGATTCGGCCCGTGGAACGCCAGAAAGACCTGAGACGTCCTCCCTTTTTTAACAAAACCCAATTGACAATCATTCAATCTTAACCGCAATGAGCGAAAACGAGAAATACCAGAAGATCAACCTGCAGGCCGTCATGGACTGCGTGCAGCCCGCTTTCAAGCCGAACACGAAGATTATGGTCATGCAGCGTTCAAACGGATTGTACATCCTATTGGACAGGTTCAATATCAGCACGAATTCCCTGATCAGCATCAGCCTGGCGCTGTATGGTATTCACGATGCCTTTGAAGTGTCCTCTTTCTGCATCTTTGAAAAGATTGGCGAAGAATATAAACTCAGCCTCGAAGGAAGTATTTACCATCTCCTCCAGAAGTTCTACGACGGTCAGAAGTTGGTCGGCAAAGTTCCATTGATCTATGAACGCGGCGGCTATGAAGAATAGAAAGAAGCGTCATGCTATCGGCCCGTTCCGCCGCTGGTGGCGCCTTCACTTCGCCAAGCGGATCCCGGGTGTGTGCCGCGTCTGTGGCTGTACGGAGGACGACCCCTGCCACAATCCCCAATACGGGTACTGTTGGTGGAGCGATG
>Ga0310690_10001429_pt1 | contig 42367 bp, 76 predicted proteins | sample AusTroGonzalo_MG_2_FD_207661 | JGI IMG/M metagenome (GOLD analysis project Ga0310690, IMG submission 207661) | Bovine rumen microbial communities from tropical cattle in Woodstock, Queensland, Australia - Gonzalo_04 (v2) (version 2) | ecosystem: Host-associated > Mammals > Digestive system >... | reverse complement strand
TGGCAAATCGTCAAAAAACGACCCCCCCCCCCACGAAAATTCGTCAACGACGGCATCCGGGAAAAGTTCTTTTACGAGGGTAGTTTTTCCAGTACCGCTTGCGCCGTAAATAAGGCCCACGCTCCAGTCTTCGGGTATTTCAATTTCGCCCTTAAAGTGGACATCGCCCTTGCTTTTGTCCATGTCAAAATCGGAAAGGACACGCGCAACGCGGTATGTTTCTTTCACATCAAGTTTTTTTACAATGTCGAAAGACGGCATTTATACCCCTCCCCCGACAATTTTTCAAAAATTTCTTGCTGTTCAATTTCGTTTTCACATTCCACAATAATCTGGAATGTTTCGGAAAGATTTACGCCCTTTTCTTCGGTTCCGTTTTCTTCCTCGTCGCCAATGTTGTCCAGATTATCGTCAAACCCAAAATCGCCCATGTCAATGTCCGAAATTTCTGCAAGTTCGCCTAGTTCTTCGCCCAAGAGGTTCATTTCCCACTCGGAAAATTCGGCAACCTTGTTGTCAGCGAGACGCAGGGCCTTAACCTGGGCGTCCGTCAAATCGTCGGCAACGATGCAGGGGACTTCCGCCATGCCGAGGGACTTCGCCGCTTCCAGTCGTGTATGACCGGCAATAATAACGCGGTTGGAATCTACGATGATCGGCTGTTTGAAGCCAAATTTTTCGATCGACGCCTTGACATATTTCACCGCCTCGGCGTTTTTTCGCGGGTTCTTTTCGTAGGGTCTAACTTCGGGAACGGGCAGCATGATGATAGCCCTTGCTGTCTTTCGCTCGAAGTTAAAACCGTTTTTTTCGTCATTTTCCATGATTTTAGCTTCCTGTTTGTGAGACTTTGTAGCAAAAATATAACTTTTTAGTAACGAAAAATCCAACAAAAAGTATAACGGCGAACCAAACGTAAGCAAAAAATATCAAAAATTTTCGCCCTTACTATTGCACAACATACATAAATTATGTATATTTATATCGTAAACAAAAACAAAAGAGGTAACAAAATGAAAAACGAAATCCTGAACACCTGCTACACGAAAGAAGTCGAAGCCTATCTTGGCGGTCGCGGCTACGAAGGAAGCAACAGCCACACGAAATACGACGAGCTGGCCCCGAAAATCCGCGAAATCATGAAGGCCTGCAAGGTGAAGGGCGTCACAATTTCGACGAAGTGGTCTGGCTACACGCCGAAGGTGACGGTAAAGTTCCGCCTTCTCCCCGGCGATGTTCGCACGTTCGAAGACTGCAAGGGCGACCTCATGAACCTCAACGAAAACCACTATCTGCGTGCATCCTGGGTGGTCGATCCCGACCAGAAGAACGGCCCCACGGTTCAATCCGGCGAGTTTTTCAAGTGGTCTGGCGAGAAACAGGAACGCGCTCTTGAACTTTGGGCATCCAACAAGTACGCCCAATATACGGAAGGCTACCCGTTCGCCATTTGCCACGGCTGGAACCTGGAACGCAGGGAAGCCCAGATGTTCACGGCTCAATTCTGGGATCGCTGGGAAGCCATGACGAAGATCATCAGTTCGTTCAACTACGACAAGAGCGAAAGCATGGTTGACTATTTCGATGTAGGCTTCTACGAAAGCTGGCAGATTTTACCCGTAAAGAAGGCCGCCTAAAGACAGCCAATGACCAAACGATACCCGCCCACCGAGGGCGGGCCTTCTTTGTAAGCAAAAAATATCATTTTTCTTTGGTTTTCATCTTGACAAAGTTAAATATATTATGTATATTATGTACATAAAGAAACCCAAAACGAGGTAAAGCAAAATGAAAAATTCCATGCAGAAAACAAAGAAATTCGCCAAAGTCTTCACAAAGGCCTTCAACGAAGCGATCAAGACCGAAGCCGGTCAGGAACTCACGAAGAACATGGCAATGTTCGCCTTCTGTAACGGAATGACGAGCAATAAGGCCATAAAGAAGCTCAAAGACGATGTTCTTAGCGGTGCCTTCTATTGCCTCCTGAAAGAAGAAAAGGGCGTGCGCGACATTTTCGCAAAGTGCGTCTATGAAGATTTGAGGGCCGAGGCTTAAACAACGGGAAAACGGAAAAAAGAGGATTAGAAAAATGAAAAAATTTAAGATAACATCTTGGACTGGCAAGACCTTCGTTGTGGAAGCCGCCGACAAACTTGTGGCTTGCGTAAAGTGGAGCGCGGAAAATAAGGGTAGCTGGGAAGCCCCGGTTAAAGTGGAGGAAGTTTAACATGATTATCGAAACTCCGATAGGCAAAGACAATGTTTTCCAGATTGACACCGACAAGCTGGAATACGACAAGAAGGGAAAAATCGTCAATTGTAGCGAAATAAAGCTCCCCAGGAGCATCAAGAACGACCCGAAGATGCTCGAAAACTACAAAAGGTGGTACTGCCTCGTAGAAATCAAGGGTCGATTCTACGACAGAACAATGCTTGCCGCTGTTTTGCGAGGCACCACGGTAACGGTCACGATCTAGGCATAAATCCACAAAATCGACAAGAAATAAACAGCCCCGGCAACGGGGCCTTTCTTGTGCATGGGGAGGTAAAAGGAAAACCCGGATGTGGAGGACATCCGGGCAAAGCGAAAAACCTACAAAAGGAGAACAGTGAGGAATATAACCATTTTTCCGGGAGCCGTCAAGGGGTGGTAGAAATTTTTTTTGAATTCTTTTTGACCGTCAATTAGACGCCAAATCCACGTCCATTTTTTTATGCAAAAATGAGCATATATGCAATAAATTCTCTTGCGCAGAAAAGGGGCCAGGAGCGCGGTTCGTGATTACCCGATGAAGGGAAGGGCCATGAGAAGAAAATAGACCATGGCGCACCGGACGCAAAACGGCGGCATCATTTTCGTGGGTTCACGAAAAAGGTGATACCCCTTGCAACCCCCTTGCAACCCCCTCCCCTACCCCTCCCCTCTACCTACCCTACACCCACCCACACACAAATGTCGTAAATGATTTTTTCAACGCTCTCCCTATAAACCCTGTGTGAAAATGGAAACGAAGATTAAAACAAAAATCAAAGTTAAATGGAATGAAATGGAATTAAATGAAATGGAATGGAATTAGATGGAATGAAATTAAATGAAATGGAATAGTATTAAATGGTTGAACCCCCTTGCAACCCCCTTGCAACCCCCTTGCAACCCCCTTGCGACTATAATAAAAAAAACTTTGTAAAAATAAATTCTAACTATTGCAAAAATGATTTTTTATTTATAGATTATCTACAAAAAGGCGAAAGAACCCAGAAGGCACAAAGATAATGACGGCAGAAGAAGAAAACTTGCAGGCGCAAGAAATGCAACGAGCAGAGGCTGAACTTGACGAGCTGAAGGAAGAAAACCAGAGGCTCCGGATAAAGATTGGACTCCTAGAGAATGCCAATAAATACCAGAAGTACCTGCTCGAGGCTAACTTTGCGGACCATCGCTGGTGTTCTACCAGAAAGTTATATCCTACAATCGGAGACAAGGAAATCGTCTACAATGTCGCCGGGAATTATCGGATAGGATTTTGGGACCATAAGAAAAAATCTTTTGTAAACAAGTTCAACGGGCGCAGAATCAGCTTCATGAAGGTGGCTTCTTGGTGCTACCTGGACAACTCCAGGGACGGGTATGGGAAAGTCCCGGCAAATGTTAGGCAGGCCATCGATGAATATAGAGATGAGCGCCGCAGATGGACAAATCGTGAAGAATCTAATTACGACGGCGATGAAATAGAAGTAATCCCATTGAGCGGGATAGCCCATGACGACGACGGCCTCTTCGTATCGATCGATAGCGACGGAAACGTATGGATAAACGATTCGCCCACCTTTAACATCCTGAACTTTATAGAAGTTTACAAAAACGGCGAAAAGGTTGAATTTTAAATACAAGGAGCTAAAATGGCTGAAATCAAGAGTGAAACCCGAACCGTACTCATGGACGCGAAGGCCGTCCAGCGAGTAGAGGAATATATCGAAAAGACGCGCAGCGAGAAGGGCATACGCCTTACTATCGGAAACGTGCTCGCGATGGCCTTGGACAAGATGCTCAACGATGAAGGTGTGTAATGGCGGTATCATCGGTCCATATAGAGCTGGACAAATTTTTCCATGAGACGCGAGGCCTGAACAAGGACAACTGCTGGGAATGGTTCGAGTCTTTCCGGAATACCCTGCTATACAAGGGTTACGAGGAAAACCCGCACCCTTACGCGATGTACTTGCTCGACGAAATGGAGTGCTATTCCGCATACTGCGCCGTCGGGAACATCGAGGGCAGGGTTGTTGCAGAACTTGAGCGCAAGAAGGAGCAGGTCACTTACGAGGCCGTCTACAACATCTGCGTCGAGAAGAAGGGCGAGGAATACCTCAATCTCAAGGAGAAGGAGTCCCGGTACATAGAAGCCCATCCGGAGGCGAACAAATGGAAGTCAAACGGACTCCGGGCTGCAAAATCTTCATCGTCAAAAACGAAGGAAGGCTCTAAAAAAGATGCAGAAAATCCCGAGCCCCAGGATACCGAGGAAGCCCCGGCATCTCGGCCCGAACCCGAGCGGAGGCCCGCAGCGCCCCAGCAGCAGCCTCGCCAGCAGGCGCAGCCGGTAGCCCAGAAGGCGGCGGTCAAGAAGCCCGGCCAGGTGGTATGGGGCACGTTCGAGAACGTATTCCTCTCCCAGGAAGAATTCAACGAGCTCGCCCGCCTTGTCGGCAACCTGAATTCCACGCGGGAAATGATAGACTCCCTTTCCGCGAAGCTGGAGGACGGCTCCACCACCTCCGTAAACCATTACGCCACCCTTACCTACTGGGCTAACTGGAGGAAGAAGGCGGACGAGGAAAAGGAAAAGGGAAAAGAGACATTTACCGAGCGCGAGGGCAGGCGGCAGGTCGAGCAACTCAAGAAATACGGGCTCTTGTAGAAAAAGGAAAAGCGAAAGATGGGCCAGATGCACATAGAACTTGACAGGATGCTCGTGAGGGTATCCGAGACGGTGGAGGCCGCGAACGAGATGCCGAAGTGGAAAACGGCGCTCATGGCCGCGAGAATAAGCATCGTCACGAAACTCCTTGTCTATTCCTTCCACGCGCTGGGGCTGACCCCTCCCGAGGACAGCATCCTCGAAATACGGGCATCCATCATCGCGGACCGCGCCGACGTATGCAACCGCCAGCTCAAGGCGGCCTTCATGCGAGCGCTCGACACCAAGATGGAGAACGACCTGCGCACCCCGATCACCTACGGCGACATTACGAGGGCGGCACGCGCCATGGCCGAAAATAGCGGTCATGCCGTCGCGGGAAAATGGAAATTTGCGCTGCCGGAGATTTCCGACGGGGAACTATGGGGCGACGAGGTGAAGCGCTTTGCGCTGGATTATGCGAAGGACGAACTCATGCAGCTCACAAGGGCGAAGGGGATAGAATTCAATGGATAACAACGAAGGCTTTGAAGAAGAACGGCGCGACCCGAGGGCCGCATGGCTCCCGAAGGAACCTCTCTTGCAAAAAATAAACTTCCACGAGAGCGCGAAGCGGTACTGCATCGCCATCGACCGGCTGAACGGCAACGACAAGGCCTATGCCGGGTTCAGGAAAGCATACGCGATGACGAAGGACGGCTCGCGGTATGTCTACGTGCGACCCGATGCCGCGAGGGCCTATGACGAGATGATGCGCGGGACCCTCACCCGCATATACGAGCGGTTCTGGAGGCTTCTGCCCATGGCGAAGGGATACCCCGCGAACATGCCGGTAACCCTCGGGCTATGCCCGCCGAGCGTGGCGGACTATATGCAGATGTTCAGGCGCGAAAGGAATATCGCAGGGGCGCAGGGATGATAGGAAATTTCAAAAGCGAAAAAAAATGGAGACAGAATGACAAATTTTGAAAAGTGGAAACAGAACCTTAAATTGGAGGACTTGATCATCGACAATGGCGAGGATATTGACGATGATCAAGTCCGGTTCCTTGGAGCTATCGACTGCAAGAAATGTCCGGCAAAAGAAACCTGCACGGTAGACTACTGGATAGGATGCGGAGATAATTTCATGGAATGGGCAAAAAGCGAGGCGACAAGATGAAATGCGACGAACTTGAAGAAGAATACTTGTGGACGAATAATGTCAAGACACCTTCTACGATAATGGTGCGAGCATACAATGCTGACGATGTTGACGAAGCCATCGCTGAACTCAATGCGAGAATCCAGTTAGACGATGACGAAATGGCAGGATTCTTGCAGTTGGAAGAAGAATGTGGCGGTGGAGACTTGCGCAAATACATCGCTGAACTCAAGGCGAAACTTGAGGATGCGAAGGCCACGGCATACGCAGAGAGCGTGGATGCGGGTATGCGGGAGCGCAGGCTCAAGAGGGCGTTGTGGTTGCTGAATGCTAACGTCTTCAAGTGGAAGGCACTTTACTTTTGGTACGGCTACACAGACAAACCCAAAAGCAGAAGATACTCCACAGCAGAAGACAAGTGCTGCGCGATGGCGGATAAGTGGAGGTAAATCATGACACAGGAAGAACTGAACAAGATTGTCGAACGGCACAAGCACTGGCTGCATGAGGACGTGGACGGATGGGAAGGGATGCGAGCCAACCTCTACGGAGCCAACCTCACGCGAGCCAACCTCTACGGAGCCAACCTCTACGGAGCCGACCTCACGGGAGCCAACCTCGCGGGAGCCGAAGAACTCCGTCTCGGCAAAATCCTCACCGAGCCTATGACGGGCTACAAGAAAACGAAGGAAGGCGTGAACTATTTTGTGATTACGTGGGAGGAAAAATGAAGGATTATCCGCTCCACCCCAACCAAACGCACGCGGCTCCGCTCTACACGCAGTTGCCGCTCGAAGAATACGAAGCAATCATGAAGGAAAACGCCCGCATGAAAGAAGCGCTGAAGCGCCACGGAATAACACTGCTTGACAAGGAGTAAACAATGGAAACAAGTAAAGAACGAAATTACTCAATCGAAAACGCCGCAAAACGAGCGACCGAACCAGAACCAAATAACTCTAGGAAAATCGTTAAGTTGAGCCACGAGCTTGATGGTATCTGCGATTTTATCCATGAAAAGAAAAATCAACTGAACTCTATGATCGACGAAACCTGCGAAGACGCGTTATTCCTTAAAGCGCAGATTTCAGGTTTTGACGAACAAAAGAACCTTATCTGCTGCCGCATGAAGCAACTCTTGGACAAAGTTTAACCTAAAACCAAATCGGCTGTAGTCTAATTGGTAGGCAGCATGCGGGTGAGTGGAAGCACCCGAACGTGTCTCGTAGCCACTTCCATTTGGCGCGACTTTGATGCCGGTTCGAGTCCGGCCAGCCGAGATAAAAAATCAAACAATAGGAGATAACGAAAAAATGAGCGAAAAAGGAATACACATCCACAAGTTCAATGATGGTAACGATGCCGTCGTAGTCGAGTTTGGCTTCGGTAAAATCGGGATCGGGCTTGACAAAAATTGCGCACTCAACTTGGCTGTACATCTTCAAGAATTGAAAGAAGCAAAGGAGATGGGGGCCTTCTTGACACGGGAAGAACTAGAGGACAATTTCAACAACCCTGCAAATCCACTTGAAGTGATACTCGGTTTTCCTGATGTGAAGTCAATCGACAACTTTATCGAGACGCTGAAAATTTACCGACAGAAAGTCTTTTTCCCGAACGCAAGGACAAGGAGTGCTTAAAAAAAATGAACATCGTTTTGTCGATACATCCCAAGTGGGCTAGGCTGATTTACGAAGGCAAAAAGACCATCGAATGGCGCAAGTCATTCCCGAAGATCTACTACCCGCGAATGAAGGTCTTTCTTTACGAGACGGCACCCGTTTTCCGCGTTACCGGATTTTTCACCTGGGCAGGGACCGCCCGCTTTCAGAATGTGGACTGGACGAAGGCTGACGCGCATCACCAGAAGTTCATCGACAAGGGTTGCGTGCCGGCAGAAGACCTGAACGCATACCAGGAACCGCACAGACGGCTCTGTGCATGGGGCGTCGAAGTCGCCCGCAAGTTCGAAAAGCCCGAAGGCCTTTCGCTGGAACACTTCGGGATCACCACCGCACCGCAAAGCTGGTGCTACACAAAAATGGAAATTTAAAGATGAGCAACGAAAGCACCAACATTATCGAAACGATGTCCGCAGAGCTCGAGCACCTTCGCCCGATGGAAGCCAGTCTGGAAATGGCCGAAGCCGATGTCAAGGCATACAAGCAGCGCATCGCGGTTCTGGAAAAGGAAGCCAGCCACCACAAGTACAGGCATTGCTTGGATATGGCATATAAGTGTGTGGTATTATGCCAAAAATCCAAAGACCTGTATCGTTGGGCTGAAGATGAAAATTTAGAGCATTATTACAACCATAAAATTGAATTTTTCGCAAGGTGGCACAAGCGTTGGCTGAAACTTGCCGAGAAATTCAAGGAGGCGAAGTGATTTACGAAATCGTTAAATGTGATAACTGCGGGGCGGAATATATTGCCTTTGATACAGACAAGAACAAAGAACCATTTTGGCATAGAGTTTGTGACACTTGCTATATGCCGATGAAAGTCAAAAATCCTTTTTACAAGGAGGCGAAGTGATGAAAATTAGAAAATGGTTTCGGAGACTTTGGAGGTCGTGGATATGCTTCAACGAGCGATACGAACGTGAAGAAAATAAAGGTCCTCATTACTACGGACCTGGCGGAACTAAAATCTAAAGGAGGCCAATAATGGCAACGATTAAGTACAATGGAATTGAACTCCAATCTATCACCGAATCTAAAGGAGGCATGAGATGTGCGAGTATTGCGAAGGCGGGAGGCCAATCCGAGAAAACCTTGTGACTAGAGTTGCGGGGGCTATCCGTTTTGTACGAATTAAAAAAACGAAATGGGGAGCGTGCTTGTCAGTATCTGTTCTAGGTTTGTGCAACGGAAAAAATCAAAAATACATACCAATCAATATGTGCCCGATGTGCGGGCGTAAACTCACGGAGGCAAAATGAAAAGTACAAAATTTATCGAATACAGCAAGATGATTGAAACGGAATTTGCGAATGCCTGCATAAAGCATCCCAAGTTCTGCGATGCAATGCTGGAAAGCAATGTAAATTACGCAAAGCAAGAATTTTTCATCAAGAACTATGCGATGAAAAACGCTGACAAAGACTACGCAACGCTCATTCTTGACGAAGAAATAGCAGAGGCGATGAACGCGTACCAGCAGGGCGACAAGGAACATTGCCTGCAGGAACTAGCGCAATGCGGTGCGGTCATATTGAGAATGATGGAATTTGTAGATGCCGAACAATAACTACCCCCTGCACCCCGGACAGACCCACGCGCAGCCTCTCTACGCGCAGATCCCGCTCGAGGAATACGAGAGCATCATGCGCGAGAACAAGCTGCTCAAGGACGAGAACGCCCGCCTCAACGAAGTGCTGAAGCGCCACGGTATAACCCTGCTCAAGGATGGCTAGATGACCGACGCAGAAATCATCGCGGAACTGAAAAAAGAACCCGCTGCGGAACTGCGCAGGCTCCAGCGCCAGCCATACGAATGGAAAGTGCAGCACGCTCTCGATGTTATCCGGGAGTTTGTGGAACATGAAGGCGAAAACGGAGTTTACGTGAGTTTCAGCGGCGGTAAGGACTCGCTCGTCCTTCTGCATCTCGTGCGCTCCATCTATCCAGATGTTCCTGCGGTTTTCGCGAATACCGGCATAGAATTCCCGGAGCAGGTGAAATTCGTGCGCGAATTCCAGAACGTGACCGAAGTCTACCCGGTAAAGCATTTTCCGAAAATCCTGAAGGAGGACGGCATCGTGTACCCCAGCAAAGAGGTGGCGATGTATATCAAGTCGGCAAATGGCGGAGCCAAATACGCGGTCAACGGACTGCATGGCCTTGACCTAGATGGCAAGGAGAGCCGATACAAGGAGCGTTTCAAGAAATGGGCGTTCCTGCTCGGATGCGGAGTGAAAATATCGCCCGACTGTTGCAAGCTGATGAAAGAAAGGCCGATGATGAACTACGAAAAACAAACGGGCAGGAGTCCTATAATAGGAACTCGTGCAGAAGAGAGCTTCCGCAGGAGCGTCGGCTGGATGAAGGCGGGCTGCAATTCATTTAAGGGTAAAAGGCACAAGAGCACTCCGCTTTCCCTATGGATGGAAAGCGATGTCCTGCGATATGTCGAAGAGAATGGCATCAAGCTCTCGCCCATGTATTCCGATGCGGGCCTGAAAAGGACTGGTTGCATGTTCTGCCCGGTACCGATAGCGCATGGCGACTTGAAAAACATCGAATATGCCAGGAAGTATCACCCGAAGATCTATGCGGCTATAATGGAAAAGCACGGGCTCAAGGCGATGCTGGAGAGGCTATGCGTTGAGCAGAAAGACCAGCTCTCGCTTTTCTAGGTTTGTAAAACCGATTTTACATAATTTTATAAAAAAATTATTGACTTTTTATAAAAATGAATGTATATTTAACCCAGAAACGAAAAGCAAAGAGGTTTTATAATGGCTACAAAATCCACAAGAAAGCAGCTCGCAGGCGAGATCTACGACCTTTACAACCGCAAGTGGAAGCAGTTCGGCAATAGCAAGAAATCCGCATGGGTGCGCCATCTCCTGATCGGAGACCTCGGCACCGGATACAAGAGCCTCGAAGAACTCGCATCCTGGCGTGACCGCCTGCTTGCCGAAGCTGCATAAACCAGAGGACTCCATCATGGGAAAAACATCGCTCAAGCCTACATCAGTGACCCAACAGGCGCACGCCATCGCATCTAGCGAGGCAAAGCGCCGCAAGGCGAAGGGCATCTGCTCCAGCATCACGGCGGTCATTTCCGAGGCGGTAATCAAGGAATACGGAGATAAGAAAAATGGCTAACAAAAAGATTTCTTTCCAGCGCCGCGTACCCGCGCCCGACGGCATCCACGAGGACGGAGCCATCGTAATCAACGAGTGGCGTCCGAAGGGCGGATGGCTCAAGCACTACCGCGACAAGAACCGCGATCTCAAGGACAAGCTGCTCGTCTGCACCATCTTCGCGCTCTATCTCGCGGTTTCCACCCTCGACTATTATTGGGGCTAATTTTCCATGACTATCGATGACCTTGCAAAGCTGAACGAATGCTACCAGGCCGCCCTCGATGAAAAGGCAGAAGCCGCCATCGACATCGCGGAGGCCCTTTCCGCAGGCAAGAAGCCCGAACTCCGGCAAATGAGGCGATATGCCAAGGCAAAGCTCGGCGTGGCCTCTACCCGCAGGGACATCGAGGAGAACCTCGACATCGAGATTGAAAAAACTTTATTCCGGGACTAGACATTTATGGCGGATAGGTCGATAACATACAAGAGCACGAAGAGCCGCACCGAATACACCGTGACCGAGAAGAACGGCAGGGCGCATCTTTCGGTAAGCGGCGAGGCATCCAACCACGCCAAGGTCATGAAGCAGATCGACGAGGTGAGGCGCGGCGGTGGGACATTCGAGATGGTATGCTGGATGGCCCGGCAGCTCTCGCACACTTTCTAGGCTACACTTTTTTAACTCTTCACAGGAGACAAATAAAAATGAAACAGAACGAAGAAGCGACCCCCACCATCATCGAGGTGGGCGACGACTATTCCCTCATCGTTGCCGATAGCGGCAACCTCCAGCAGTTTTTTTCGGATGGCGAGAACCTCCAGAAAGTGGCCGACCGCATCGAGACTCTCGCACGCGGGCTCGTGGCGGACGTATCCACGAAGGAAGGCATCTCGCAGATCAAGACCGCAGCCCGGCAGATTGCATCGGTAAAGAAGAAGGTCGATGACCTGGGCAAGACGGTCGTGGCCGAACTGAAGGCCCTCCCCAAGATTATCGACAAGAACCGCGCCGACTTCCGCGAGCGCATGGAGCGCTTGCAGGAAGAAATCCGCAGGCCCGTGACCGACATCGAGGAGCGGCAGAAGGCAATCGACGACATCAAGGGCACGCACTTCGCCTGCGCCGCCTGCAACTCCCAGGAACTCGCCGCCAAGATCGAGGAGCTTGAAACCCAGCGGGCAGCGGTCACCGCCGAGGTATGGAAGGAAGCATACGAGGAAGTCCTGAAGGCGTTTGACGCAGAAATCGGGGCGCTCTCTACCATGAAGAGCGCAGCGGAGAAGCGCGAGGAAGATGCCCGCAGGCTTGCCGAACTCGAGGCGAAGCAGGCGGAGGCCGACCGCATCATCCGCGAGCAGAAAATCAAGGAAGAGGCGGAGCGCAAGGCCCGCGAGGAAGCGGAAGCCCGCGCCGCCGCCGAGAAGGCCCGCCTGGAGCGCGAAAAGCAGGAAGCGGAACGCAGGGCCGCCGAAGCCGAAATGGCACGCCAGGAGGCCGAGGATCGCGCAAGGCGCGAGGCCATGCATCGCGAGCAGGATAGGGCGCAGGCCCAAGCTCATCCGGCACAGGAGCCCGCACCCGCAGCCCCTGCCGCTCCGGCCCAGAAGCCGTCAAAATGGACGCCCGAGATGAAGGCGGTAAACAAGGCCATCGTCAAGGCCATCGCCGCCATCATCGCGGAGCGCCTGCAAGGATTTACCATCGGCGGCTACGAGCTCGCCGCCCGCGAAATCGTGAAGGCCATCGTGAACAACAAAATCAACCATCTTTCCGTGAGGTACTAAAAATGGAATTTATCGAAACCCAGAAGGACGAAAGCAAGAAGGCCGAATGGCTCGAAAAGCGCCGCCACTACATCACCGGCACGGATGCCGGGAAGCTCATCGGGGTATCCCCGTTCGGAGGCATCTTCGACGTATGGCTCGACAAGACCGGCCGCGCCGAGCCGCTCGCGGAAACTCCCGCGATGAAGGCGGGCAAGTCCTTCGAGACCAACATCCTCAAGGATTTCTATGCCGTGGAAACCGACAGCAAGCTGGAGCACGTGGACGGATACAATCTCATCACCTGCGACGAATTCCCGCGCCTGGGCGCATCGCTCGACGGCTGGAACCATAGCCTCGGCATCCCGGTCGACGCAAAGAACATCCGCTTCCGCGACGAGCGCTGGGGCGAGGCGTACACGTCCGATTTTCCCGAATACTACAAGGCCCAGCTCCAGGTGCAGATGATGGTGACCGGCGCCAAGTTCGCCCACCTCGCCGTAATGTTCAGCGGCCAGGACTTCTTCATATACGTCATGGAATACGACGAGGAGCTCGCGCAGAAGATCCTCGATGCAACCGAGGCCTTCTGGCCCTATGTAGAGGGCGACCAGATGCCCGAAGCCGACGGCTCCGACGCCACGACCGAATACATCAAGAAGGAATATGCCGTGGGCCATGCCGACGAGGAAAAGGAAGCCAGCGACGAGGTGCTCGAGGCAGTGAAATCCCTCCAGCAGGCGAAGGCCGACAAGAAGGATGCGGAAAAGCGCGAGGCCGAATTCTCGAACCGCATCAAAGTCTACATGGGCGACGCGACCATCATTCCGGGCGTATGCACATGGAAGAATAATAAGGATGGCGTGAGCATTGACTGGGAGAGCATCGCCACTATCGCGATGGCCGGGATGGACGCTGCCGAGCGCGAGGCCCTCATCGCCCAGCATACGCAGAAGAAGCAGGGCGCACGAGTGCTCCGCATCACCGCGAAGGGACTCTAAAATATAAGAAATAAATAAGATTTGGAGCCATGCGCAAAATGTATATTATGCACACCAAAATCCACAAAAAGAGGTAAAACAAATGGAAAACACTCCCGCAATTATCAACCCCACCGAGAGCGCCCTGCCGGTCGCCGCGCAGTCCGCATCCGAAAGCGCCGCGCTCGCCATGGCTGCACAGCAGAAGGCTGTCGTCGAGGCCCGCTACAAGATGGCCCTCGCCCGCCCGCGCGACCTCGACTCCGTGCGCCAGAACATGCTCAAGGACGCACGCCGCCCCAGCTTCGCATCGGTCGCCATCTACCACAAGCCCGTGGGCAAGGGCATCGAAGGCCCGAGCATCCGCTTCGTGGAGGCAGCCATCCGCAACATGACTAACATCCTGACCGAGACCTCGACGATTTCCGAGGACGAGGAACGCCGCGTCATCCGCGTGGCCGTGAGCGATCTCGAGACCAACACCTACTTCTCCCAGGACGTGACCGTTACGAAAACCGTTGAGCGCTCGAAGCTTCCGCAGGGCGAGAAGCCCATCCGGGTCCGCACGAACTCCTACGGGAAGCCGGTCTACATCCTGCACGGCACCGACGACGACATCCTGAACAAGCAGAACTCCCTCATCTCGAAGGCGGTGCGCACGCTCGGACTGCGCCTCATTCCGGGCGACCTCGTGGACGAGGCTCTCTACTACGTGCGGCAGACCATGGCGAAGCAGGATGCCGCCGACCCCGATGCCGCGAAGAACCGCATCATCGACGCCTTCGCGCAGCTCGGCGTGCCGGTCGAGGCCCTCAAGGATTTCCTCGGGCACGAGCTCTCCAGCATAGACCCGACTGAACTCCAGCTCCTGCGCTCCACCTATTCCGCCATCAAGGACGGCGAGACTACCTGGAAGGCGGTGATGGACGACAAGGCGGAAAGGGAGGCCGAGGCGAAGGCTGCGGCATCAGCATCCGCTCCGGCCCAGAAGAAGGCCGAGCCCGCCACCCAGAAGGCGCAGGCCCGCAACGACGGCTCCGCGAAGAAGGCGGGCGCATCCAGGAGCCAGCCCGCCCCGGCCCCCGCTCCCGAACCGGAACCTGAACCGGAATTCGTGGACGGAGCGGAACCCGAAGGCGACATCGACAACGACATGTTCGGGTAGCCTTCGATGCGGCAGGTGAAGTACCCGGCAACGCAGATGGCGCTCAAGCGCTGCGGGTCGAGAAGCCCCTTCTACAAGCGCATAAAGGCGCTGGAGAAATGGGCCATCGACCACGGCTATGACGGGTACAAGCCTATCCACCGCAGGACAAAAAGGGACAAGAGGCAACAGACCGAGCTGCAACTCTGGGTCTAGTTCCCATCAAGGAAAAAAAAAGAAAAGCGAAAAAAGCAAAAAAAGGAAAACCGACCATGGCATATTTGAACAAGGTGATGCTCATCGGGAACATCGGGCAGGACCCGAGGACGGGCGCAAGCCCGAACGGCAGGAAGCGCGTTTCGTTCTCCCTCGCCACGAGCCGCCGATACCGCGACAACAACGGCGAGCAGAAAGAAGAGACTACCTGGCACAATATCGTGATCTGGGGCAAGGCTGCGGAAACTTTCGAGCAGCTAGGCATCGGGAAGGGTATCTCTCTCTTTATCGAGGGCGAGCTCGTGAACCGGAGCTGGACCGACAACCAGGGCTCAAAAAGGAGCATTACCGAGGTGAGCGCGACATCATTCCAGATACTCACGCCACGCGGGCAGGGAGCATCGAGCGGAGCTTCCTACGGCAGCGCTGGCGGCTCGCAGGCATCCGCATCCGGAAACCGGAACCCATATGCGCCGGGAGCAGGGACGCAGCAGGCGAGCGATGAAGATATGGATATACCCTTCTAGGGCACAGAACTTTCCCGCGGGAACCCTGCCGGATGTCCCCATTGTTTTTTACATAAACCTTAACCATCTGAATGAGTATCGTACTTGCGAAGGATGCGAACGGTTCATACGGCAGGGACAAATTTGGGCGATAATCTGCGACGCGGAAGCCTCCACCGCAGCCCTGAACGGAGGGAATTTTTGGAACTCTAGACTAGCCTGTACGCGATAATAAAGAGCGACCCATAGATAAACTCCCTGCCGGGGGAGGAATTAAACCCGGCAAAAATTTTAAAATTCCTTAACAAGGGAAAAAAGGACATGGAAGAAATCGAAAATCAGTTCAGGCCTGCAACATACGAGGAATTTATCCCGCTCATGCAGAAGGCCATAAAGCATGAATATGACGAATACCGAAAGCACGTTCCTCAAGATCGCGTGCAAGAAATGGTGGACAATGAACCCGACGAACTCTGGAATTTCGAAGGCCAGGAAAGTTTCGTGACCGAAGATGGCAAGAGCATTATCGTGACCGTTCCGAATGGCGACGGCTCTACATATCTTTATAGCGTGTATGTAGATGCAGAGCAGCGCAACAAGGGTATCGGCACGGCGCTTATAAATTTTGCATTGAAAAGATACCCGAAGGGAATTTCCCTTCATGTTCATAACAAGGACATCAATGCCCACCGGCTCTATGCAAGGCTCGGTTTCAAGCCTTACGGAATGGGAAACTGCAACACCGTATTCATGGCAAGCAAGAAAGGACTCGGCGGCAAATACGACTGGGGGAACGACTAATGAGTAAAAAAGAAATAAAATCTTTCGACTGCCTCGCAGTTTCCGAAGTAAGGGTTTTCCCCTTCAGGGAAGGACCGAGTATCGGGCGCGTCAGGGCTTTAGCGGAAATCGTACTCAACGACCAGTTCATCGTGCGCAGCCTGCGCATCAAGGACGGCGAGAACGGCCTCTATATCGCTTACCCGGTGGACCCGTTCTGCACGGGCGAAGAATCTCGCGCCATCTGCAATCCTATCACGCGCCAGCTCCGCGAGCACATCGAGAACTGCGTCCTCGAAAAGTACACCGAGATGCAGAAAGGATAAAAGAGACAAAAACAAAAAGCCCTGCCCGGCATCTTGGCACACGCCAATCCCTCACACTATAACACATGCCGGGCGGGGCGCTTTTAGGAAAGAATAAAAAAAAGATTCACAAGGGGCTGCTGGTGCAGCATGGGCATGGCTTTTCGTTTCATTTGGCCTACCTCCTCCATGTGTAGCCGGGTTCAATTCCCGGAAGCCCCATAAAAAAAGCGAACCAGGAAACAAAATGAAACACCCACAAATGAAACGATAAAGGAAAAAACAAAATGGAAAACCAAGAATTCCACAAGTTCGACATGCACCTTTTCCGCGACTCCATGCAGAACTACAAGGTCTACCAGATACCGAAGGCGCAGCTCATCATCGCCGACGTGCCGTACAACCTCGGCACGGACGCATACGGTTCGAACCCGTCATGGTATGTTGACGGGGACAACAAGAATGGCGAAAGCGAAAAGGCCGGCAAAAAGTTTTTCAATTCCGAGAATGAATTTAGACCCGCCGAATTTATGCACTTCTGTTCCAAGATGCTCGTCAAGGAACCGAAGGAAAAAGGGAAGGCTCCCTGCATGATCTTGTTTTGCGAGTTCGAGCAGCAGTTCAAGTTCATCGAGCTCGCAAAAAAATACGGATTTCCGAATTACATAAACCTCGTTTTTCGCAAGAATTTTTCCGCGCAGGTTCTCAAGGCCAACATGAAGATTGTCGGGAACTGCGAATATGGCCTTCTTTTCTATCGCGATAAATTGCCGAAGTTCAACAACCGGGGCAAGATGATTTTCAACTGCATCGACTGGGAGCGCGATACTGAGACACCGAAGGTACACCCGACTCAAAAGCCCGTCCAGCTCCTGAAAAAGCTCATCGACATCTTTACCGACGAAGGCGAAGTTGTAATCGACCCGTGCTGCGGCTCGGGAACAACCCTTCTCGCGGCACAGCAGATGATGCGCAGGTCCTACGGCTTCGAGGTAGACAAGAACTTTTTCAAGGATGCGAAGGAAAAGGTCTTGAGTTCTTTTGAGCCCGACATGTTCCAGATGCTCGAATTTGACGAGCGCGAAAAGAAAAAGCAGAAGTTCATGAGTAAGACAGTGAACGAGGTGCAGCATAGCAACCGCTGACACAAATCCAGGAGCTTACGACATCTAGAACAACTTTGGAGAGACTGCTTAGCATGAAGATTGGACTAATTGATGTCGATGGTCATAACTTTCCAAACCTAGCACTGATGCGAATATCGGCATACCACAAGGCTCAAGGAGATGATGTGGAATGGTGGCTAGGCGATCTATTCCACTATGACATCGTCTACAAGTCAAAGATATTTTCCGATGCGTATTCTCTAGATACTCCAGATCCAATAAATGCGGATAAAATAATAAAGGGCGGAACAGGCTATGCAATCGGAAAGAAGGACGGCATAGAGATCTTCGACAAGGATTCGCATAATAATCTCCCGCAAGAGATTGAGAAGATGTTTCCGGACTATTCCATATACCCGCAGTTTGATTTTGCTGTGGCTATGACAAGCCGTGGTTGCCCTCGCGGCTGTTCGTTTTGCCATGTAGCCGCGAAAGAAGGCAGATGTTCTGTCAAGGTAGCGAACGTGAGAGATTTCTGGAACGAAACCTGTGGAAAGAAGCACATAGAAGTCCTTGATCCAAATATCACTGCGTGTAGGGAAAAGAGAGATTTATTTCGTCAATATAGGGAAACGAATGCCACGATCACCTTCAATCAAGGTTTGGATATTCGTCTGCTTAATGACGAAGACATTGAAGATATTAACGCCATGAGGGTTAAGAATCTGCACTTTGCATGGGACAACCCGAAGGATAATCTTGAATCGAAGTTCATGAACTTTGCAGACAAGTTTAAAAGAAAGTCAAATATTGCGATGGTGTACGTGCTGACAAATTTCAACTCTAGCATGGATGAGAATTTATACAGAATATACACTTTGCGCGATATGGGTTATGATCCTTACGTTATGGTGTACGACAAGCCTAACGCCTCGAAAGAGATAAGAAAATTACAGCGATGGTGCAACAACAAATTCATTTTTAAAAAATGCAAGAAATTTGAAGATTACAAGTAATCTTTTTTGCATTTTCTGCATTTTTTTTGCGATGTAAGCAAAAAATAAGAAGTTTTATGAGAAAAATTCGCACAAAACCATACAAAATGTACGATTTTCCGCATTTTTTTTACGATGTAAGCAAAAAATAAGAAGTTTTTTTGCGTTTTGCTATTGCATAACCGCAATAAATTATGTATATTATGAATGTAAACGACAAACAAGCGAGGAAACTATGATGAACTTTGAAAACTGCTACGAAGCAAAGGAAGCCTTCTGGAATATCTGGAAGAAGAACAAGATTTGCGGCCTTTCGCGCATCGACATCGACATCTTCGACGGCATCGTTTCTTTTTTCAGCAAGAACGTCGAAGAAATGGACTGCTTCGGAAAGTTCCAGGGATTTGCCGCAAAAATACTCACTCGCAACGAAGTCAAGATGTGCTCCAAAGGCTATGCCTTCCTTGCTGCAATTAAGGATGAAGAATTCGCACACCGCATCTGCACTAGCGAAAAACTCTGGAATATGGCTGCTTAAAAAAAAATAAAACCTTTAACAACGAGGATAAACAAATGAAATTCACAAAGAAAGCATTTAGGGCCGCATTGAAGGCGAACGACCAGACAGAAGTATGGCATCTTGCCGCGATCAAGATTGGCCGAACCCCGACGAAGCGCGAGGTCTACACGATGGTCAAGGAAACATCGAACACCCAGCGAGACGCATGGAGAGCGTACCACATCGCCTATGGCAACAGCAGCCGCAAGGACGCCCAGCGCGAAGCAATCCACGAGGCCTGGATGCGCCGCGGAGCCTACCGCCAGAACGACTGCAGGGCCGACGCGCTGGATATGCTGCGCCGCCTGCTGACGGAAAACTGCGGCAATTACACGAAGGTGCCGATGCTCGGGCATACGCGCCTCTACTTCTGCCATCCGGGCTACGGCCACGCAGACTACAACAAGGTGCGCACCTGCGCCATCGAAGGCAACGAAAAATTCTGCGAGAAGGTCTGCGAAATCGCAAGGCGGCACCTCGCGAAGCTTGAAGCTGCATAATCAACATCACCACCCAAAGAAAGGAGCCGAGAAATGGCTGAAAGAACAACCGTAATGATAGACCGCGAACTGCTCGTAGACGCCCAGCGCACCGCAGCGAAGAAGGGCGTCTCGATGACCGTCGCCGGGAATACCTCCAAGTTCATCCGATACCTCTTGCAGGACTACTGCGCACGCAACCCTGCGCCGGGGAACGGCTAAAAATTAAAACCGCATACAAAAGAGAGGAAAAAGATGGTTAATGAAGCAACGATTGAGGCATACAAGGCCATGGCGAAGGATAGCGCCTGCCCTAGCATGGAAGCCCAGATCCGCGAGAACCTGGAGCGCACCTGCGACAAGTTCGCGGGCAACGAGGACAAGTTCGAGCGCTGCATGGAATACCTCACCGAATGCGCCCAGGAAATTCTCGAAGGCAAGAACGGCGACGTGCCCGACGAGGTATGCTTCCGGATCTGCCGCGACTACTTCAACGATGAAATCTGGAAGAAGGAGGACGAGGAAGCCGCCCAGGCGAAAGCCGAAGCGGAGGAACGCGCCGCGAAGAACGAGGCTAAGAAGAAGGCTGCCGCCGCCAAGAAGGCTGCTGCCGAAGCCAAGAAGGCCGAAGAAGCTAAGAAGAAGGCTGATGAAGCTGCTGCTAAGAAGGCCGAAGCGGAAAGCAAGAAGGCCGAGGGAACCGCGAAGGCGGAAACCTGCCCGGGCCAGTTGGACTTCCTTGCGATGATGGGGGCATAAATGGCGATGACCCGCGCAGAATTCATCGACTACATCGTGAACCAATGCGGAACGATTACCCGATATGTCGTGGGGGAATGGAAAAAGACCCGCTCCCACGGCGCGGGTAAATCCGAAGTCTACCGCATCGACGAGGACGGCGTGGAATACGTCCGCAACCTCTATATTTCGCTTTATGGCGGCTATTTTATCGAGCCGTCTCTGCGGGAAAAATGGTGCAAAATCGAAGGGGGATGCCCCGGACTCAAGAAGGGAACCGCCATGCTCTCGCTGCCGCTTACCGAAGCGGAAAATGCAGCAATCGTGGAAGCCCACCCCGAATTCCGCTGGACTTTGCAGAAGGCCGGGAGGATAAGCAAGGCCGATGCCATGCGCATCCTTTCCGCATGGAAGAAAAACCCGAAAACAGAACTACTTGTCGGGGCGAAGCTCGACAAGCTCGTGGGAAACGGCAACTTTTCCAGGATGAAGCCCGAGCGCCAAAAAAGGGTGCTCGCCTTTATCCGCGATACCCGAGGCGCAAGCAAGTGGGCGCTTGCAAAAATCCTTTTCGTGATGAACGGCCATACCGCGAAGGAATATGAAGAGTGGCAGGAATTCTGCTTTGAAAACGGAAAGTGCGCCTTCGATGTCTTCAAGTATTTGAGCGCCGTCAACCTAAAAGATTATTATAAGTTGCGCTATTATCGGGACTACATCGAAACTGCGAAGCGCTGCGGGCATGACGTTAAGGATAAATACTGGAAGTTCCCGAAGGATCTGATAGCAGCCCATAACAAGGTAGTAGCTGAATATAACAACATCCTTGAAGCTCGAAGGCTTGAGGAAAAGCGCCTGCAAAACAAGCGCGAGCGCGAGAAGAAAAAGAATTTTCTTGCGATGGCGCAGAAATTCGCAAATGCGATCGTGCACAAGTCCGGCCTGGTAGTATCCGTTCCGGGAGACATAAAGACCGTCGCAGCGCAGGCGAAAGCCCTGCACCAATGCCTCGTGAGCGCCGACTACATCGGGCGCATGGCCGAGAAAGAGCTCGTGCTGGTATTCATTCGGACGAAGGCTGGGGAGCCCGTGGCGACCGCAGAAATCAAGCCGGACGGTTCCCTGGGGCAATTCTACGCCGACGAGGACAAGGACGATATAAAGCCGAGCGAGAAGGCCCACATCGCCCTGGATGCTTGGCTCAAGGAATACCGCGCCAAGGCAAGAAGGTCGATGAAGAAAACGCAAAAGGAGGCCGCATGACCTGGAAAGCCTTTTTTTTTCGCTATCGCTCAAGCATGAACCCGAACCAAAGGAAAAAAGATGCCGAGACAAAGAAACAAGTCGCTGAAAAAGGTCTGCCTATTCCTCGACATGGACGCGATTGCGAAGGCGAAGCTAGCTGCCATCAGGAAAGGACTTGAGCCGAACCTTGCAGGGCATACCAGCGCACTCTTGCGCTATCTTGTAGAGGATTTCATTAGGAAATCCGGGAAATAAAAAACATCCACTCTTCACAGGAGATTTTATATTATGGCTACGCAAAAGAAGAAAAAACAGTATGGCCCGCTCGATCACGAGAAGGCCTGCGACTATATCATGGTCGTAAATTCGTGCATGGGGGGCGAGCCTTCCCTCATGATTATCCAATTTTATGCAGGGAAGCCTTTTACCGCCGAACACTTTTTCCTGGCCTTGACCTCGGAGGAAATCCTTAATCAGGGCCGAATTTGGCGCGAGTATTATGCAGAAAGGGACATCAATTCTCGCAAGACCTCGAAGCATCTGGCAAAGATGTTCTGGAAAGATGCCAAGGCAAACGGAAGCGTTCTGCTGAAGGCAAATTCTCTCGGCATCATCTTGAAAGATTACCGCGAGGCCGGGGAGGTATAAATGAATTTCAACGGACAAGAACTGAAAAAAATCACCAAGCCGCAGATTTTCGACCCGCCGAAGAAGATGCTAGTGTGGAATAAAATAATGGATTATGCTATAACATCTTTGGTTGTAGCGATTGTGGAAAGGATGGATGGGATATGTGCAATATGTCACGATGGCGAAATATATCCTTATTGCGCCGAAATCCCCGAAGAACCGAAACCGCGCCGGTCTACGAATAGGGAGCTGGCTAAATGGTTGGCGCAAGGGAACGGGGAAGTTCTCACTCTCATGCAAATGACAAATAAGCACTCCTACGAGATAGTAGCAAGCACCTGGCATTACTTCTGCGGGGAGGATAACAAGGTAGTTGATTACGGATATGAAGGAAAACGCTGTAAAGGTATCCGCAAGTGGGATGACACCGAATGGCACGAACCGACCGTGGACTACATGGAACTGGAGGTAGTATGCCGAAAGTAAAAGTGACCCGATGCGAAAGGGTGACGAACCCCTATTATAAGGCGGTCGTTGAAAATCCCTGCATTATATCCGAGCATGATTTCGATGACGAGAAATCTGCAAACGATTTCATCAACGGCGACATTGACAAGTATGCCGAGAAATTTGAGGGACAAGAAATGACAAATACAATAAATCGCAAGATCAAAGAAATAGACTCCGAGGAACTTTGGGAAAAGGAGCTCGAAGCCATCTTCGAACATGCTCTCGATGAAATAAAGGACACCGTGGCATCCAGGACCGCGCAGGCTGCGGTCGAGGTATATGCCGAAGCGATGAAAGGAGGCGATGCCGGAACCATCGCCCGCAAGATTTCCGAAGCCTGTATCGACTGCATGGGTGCAGGGCTGAAGAAGGGATTTTCAACCGCGCTCAAGTTCATGCGCGAAAGGAGACTCTAAAAAATGACTATCACTTTGTCCGGGCCTGTTATCGCCATCATCATTTTCGTTCTCGCCACGCAGATTTGGGCGTGGACCAGGGACGGCTCGACCGGATATATCGCGGTTTCCGAACGGGATTTTGCGGTATTCATTGCGACCGCCATGGATGCGCTTTTCATCGCGATAGTGGGCGGCATCTGGATTTGGTAAAAAAAAAGGATAATTTCAAAAGGAGCAACAAAAATGCATAAAAAGAAAAAAAGACCATAGAAAAGTCGAATATCACGAAATCGACAAGCGAACGTTCAAGATTTGCGAGGCGGTAGCCCTTGGGCTTGAGCACTTCTATATGAAGGTCTGGACGCCCAGCACGATCACGGAAGCCGAGCGCAAGATGGCGCTTGAAACTATCCCGAAGCTGCCCTCCGGATGGATGCAGATGAAGCACCGCTGGAACATGCACCGGTGAGAGGCATGGGCCGAAAGTCGCGGTAAGTTTTTTGTAATAAAGAAATAAGTTTTGTGCGCCATCGCAAAATCTAATTTTATATACAAAAAAAAAGAGGTTTCAAAATTGAGCATTAAAGGAACGATAAAAAGAGCAGCTTATGCCATCGATGGAAAGGCGGTTCTGCTGCCCTCCCGCTGGGATAGGGCGCTTGTAGGCTATACCATACCGGAAGGCACGAGGCTTGTCGTTGGCGTTTACGTTTATGACGAGGCCGTGAGCTGCCCTGCGCTGCTCCTGCAAGATGATGTAGTCCTTGATATGGAAGATGCCCTGCTGGATGACCTGCGGGCCATCAAAGCCGAAGTCAAGCCCATAATCATCCATACAAGGGGAGAGGAATAAATGAGCAAGGCGGTTCTCTTGAGCATCCACCCCAAATGGGCCGAGAAAATCTACGCGGGAGAGAAGGCCGTGGAATGGCGCAAGACCTTCCCGACCGAAGCGGCGCCCGGAATGCCGGTCCTCATATACGAAACGGCCCCGGTATGCAAGGTGACGGGTCTTTTCTTCTGGATCGGGAAGGAAGCCCTGATAATACGCGAGCCGGATTTTGACGGGCAGGAAATCCACCCGGTAGCCCAAATGCTGATAGATGCAGGCTGCGTTCCACGGGATGACTTGAAAAAGTATCTAGGAGGCAACGGGCGACTGTATGCCTGGAATGCTCGCTGCAAGATGAAATTCTCGAGGCCGCGCACGCTTTCGGATTATGGCATATCAAGGGCTCCCCAGAGCTGGCAATATGTGGAGGTAATGGATAGATGAAGCGCAAGCCCGAAAACCAGGTATTCCGCTTCGGGCTAGAAAAGGTAGCCCTGAAAGACCTTGACCTCGCACAGGCGCACAAGGCGAAGGAATATGCGCACGCGATGGCGAACGGCTACGGCCTGAACGATGACGCGAGGATGCAGAACTATTGGATAGGGGTCGAGAATTGCGTGGACGCGAGGATCGCGCAGCTCGAAGCCTTTATGAAAGAAAATTAACCTCAAAAAAAGGAAAAGCGATAAATGAAAGAAAGTGTAGTTGAATGCCTCAAAAATGCAAAGACCGTTCTCGATGCGGTCGGTCCGCTCGTTTTGGAGCATGACAAAACCTGCATCCTTACTCAAGGCGTGGCTTCTGCGAGAAATTGGTGCGAGCGCATTTTAAAAGAAAAATACCCCGGATGGCATCTGGTTTCCGAAGATGGCTTCCCCACTCATGATAAAGCCGTTGCCATCTTTCCTCCCTTCTTGAGTAATGAGTTCGCCTGCTGGAACAAGGAGTGCGACTGCTGGGATGGCGAGGACGGCGACGATTATATGTGCGACAAGGATGCGGTTTTTGCATGGTTCGAAATCCCTGAAGTTTCTCCAGAAATCAAGCAACTTTTCAAGAGCAAGCAATAAAAAAAATGACCGAAGTCGAACTTTGCCAGATTATCAAGGGCTCCAACCTTTTCCCAGGATACAAGCTGCACGAGGAAGTCGGCATCGCCGGTGTATCCTGCGACATGGTTTATGAAAATGGCGAAAAGGTTTTCTGCATCGAGGCAAAGATGCAGTTAAATTTTAAGCTCTTGGAGCAGGCTTGCAGATGGAGGACGGTGGCCTCGGCTTCCTTTATTGCGGTTCCCCGAGGAACCATCACCAGGGAAAAAAGCGCCATTATAGACGAACTCGGCCTGGGAGTTATAATCGTAGGCGACGGCGCATTAGGAAAGCATCTTGCATATTTTGGAGCCGGGAGCGACCCTTTTGTACAAATGTGCGGGTTTAATTGCTCCGATTTCTACATATACCCCGCCGACTGGGATTTCTGGAAGCCCTGCATCGACCGCATCGGGGAGAACGCCGCGCCTGCGGGAAGCAAGCTGGGCAAGCGCTCGACCACCTTCTCGCGCACAATCGAGGCCCTGAAAATCGAGGCGCAGAAACACCCGGAGTATTCCCTGGACCAGCTTCTCGCCATCGTTCCGACCCATTATAGCGACGTGAGAAGCGCCTCCGGGGCCATCAAGCGCTATGCCAAAGACGGAATTATAAAGCCCTTCTGGAACGAGAGGAAAGCATGAGCGCAGAAATCAAAATACCAAAGCGCAAGTTCAGGATCATCGGCTGGAGAGAGCCGAAGCGCCTTGACAAGATGAATGTTCCCGAGTTAATGATGATGCGCGACCGGGCCTACATGCTTGCGATGAGCTACGGCGGCAACGATAGGGTTTCCGCATACTGGCTGCGCGTCGAGGCAATATGCAAGGCTCTTATAGATGGATGGGACAACGACAAGAAACTTGCAGAATACGAAAGACAAAAGGCTGCGGGGGCTTTAAAATGAAAGAAAGGCTTTTTAGATATTTCATTTACTGTTGCTCGATTTTCTTCTTGTCGCTCGGCATCTGCACGTCCATCGTGATCGTGGGCCTAATCTTCCTCAAGATAACGGGAGGCGTAAAGTGATACGTTGGGAAAGCATAATCGGCTCGAAGATGCGCCCCGCAGCGAGAACCGCCGATATGGTGGCTAGCGAAAGGAAAAAGGAATACAACCGCAAGCGCGAGGCAACGCCTGAACGCAGGGCGCAGCATAGGGCCTATGACAAGAGCGAGGCCGGACGCGCATCCATGCAGAGGCGCAACAAGAAGTGGCGCGAGAGCGAGCACGGGCGCGAGGTATGCCGCATAAAGTCGCGCCGCTGGTATGCCGAGCACAAAAAGGATGCCGAATTCATGGAGCGCAAGAGGGCATATAACAGGATGTATCGAGCCATGCGCAGGGCGAACAAGAAGATGCCTTCTGCCGTCACCATCGCGCTCCAGGACATCGGCTACATGACGGTGCATCTGGTAAGGAGCTCGGCTGCATGAGAGGAAGGAAACCAAAGCTCACGTTCTCCGAAACGGTAAAGCTCCGATCCATCCAGGCCGCGTTCGGCGTAGGATCAAAAGAGGAAGATGCCTTCTGGGAAAACGTAAGGAAGGCAGCGAAGCTCCGCAGGGAAATCCGGCGTGGCTCCACGCCATCCGCAAGGCCCAAACGCGTAAAGAAATATGCTACCTATGCCGAGGCGCACCGTGCAGCAAACAGGTCCTTTTATGAGCGAAACCGCGAGAAAATCCTGGAGAAGAGGAAAGCCGACTATTACAAGAAAAAAGAATTAACGGAGGTAAAAAAAAGATGAGCGATATTAAAACGAGCGATGTTAAAATTTCTTTCAACGGAATAGAATTAACGCCATTATGCGTAAGTCAATCTCTCAAAGAATCCAAAACAACGTTCAGCACATTACATGAAGAACTCCCAAAAAGAATAAAAGGCCCTATTACCATTACAACAGAAATTTTAGGCGTCAAAGAGACTCGTACATATAAACCTTTTGACCCAAGGTATAATTTAGAGTAATTATTTTCTCCCTCCGTAAAAACCGAAGCCCCCGAGGATTTCTCCCCGAGGGCTTTTTGTAGCCTCCCCGACTACGTTTATCTTTATTTGCTTTTCCTCAAAGCAGCGATTATGTTCGCCCTGATAGGCCGGACTTGAACCTTACCAGTCGATGTGGCAGGGGTCTTGCACTTGGAGCCGCCACCTCCAGCCTCGATCATGAGCCCTTCTCCGATGGCAAGAGCCGTGTGCGTGATGCTCCCTACCGACTTTCCGAAAAATAGCACGTCGCCTTCAGCGATGAAGTCGAAGGGGACTTCCTTCCATCCGGATTTCTTGAGCGCCTTATATAGCCCCTGCGCGGTAGTGTCGGGTCCGTCATAGAGCCCGAAGGCCCAGAGGCATTCGAGGACAAGACCCGAACAATCAAAGCCAGAGCCGCACTTTCCGCTTCCATCGCCGCCCCAGATATAGGGCCGCCCGATAAATTTCATCGCGTAATCAACAAAGCTCATTCAAGAGTCCTCCAGGAAGCTTCTACAAGCCCGCGAACGCCGAAGCCATCGTTGCCCCAGTGCCGCTTGCCTCCGGCCACTAGCTCGATGGCCTTGTCCGCGCAGCCAGCCAGGAACCTGCCCATTCCCCAGCAACGCCAAATCCCGCGCAGTATGTCATCCACTTCTTCGCGGGAAAGTTTAACGGGCTCAAATTCGCCTTCAATAATGCCTTCAAGCAGGTAAAGCACATCGTGCGCAACCGGTCCGGCGTTGTATTCGTCGTCCCCGTCCCGCCACTGCGGCACCAGTTTGGAAATCGGCCAAAAGGTGGAAGCGCCGTCGGTTTTGTAGCCCGGCAGCAATTCCACTTCTAGCAGCGCCTTTTCAACCTTGCCGTCCTTGTAGGTGCGTTCCACCCAAACCAAAATCCGGGCGTATCCCAAAAACTTGAACGGGCGGCTTTCGGTTGTGAAAAACGGGGAAACTGTCACGCGCTTAACGCTGCACCTTGTTCTCATAGGTTCATCCCGTCAAACTTTAGCCCGGCGTTTTTCAAGGCTCCCAGGATTTGGTTTAGCAGGTTGTTCGTGGTGTCTACCTTGTCGTCCAAGGCCTTGAACTGGTTTGTGCCTTCCGCAAGCCGTTCCTTGGTTTCCTTGTGCAATTCCTCAAGAACCGCGATTTTGGTTTTAAGGTTTTCAATTTCCCGGTCGCGTTCCTTCTTCGCCTGCTCCCTTTGCAGTTCTATGGCTATGGCGCGGGCATCGGCGGCTTCCGCCTTGCGCCCCGCCTGCACGGCCTTCACAACGGCGGCAACGGCGGTCCCGATGGAACCGACCAGGGTTGCAACCGCAGCAATGTCTATTCCGGTGATGTCCACGGCGACCTTCCTTTACGGGCTCTCCGTTGCCTGCAAGATGCCCGTCACATACTTGCTCGGGTAGATGGTGGCCTGGATGCTGAGGCTGAACTGGGACGGATGGGTCGCGTGGTATGGCGAGCCGCTGGTGCCCGAAGACAGGAACAGTGTGACGCGCTTGGTCGGGTGGGCGGCGAGTTCGCTAGCGGACGGGTCGTAGTTGATGGGATATAGCCCGAAAGTGGCATTGTAGACCGGGCTCGGTCCGGTTTCATCGGAGTTGCGGAAGCCGGAGGGGCTGAACGCCACAAGTTCGCGGTCCTGGTCGTCCGGGAGGTACAACTGGCGGGTCTTGCCCCGAAGCCCGTAGTTGTATACGTTATAGGTGTCACCGGCATCGCCCGCAGGGTTGGAGGAGCCCCAAACGTGGAACTCCACATCAAGCAGCGGGTGGATGTCCAGGTGGCAAATTTCGGTATAATTGGAAACCGCGGAAGTTTCCGCAAGGGCTCCCGTGTACTCCAGGATATTGCTTTTGGTTATGGCGTTGCGGACTCCCTGGAGCCGGAACACATCGGAGTCGGACAGGGTTTGCAATGTGAGCGACTTGTTCTTTTGCCCGATAGGATTTCCGGGCTGTGTAAGGACAAGTATATCCTGGGATTTGATGTCTGCTGCTGCCACCCTGGGCAGCATGGAAAGCGCAATGGGTGCATCGGGTATTTGTCTATCGTAAGGCATAGGGGAGTCCTCCGTTTTAAGTTATCCGTAAAAGTTTAGTTTGTTCCAAAGCATAGGCGGCAGGAATGCCGAGCACCCCACCGATGGTCGTGTAGAACGTAGGTCTAGGTCGAGAGTGGCGGGCATTATGGGCTACCTATACAATACGCTCTAGAAGTGCGTGAGCATAAATGTTACGATACCCCAACTCGCTCATCTGCACCTCGAGCACGGATATGCGGGAGTCACGCTTCTCGCTCTCGCCACGCTGGAGATACTGCAGGTATCCCACGCCCGCAGCCATGAGGGCCACGAGCCCTGTGACTACGGGCTGCAGGAACTTCCTCCATTGTGATGACTCAGTTGACATATTCTCATCGAGTGTAGATAGATGTGAGGTCTATGCCTTCAATATCACTACTGCGCGAACAATGTAGCAAGCAGTTCGTATCCTATGGTCGCGTGACCAGCACAGCCAAAATGCAGATAAGGAAGTGCTCCGTTTTGGACGAATAAGGTGTTATTCGCTTTCTGTACCGCTCCGACATTTTCCGATGCGTTCGCACTAATAAAAGGAACTGCGTACACACTTCTTCGTTGTACCGCCCAAAGAGAAGGTTGTACGAAATATGAAGGCAAGTAAATCGTGTTAGAGTAGTCGCCAACAATATCCATCAAGTCAGCATTCATATATGCTATATTATCGTGCGCTGCCTTTGCCGTGCCGTAGGTCGCATCCATAGTGTATAATTCATCCTTGCTAAACAGCCCCGACCAATCTTCTGGTGAATATGTACACGGAGTGTCGGGGAGCGAGAGAATGACCTTTACATCTGGGTATTCATTGGCGATAGTTTCAATTATCGTTCTGAGATTGTTAAGGTAATTCGTTCTTGTAGTCCCCGTACCTCCGTATATTTGATTGTACCCTAGTTGTATCAATACGTGGGTTGGTTCGCAAACCGCAGTATGTTCAATAGAGCCAGCAAGAGGCCCCTTTGTTCCTTCGGTGCAGTTTGTCATCTTTCCGTCAACACCGACAATCCTAGTCCTGTAATTTTCAACCCAATAACGGAGCGAAAACTCTTGTGCAACGGGGTCATAGAAGTGGTTGGTAGAGCCATCGTTCAAAGTAGGCGCAAGCCAATCGGAAGTTTTTGAGCCTCCCTTTCCGCAGGAATATGTCCTAACATCGCTCTCCGTGTAGCCTTCAAAATTTAACGTGAAGTAATTGCGTACAAGGTCGCCAATAGTCTCAACATAAAAACCGCTATCGCTATTTTGGTGCTTCAGAAGTTCCGAGAAAACCTTTAGCCAAGCCCAATATTGGGTCGGACAATTATTCTCGTATGGTCTGCCGTTAGTCGCTCCAGTACCTTCTGTTACGCTGTCACCGATACACAGAACTCGGAACACCTTGTTCGCATTGTTTGATGCGAGGCACGAAATGTGGTTAAATGTAACAGAATTTCTTGTCTTTGTATATACCGAGCCTATAGTAGTGCTTACCGCCTCCGTGTTCTTGTTGTTCGTGGTGCTTGCGGTTGACGAGTTAATAGCTCCCATTCGGGTATTATATGGTGCATAGCAATCTATAGTGCGTGAACCATCGTCAAACGAAAGTTCAAGATTACGGGAGAGACCACTTACAAGATGGTCTAGGTAAACCTTTACTGCATAGTTTGCGCCTCCGAGGTCATTGCAAATAGTGTAAATGGCGGAAGGAAGAAATGGCGTAGGACAATCGTATTTTGTAATAACGCCATCTTCAATTTGCGTTTGCAGTGATTTTGACTGAACCGACACGGACATTGTACCGCTTCCAGTAACGTTTGTAGGTAGTGTCCAAATTCGGATATAGGGAACATCACTTGTAAGTTTTGCAGTGTATGTTCTTGTCGCCCCTGGAACAAATCCGTAGAGCAACTTCAAAACGTCTGCGGGAACATTGTACTCTCCACAAGCAACGGCAATAGACCCAACGTTTGCCGTTCCCGAAGTTATTGATATAGAAAAAACTGAACCCTTCGGCAGGCCTTGATTTAGTACAATCTCGTCAATTTTTGTTCCCGTGGTTACGGAAAAGGAACTGCTCTCGCTGATGTCGCTATAGATATTCTCAATTTTTTGGTTAGTTGCAGACAATTCGGTTGCAAGAGAGTCTATGCTGGACTTTACACTCTTGTGAGTCACCGATATTGAGAGAGTTCCAGCCGTAGTTATGTTTGAACTAGTTGTCCAAATTCTTAAACCCGTAACACCTGAAGATAAAGTAAGAGTATTTTGTATAGTCATATTTGCAAGGATATTTCTTCCCCACAAAATTGTATTGCTACCTATTGCGGAAACTGCAAAATACGAAAGTGATGCAGAAGCATCCGAAGTTATAGTAATTTCAACCTTTTCCATTTTGGACAAGTATCTGCTATAGATTTCGCTATCCATAGCCACACCAACCGACACATTAACGGACGTACTCTGCACAATATCGTTGTAGAGTTCTTGCTTGCTTTCCAGCATAGAAACATTTGCTTTCTTCGTCCCTGCGCTCCCGTCAATCGCAAGGAAGTTACCAGAAACGAGGTCAGCCTCGGTAGCTGTATCGCTTAACGAATGAATACTTCCAAGCGCATTCTCCGCAGTCACCGCCAGCAGGTCGTCCTTGCTCATTTTCGCAGTGCCGCTGGGTCCGTCCACGGGTATCACGTCACCCGTGCGGAAGGCGGTGATGCTTGTAGCCCAGTCCTTAATCCTTTTGAATAACATAGACATTTTTATGCCCTCCGTTTAAGTTGTTTCAAAACTTTCGTTTGTTGTTAAATAGTCAATTCCGACCACCACGTTGTCGGCATCATCCACAATCAAGTAGCCACCATCGTCCACCATAGCGTACTCGGTATCCGGCCACCGCTGGTCCACCACCAGGGGCTGACCGTTGTCCTCCAGGACTATGAGCCCCCAGGGTTCCCCGTCCTCGCAAGTGAGGAACGTGCCTTGTCCGAGCTGGACTCCAGATGCAGCCGCGATATTTTCCAGGTCCTCGGCATCTATCTCCGGGGAGCCATGCAAAATAACAAAATAAAGCCCCGCGGGCCATACCGGAAAAAGACCGACATCGGTAATGCCGAGCGCAAGCTCGAAATAATTGTAGACCGCCTCAAGAGTAGGCAGGTCCTCGGTGCCGGTTCCAATCCTTATGCGGGCGCGGAACTGGTCGTCAGTTTCTCCAACGCGGCGGGTAAATCCTCCGGCATAGGCACCGTAGAAATCGAGCATCGGGCCGACGGCATCATCAAGTGTAAAAGAGTCTCCGATTTCGTGCAGGGCCTTCTCGATTTCGTCGGCCATCGCAAGGTCGCAATCTATCAAGCCGAGCAGCTTCTCGCTCCTCTTATATTGCTCGGGCACATACTTTCGCTGCGCTTCCGAATAGCTTGTGATGACTTCACTCATTATGCCTGCACCCTAATTTCTAGACTTTAATCATTTTCGAGGATAGTCTCGATCCGGTCCTCTTCGAGAACCGCATACGCGAACGGCGGGATAGTCAGCGCGGCTTCCCACGAGTAGTCGCCGGAGGAAGGAACCGTGTCCGGGCTGTCCGTAATGGCGACGTGCGCCATCGCCACGCCTACGCCAGCCACGAGCTCGTAGATGCCTCCCGGAATTCTTGTCGGGATAACATCCTTGCCCAGCGTGTACTGCTTTTCGGCCCATTCGACCATGGCCTTCTTGATGGCATCTTCTCCGGGGAACACTTCTTCGTCATAGACACGATAGTAGAACTTTACCCAGAGATACTTCGGCGTCGGTCTGCTGAAGGAAATCTGCTGCTCGAAGCCGTGGCTGTCGGTGATGTTCACCGTGGTATTTCCCCATGACTGTATGCCCGAGGGCTGGTTCTCGTAGATACAACGGGCCACATCGGCATCGGTGCCGCCAACGACGAGCGAGGTAAACGATTTACCAGGCACGCCATCAGCATCCGTATCGAAGCCCCTGTTGCTGAAAACGCGGGCCGTAGTAACGCCCGGGACATCGAGCAGGGCCGCCTCGGTGGCGGGGTCGGTCGCCTTGCTTTTCTTTACCTTCGCGGCTGCTTCTCGGCGAACGCGGAGCGAGGCGTCGGTTTCGGTATCGGCGCCGGGCGTTCCCGCCTCGTAGTTGTAGACAGAGCTCCAGCCGTCCACGCTCGTAGGGATGTTGTCGAGCTCCCCGATTTCGCAGGTCTGGTATCCAGTAGAGACTGCGGTAAAGTTGCCTGACATTCCCGCATGAACGATAACGCCGTCGGGTATGCTTCCGGTAAGGCCGACCGAGCCGCCGGAATAGGTCACGCGAAGTCCTCGGGGGGTTTCTTCAGCGGTTCCGCCTGCGCTCGCAATCAGCGAGGCCAAGGTAGTAGATGCCGAAGTGTCCCACGATACGTTCCCAAACGAAAATTCAAGGGTATAGGTGCCGGACTCCACGTCGGAAATATCGAGCAAGAGCTCGGCGCAAGATGCGCGGCTAATGCTTACCGCCTCGTCAAGCGTAAAGTCGAGGTCGCCGCGCTGCCGGTTAGCGATCGAGCCCGCAGGGATGGTGGCGCTCTCATTCTCGGTGTAGAGCATGGCTGTGACGGTGCAGGCCTCGGCAGGCTTGCGGGTCACGCCGTTAAAGGCTGCCCTGGCATCGAGAGCGCTGCCGGTAGCCTGGTTCGGGTCGAGGCTGGAGTAGATTTCCTGCGCGAGGTCCCAGAGGCGGCTATTTGCGAGCGCGAGCTGCGAGATGAGCAGGCCGTTCGGGCTATCGACGGATGTCTCGAAGCCGACGCCAAAAACTTGCTTTAAGCCATTTTCGGTCTCGGTTCGGAGTTCCTGGAGGGTCTTTTTCTTCAGCCCGGTGTCGGTCACGTATTCCATTTTTACAAAGCTCCTTCTGCAATTTCACCGGAAGTGCCTTGCACCCGAAAGCGCACGGTCAAAGTCCTAGTGGAAGCCGCAAACTGCAAATCGAGAGAAAGTACCTTCTTCACGCCTTCGACCCCAGCGATGACGGCTGCAAGCAGGGAACGGATGCGCCCAAGGTCGGGGTTCTTCTTCATTATCTCGGAATAGTAAGGCACGCCTATCGAGCGGTCGAGAAAGCACTCTCCCCTGAAAGTCTGCAATCTGCACTGGATGCGCTGCGAAAGGAGCGCGACGGCATCGGAAAGCGTGGCGATATTGCCCGTCTTGTCGAGATGCAAGTCCCATGTAGATGTATCAAGCGCAAGCTGCATTTTCCATGTTCCCTTTTCTATTCCTAAATATAACTTATTTTGGCCCGATTTTCACACAAAAACATCTTCAAAAAGAAAAACAAAGAGGAGGCCGGGTGGCCCACTCCAAACCCGTTCCGGCACTCACCCGACCCCCATTTTCGGTAATCGGACACAATCATGAGAGGCTCCCGGTGCCGGTTCCAGTTCCAGCGCCTGCGATAGTTCCTGCCCCGGCAGGAGTCGCGCAAGTACCCGTCACGGTCGTATTCACTGTCGTGCTTACCGTTGCCGTCTTGATGTAGGCGTCGATTTGTTCGGCAAGCTCATCAGCAAGGTTCCCGAGAGCGGTGTCACTATCGACTCCGTCCTTCTGGTTCTTCCCTTGCGCAGTTTTTAGCGCCGCCTTGAGGTCGGATTTGAATTTTGCTAAATTCAGCGCCATTTACATTTCCTCCGGTGGAATTGGTGCGGGAGTTGCCGGGCTTGTCGGGCCGACCGCCGTCGGGTGGATGTGCTGCGACAAGGATACTCCGGGGCCGGTCGGAGCAGGCCCGCAGAATACGTCGCCTCTGGCGATGATGTCTCCCTTAGCGATCACTTGCCCATCAAAGACGAACTTCTTTGCAGTCCAGGTAATCACGCCGTCCTTGTCTATCGAGATGCGGGCCTTGCCTTTCGATGGCTTCGGAGAGCACCCAGGGATGGCGATGGCAGAGTCAAGGTTGAACCGCGAGGCCGTAGCCGGGACCGCGGGCGAGTCGCCCTTTTTCCATGACGAGATGTCCTGCTCGGAAAATAGCAGGAGAACACCGTCATTCTTGTCGAGCGGGAAATCAAGGTCAAAGAATTTTCCGGAAGGGAAAACGACGGGGACATCCATGAGGTCGGGCAGCTCGATTTGAACGCCGTTATCCATGAGCATCCGCACCGAAGGCTTTACCTGTGCGCGGTGCGTACCCTCGTCGTACTTCACGACGGTGGCGGGTATGGAGGTATGCACCGAGGAAAAGGCCCCGGTCATATATGCGTCAAGAGCTGCTGCCATACTCATATTATGCCTCTATAAGGTTCAAGTCCATGGCGAAGGAAGAGTCCGGGCCGTTGCCGACGGCAATTTCCATCCGATCCACGACGAAAAGCCCGTCCACGCCCATGCCCTTGTCGGCAATATGCACCAGTGAATTCGGGGTCACCTTCGGCATCACCATCGTGCGTGCGGAATAGGTCTTTTTCATGTTCGTGAAAATCTTGTCCAAAAGCGCATAGGCATCGTCGGTATCTTCAGGTTTCAGGACGATTTCGTCGCCTTTCCCTGCGGCTTCTCCGACCTTGCTTGCCATACTCGATAGATTAGAGCGGGCGGCCTCCACATAGTCCGTGGTATCCTGAAGGTTCAAGAGCCCGCTTTCCGGGGAAATGTAGGCGATAGAATATGTCGAGTCCTGGGAATACTTGAAAATTACCATTTCGGCCAAATCAACATAAAGGCCCACGCCCTTCGTGCGCATATCCTGCGCCAGCCTCTTCATGGCCTGCGAAACCGGGCCTGCAAAAGTCCAGCCAGCGGGGAACTTTACCTCGGAGGCCATTTCTGCGCCTATCGGCACAAGCCCCAGGATGTTCGCGATGGCCTTAACTACTTGCCCGGCATCGGAGCCGGGCTTGAAATGAAGGCATACCGGCGTGCAAGTGAACGGGCGCGTCAAGGAGCGCATCGCGATGGAGCGGATCACGGTCAGGATTTCCGTCCCGCTGCGGTACGTTTTCGAGTCGATGATGTTGCCCTGGTATATCAGGCCGGGCTCGGCTCCCTGCTCATACCCTGCATAAAGGGCTACGTTCGTGCCTCTTTTGAGAAATTTTGCAATGGTATCGTCGCTCGCGCCGTGGATGGTAGCCTCCAGCTCGTTGTCATCGAATACTCGGGAGCGCACGCACCGTGCATCAATGCGCAAAGCGGCGACATCTACTTGAACGCCATCTGCGTTTCTGGCTTCGAGCCTTATTTGTCTACCCCAAACCATTCGCCGCCTTCCAATTTGCCAAATCTTCGGGAGAAATCCAAAAAAGGCCCCAGGACTCGCCCAGCGCATCATATTCGCTCAAGGGCTTTCCCTTGCCATCGGAAAGCGGGAGCGCGATTATATCGCCGTCAATAGGGGAAAGAGCCTTGTGAGAGAAAAGGATGGGCCACCGCTCAACAACCCTAAAGGCCCCAATTTCTCCACGTTCCGAAGAAATCGTAATAAACCACGCGGATGCGCGGGTATTCCAAACAAGGCGCAAGGAAATCACCATCCGCTCGGGAATAAGGACGCGAAAAGTCTGGTCTGCGCTTCTCGATGCCGTAAAAGGAATTTTGAGCATTATTGCACCCCCGGAACTAGTTGCTGCATATCGGCTTCCGTCGGCTGCTCTCCGACTTTCTGCCCGCCATCAACGCCGACTGCGGCTTGGCGGTTTATATCGGAGTCCATGTTCTCGGGCTGCACCTGCGCCGTCACCTTGTCCTCGCGGAGCTGGACCGTCTTTATTTGCTTGAAAGTTATCCTAATTGCAAGGGCATCGCCGCTATCGCCATCGAGAGCGGTGTCGATGTTTGTAATCGCAACATTTTCGTAGACTTCGAGAGCCGTTACGATCGTGACCGTCTGCTTTGCATCCATTACCGCCTTCAGCTCGTTCCAGGCATCGGCAGCGCGGTTCTTTAGCGGCTGCCATTGTGCGATGTTCAGGATGCCATCGGCGTTCTGGTTCTCTTTTTCAAGTTCTTCGGTATGCTTCAGCGAGTGGTTCGAAACAAGCCCGGTGAGCGAGCCTTCGCGCAATTTCAAGTAAATGCCGTCCGAAATCGCCCTGCCGTCTTGCAGCGGGTTTTCGGTAACTTCTGCGGACTTGGAATGGTTCTCGTCAAGGATAAGGTCGAGAGAAACGCCGCCGACGGAGTAGCCTTCCTTTCGGTAAAAAAGGCAGGTGTGCTGCGGAAGCTGCTGGCCTCCGGCGATGGCATTTGCTATGGCTCCAATAACGCTATACATTAGATAGTTCCCAAAGTAAGTTCACGGAGTTTTACATTAAATGCGGCGTCAAACGCCTGGCGGGACAAGGACGAAATATCGAACTTCTGCTGTGCTCGGGTATTTTCCTCGGTCGCCTTCGTCTGCTTCTTTGTAGCTGCGACACTTTCTTTCAGGCTCTTTTCGATTTCTTCGAACTGTTTTTTGAGTACCGAGGTGTCGGAATTCATCGAAGGCGTTTTCACGGCCCCGGATTTAACTTCAAATTCCATTCCCGTCAAATCTTTATAAACTTCCTGAATGGCATGGACGAACGAGGCATTTCTATTTACATCAAGTTGAGCTCCTGCTAGTTCTTGCGCTGCCTTTCTTCCTTCATCACCGCCCCTTGAAGCAATTTCTTGCAAATGTTTTACTCGGGCTTTTCGTCCTTCCTGTTGTTCGACTTGTTCACGGACAACTTGTTCACGTGTCTTACCGCCCCTCGTACTTTGGTCTAAAAATTGCTTGGCATACTTCTTTTGTTCTTCGGTTGCTTTTTGTCGAGTTCTATTTTCCAGCCAGTTGTAGGCTTCTACAAATCCCTCGACGGCCATCAATGCGATGCCGATTGGACCGAGTGCCGTTTTCATCGCGAGGCCGATGGACTTCGTGCCTGTCACCGCAATATTACGGAATCCGGCAAAAGAAAGGGTCATGTTTTGAAACGCCGAACTTCCAACGGCTACGGCTTTCATCAAGGCGTTTACAAGGGTCACTTGCAAATCGCGAGTGGCAAATGCCACGACCAAGATGGAAAGACGGCGAACCCATGCAAGCAAGTCGTCAAAAGGAATGCTGGAAATCGCATTCCCGAACGCCTGAACCTTCGCGACTATTGGCGTCCAGTCGAACGCGATTAGCACGTCTACGCCCGACTTGAGCAACGGCAAGAAAGCCTCCGCCATGTTCTGCAAGGCGGTCACAAAATTATCCTTTAACGTGGAAATTCGCCCCTGCAAGGTCTGGCTTTGCGCTTCGAGGTTTCCATAGAACAGGCCGCCCGCACTTGTTGCGGACTTGAAAGCCAAGGTCACCATGTCGGCACTGATAGCGCCCTTTTCCATGGCTTTTTTGAGCTCTGCAACGGACATTCCCGTTTGTTTCGAAATTTCAGTAAGCGGGTTGAAGCCCTGGTTGATTAGCTGGAGCAAATCTTGACCCATCAGGCGACCCGTGCTTTGAATCTGCCCGAAAACGAGGGCGAGGCCGTTAAGCTTGTTTTGATCCGCTCCGGCAATGTCACCGAGCATCTTTAATGTCGGCACTACCTTTTCGGACTGCAAGCCGAACGACATCAATGTTTTGGCGGCGCGGGAAAGACCCAGCTTGTCGAACGGGGTCTTTGCGGCAAATTCCGAAATTTCCCTGATAACGCCGGAGGCACGCTCGGCACTGCCCGTCATGACCTTGAATTCGGCGTTCAGGCCTTCCATCGTCATGGCGGCTTCGATGCCGGTCTTTGCGAGCATGGTAAAGCCCGCGCCGAGAGCGAGACCGCCGACGAATGTCTTGAAACCGGTCAGGGCCTGCTTGGCCTTGTCGATGCCCTTCGGGTCTACCTGGAAACCCAGACGTGTAAAAAGTTCCTCGATGACCATCTACTTCCTCTTGCGTTTAGCTTCCTCTGCCGCCTTTTTCGTTTCCATAGCTTCGTAGGCATCCGCTGCACTCTCGTAGTCGCTTCTCATGTCGAGAACCGAGTTGAGGTGCACGATGTCCTCGATGTCCCATTTCTCGACCTCGGATAGAGGCATTTTAAGGTCTACCACGAGGCGAAGAATAGGCCACCGCTCGTCTATTTCTGGGGCGAGGCTCCCGACAACGCCAATTTTGGCCCAGATTTCGTCTCGGTGCTTGCGGCTTCTTCGGAGGTACTGGTTGCTTTCGTTTGCACTCCAAAGCGAGCCGCCAGCCTGAAAGGGGCGAGCTTGTTATACTTCCAGCTTTCGAGCACGATGGAATACATCGCCTCGAGCTCTCCCTGGAACACCTCATCCACGTCCGAAATCCCGTTGATTTCGATGGCGGGTTTTCCGGGCGCAACAATCGTGCAGCCTTGAAGGCTATCGACGATAATGCCAACGGCCTTGCCATCGGGAATGCCGGAGAGAGTCTCGATGACGCCGTCAATGATGGAATTAAAGTCCACCTCGGCGTTCAGCTTCGAGAGGTCAAAGCTCTTCAAGAGCGGGAGAACAAGGGCTCCCACCCTCTTCGCGAGGGTGAATGCCTTTGTTGCGGGAAGCGGCCTGAAACGGACCGAGAAGTTGTCAATTTCTTTTGTAATCGGGGAGAGCATGGGTTAGTTACCTCCTACGAGGTTCGCGGCGATGCCGGTGTCGAACACCCAGGCGCGGGAATTCAGCTCGTCGCCGTCCTCCCATTCGGGGTCCTTCCTGATCCACGCCTGCGGGGCGAAGAACAGGGTCTGCCCGAGCATGTCCTTGATGGTGAGCGGCCATACGCCTGCGTTGGAGGCCTGGTCCGCTGCGAGGATTGCCGAAAGTTCGGCATTCGTGGGAGAAGTCTGCTGCAAGGTGACGGTTACCTCGAAATCGCCCTGGTTGCGGTTCACGCGTTCGATGTCGCCGCCTGCGCCCTTGCTCTTGGCGAATGCGTCGCCGGAGCGGTTCACGGATACGAACGTGCCCTCGGCATAGCCAGAAATCGAGAGCGATCCGAAGGTAATCACGACCAGCTTGGGGTCGTAAGTTCTTACGGGAAGATTAGCCATGATTCATTCTCCTTATAGATTACACGGAAATCGTGCCGTTGATGGTTACACGATGGATAGCACCCTGGTAGAGTGCGGTGAAGTTCACGTCCGGCAACTTGCGGGCCAGCTTGTCGGCTTTGGGAATGTCGGCGTAACGCGGGACGGTCACGACGATGGAATCAGCCTGCAAGATACCGGCGGAAGCGGCCTGGTTCAGTACGCCCTTCACAAGGCCTTCAATCATCGCAATTCCCGTATCGTCATACGGAATCTTGCGGTTATTGACGAGCGCGGAATAGACACTTTCGCGGAGGCGGGCTTCGAGCCAGTCCGTACCGATAATAATGTCGATCCATTCGCCGCTTGCAACCTTGCCCTCCTGGGTAATGTTCACGCCGCCAACTTCGGAATAGAAGTTGCAGTTTTTAGAGAGAATGTTTGTTTCCTTGGTTGCCGTGATGTTGTCGGAAGCAACGCCCTTGAGCGTCTTGTATGCCCAGGTGGAAGAACCCGGATCATACGGGAATCCTTCGCCCATCCATGCGGCATCGGGATAGTCTGCGCCGTCCGTGGGTACGGCGTGGTAAATGACGGCGGTGCGGTCGCGGCGGGCCTTCTTAAGAAGGGACGCGGCGTCAGTAGAAGATTCCTCATTGTAAATGCTGGAATAGATATTCGTGTCAGCACTCCAAACGATGCAGAATTTCTTTGCGCTTTCGACCCATGCGGCGACGGCGGTAATTTTGGCGGCCGTGTCAACCATTGCGGGGTCAACGACGAGGCCATACCAGGAGTTATCTTCGTCGCAAATAGCGTTCAGGGACGCGGCAACGCTTGCATCGTTGGAATCGGCACGGCCCACCACAATGCGGTTCACGGTCGGGTTCTGCGAGAAGATAGCGTTTGCCATCTTGTAAACGGCGCCTTCGGTACTCCATCCATCATCGGCAAGAGCCTTGACGGAATTGTAAGACCTGGCACGGGTGAACGTGTCCGGGTAGCCGCTGGGCGTTGTTCCAGAATTGTCGTTTTCGGCGGCAAAGGTGGAGAGAATAAGGGGAACATTGAAGGCGGCAACGGACACCGAGGTCGTCTGCCTTGTAATGTTGATATTCACGATGTCTTTATATGCCATATTAGGCCTCCTCGATTTCTATTGTAAATTCATTGTAAAGTTCTTCGCTCTGCACGATATTCTGCTGCGCATCCACGACAAGATTTTCCTCGTCGTCGATGGTTCCGAAAGTCTTGACCTGCGAAATTTCGACGCTCTCGATGGTAAGTTCAGAACCTTCGTATGCCCTCACCCATGACATTGTAAGCGTCAAGAGCGATTCCTTGCGCCATTGCGCCTGTTGCAGGGCGGGCATTTCTTGCGGCCCTTCTGCCTTCAAAACAGAAAGCCCGGCATCGTTCAAGAGGTACTGATATTGCGGGTTGTCCAGCGATTCCAGAAGTTGCATCAAATAATCGCCGTCGCCTTCTACTTCACGAACTTCAACGGAGCCGCGATAGACGAAAACACGCGGGGACGGCAGGTCGGGGCGGTTGTCAATCATGCGCGACGCGTTGGATCCGGCGAGGTTCCAGCTACCGGCGTAATTGATACAAATAAAAGCACCCTTGACGCTTGCCATGTCCTGGTGGCTTTTTACCACCTTCACTTTTTTAGGCAGTACGGCGGTGGCCCACCTGTAAATGGCGTTCCAGAGTTCGGCGGCGGTCTTCGCGTTCGTGACGGCTTGCGTCGTCTGCGTTGCGGGCGTAGGCGTTGCGGGCGGTTGCGGTGCGTTATTGTTCGGCATCTTCGCCCTCCGTTGTTTCTTCGCCGTCTTCTTCGGGTTCTTCTTCGTCCTCGTCGCCGTCGTTGAACAATGCGGCAATATACTTGTAATGGTTGATCAGGTCGTTCGCAAAAACGAGTTCTCGAATAATCTCCCATTTGCGACCGGCCCAAATGACAATATCGCCCGGAGTGTTGGAGCCTTCCACGCTCACGGAAAGCGGCGTATTGGAATAGACCTTCATCAAGCCGATGTCGCGGCGACCTTCGGGCAGGAATTGCAGTTCCTTACCCGTCAGCGGTTGAACGGAGCCAGTGAAGGTTCCGTCCGTCTCGCTAAATTCCCAAACACCGTTCACCAGTTCAGCGGTGCGGTGCTTA
>Ga0310690_10001427_pt1 | contig 42378 bp, 69 predicted proteins | sample AusTroGonzalo_MG_2_FD_207661 | JGI IMG/M metagenome (GOLD analysis project Ga0310690, IMG submission 207661) | Bovine rumen microbial communities from tropical cattle in Woodstock, Queensland, Australia - Gonzalo_04 (v2) (version 2) | ecosystem: Host-associated > Mammals > Digestive system >... | reverse complement strand
CAGCATATACCGTTTCTGCGAATCTCCGCAAATAGTATGTGCCATAGGCATTCACGATATTCCCCTCATAATCGAGTGCGGGAACACCATGCCCCCAATAGTTCTCCGTATCCCGGACGAAGCGTTTTGCTTCAGCTACCGGGTCGGTGCTGTCGAGATAGTGGTAGAAGCCCCACAGTTTGTCATGGGCAATTAGCCATTGCACCCACTCATCGCACCGGGGGTTCACATAGGTAAGACCTTGTGTCGCTTTAACCATCACCCCGTGCAGAGGGTTCTTTGCGAATACATCCGCAAGTCTTATCCCGGATTGCCACGATGCTATATCAATTACATTAAGCCCCATAGTTCACCTCAAGTTAACCAAATATCATAGATGTCTACACCCGTTGTACGACCAACATATGATGTATACGCAAAGCAGACAACAACAGTTCCTGCATTATATGTGGTGCTTGTAAGGGGAATATCAAGCGTAACAGCGGACGAATCTGATGACCCACCTTGTTTCGTTATAGAATCAAGGAATTTTGCGTTTGAATAGCTACCGCTTATATTTGGATTGTAAGTGCCAAGTTTGTTATAATAGTTCGTATTGTTGTAGCAAATGCGTCTGCACTTGATATGCAATGTCGAATAATTCCCTATTATACTACTTATGTTAGTGGTCATCCTGTAAGCAGAACCGCCACGGGTTGATCCGTTTGCATTAGCACGAACTTGGATATACCCCGTTTGCATTGTGGCGGTAGACGAGTGCGCCGCATTTGAAGACGAACTGTACGCTATTTGATCTACCGAAAAGCTAAACCCGCTCTGAATGACACCGCCCTTAACTATATACAGTTCGTTGCTCCCCGCCATGATTATTGGCATTAAAGCGTTTCCTATTATCGGCATAGGATCACCTCACGCAGTTTCGTAATAAGCGACTTGAAGAGTAAGGCTTGCTGTCGGTTTCGCCCCAACGGCATATGCGGTAAGAGTTCCACTTGAATTACTGATATAAATTGCATAAGTTTGGTCGGATACCATCTGCGTAACCGCTGTCGAGTCAAACTGCACATCGACTTTTGTCTTTGCGGTAATCGTTGCTCCTGTAATTGTAACGCTCTGCGTATACGGAGATGCTGATCCCGTCCAAGATGTTGACAGAGTGATAGATGCAATTTTCGTAGTAATCCCCGTTACATCTGATTGAGATGCTTTCCCGCTTACCGCAGTATTCAGATTAGACACATCACCGTCAAGTTCTGCGACCGCCCCCGTAAGTGTTTGTGCAGTTGTTGGCAACACGGTATTCCCTATGGTATTTTGCACATTGGTCATGTCTGTCTGCGATGCTTTCCCACCGACAGCAGTATTTAAATTTGAAACATCCCCGTCAAGTTCTGCAATTGCGCCTGTCAGAGTTTGGGCAGTAGTAGGAAGAGAAGTGTTACCAATTGCGTTCTGAACATTGGTCATGTCCGTTTGTGCCGCTCTGCTCGTGTCAGTCGGGTGTACATGGTTACCACGGGAGAAAAGATTTGAATTGCCGGGGGATGCAGTACCATCCATTTCCGGGTTAGAGTCATACGGAGTGTTCCCACCGCCGCTCTGATTCACCCATTCCGTGTCGTAATTTGTATTGCTCTTCTTTGCGAGGACTTGCCCGGAAGTTCCACCCGTTGGGACTCCGACACCGGGCGCACCGTCTTGTCCGTTTTGACCATTCTGACCCGCCGCACCTTTAAGGTTCGTAAAGGCGAACGAAAAGACCTTTGCGGTATCCGGGCCGCTTGCTGTGATCGTCACTCCCGGAGTGCCTGTGTTACCATCAACAGTCGCAGTCGGTGTTCCAAAGCCCGCAGAAGTTCCCGCCGGGCCTTGCTGACCTTGCTGTCCCGGTTGCCCCTGTTGCCCGTCTGCACCGTTGGTAACGGTAAAGGTTGATGTGGTCGTGTCCGTATAGGTTATGGTGTAGGTATCGACAAGCCCGGATGTGCCTGTTTTGCTAATACTCACAATGCCTCTGCCGGGTTCTCCGATGCCGACTACACCTATGTCTATCCACTCCCCGTTGGTGTACAGATACCCCTCATACGGAGCATCTGTGCCAACGAGGTATACATCGCCGGAAGATGCGCTTGCGGGCAGATTGCCTACTGTAGCAACAATGCCCTTGATCTCAAGCCCTGTTCCCGGATCGCCTTTAATGTTCATCGTAGTTGGGTTCGTAAGGCCACCGTTATTTGTCCATGAAAGGTTGCCCTCTGCATCAACAGACGGGGTGTAATACGGGCCAACAAGACCTTGCCACATACGATATTCGTCTTGCGCCTGTTCTTGCATTATAAAGTTGTCGCTCATGCTTATACCCCCTTATGCAGATACTGTTGGCGGCAGAACTTCGTCATTAAGTGCGGGCCACACCATAATGCCCCACACCATGCTCCCCGGTGCTTCATACTGACTCTTGTAACATCTCACTTGCAGATAGCAATTGCGACCGCACCCAAACAGCTTGGTTTCAGACTGATCTAACTGCACAAAGATTTTCCCGTCATCGGTGATGGTCACATCCTCTTCCGACTTTTCAACCAAATTCGTGCCGTCCTGTTGGAATGTCACGAGGATTGAAGAGTAGTTGTTCGCATCTTCCGGGGTCTGAATTGTACATTCGTAGCTACACGCTCTTATCATTGCCATATTAATGCACCTCGCTTTAACGCTCAACGAGCGGGAATGTTATGTTGTACCAATACTCTTTCGGGGGTGGTGCTTCGCTGTGGCAGAAGTACCACTTGTCCGGGGGATTCCATTCTTTGCGCATAAGGAACTCTGCGGGGTTGTTGTTTGCGTACATGGTCTTTGTTACAACCCCATACATTGGATCGTCATAAGTCACTTGGACGAACTCCGGGAGCAACGCATTCAGCAATGGGCGCAGTTCCTCGATCGTCATCGGTCTGCAAGTTATATCGAGGCGAATCTTGGTGGCGATCCTGTCACGGATCATAAGGCCCGAAAGCGCACGGCCCGCATTTGGCCCGTCCACATCATTGCGTGTCCACTTAACACCACTAAATGCGATGAGTGGAGTTATATCCATTCCATCAATTATTATTCCTGTATCAATGAACATATTCTCACCGCCTTAATAATAAATAAGTATGCAACCGTCTGCGCCTGTGCCGCCTTGACCGCCGTAACCGCCTTGACCGCCTGTGCCTTTGCCTTTGCCGCTTGCCGCACCGCCGGATGCACCGCCGCCGCCGCCGAAACCGCCACCGAAACCACCGTACCCGTAATAGTTTTCATTGTACTCGGTGGGCTGTGGCGGTGTCCAAGTCGCATCGCCGCCTTTACCACCGTTGCCCGCTTTGGAACTTGTCGAGTTTGTACCATCACTACCGGGTGATCCAACTCCCGCACCACCGCCGCAACCGCCTGTGGTATACTTTGTGTTTCCACTTTTCGGATATCCCTCTCCGGCTTTGCCGCCGCTTAAAGCAACCGTTTCACCGCTCGGCAAATAATATCTTGCGGCCCAACCTTGCCCGGAAACCACATAAAAATTAGAAGACCCGGAAATCGGAACTGTCGCAAATTTACCGCCGACACCCCAATCGCCAAATTGCAACCGAAGACTTTCGTCCGGGTAAATGTGCGTGGTAATGACCATCTCTGTTGGGGTTTTTGCATATACATCTCCTGTGAAGAAGTTCGTTACCCCGTATTCAGAAGTAAGGCCGGAAGCAGACGAGTAAGAGTTTACACCATCTGTAATAACAGAGTCAGTCCCGTCATACCCATAATTGTGCGTTTCGTGCGATGTGCATATTGCGCCGCCCAAACCACCATGACCGCAAGAGTATGTATACGATGCAGACGGGTTTTCAATTGTAACACCATAAAAACGACCGCCGCTACCATTCTCCCCATTGTCGCCGCTTAATGCATAATCAGAGTTTTGCCATCCCGCACTTGTCACAGCACCATTCTCTCCGGCTGTGCCGCTTTCGCCGCCTTGACCGCCGGATATAAGTGTTACTCTAATGCGAGGCGTATCTTTTTCAAATACAGATGCGGGGACTTGCCATGTCCCGCTCCCGGTTAGGATCACATAGTTTTGGTATCCCATCCCTATAAAAGGCGGGTTGTAATTGCAGATAAACTCACATTGCCCTTTAACAATCGAGGAAAAAGTACGGTTAACCTTTTTAAGAAACCCGTATACAACATCGTTGAATGGGCTTCTGAATTTAAAGTAGTTCCCTGTTCTTTCCCCCGCCACGGCAATGCTGTTTGTTACGGTAAATGCGTTGCCATAATATGCGGTAAGTCTGTCAAGGATGCTCCCGGAATTAACAAATGTAACTAATGTGGCATCGGTAACGGATACTTCCTTGCCATCCACATAGTTTCCTACGGAACGAGTTATAGTGCTTTGCGTGTGTTCATAGGGGACTCCACTCAACTCTCCTATGCCGCCAACTATAGCGGCATTACAGTTCCACGCATATATATTAAGCCCGGTTGCCGTAGGGTCGCCGTGAACAGGACAGCTTGAATACTGCGCTACATAAAAGTCAGAAGCGACAGGAGTTTCCGTTGAATATATCTGCGTTGACTGCATCCCCGCATCATATTGATAAGCGTGTTCAACAACGCTCACCAAATTCGTATGCTCAAGATACTCCTCGTTCCCACCGTCATAAATGCGATCATCACTTATTTCTTCGTAATAATCTGCACTCGGTGCGCTAAATAGCAAGTCGCCGTTAGCATCCCGGCGAAGCGTTACACCCTGTGAGAACATTAGCTGATGTAATGCCTCTCGTTTTGTCAATATGGGCATCCACCCGTATACTAATAACTCATCTATTCCGGGCGCATACTTTATCGTATCTAATATTTCTTGCTGATAGGCGGGAATCGTTTGAAACGGGAAATAATCTTCTGTTGGAATTTCGGCATTATCAATTTCTGCCGTACCGTGATATCCTGTAACCGCATTGCTTGCATACATTTTGCCGTCTGTTTTTACAACCACATAGGCATCAAAACACGGTATATAATATGCATCTGCCGGGATTATAACAGTTTGCCCCGCAACAGTTCCTGTGCTTTGGCTATACTCCGATATTCTACTTATTTTAAATTTGCGGTATATAATGTCATGTGGTAATGCCGCATCAACCGATGGATGTGACCCGCTCTCTGACATTATTTTTACCCCACCGAATGCCACTTTTGTTACTTTGGACTGTAGCGGGATTCTCCCCGAAAGAGAGTATTCGGTATCATTTATAATAACCCTGTTGTTTTTGGGATCGCAATAAATGCTGTAGGTAGTAGGCCCGGTAGGAGTGCCAAGCGAAATTGTAGTAGATTCATGCGTAAAAAACACTTCGCCGTAATCGGGCCACGGATCATCTGTGCTTGCCCTTTCCAAATCAACATACATTCCGTAATTCCAATTCACGGAAAACTGATCTGTGTATCCGGCAATCTCTCCAAGGATAACATCCCGGCAAGTGGTCGCACTCGCTAAATCTGCTACATGAACATCGTTCAGCAAAGACCTATTATAAGTCAACCTTGCTTCCATAAGACACGCAAGGTACGGTGTACCGCCTGTGTCAGACCCTCTCCACGGCCCATAATAAGTATCGGTATCATCCTGTGAGCATACCCTTAACGAATAGGATGCGCCCAAGTAATCGGTAGTCAACCCGTTGGAAGAAAGTATTTCCGTGACAGCACTTTGGAATGTGTCCCCGTCATATACTTTCCCGTAATAGGTATCATATTCCAACAGGCCAACAATGCTTGTGCATTCAAGGGTATAGCGGTCTGCGCCAATACGCTTAACGACCTTGGTGTAGAACTTTGATTGCAGAATACCATCCACATAAATGCACACCAAGGTTGACCACGGGAGTTGCAAAAGAGTCTTGTCCGTGTCAACATATCGCACAGTTATTTCTGCGGTGTCTGCGGTCATCTCGTCCATAATAAGATTGACCGCAGTATCCACATTGATGCTCATAATGGTGTCGTCATTGAAAGAAAACAGGGGGTTAGATTGGTCTTGCCCCACAAGAACAGTATTTGCCATTATCTAACCCCTTTCTTTAATACGAGTTGTTCACGAGCGAGATGCCGTGTTCCTTGGAAACAGCTTTCATATCGCTGTATGTCGCCCTGTAGAACTCTCTGCCGTTGATATTCACGACCACTTCATTCTTTCCTTGCCTGTTTTGTGTCCCCATCACAGACATCATGGCCTCTGTCACACCTCGTTTGATACCCTCGATAATTTGCTCTTGGTTTGCAACCGTTGTGCGCCCGTTCATGCTACCGACAAGTTCCGGCCCGGCCTCGTTTGCTATGAAGAGTTGTCCGGCATCCGGGAAACCACCCGCCGCATAATAGGCCACACCAAACTGCGGGACTTGAGGCGGGTTGAGGCTAAACGATCCCTTTACCCACAAGTGCGGGAGTTTGATGTGCGGGAAAGAAATACTCCCGGAGAACAGGCTTTTGATCTTGTCAAGAATTTTCTTAATGAAGTCATGTATCCCTTGGAAGATGTTCTGAACCTTTTCTTTAAGCCCGCTAAATGCACTTTGGAAAGTGCTTGCAACATCTGTGATCTTGCTTCTAATGCCGTTGAACGCAGACACAAAGCTGTTTGCGATGTTCGTTGCCGCACCTTTTGCGAGTGACACGATGCCGCTAAACACAGCCTTTGCAACAGAAAGTATCCCGTTAAAGATCGTGCTTACTGTCCCAAATACCAACTTCCAAGGAAGTTCAACCATCACAACGATATCTTGCGCCCATTGCTTGAAGAAGTCGGCAACCGCCTGTGCCGCCGCTTTCATCTTATCCCAAGCGGCTGTAAGGCCCGCAACGATCTTGTCCCAATTCTTGTATAGGGCAATGCCTATCGTAATAAGTAAGGCTATAATTGCTATGGCAAGTATCACATATGGGTTCATTGAGGTAAGGATCGTTGTAAAGAGATTAAATACAGAAGTGACAGCTTTAAATATTTTAATCGCAACAACAACGGCAAGGATCGCTGTTCCAAATGCCAAAAGCATCCGTTCTCCGGCATTTAACCCTCTGATAAACTTATCAAAGGATATCTTTCCGTTTAACCAATCAGTCAGCTTTCCAAACAAACTGATAACTGTATCAAGGAATCCTATGAACCTATCCCCAACCCAATTGGCAAGGGGCTTTAGCAGATTTTCCCATACCCACTTGAATACGGGTTTTAATGCATTCAAGGCGGCTGTTAGAAGTTCAAATGCTCTCGCAAGAATTTCGATCAACCGGGGCGCAACTTGTTCAATCGTCCAATGCGCAAACGGGACAAGGATGTTGTCCCATGCCCACCAAAACGCACCCTCGATCACATCTACGAAGCCCTTAACAGCATCTTTCAGATGATTCCATGCTTTAATGAGCGGCTCAAAGTCAAGACTGTCTTTAAGTTCAAGGAACTTCTCACGCAGTTTGGCGAAGAACCCGGTGAGCGGGGTGTCCTCAAACATACCGCTGTAGTCTGTTCCACCACCGCCGCCGCCACCACCGCCGGACTGATCGTTCAGCTTGTTGATGACATCAAAGCCAAGAAGTTGATTCTTCCATTCTTTTGCCGCACCGCCGCCCGCTTTCATGTCGTCCACGAGGTTGCCGCTTGCCTCTGTAGCTTTGAGCCAAGTGCCACCCGTGAACACAGCGAACAGTTGTGCCAAGGCATTTGCAAGCGCAGTTACAAGACTGATAATGGCATTCACAATAGGGGCTATAATTGCAAGCAACCCTATGAAAGCAGAACCAAGGCTACTCTTCATGCCGCTTGCGGCGACTTTCATAGAGTCTAACGCTTTAGCAAATCTGCTCCCCTCTCCGTTTATGCCTTTGCTGAATTCATAGGCCCGTTCCAAACCCTCTTTGAATGCCTGTGTGATCTCCCGGATGATTGTTCGCAACAGGCGATACATTGCAATACGCTTGAGGGATGCCAAGAAATTCCCAAGAGGGCCGTTTGCTTTCTTTGCCGCATCTCCAACCTTGCGTATGCCACTTGCAGTAGACCCCAACGATCCACTTGCCCTCGCCGCAGACACATCGACATTCGTTATCATGTCTGCATTTTGATTTGTCGTGTTGCGAACGCTTTTATCAACGAACTTTGCCGGGACTCTGCCTTTAACTTTGCCCATTTGCTCGTTGAACTTTTTAAGTTGGGAAACCGCCTTGCTTAAATTATCGGCAAGGGTCTTTACCGCAGAGGCGACAACCAATATCTCTGTTGCCGCCCCGGATGCGGTATGTATTATTTGTATTTCTAATGAATCAAGAGTGTCTGCCATTTACTCACCCTTTGTTTTCTTCTGTTGCTTTTGCTTACGGATCATCGCCTGTAACGCTTTTTGCGCCTTTGCCATCTCTTCTTGCTCTCTGCGTTTCTTTTCTTCCTCTGTTAGCGGGAATATATCCAACGGCCTTTCCATATATGTTTCAGCCCGTTGGCCTTTCTTCTTGAACGCATTGGCAAGTGCCACCGCAAACGCATCCATTGTGTATATACCCTGTATCCACATCATTTCATTTTGCGATGCCAAGCGCAAACGATAGGCTTTTCGGTAAGCAATAGCCAAACGGGGGTCTTCATCCCAATACTGCGTTGGGGTCATTCCCATTACAAGGTATTGGGGCAAAGCCCCCTCAAAAATCTCTCCGTATGTTTTTGACGGTATCTGCTCTTCAGTTAGAACTTGACCGTCATTTTGCGAGGGTTTGTAAGGCCCTCTTCATCACTCGCCACAAGAGTCTTAAACGGTTCGGCATAGAGTTTACCAAGATACTCCATCTCGGCCTCTCCAAGGCCGCCCAAGCCCTCAAACAGAATCTTATCTGTCTGATCTTTCGTGATCTGCGGGTGATGCCACAGGAACGCACCCCAAAACAGAAGCGGGATCATCGCCATAGGGGATGACTCAAGTTTCTGAACATCAAGCCCGGCCTGTTCAGCCTTGGCAATGGTGCGCCTGTTATATTCAAGTGTATACTCCCGGCCCTCTGCGGGGTCGGTGATTATCATGGGATTCATTCTCTCGCTCGTACTTTTTGCCATCTCGTTCTCCTTATAAAATGTGGGGCGGTATAGTGCCGCCCCTTATTTGCTCTTACGCAGAGGTGGTGGATGCCGCCGCAAACTCGTAGTCGCCTTGCGGGGCAATGTTCGCATTGTTCTCAAGAACAGAGTCAACTTCTGCGCCACCGAAGCCAAGGGGCAACGGTTTGCCGGGGAAGTAAAAGCTGTCGAGGTTGCTACCGCTCTGATAGCAAATTTCAAACCAAAAGCCCTTATTTGCCGCCGCCGCAGTTTCGTATGCGGAGAGGCAAGACTCCCACGCAGTACGGAAAGCAGACTCATCGTTGACAGTCAGAGCAATTGCGCCACCGTTATCACCAAGGCCCTCAATATAGGTCTTGTTTTTGGTTGCCGAAAGGGGTGTGCTGTCGAGCATATTGGGATCGTTCCACAGTTCCGGGATCGCCTTGACACCGGGGATGGTGACATAGTTAAGGGTCGGACGGGTGTCACCCGAAACGCTCGCCGCATACTTTACGACCATTCCGGCGGTACTAACCGCATTTGCCATATCGCTTTCTCCTTATATTATTTTAAGCTGATATTGTGGGCGGCATGGTGTCCCCGCCGCCAATTACTCGGCGAAATCTGCCGATGATCGTGAACTTGTCCCCGGTATCCATTGTTGCTTCGGAGAATTCACGATAGTAAAGATTGTTAAACGCTTGCTTTGCGACACTCATGATGTCGTATGCTTCACTTGCCGCTGTATTCGTCTTTGCGCTTGCGACTTGAATCTCAAACACGCTTTCCCATTGGACATCTTGAAAATCAAGCTGAACATTCTGCAAGGGCCTGTTGTTATCAACTTCCCGGATATAACAGGCCGGGAACATCGGTGGCATTGCCACATAGCGAGAGGTGCAGTATGCAGACGGGAAACGCTCTTTAATCGCTGTGGCGATTGCATTGTATACAGCGTTTCTTGTATAGCCGCTCATGATCCAAACACCTCTTTCAATACTCGCTTGTAGTTTTTACGGATTGCCTCACCCGCAAAGTACAGCGGCATCTCTGCCTCTGTCCCTTGCAGTTTTTCGTTTGCGTACCACCAATAGCCCAATTCAGAGAAAATCTGTTTATTCTGCTCTGAATACGACCCGGGATATATTGCGGCAGAAACAGCCTGTCCATGTGGTTGCACAAAGAATCCTGTGCCGAATTCGATGAAATATACATCGTGTCCGTTTGCCACAATCTTGCATCCACCGTTCATCGGCTCAACCGTTACGGTCACACCACCGTTTCCGTGGTCGCCTCTTGCGAATCTGCGCCGGGCTTCTTCAGCCCCTATCTCGGCAAGTTTCTTACAGGCGAGATCAAGTTTTGGCTTGATAGATTGGTGGAACTCTCGCAGAACTTCAATTGCGTGTTGGCAACTTTCCTCTGACATCAGAATTACAATTCTTCTCATGCCGATATAACGGGGTCTTTCTGAACATCAACTTCAGCAAGAGCGATCACCGTCTGATTGATCGTCCGGGAAACCGCTATCACACGATAGTCGTGCGGCTCGGTATCCGGGTCAGTTTCAATCCAAAAGACTGTGTCTGTCCCAAACGGAGTTTCAAGGTCTTCCGTAACAATTGTCCGGGAGAATTCATTCTCAAGGCCAAACATACGGATATTTGCCTCGCCTCTGCCGCCGGAAACATTCATTAGCTTTTTAACGGGGGTCGTGTAGTGAACTTCGTACTCGCCCGTGTATTCGCCGCTATCGTTGATGATCTCGGTTACTCCATCGTAAAAGGCATAAGCTACGGGTCGCCTGTTCCTCTTGACAGTCCTCAATCGGAACTCACCGCCCCTACCCTTACGAACGGGAGAACATTATTGTGAATGTAATCGAGCATATCAGAGTAGACATAGTGCCTGTGAACACCATTCTCAATGGAAACCGTCTGCCCCTCTGCCCCGGCATGAGTCCATCCCGCCGCAACAGCATAGATTTGTATGCCATCGTATTTCGTGGGGACTTCATCTATCTCTTCCGGGACACCGCCGATAAGGTGGTACATCCACGAAAGAATCTCGTTTCCGGCAAGTGACAGATAGGTGTCGAGAGTTTCGTCACTCGGAGCGTAGCCGCTACCATCGTCAAGTATAACTTTCAGCGTTTGTAGTTTTTGTGCATTTGTCATGCATATCGCTCCTTTTGGGAGTGGGTAGGGGTTTCCCCCTACCCTTTAAGGTTTCTTATGCAGAAACGACCGTGGGGGCATTCACATAGATGCCGTTGGCCTTTTGGTGCTTGACCCAACAACCGTGCGCCTGTCTGAAGTCATACATCCAAGCATTAGCTTGCTGATTGACTTCCGGGCTGAAGATGCGGGGCTCGTAAAGTTCGATCGCTTGCATGATCGCAGAAGGATGGATGATGAGGAAGTTGATGGTCGATCCGGCGGCGGTGTATCCACCCGCACCATCGTGGGCTTCGGGCTCGGCGAGGGTGATAACGGTGTTGAAGCGACCACTCGGAACGGTGATGACTCTCATGTCATTGTACATCTCGACATTATAGTCAATTCCGTTCTCACCGTTCATGGTGTAGCGGGTGATCCCGGCCTTGAGATATCTGTACATGGTCGGGTTCACGAACAGGATGCGGCCCTCGTAGGGGACTTCAGCATCATCGAGTTTTTCTGTGCCAAGATCGATTGCTTGGACTGCGGCAGACCCGGAACTGATGTTCTCGGTGGTCTTCATGGAGTTGGATGCGCCCTTTGCATACTCGGCAAAACGCACGGCATCAAATTCGGGTACGCATTTAGTGCGCATGAATTCTGAAGCGAGAGTGCCGAATGCGAGGCCCTCGGATTCGCTGTTGTCGAGTTTGTCAACGAGGAATTGGCGAGCCCTATCGAACTGCGGGGTGTACGCTCTCCATTGAGCGGTCACATCACCACGGACATACCCGTTGTTGCGGCTGTAGTTGCCAAGGCCAACCATATCCGTTTCAAACAGATAGAAAGTATGGTACTCCGGCGACCATCTGACACGATCCTGTACGGTGTCGAGGATTGCGGTCTTGGATTCGGCTTTGTATATCTCATCAAGGAGTTGGAGATACTGCGAAGCAAGACCGATGCTATTGGAAATAGCGGGACTAACTGTAGTAGCCATTTCGGTTTCTCCTTATAAAATATTATTTGATAGGTGGCAATCCGAAGTAGGAGCGCAGTTTGTTGTCTGCCTCGTGATCTGCTTTGGATGCCGTGGGCGGCGCACCCACAGAAAGACCGGGTTGCTTGTTAAGAGCGAGTGCCTCAAGTTCTTTCTGTTTTGCCGCAAGAAACTCTTGCTGACAAGCCATTATCTCGGCGGCATTATTATCTGCCATTGCCTCTGCCGCCCGGAGAGCAAGGTCATTGTTATAGCCAAGAGAAAGACATGAGTTGACATATCCGGCGACCGTCTTGTCCCTACGAAGAGTGCGAAGTTCCTCTTCGACCGCCTGTTCTCTCTCTGCTCTTTCGGCCTCGGCTCTTTCAGCCTCGGTCTGTTTTTCCCGGAACTGCCTCTTCCATTCAGCGGCTTCTCCGTTGGCCTTGGAGAGTGCAGTCTTCAGTTTGGACACTTCATCGGTTTCCTTGGGGGCGGGTGCTTCAAACTCGTATTCCTCAAGGGCCTTGATTTTGTCCTCGGTGGACATCTCTGCGTAGTTCTCGATCTTTGCTGTGTCAATCTTCATATTTTACTCCTTGCGTTTTTAAGACTTCCCTGTCGTTGTTTTCTGTTTTTAAGTCTTGTCTGACTCCGAATGCGATTAACGACTTCCCTGTCGATGTATATGTTTTGTCACTTTTTTAAAAATCTGACAAAATATATTCCTTACTTATTTAACTTGTTGTACTGCGCTGTGCTGATGCCAAGGATCGTGCCAAGGCAAGTGCAGAGTGCGGCTGAAATGGTTGCGACTATCTCGGCATATCCCCATCCGAAGACCTTATCGCATACGCAATAAAAGGTCGTGAGTGCCGGGATCACGCAAAGAACGAGCCATTTCAAAATGTCATATAACTTATCGCTCATCGGTTTCATTTCATTCTCCTTTTTGACCGTGCGCCTTTTCGTTAAGGTGCTTTTCTATGTTTGCTATTTCGCCTTTTACAGCCCCATCGCATCCAAGTTCGACCAACCCTTTTAGACAAGCAAGTATGCCGTTGGTCAAGACAAATTGCTCTTTCTGAATGTCTTTGATGCTTTTGTCTTGCATTTCTTGCTTCTCAAACCACCCAAAAAGTTTTCGTAAATAACTAACTAATGCCACAAACGCTCCAACGATCGCCGCCGCTGTGAGTAAGGTCTGCCATGTCAACTCTATCTGCATGATCTCACCTCGCATCCCATCAATTAGCTTTCGCCTCTTGAAAATACAAGTTCGCAACGACAGTTCACATTGTTCTCTGCCATTGTAAACAGTCCGGGGGCTTGCCCCCTGTCACCGTCAAAGGTAATGAAATCATCATCGATTCCCACTTCCACCCCCAAGAGATAGTCATGAGTTTCTCTGACCCTGTCATCCATCATCGTTTGCCAAGTTTTGGTCTTCGCTCCGGCTTTCTTTGCGGCTTCTAAAGCGGCGGTATTCGCAACCCTGTGCATCTCTGTTTCGGCAACCCGGATGATATCTTCCTCTGTGCCGTTGTTTGCGAAGTAATCCTCGACCCGCTCTTTCCAAGTCTTGTCTGCCACCTTTTCGTTAACGACTTTCAGTACATCGTACATTGTGGGAGATTCCGACTCCGGCAACTCTACTCCAAGATTCTGAAGCGTTACCGTGTCGCCCATCGCATATGCGAGAAGCAACAGATCAAACAGTTCGTCAATTATGTCTTCTTCTTTATATTTTGGTTTCCCGGTTGCAAACCACTCGCCGACATCTCTACGAAGTGCATTTATTTCATCGAAAGCAAGGATGCTGTTCATTTTTTCACCAACTCAACCAAGCATAAATCGAGTAGTTTTTCAGCCCGTGCTACAGGGACTTCCCATTCCTCACCAAAAGTCATATTCCGTTTCCACTCGATATCGTAGTAGATTTTCTTGCAACGGACTCTGACAGGCTTGTCACGGTCTTCGTCCCCTTTCCCGGGGACAAGTAACTCTCCCCACTTATCTTCCGGCGGGGTATATTTAAACTTCTTCAGCCCACGATAAATGTCGTTTAAGGGGATATTTTCCATCGAAAGTGGCAAAATATACCCGTTAACTCCATTAATAACTCCGATTTCATGTGCGACCTTAAAGTCCGTACAGATCACAGGAGTCCCGGCGCACAACGCTTCAACCATTGAATAGCAGAAGCCCTCGGTGTCAGAAAGCTGAACAAGATAATCAGCATCAGCAATGTAGTCCAATATATCAAGGCGAGGTTTACGAAACGCTACGCTTGGATTGTCAAACTTTTTAATGGAATCTGTGTAGATGTCCCACACAAACGGGATACCCGCCTCGTCCAACTTATCGGCAAGCGTTATCATTCTCTGATAACCCTTTTCGGCTGTTAGCCTTGTCGCCGAAATTAACCGCAAAACCTTGCGTGGTTTAACGGGAGTGTACGGATTATAGGACACTACCACGCAATCCTCGCCTGTATATTTCTTGTAGGAGTCCCGGACAACCTCGCTGACTGCGACCCACTTTTCTACTTTTGAGTTTTTGTCCGGGAAGACACCGATCTTGACATAGTCCCCGTGGAGCATTTGATAATACTCTTCGGCCTCGACATATTCGATGATATCAAGATTGAAGCACAGAAATGCCCGCTTGCATCGAATGATCTGCCCGTCACGGTATCGTTTACATTTAACGACCTTGGAAAGCCGCTCCACTTGGTTAAGGTCTGCTGAACGGTAATAAACCGTGATATCAAAGTCCTTACCGTACTTTTTACCAAGCTGATAAAAGAACGACTCTATGCCGCCGATTGAATTAAGAGAACTGAAGTAGAAAACATTCGTGTTCACTTAATCAATCCCCTCGCTCCCAACCAACAAAGACTACCCTCTCGTGGGTGGTTGTAGTGATACACCAACAAGTCCGTGAACTTTTCGGTGTGCGGTTTCTCCATGATTGCCTTATTATAGGAAACATCCTCATACACCCGGACTTCATCACAGCGAATGTCACCCATGAACTCCCGGCGAACAAACTTGCTTGCGCCGCCGACCCACATGGTTTTTGTCTGCTGATTGAGGTAGAGTAACTCGCCGCTGTTTACTTCAAGGTTTACGAACACAAGGTCTGTCCCGTCAAGCATATCAATTGCTTTGCTGTATGCCTCGGTAAGCAGATAGTCATCAGAATCAAGTTCATAGACATACTCGCCCTGTGCGTTGCTGTACAGCTTATTCTTGGTGTAACCAAGCCCCTTGTTTTCGGTGTTCCACAGAAGCCGGATGCAAATTTCGGGATGTGCTTTAGCGTATTCTTTTACAACTTTTCGGGTGTTGTCGGTTGATCCATCATCGCAGACAACAACCTCAATGTCATTTCTCCGGGGGACACTATCCAACGCTCTAATCACTAGCTGTTCTTGATTCCATACAGGAACAAGAATTGACACTCTCAAACTCATTTTTCAAGCCCCTTGAAATATATGTCCATTATGCTACCCTCTCTTGGGTAGTTGTAATGATATGCTGTGATGTCTGTATATTTGCGCCGGGGATTTCTTGCGAGTAAGTCAGCATTGAAAAACCAATCTGAATCATGAACTCTGTCTTCCCGGTGTTTCAGTCCCTTTGCGAATTCCCTACGAACAAACTTCGTGGTGTTCGCCACAGGACTACAGGCATTGAGCGGGTTTACAACGAGGATTTCCCCATCATTTGTTTCCAAGTTGATGTAAACAACATCATAATCATCAGAAAGTTGCTCAATTGCCTCGTTGTACTTTTGCGTGTAGAGATAATCATCGGTATCGAGAGCGTGATACCATTCTCCCTGTGCGCTCTCCATCAACAGATTAAATGAATAAGCGAACCCGTGGTTTACCTCATTTGCGTAGATCATTAGGTTCAGTTCCGGGTGATCTTTCTTGTACTGTTTGACTATTCCAAGCGATCCATCCGTTGATGCATTATCCCGGATAAGCACTTCGATATCATTCCGGCGAGGGATGCTGTCAAGTGCTTTCTTTATGAACGGGGCTGTATTGTACATTGCCATCAGAATTGACAGCTTCAAACAGCACCGCCCGTTTCATTCTCTCCGTTGTTTCGGTCTTCCTCAACGATGGCGGCCTCGCCCTTTCCACCGTTGGTCTGCTCTGCTTGGTCAACCTTATCGGGGTTGCCCCAAATCATTTCAAGCCATTTCATCGACATCGCCATATCCTTGACAGGATCGGAACTGATGCCGCTCTTCGCCGCCGCAAGTTCGGGATGCAGACCCGCCGCCATAAGAGTCTGAAATGCCTGTGCCTTGGACTGCACATTAGCGGTTTCGTTGCGCACGAAGTTCAGTTCAAAATCGTTGATATCAAGATCAAGGATGCCCTTACGCTTGAGTATTTCAACAATGATCTTGTCAAACTCCCGGTTGGACTCTTTGAAAAGGTCTTCCGTATTGCGGGCCGCTGAATCGGCTTGATACCATCCGTGGTTAATTAGTTGGGAAGAACCCGTTGTGTTGTAGGTGCTTTGCCCGGTGCTTCGACTCGGCATGGCGCAAATTCGCAGAACCTCATCGTACAGAGAGTCCGTAAGGGTCTTTGTCTGCGTTTGGTCAAGCTGTTCAGACAGCACCTTGAAATCTGCCTTGTTCTCGCCGATGCTTCGCAGAGCGATCATTCCGGCCTTGCGAATATCAGATATGGTTGTGTTCTCCGGGAACTCACAGTTCACAGCAATCGCAAGTGACTGAATGAACTGTTCAACACCATCACAGGCATTTGATGTTAGATTGCTGATCTCGTCAAGAAGCGGGATCGCAAGTTCAAACGCAGAAGTGTTAACGGAATTGTATCTGTACTCGATGATGGGGATATGCCCAAGTACATTTGGCTCAACCGAATCAAGGTTAACCGCCGTAACCGTATAGTCATGCGACTTTTCCGGGGTTGCGGTCTTTGCAGTCATCGTGCCGGAAAGATGGAATACCAAATTCTCGGTGAACACATCAAACCGGGACTGCGCATCATCTACGACAAAGTTCACACCGAAAACGGGATCGTTTCCCGGTTTCAGCGAATAAACAACAAACGCAGAGCGAGGATCAAGCGCATACGCTTTGAAAGGCTTTTCCTTGTCATCGTTGGGTTCTACATAGAGAACACCCTTGCCGACCCGGTGAAACCAATCAGCGACCTTATTGTCAACGATCTGCTTGCCGGAGCGGTACAGGAACTCGTTCAGCTTTTTGATCTTTGTCTGAACACCTTTTCTCCGGGCGCAGTACGAGAGCGGTTGTGTGATAAGATACCCGTTTTTGAAGTCAACCACCTCGGCGGCGGTATTTACTTGTACGATATTCAGAATATCTTCCCGGATTTCCTTGTGCCTGTTAAGGATCGGCTGTACACCACGGGTGTACCAATACAAGAAGTCCTCTTGAAGCATATTCTTCACATGATATACGAGAGCAGAGTTGACCTCTTCTATAACATTCTCTGCGGTGATCTCATCGAATGTCGAGTAGATGTCCAACCGCCCAAACATATCATTTCTTATGACAGGGCCTTTGTTGCCATATTCCGTTGTCATATTCCACCCTCTTACGGTTCTTTGTAGACCACTCGTCTGCCGCACTCAACGACAACCCATTTGCCTCTTTCTTTACGAACGATGGCCTCTTTGCCAAGCGCAACTACACGCTCGACAGCCTCAAGTACCTCTTTCGGCACTACAGTATTGCCCTCATTTCTTTTCTGCATCCGTTTAGTATAATGACCGGGGTGTCCGTGCTTGGAACTTTGAAATTCCCGTAGTCACCATATCCCCCATACAATAATTTTGCGGCAGAATTTATATATAATTTGTCACAAAATGTTATCGAACTGTTTGCTGTGCTTGGCCTTGCAAAACGCTCTTTAAACACAGCGGGCAAGTGCGTATGCCCTACAATGTATATATCGGTGTCAACCACTCCGGCGAGATCAGCAAGCCGCTGAATCTTGCCCCCCTCTTTGCGCCCGCCACCGTTTCCGTGCGAAACATAGAGAGTATAGCAAACTTTGCGCCCGTGGTTGCGGTCTTTATCAAGCGACCCAAACCGAAGAAACACAACCGCCGTAGTCGGCGAATAGCGATCTTCGATCTTCAGTTGCTTCGCCATGAGTTGGGCCATTGCGATGCCATTGCTCTTATAGTGGCGAAGTTCATGGTTACCCTGTACGATACACAGGCACTTGTGCGCTATAGGGGCAAACAGTTCCTCGCAAACTCTCAACTCGTCCATCGGGCTGTACTGCGCCGAATAGGTGTCGCCAATGCTCGATGCTATGGCGCAGTCGAGAATGTCGCCTTGGATAGTAAAGAATACATCATCGTTTTTCTTGATGTATTCGATCTCTTCAAGGATTTTCTTGTGGTCGCTGTGCGGATCGGCAAAGTGATAGTCACTCACCGGGACAACCTTAATCTCTTTGAGATCAGCAGACAGATCGACCTTAATGGGTTTCATGTGTTACCATCAGCATCTTCCCCACCCCTTTGACGATGCTGTGTCATCCCACGAACGCTATGTTCGTCTATTTGGCAGTCAAGGATGGTGTCGAACCACCACTTGCAGAGTCAAAGTCTGCCGTGCTACCGCTACACCACTCGACTATAAAAATGCCCCGTTTAGGTTGCCATTCCATGCGGGGTCTTGTGCGCCGTATACTGTCTTCCGGGATATACGGTCACCATATCTGTTAGGCACTCACGGGTGAAAGGACGAAAGGCCCGTGGTCAGTTCTTTATGTAACTGTGGCATAGTTACAACGGTCGGTCAGCGGCTTTCCCGCATCTCCCCCGCAATTTAAAAGAGGAAAAGGAACTCAAGAAAAGCATTTTCCTACTTTTAATATATACCACAAAACTTGGTATTTTCCAAGTACATCAAACCCAATATTTAGTATTTATTAACTTTAGAAAGGCCGCTTCATAACCGTGGCAATGTTCATGCGATCAGACATCTGCCAATCCACGAAAAGTGCGAGAACATCCGGGACATCATCGTGCTTGTTCTTGCCCATCATCGAGTATGTGGTCAGTTGTTGCATCATATCCCGGTATTCGTGGTTTTGCGCATACACGCTCTCGTCCTTGAACAGGATGCGTTCCTTAACAAGCGCAGAATTGATCTGTATCCGGGTTTCCTTGTTGGTCTGTGTCCACCGGGTCTGAATGCTCGTCATGCCACCAAGTTCCCGGACACGCTTCTCAACGATCTGTGCGAACATCGTGCCGCCCCTGTTGGACTCGATCCGGCATTGCTTCACCTTGTGCGTGACGAGAATCTGCGCTACCCGCTCCTGTGCGATCTCCACCTTGCCGTTGTCACAAATCACGGACTCAAGATAGAAGTCATTCCCGTACTGATAGAACACAGGACATACGCAGAAATCCGATCCCTGTTCCTTGGTGTCGCATATTGCGAGAATTGCATCGGGATTTTTATCCGGGAGAGAGAAATATCGGCGCAGTTCAGATGGATCGAACAAAATGCCCTCTCTCTCAATCGGCTCGTTTTGGTACAGGGCCAAGAAACTCGGGGAGTCCATAATCTCCCTTTGCTTGTGCAATGCCTCTGTCGTGTACCCCAAGCCAAACGGGTAGTCGAAGTTGCTCTCGTCTTTCTCATTAAGGGCCGGAAAACGGATAAACTTTGCACGGGGATCACCCTCGTATTCCTGTTCAAGTCTTCCTAAAACATCATGCAACGACCACCGGGTCGCAATGTGCAGTTCCTTTGTGCGTGTACCAACCTTTCTCTGCCGGAGATCGGTGTAGTACATCTGCCACAGCTTATCAAGCCTGTCCCTCGACATGGCGGTTTCGATGCCATCCACCAAGTCATCGCAGTACAGGATATTCATGGCCCTTACTTTACCCGCATTGCCCGACCCTATGGATGAAAACTCCAAGGTCTTAAACCTCATGTCCTCGGATTTGTCGTATCCGATGCCGATCATCATGTCCTTGGCATTCGTGGCGATGACCGTCAGTCCCGGAAACACATCTGTCCACTTGTATTCGCCCAAGGGATCAAGGATTCGGAGCATCTCTCCGTACATCCCGCCCAAGAACGAGTTGTTGTGCGATCCGATCAGATTTGGCAGATACGGATTGCGCCCCACAGTCCATGCAAGAAAGAACTCTGCAAGTGTTGTCTTCCCAACACCGGGCGGTTCAGAGATGCCAAGCAACTCGATCTCGCCCATCTCAAGCTGTTGGAGTGCCTCAACACACGGAAATAGCTGTTTTCGCCTCGGAAGATAAAACCTCTTCTCCGGCGAACGATCCTTTTCGATGTAGATGCAGAACGAATCAAAGAAGTGCGGCGCATCAAATAGGTGTGTGCGATAATAAAGATCGAGCATATTGTCGCAATCGACTCCATCCTTGACCATCCTGTTCGCACTTGCCCTTATCTTTTTTGCAAACTCATGCGCCGCCTTGAAATTGTCCTCATCATAGATAGTCGTGCCATGATCCCGTCTGCCTCTGCCCTCGACCCGCACCATTCCCTCTTCTTCAAGACTTCGGCACAAGTCAAACGCATCCTCAAGCGACTGCGGGGTGTCTACCTCAATCGCTCTCGATATTGTCTTCTGATAATTCATCGTCTTCTCCAAGTATGATCTCGCTGTTCAGCCGCTCTACCTCTCGCACAAGGTCTGCAACAGCATCTGCATATAGCATCTTCGCCACTTGCAACCCCTTGTCAAACCCCTCTTCACGACCTTGATGATATGCTTTTTTGATTTTTTTCTTATTTTTCGGCATCGTCCACCTCTTTCTTCAGCCATTCCACCATTTCATTGTGTTCAGAAACGGGAATGAACTTCAACTCTTTTCTTAACCCCGCACCATAGCAATAACCATCTTGAAGCGTGAACCCAAGAAAGGTCGCTAATTCCTCATCCGTCATTGCTCTGATGCGGTCGGCATTGGTCTTTGGTGGGGTTATATTGCAAAACCTTTTTATTGTATCAATCTGCCCTTGCTTATACCCATCATCATAAGCGGCTTGCAAGTCTTTGCCTATGTCCATCATTCTTCACCCTCCGCATCAATGATTGTGGGAGCATTTTCAATTGCTCTTGCAAATATCACCCTTGCCGTTGGAATGCCATGAATCTCATAGCGAAAGTCTTTGCCCTTTAGTTCATCCGCATCTATCAATCTCCCATGCGGTTTTACTTCCACAAGTGGACAATCGGTCGGTCTGCCTTGGTTGTACTTGTTGCGTGGGCATCCGCTCCGTTTGTAGAAGCATTGGCGGCAGTTCTTCGGCATCTCCATGCCTTTGATTAAGATGCTCATTCTTCCTTATCCCCCTCTATCGGTATCCGGGCCTCAACCTCACACCCGCAATGCCCACACACAAACTCCCTCACGATCCCGCTACCCTCGTAGCCCAAGTCCTCAAAGTCATAATCATTCTGCCATATCAAGGCCCTAAACCCGCACACCGGGCAATCAAACACATTCATGCACCCCTTTCATCCCAAAAATTCAAATTAAATCGCCTCAATTTTACAAACCCATTCTAACCCACCCACTTACCTTTTCCAAGTACATCAACTAGATATCAACCGACAACCGAACAACCCAACCAACCGTATTTTCTATAAACTTTCCGTAGACATGGAAATCTCATAGAAAGTTTTATACTATTTTATGGTGGTTACGGTGGTAGATATTGAATTGATATAGTAATTACTGATACCTTTGCCACCAACCGTACAACAACCGAACAACAACCGAAGACCTATTTTTAACCCTCGGTGGTTGTTTTTGACCCCCACGAGGGGTCTTTTTTGCTTTTCGGGAGAATTTTTGATCCTCGCTCTCGACCACCCACGGTGGTCTTTTTTCTCTTTTCGGGTACGGAGAGGGGTTACCCCGCCGCCGCCCGGCGGCGGGAACTTCCCCCCGGTCACCGGGCCGGGCCTCGTATGCGCCGGGGATGCATACGGAATGCATAACCCGTGCGATTATGCATGAAATATGCATAAAAAGGCCCGTAAAAGTTCGCTTTTGTATGAGAAATGCGAACTTTCCCCGTATATTATGCATAAGCGCCGGGGTCGCCGTGCATATTCGCCCATCAAGCGAAAAACCCCGGGGCTTTTAGAGTGCGAGGAGAAGCCCGCCGGGGTTACCACACCCCGCCCCGCAGGGCCGCCGCACCGGGTGCGCCCATGCTCACGGCCCGCCCTGTGACCCTGTGCGCCTGTGATCCTGTCGCCCTGTGCATACCCGCCGGGGGTATATGTCCCCATGCCCACACCCTCGCCGCACCCATGCACCCACAGGGACACCCCATAGGGCCACGGGAGAGGCCACCCCGGAGCGGGACGGGGACAGCACCCGCCACCCGTGCGGCTGTGCCGCCACCGGGACACCGCACCCCCTCGACCCCGGACAGGATCGCCGGGGGGATCAGATCGGCGGCCCGCCGGATCGGATGCACCGACCGGGCCGGACACCATGCCCCCACCCCGTGCCGGAGATCGCCGGACAGGACACCCACCCCGGCGACCGGGACAGGATGCCACCCGGAGCGCACACAGGCCCACAGGAGCGCACAGGATGCCCGCAGAGGGGCGCAGATACCACCCCCGCACCCAAAAGCCCCGCAGAGGGCCGAAAAAGGGCCAAGGACGAGGGCAGGGGATCAAGGCCGCCGGAGATCATGCCCCGCCGCTCCCCGCCCGGAGAGATGCCGGGCCGATCCTCGCCGGGAAACACCCGCACAGCCCCGGAGATGCCGCCGCACCCCCTCGGATGCTGTGCGCCCCTATCCATGCACACCCCGTACAGAGAACACCCCGCAGAACGCACGAAAACGCACCACAGAGGCCACGCAGAGCGACAGGGCCGCAGAGAGGGGTAAATATAGGGTCAAACCTCGAAAGCCCCGTAAAACGCAATTTTGAGGCCAAAAACGAGAAGCCCGGAAACCGACCCCGCCAAAGCCGGAGCAGATCACCCACCCCGCCGGGTTCACCTCTCCGGGGTGTCACCGATGCCCGGAAAGCCCCGGCCCGCCTCGCTCGGCGAGGGGTCGAGGATGCCGGACAGGGCGACCCGCTGACCGGGCCGGAGCGAGGCCCGGAAACAGCCCCTTTGATTTTGTAACCATTGAAAAACCCCCGTATTTACAGGGCCAATTTGAGAATTTGCCCGCTAACCCCTGTCTGACGAAAGGGGAATATAAAAGTACATCCCACCCCTAGAAACGATTCTAGGGGCATTCTCGTGCGTTTTATGGGTATACCCACGATTAAACGGATGTTTAATCGTAACAAAGCGGCGTCAAAAATCAACAGAAGTATGGCAAACGGTAACAGCGATTGGGGCAGCCGATTCCCTTTGTGCAATCCTACAAAAAATCATCAGAAAATTGTGCATCTTTCACAAAAATGCGCCATTTTGAGCCAAAAACACCCCGGAAACGGTCAAAATGGGTCATCCCAACGAAAAATTGCAAAAATTGCCGATTTTCGCAACTTTTAAGGGCAAAACGATAAGGGTTTACCCAAATATTGCCAATTATTGCAACATTTTAAACTTAAAAAAACACTGTATTTATGTATACATTACAACTTTTTAAGGTCAAAAACGGCATATTTTGCCCAAAAATGCCGTTTTTGAGTCCGATTTGACAAATTTCACGCTGTCTGCTACCATAAGGGCGGCTCTTGGGTCTACCCATGCCCCGGCGGGGGCAACCAAGGCCGGGGGGGTCGCCCCTTACAGCGACACCCCAAGGGGTGGCCCGCCGGGTGACAGGCGGCGGGCAATCCGGCGGGGGGTGTTCCTTGACAAGGAAACCCGGGAATATAGAGGGCGGGCGCATCAAGTGCCGGAAGTGCGTAAAGACAAGTGACCCCCCGTGTGATATGCCGAAAGATTGAGCCGGGCATCCGGCGGCAGTAGGTTGAGTAAGCAACCGTCATGTGTGGGTGGATAGTAAAACGGGGTCAAGGGTCACAAGGTGATAAACCGCAAACCCGGCCCGGAAACCGAATCACGGGAGCAATAACACCCGCCATTATGAGGGGCTAACCTTTCACCCCTCGCCGCTGAATAGTAGTAATGCCACACGGTGGGCGGCAAGTACACCGCACCCGGACAGGGTGAGCGCAGAGCCGATACTATATCAAATATTTGAAAGGATGGAACACCCCCATGAAGTACGATTACAGAAAAGAGATCACAAAAGACATCTTTGATTATGTCGAAGAGAACTACACCGCCGAAGAGATCGCCGAAAAACTCGCCGACCGTGACGAGTTTGAAAGCACCCTAAATGACGATCTGTGGATCGAAGACAGCGTAACCGGGAATGCTTCCGGCTCTTACACTTTCAGCAGAGCAACGGCCCGGGAATATGTGGTTGAGAATATGGAAGATTGCATCGAAGCCTTAAAGTGCTTTTGCTGTGAGGCCGAAACGATAGCTGAAAAATTCCTCTCTGAAGATTGGGAGTTTTTCGATGTGACGATTCGTTGCTATCTCCTCGGCGAATGCCTCGGCGAAGCGATCGACAAGCTGTGGAACAAATACGCACAGATCAACCCCAAGCCCTAACACATCCGACACAGGCGACACCCGCCCCCGGACATGATCCGGGCCGGGTGAAATGTGGCGGGGGCGGTTCGTAGCCCGCCCCGGATGTCACCAAATGAGAAAGGACGGTCAAAGACCATGACGAAAAAGGAATTTGAAGCAATGACGATGCGGGCCGGGGCGAGATGCTCCACTATATCGGTGCTTCTCTTTGAAACCATTGAGCGGTATTACATGAGCCGGAACTACTACCACGAGGCCCACGGCGGCGCAGACGAAACAAAACAGGCATTTGTCAAAAGGGTGTACGGCGGCAAGGTGAACACCCCAAAGACGATTCTTGAAAAGACCATCAAAGAGGCGCAGAGAGAAAACAGATGGTGCTTACAGGGAACACCGACCGGGAACAACAAGCGGGAACTCGACCGCATGGATGCGCTTATAGCCGATCAAATCACATGGGAAAGCAAACAGAACTATATCTAAACGCAGAGCAGACCCGCCCCGGAGCAATCCGGCGGCGGGCCTAATGCGGCAGACCCCGTTGCAAGCCGGGGCAAGATGAAAACCGCAGATGAAAGGGGCATATCATGAAAGACTATCTGTTATCCATTAGACACGCATCCGGGGCGGTGCTTCGCATCGTTGCAAATACCGACAGCGGAAGACCGATTCAGCTTTTATACTGCGGTCAAGATTCCGGGCTTCGGTATAAAACCTTTTGGGGGGCGGCCCGTTACCTTGGAATCATGGCGGCAAATTGGGGGGCGGCCTGTGTTGAAAAGACATACGGCCCGGCCTCTTCTGTTCCCGTTTACGGGTCAGACGAATGGAACATAGAGCAATTCAAAGCCGATTATTTCGGCGGCGGTCGCTTCGATTTCTGACAGAGAAAGGAGTATCAAATGAAAGAAGTACGATATGACGAACTCAAGCCGGGCGACATTATCCGTTTTCACGGAGCAAATGAAAAGATCGTCAATGTATGGGACGAGGGCGAGAGCGAATATTACCCCGGCGAGCGAGTGATCCGTTTTGAACTCACCCCCGCCGATGCTGAAGCGGTCGAGATGTTGGGCGAGTTTTACAGCCACGGCATTTATGGCGGGGTCGGTTTTCTAACCGCCGGATTAGTTGAAAGTTTCTGACACAGAGCAGACCCCCCAAGGGCCGGGGGTCTAATGTGGCTTACCGGGTTGCAAGCCCCGGACAGAGTGCGCCACTTTGAAAGGATGGTATCACCATGAAAGACAAAGCAAAGGCCATAAAGCTGACCCCCTACGACCCGGAAACCGCCGAAGCGGTTTATTCCTCGCTCTTCTGCAAGGGCATTGACCGGGAAGACGGTTTACAGGAAATCCCCGCCGCATCTCTTCAGCTTGTCATTTCTGCGCTTGAGTTGATCCGTTGGGAACTCTGCGGGGATGAGCGGGACATAATCGAGGATGCCGCCGGGATCGTGGAAAGACTGCGGGACAGTCAGAAAATTAGAGAGTGGGGGCGCAAGTGATGAACCGCCCCTATTATGTGACATGGTCAGAAACCCGCAACCGGGTTACAAATGACTACATCCTGTGCGATGTGTACGGGCCAAGCGCACGGGCCGTTAAAGCCCGCCTTGTGGAAGAAGAGCAAAACGAAAGAAGAAACAGGGGGTTGCCCTTTATGTTCTTTCTGACGGTCACAGCGCATAGGCCCGCAGATGCGGCCCGGAGAAAGCGGGGGCATCTGTACTATTGAGGGGGCGCACTCGCTCCCCTCTTCTGCCCCGGAGCAATCCGGGACACACCCCCAAAAACGGCAAGCCTTGACGGGGCGGGGGTGCTTGCGGGCGAAAGCCTTACCAATTGCCGGAAATATGAAAGGAAGTAAAAACCTATGGCAAAAGAAATGACCTATGCGGCGACAGTCCATGTTGCCAAAAACGGAGAGGCGATCTCATTTAAATCCCGGATCACCTTTTCATGCAACCCGGAAGACTACGGAAACGGCTATCATATGTTTATCAAATCATCTGAAGAGGCTTTCGGCGGGCAAGGGTACGACATCCGTTACGACAAGGATTTCTGCGCAGACCGGGCAATTGCCTACATTGTTGACTTCTACTCATGGAGATATGACGGGAAGAAAACGGAGTATGACACGAAGTGGAAACTGACCGGGATCAGCGTTAACGAAGTAGTGGACAGCTAACGCAGAGCGGCACAGGCCGGGCGATCTTCTGCCCGGTCGGTGTTAATGCGGGTGACCGGGTCGCAACCCCCGGCGGCGCAAATAATGAAAGGGGCTTTGATATGGAAAAGCTGACAAGAACAGATTTAAACAAACTCGCAAACCTTTGTAAAGCGGGCTATTATGAGGCACGGGCTGTAGCGGCTTCTGCCGATGCGACCGGGCTTGAAAAGGCCCTTGCAAATCACGAAGCCGAATACATGGTTTCGCTTTTGGAGAAGATCGACAGGATCACGAACAGCGGCGCAAAACGGGTTGAAATCACCGTTTCGTGAAAACAAACTGAAAGGAGTTTCTGCTATGTATGAGCGAGTAATGGAAATCGGAGTAGGGAAATACAGCAACGGCACATATTTCTTTACGAGTATGCACCCGGCATTCCGGGAAGAGTGGGGCGACAGGCGGGACGACATCCCGTGCGGTTGTCTTTTCTCTATTATGGAAGACCTTGCCAAGTGGGCAAATAATGAAATTGGCATAGGTTGCTTCTTCTATGTCTTCTAATCGCAGAGTGGTACAGGGTGGGTCTTCTGCCCATCCTGTATTAATGCGGCGGCCCGGTCACAAGCCCGGGCGGTTGTAAATCTTTATTTGAAAGGAAAACGCAATGAACAGAATACGCAGAAAACAGCTTACTGATTTGATCGACCGTCTGTATGTCATACAGGCCGATCTTGAAATCCTCAAGGATGAGGAAGAAGAAGCCCGGGACAACATCCCGGAGAATATGCAAGACTCCGAAAGGTATGAGGCGGCAGATGCGGCTTGCGAAAACCTTGATTCTGCCCTGTCCTCTCTTGAGGAAATGATCGAGTATATCGAAGAGGCAACGGTGTAATTATGGCAAACTTAACATGGCAAGACATCGTGTTTTACGAGAAGATCGCAAAACAGCTTGAAGCGCAGACCGGGATCAAGGCCAACGCTGTGAAACAGCTTGTTGACGAGGGCAAGCGCAAGATCAGAAGACACACAAGGGACTATTTCTTTGATCCCGGAGAATCCGTTTTCGCAGACAAGGGCGACAGCGTGATATTTAAATACCCGCTCCCGGAAAGCATCAAGACCCTTGAAGATGCTGAAGAATACTTTGAAGAGTATGAACTTGTCCCCTACAGGCCCACATATTACGATTGTACCGGGCAACGGTTTACCGGGTGGTACAAAATCTTCCAAAAGCCGGACGGTCGTTTTTGGGTGTATCACCAAATCGACATGGATGTTTAAACGCAGACTGACCCGCTCACCCGGATCACCGGGCGGGCGGGGTAATGCGGGGTCGGTAATGCCGACACGGTCAGCACCCCGTAAAAATGAAAGGAAGACAACATGTGATTCTACTTATTATTGTTCTCGCCCTTACAGTATGGGCAATCCTCGCAATTCGCAAGAGATCGAAAAAGGCACAGGCCCGCAGAGCAGAGGCCGAAAGGCGCACCCGTGAAGAACTCGCCCGGATGCGCAAAGAGGCAAGCGCAGAGGCCGCCCGGATGCGTGAAGTGATCCGGGAACAGCAGAGGCAAGCAAAGGAACAGGAGAGGCAAGCCGAAATGCTTGAGAAGCACGAGGCGCAGATAAACGGTCTTCTGTTCCGTATTGAACAGGCTGAAGCAATCATAGCACATCATTCTGAAATGCTTGAAACGCTCAAAGCGCAGAGAAAAACCGCACAGGCAGACCTTGATAAGGTAAAGCACGATCTGTTTGTTCTGCAATACATGGCAGACCGGGCAAGCAAAGACAAAGACCGGGCAGAACTCACGAAACAGGCACAGACACTCTCCCGGCAGAAAACCACACTTGAAAACAGGGTGCTTACCCTTAACGGCAAGATATTCACATCAGAACAGAAAATTGGAAAGGCCCGCTTTGATAAAGCAGAGGCAGAAAGGAAGATCGCATGAAAAAGATACCCACAAAGGTTGAGCGTTACGAGTATGACGATGAGTTCATACTTGAAGTTTGGGAAACCAAAGACCCCACAGGCGGTTTGATGTGGAACTTTTGGCTTCAGCACAAAGACTATTCCCACAAGATGCAGATGTTTGGGTGGCCCGCCGATCAGACACAGGCCAAGAACCCCAAGGTGTACACCAAGAAAGAAGCGATTGAACTCGCTGAAGCGAATGTAGAGGACTATATAGACCTTTACTATGAAGAAGCAAATGCTCTTGAAGACTATTTTGAGGAAAGGATGGATGAAGTATGAAAGAATACGAAAAGTCAGAGCATGAGATCATCGTAAGCAATGCGACCATTGAGAAACTCTGCCGGAAGATTTCCAATGCAATAACCGAAAAGAAAAGCGGCTTTATTTCGGCACAGGAGTCTTCTGATCCCACCACCGGGGCGGCGCAGATCATCAGAGCAAACGCAACAATCGAAGCAATCAAGTCCACCATGAAAGACCTTGGCCTTACCGTTATGGTTGAAAAGCACAGCGAGGCGATTGGTGTGGCGCACGATGCCACAGGCGAATTGATCTATGTGTTCTATACACATCAGAGGTGATCCCATGAAAGCTATCACCACAGAGCAATACACAAACCTTATTCGCACGATCAAAACGGGGTGCGGCCCGCTCCGGGCCAACCCCCGTGTGGCGGCGGTGCTTACCGCAGAAGCGAACCTTGGTATGAGAATCGGCGACATTCTGCGTTTGCGCCTGTGCGATATCGTCCGGGACGGCAATCGCTACAGACTGAACATCACGGAAGAGAAGACCGGGAAGAAGAGAACCTTTACCGTTCCCGGCGAACTGTACGACTTCTTCTGCGATTACTGTAGGGTGCATCGCATTGCACAAAACGATCTAATGTTCCCTATTTCGGTAAGAGCGGTGCAGAAACATCTGAAAGCTGTCTGCGATCTGCTCGGTTACGATGAAGTCAGCACACATAGTTTCAGAAAGTGGTATGCGACCGACATTTACGAGCGCAATAACCACGACATTGTCCTTGTACAGCAACTCTTACAGCACAGTTCCCCCACCGTCACCCGGAGATACATCGGTATCTCCGATGAAAGAATAGAAACCGCAATTGCGGGCCATGTGTGCATTGTATGAAAGCGAGGTAAATTATGGCAACAAGAAAGATCATGGACATCGAATTGTGGGGCAAGAAGTATTTCTGCATCCACGAACCCGGCGCAGTTAACCCGTACAAGCTGTACGAAAAATGGTATGACCGGGGTTGGCACAGGAAAAAGATCGCAGAGTATGGAAACATGGACAGCATCATGTTTCACCTTATGCAGATCAAATACCCGTATGGAATCAGATTCTGATTGACGGGAAAGCAAATCTTTAATATAATGTGAGGTATCATATGAGAAAAGGTAACAAACCAATGGCAGATGCACCAAGCAAAAGAAGATGGGACAAGGAACACACCGTTCTGATATCCATCAAGTTTCAGCGCAAGAGCGATCAAGACTGTATCGATTTCCTTGAGGGGAAAAACAAGCGTGATACGATCTGCGCCGCTCTCCGGGAATACATGGAGAACCACAAAGATCAGTAAAAAGAACCGGGCGGGGTTAATACCCCGCCCTTTTTTTATGCCAATTTACATATTCTTATCATCAATGTACGCATCAGCGAACACTTTCCGGGGGTTGTTATTGAAGCGATCTTTCATGATCTGCAAATTGTCGTTGACCGCATCGAACTCAAGCCCCCGTTCTCTGCACCAAGCTACAGCCGCTTCAAGACTTGCACCCTCTCTCATCGTCCACAGGATCAGCTTTACTCCCCTGTTCTTCTGCATAATCAGCCAATCGATCATGGGCTGATTCGCCGGGCCAATGTCAGGCCACCGTTCTTTGCAAAGTGTCCCGTCAAAGTCTACGGCGAAGATCAGAGGCCGGGGCGGTTGCTTTATCTTGGGTGTCTTGGGTGGTGCTTCTATCGTTGTCATCTGAATAAACCCGGACATTCCTATACTCCCCCTTAATCCGGCAATTCAACATCGCCGTATGCTTTGGCAATGTCTTCTGCTGTCCTCTTCTCGCCAAGCGGGTTTTTAACTTCAATCTCGACCTTTGGTTGATCTGAAAGACCATCGTATGCTTTCTGCCAAAAGATCGTTTGGATCGGATTCATAACCCCGTCTGTGCCGCCCTGTTCATGAACTGCGGCGAAGAATCCCAAAACATCACGAGCGAATCTGCGATGTGCGGGTGTTCCCTCTGTTCCAACATTCCAATGGGAAATGTCATCTTTGCTGACACCAATCGCAAGGTATGCGCTCATGTTATTAGGCACGACACCATGCTCTGCGCAGTATGCAAGGTACTTTTTAAATCGCTCATACAATCCGGGTACATCAGTTTTATCACACCCTTGGCCCATCATAAACAGATCAATGTGATAAGCAACAAAGCGACTTACTTTTTCATCTCCCATTTTTTCTGCGATCGCACGGGTGGATGGACTTGCGAGTTTTCTAACCGCCTCATCAACCGGGGTAAGCAACCCCTTATCTTTTTTGTCTGCGCTGATTTTCTGATAAACCGCCTGTCTTGATATCCCTTTCATTTCTGCGATCTGCGCCTGTGAATAACCCTTACTTTGCAGTTCGTAGATTTCTTCAACCGTTACGGTTGGTTTTTTCTTCTGCTTGTCTTTATTCTCTGCTATCTTTATCATCCCCTTTCTGCTTTGGTTCATCAAGTCTGCTTTGCCGGATGTCTGAATCAAGGATCACGCTGTGGTTGTTGTAGGCAAACACCGGGATCAGCGTAAACAGGATCAACCACCACTTATGAAAGTAAACAGCGCACCATGCGAAAGCGCACACGGCAAGCGCAGACAGAAGCAAGTCTGTTATTACAATAAAAATGTTGATAATTGCCATTGTTTTACTCATTAAAACGGTAACTCCTCGTCTTCATCATCCCACGGCGGGGCAACATCATCTGCCGCTGTGGTTTCTAATTTGCGCCATGCTTTTTGATTTCCATAAGCACCGACTTTTCGTGTGCCTACCCGTTCCCAATCCGGCAACTTGTTGAGAATTCTGCCGATATCCTTTGATTCTGCGAGGCTTGGTTCTTTTGGGAAATCCGGGTTCGGTGATAAGGCCCGGTGGCACACTTCCCGGATACAAGTGTATTCTCCGGGAATTTTCTTTGAAAGGAATTCTGCGATTGCGCCAACCCGCCAATCATCTTGCATGGCATTTTCCTGTGCCTGTCGGTACAGATCGACATATCGCTCGTCAGCAAAATTCTGCATCTTCCCGGCCTTGTACCGATCACGGGCTTCTGCCCAACATTGTAAGATGTATTCCCGGCATTCGTCCTCGTGCTTATACAGATCATAGGCATCAGAATGAACTTCTACCGGGTAATATCTCCTGTTCCCGGTCTTGTCCATCAGCGGCGAGGCATCGTTGGTTGATCCTATGAAGATACATCTCCGGGGAAACTCTGTAACATTTCGCTCATAGGGCTTGCGATAACTATCGATCGCACGGGTGATATAGGCTTTCGCCGCCTCTTGCTCTTTGTTCTTTGTGAGTGCTAATAGCTCCCCTATCTCGCAAACCCATTTACCCTGTAGCTGTTCAATGGCCTGTTGGCCCTCAATAACATTAATCTCGCCATAGTAAACATCATTAATTGCCAACCATCTGATAAGGGTGCTTTTGCCCTCGCCCTGTCGTGTGCCTATAAGGATTGGCACATCATCAAATTTAGTTCCCGGAGCGTACAGGCGGTGAATTCCCCCGGCGAAGATTAATCGGCTAACCTCATGTACATAGGTGCTGTCTTCGCACTTCCCCCACCGGGTAAGGAAGTGTTCGCATCTGTTCTTCCCGTCCCATTTGAGATCGTCTACAATATCCCGGATCGGATTGTATCTGCGCTCATCAAACAGAATACGAAGTGCGGCTGTGTGCTTTTCCTTGGAGTAAATGCCAAAGTTGGTTTCGATGAAATACATCGACCGGGCTTCGTCTGCATCAGTCCATCCCCGGATTGACAGCTTGCCATTCTTCATCTCATGCACTTCTGCTCTGCCCCACAATTCATTGAACCGTACACCTTGGTACATATCGCTGTTTTCAAGGATCGTTACGAAGTTACTGATTGTGGGCAACGGTCTGCCGTTTCTGTCCCGCTGTTCCGGCGGGATCACAGACAGGGTCTGTTGGGGTGTTAAATAAACAATCGGTTTTTACCCCCCTTATTTCGGTTTCTGCGGCATTGTATCAATAAGGTATGATACAACAGCCTGTCGTTCTCTTGCACTTGCTACGGCATCAGAATCAGTCGAAAACAGGATAATAAGATCAAGTGCTACCCACTCATCCCACAGCCGGGAATAATTCTGTTCCCACTCTTCCTGTGCCGCCTGTAGCTTTTCGGCTTGCTCTCGCTTTTTATTCGCTTGATATCGGAAGAACTTGTTCTCTTCGCACTCTATCGGCAAGCCTAATCGGAAGTCTGCGTTCAGTTTTTTCATTGCATCTGACCGGGTGGCAAGCCCGCAGACTTCCTTTACAAAGGTGATTACATCCCCGCTTGCCCCGCAGACAAAGCATTTATACCCGTTCCGGGTGAAGCTGAAATTGTAATCCTTTCCGTTGTGGATGGGGCATGGTATCCTGTGCATCCGGGGGTTCGATCCGGGGAGATAGAATTTTATGGCCTCATCCATCGTAACAGAATCATGGATCGCCCGTGCGATATCTGACCATTCAGCTTTTCTTTCTGCCTTGAACCCCTTGCCCCATTCCATATGAACATCCTACCCCACCAAAAAATCTAAATCTCCGTGCATACTTGCACTTGAAACATACATAAACGCACACATGGGCCACACCGCCTGTACCGTACCTCTTGATAACTCCGGGGTGCGGGCATTCCCGCACAGAGAAATGCGGGAATTGCTTTAGTGTAACATCGCACCGCACAAGAGTGTATGACGGTATGAACTCCGGCTTGTCACCCATCCCCACAGAACGCACCCACCATCAGTTTAATGGCCTGTTCCGGGGTGAATCCGTGCGCAACAAGCGCATCAAAGATTTCTTTGAGTTTTGCCGCCCATTCGTTGGGGCTATCACATTTTTCACCCATATAACAGCCTTTCCCTCACATAATAATAAAAAATTCCATACATGATCCTTGCGCTTTCGTCCGGCTTGCAGAACACTATGCTCACATCAAATCGTGCTAACCATGTCAGAATGCTCCCGGTGAGGCTTTTGCTTGACAGCTTACTTCTATAGTTCCCTATGAAGATATCGCTCCACGAAGCGTTTTCGATGATTAAAACAACCTTTGTTCCATATGCCTTGGCCCGGAGAAACTCACGCTCGAATCTCTCCCGCTCTGCGGTGAAGTTGCCGCAGATTTCATCAAGGTTGTGCTTGCGCTCAACAACGATCTCACGCTCAAAGGTGAACTCACCAAGCTGACAGGAATAGTCGCCTGTATCAAGTTTCCGGGAAATGGTCGGTACTTTCTTGCTATCAAAATACTTTTGGACATGAGTATCTTGTTCCCGTGTATCGCAGATGACGGTCAAGCCTTTGAGCAGTTCGGTCAGTTCCCTATCGGTTAAGTGTTTTATGATGAGTCATCACTACTCATATCGGTAAAAGTCCTTTCCGTAAATTTCGTTTACCATGTCAAAGACCTTGCCCATGCCAAGACCTTTCTTCGATGGTATCCATATCTGCTTCGGATTCCAATTTTCCCACTCTCCGTCCATCTTCGGCGCAGTAGGATCATATTTTGGGTTGTCTGCCCATTGCCCGCCGCCGATGGCAAATTCATACTGTCGGGGATGAGTCTTGGCGAGTCGCTGAAATCTTGTTTCGCCTTTTTTCTCCAAGTGAAAACCGAAAGCGCAGAATATGCACCCTGTGCGCTGACATCCTGTGCAATGCAGATTTGGTTGAATATCTCCCATCAGATCGATGGGCGGGTAGTCTATGCCGTCTTTGTCGGTCGCAACTATCTCCCCGTACACGCTTGCAATCGGCACATTGTACTTGACGATATAAGCGAGAACATCCTGTTCAGTCCAAAACGACATCGGTTGTGATGTTGGGTTTGTGCTTTCAAAAGCATTGCACCCGTGCCGTATCCAAGCCTGTTTTCTAATTCTGCTTTCTTCTGCAAGAGTCGCAAGGATCGGTTGATACCCGTTTGCGTGTTGGTGCTTCTTCATTGGTGACTTTTTCATCTTGAAGCAACAGTAGTGGGATATCGGTATCGGCAGATATGTCAGAGGTAACCATTTATCTTTATTGAATTGGCACTTCTGAACTACCCCGGCTCTTCCGCTACCCCGGCTTCTCCCCATCTCCCTTGGAGAATTGTCCGTCTGTTTCTCGCTGTGCTTGTCGGGATAAGGTTGCTCGTCTGCCCCCCCCCGATTTCCAATCGTTTCCACTCTGTCTGTTTCCATGCAACTCGCTTCGTTTGTACTGCGTTGTCCAAGAAGATCCTGTCTTCTCCTCTCTCTCTCTCTCTCTCTACTTGAACAGGCTGTGAACTAATGCGCCTTGCAAAGTGGATTGCTTCAGCGACCTCTTTTCCTATCAGCGGATATCCGTATGTCGTAATGACTTCATCAAACCGCATGGGTGGAGTGACTATATCAACATTATCAAACGACTTTACGAACCTCTGAATTTCGGGATACTCAAGCCCCGTGTTAGAGAAAACAGCGGGGATATCGGGATATATCTGCCTTGCTATGTGCATCAGAACTGTGCTGTCCTTGCCGCCGGAGAAAGATACGCAAACGTTCCCATCGTAATGCTGATACCATTCGATTATGCGGGTCTGCGTGATTTGTATTTTTCTCGACAACGGCAACGCTTGCAGTTCTTTCAGCCTTTCAGCATCATGTACTGCATCCATCAGAACGGCAGATCACCCTCGTCAGCATCCTCTGCATCAAGAGTCGTGAGTGTCTGACGGGGCGGTTTGTCACCCTCAAAGGGCGGGAGCGAAGCGGCTTTGACGGGATCGACATATCCCTTAACTTTGAGATATCCCCTGTCATCCTCTGCAAGGAGAACAGCACCCTCTGCGCCGACCCATGTAAGGAAATTGAAGTCGCCAAAAGTGATCTCCGGGAACGCATCAAAGAATGCGGTCATGCGCCTGTTGAAAGACTCGTTCTTCACGATGTAGTCCTTAACGGTGAACTTACACCCGGACGGTCTTACGGCGATAACGATCATGTTGTTGCCGGACTTGCTAACCGCCTCTTCCACGGCGGTGATAACGCATCTCTGCCTACCCTCAATGCGGGTTTCATTTTCCCTCTGAAAATCATCATAATTACCCATTAGATACACTCCATTTCTCATTAAATATGTCCCACAGTCTGTGGGCTTTTAAGAATTTATAAAACTGACTGATTGAATACTCCACAGGCGGCACGATCTCACGGGGATATCTCTCCCGGAACACGCTTTTGCCGTCTGTGATAATATAGGTGAAGTCGAACGCTTCGGGAACAAGTGCAAGATACATCCCGGTCTGCGTGGTATACTCCCACAGATACTTGTTAAGATGGTAGTTCTTTGAGAATTTGCAGTCCCATATATGCCCCTCACGCAGATAGTCAAGCACCCCATGCAACAAGGTCGGTTGCCCATCTACAACAGTATCTGCGTAAAGGTTCACTTGCTGTTGCGAACCCTGTAACTCAAAGGCCATCTCCATCAGAGGCAGATAGAACTCGTTCTCCATGAGCAAAGGTTCACCGTTGAGAATGTTATTAAGCATATTCTCGTAACGAGTGCCATCTAACATTGCCTGTGTGGGCGGGAGTTTCTCCCGGTTGAGGGTGGACAGGAATTGCTCCCATCCATCCTCTTTCCGATAACTCCACAACCACGAATCCAACAGGGATTTAGTTACCCTTACTTTCTGCATACTTGTACGCTTTCGCAGATTTGTCCCAAACGATGTTCAGTTCGGCGAGGCGGGCCTTGAGCAGAGCGGTGGACTCTTTTTCGCTCGTGAGTGCATGGTCAAGCTGTTTGATGATCTTAACGCATTCGCTGACATCTTCCGGCTTTTCGATCATGCTGATAAGTTTCCGGGCCTCAACCATCGTTTCATCATATTTAGCCTTTTCCGGGGCAAGCTGTTTGGTTTCATCCTCAAGGTTCTTATGGACTTTGGCGAACAGCTTTGTGAGGAAGTCGTTCGGTTCTCCATCTTTCAATTCCGGCACAGGGATGATCCCGGAGATACCGTAACAGGCTTTTGCGCTGTACTGTTCCGTTGGAGTGAACCCAAGGTAACGCTGACCGTTGTTGATAAAGAGGCGGGCGGCGAGATCGGCACTCTGATAGACCGTATTCCGGGTGCTACCCTCACAGACGATCTGATAGAAGTTCCCGTCATCATTGTTCTTTTCGATGGACTCATGGAAGAGAATGACCACATTGAAGTTTCTGCGAAGATCGGCAATGAAATCATTCCACAACTGTTTCACGAATCCGAAGCCCTGTAGCGAAATGCCACCCATGGACTTCGCCCCGCCCTTGAAATCTTTGGGGTGATCTACCACATACTTCTTGAGCATCTCGACAAGCGCACCGCCTGTGTCGATGACGATGGTTTCGTACTTGCCCTTTGCCGCTTCGATATCGGCTTTTACTTCATCGAAATCTTTGCAGAATGAAGCGGGCTTGCGGTAATCCTTGTTGACTCTGCTGATGCCTTGGTTGTCAAAGTCGAGGATGAGGACTTTGTAAGCAGAGCATCCTAAAAATGTTTTACCCGTTCCGGGTGCGCCCTGTACGATGATCGTAAGGAACTTGTTCGCAAAACTCATGTCTTGCGGCTCAAAAATTGGCATAATCTTTCTCCTTATATTTTATATTTTTTAGCAAGTTTCTTGACCTCTGCCTCGTACTCTGCCGGGGAAAGGTCTTTAGGTATCCTTTTCTTCGCCTCTGCATACAGGCGATAACGGTTGTCAGAAATCTTCCGTTTCATTTCCATAATAAGATTCATCGTCCTCTCCATCAGATTCATAATCCGGGTGATCCTTTAGAAATTTATCCCACCATGCCCGTGCTTCTTCCGGGGTGTCGAACTTGACATCGTCCATAAAGAGGGCCATTGCCACCCACGAATCTCCGTAGGCATATTTGGGAGCTCCCGGTGTGTCGCCAAATGCGTTATACCTTGTATACAGATTAGCCATTATGTTCTTCCTCGTATTCTTCGGCATCTTCTACGGTTATGCATTCATCGCATCCGACAATTTCGTTCCAATAACCGATATACAACTCTTTGGCCTCTGCATTGCATACCGGGCATCTTGGCAATGGTTTATGTTCCGGGGCATTCCACCAAGGCGGGCGGTTTGGTATTTTGCTCATTTCTTGACATGACTCCCCTCATGGTTGCCGCCCTGTTTACTGAATTTCTTTTCACGGAAAATCAACACAGCAAGCACATAAAGGTTCAGCGCAAGACTGATACAGCCAAGGGCAATGTTAATGTTTAACATAATATTTGCTAACCCAATTTCCATTCTTTATCTCCTTTCCTCTGTCTTTGTTATATTGGCCCACCTTGAGCGCATAACGGACTTCGTTCGCTTCGATATCCGGGAGCGCATAATCAAGTAGGGTTTCAAACCATGGGCTATAAAAGAAGTTCATGATCTCGTGTTTCTTTATCCACGAGCCAAGGAATATCCCGGTGTCGGCATCGAACTTGGACAACCACTTCCAATCGTCAACCCCCTGTTCGATGATTGCACACGCAAGGTTGATGTACCTCTGTGTGACCTCATCCGGGTCGGTGTGGTTCTCATTCAGAAAGTGACCGATGATCCGGGTCTTTGTAACGGGATCATTACAGGAACTATTCCCAAAGATATTTGCCACTCACCATTTGCCCCCTTTTTCCTCGTCTATCTTGAGGGCAAGATCAAGAATGCCCATTACTGCGATTATCAAAAGGCATAGCCACGAGAGAACTTCTATGCCGAAAAGCATCGGCAAAACGCAAACTATATATTTCATTGGTGTACCTCAAACCAATAGTCAGACCCTTTCGGGCGAATTTTGACTTCGATATTTTTGCAAGGGTATGTGCGGGTAACAATCTCAAGTTCAAGACCCAACAGATTGCACACCTCTGTGCGTACATCCTCTCTCCATTCATGAATTGGTTTCATATATTCATGTCGGAGAACTTCATAACTAATGTGTGCCTTTGCCGCTAAAGACTTGAAATTATAGCCAAGGCTTTTCATTCTCTCTAACAGCAATGCGCTTGCCCAATCAATGGGCGGGTATTCTACCCGGATATCTGAAATCGCATCTGCCAATTTAGATTTTGGCACTTCCTTTTCCATCCTTTCTTGATTAGATAACCGTCCAAAAACCGTACTGTGATAGTGTTTTTTCAGAACCGTATAAAATTGTTAAATAGAAAACAGTACGGTTTATTGGACAGTTGCGGGAGCAAAATGTTTCTGTCATCAGACCCCTTTCCGTATTGGATTCCCTTTACACCCGCAAAGTATTCATTGACAAATGCGAAACGGAAGTGATAATATTGTAGTTGCCACACTAACAAAACATCGCTTTAAGCCCGCACTTTGTGGGGGTTTGGGTTTATTTTGGTTCTCGACATTAATTAATATAACTCCGTGTAAAGTGGATGTCAAGTAAAAATTAAGTTTACACAAAAATATTTTTAAAGGGGGATCGTCTGATGACAGGGCAAGAACTCGTAAGGCTTGTAGAACAGCAACTTTTGGTGCAGAACATTTCAAAGGCAGACTTCTATAGTGCCTGTGGGATCACAAGCACAGCGTTCAGCAATTGGAGAAAAGGGCTAAACTCCCCATCTCCGAAGAACATCAAGTTCATATTGGACTATCTCCATGTGAGCGAGGCAGATGTCCCGGCACTCCTGTCCCAAGCACCGAAGCCCGAAAATGAATCGACCGCATTGCGTGAACTTCTCCGGGATCGCTCCGACTTGCGTGTCCTGTTGCGATCTGCGAGTGACTTGCCACCGTCAGCTATTTACAAATTCATATCTGAAATTGAGAAGTTGAAAGAGGATACACAATAAGAACAGAATGCTCACAGAGGGAATTGACTACTTTATTTATTACCGGGAGATGCCGCCAAAGATATATGCGTTCATCATGGTGAACAATGACTCAACCTACAGCATCTTCCTCGACCCCCGCCGGGACTATCAGCACAGGCTTGAAGACCTCAAGCACGAACTCGATCACATACGAAACAATGACTTCTACAACGGATCGCCAATACAGGCGGTTGAAGACTATCTCTAAATAGGTAGACTTCTGCCTATTTCAAGAATGAAATGAAGTGTAAAAAGTGTAAGCGTGAGATTGTTGACAACTCGCTCTTCTGTAATTGGTGCGGCGCAAAGCAACTCACCACGACAGACGAGATCAAAGTTCCTGTACCGCATCGCAATGCCAACGGGACATGGACTGCACAGATCATGGTGAGCGGCATCCGGGTGCGGGTGACAACAGAAACAGAAAAGGAATACTATATCAAAGCCCGTGCGGTTAAAGCCGATCTCATCGAAGCAGAAAAGCCGGATAACAGGATCGTGTCATCGGCTGTAACGGAATACATCGAGAACCGCACCGGGAAACTCTCCCCATCCACAATCGACAGCTATAAACGCAGAGCGAAATCAAATCTGCAATCGCTCATGAAACTGCGCATCCGTGATCTCACTCTGCCAACGGTACAGGCGGCAATAAACGAAGAGTGCAAGACATACTCCGGGAAGACAGTAAATGAGGCATGGTCGCTTATCTCGTCTGCAACCGGGGTGAAGATATCATCGCTTGTTATGCCCTCTAAAAAGGCACAAAAAAAGCCCCCTACATACTCTGTAGAGGACATTAGAAAGCTGATATATGAATTAAATCAGATCGGCGGGCAAGTTGAAGTCGCCGGGCTACTCGCCATGTGGTTATCTCTGCGCCGTTCCGAAATTATAGGGCTGAAGTGGACTGACATCGGCGAGTCAGAAATCCATGTGCGCACAGCACGGGTATACGATGAACACCACAAGCTGATCGAGAAAGGAACAAAGACCGATTTATCAGAGCGAACGATCCCGTGCGACAGCTACATCCTTTCCCGGATAAACGCTCTCCCGCATGACGGGGAGTATGTTATCACCATGGGAACGACATCCATTTGGCGAGGGATCACCAAAGCCTGTAACCGTGCCGCAGTTACACACGGATATCTGCACGGTTTCCGGCACACCAACGCAACGCTCATGGAATTCATCGGTATTCCGGCCCTGTACGCAAACCGCCGGGGCGGGTGGGCCAACGATCATGTCCGGCAGAAAATATACTCCGATACCATGACAGAGGGTGACAAGGAAGTCGCCGCCAAGGTGGACAGTTTCTTCAACAATTTACTCGCAGATTACTCTTCCGGGGACTGACCCGTTGCGCCGCAACGCTTTTGGTTGCGTGGGCGATGTTCAAATCTCCGCACTCCGACCACATAAATTAAGCCCAAAGTGTACAAAACCGTACATTTTGGGCTATTTTCATAACTTTTTGTTGGTATACAGTTAAAATTGCGTGTTGCCGTCAGTCACAAAATGATGCCCGCAAACCGTTGAAAACGCTACACTTAACACAAATAATTACTTGCGTTTTACTTGTGAGATCATGTACGAAGTAATCAAATCGAGTGCTTCTCGTAACAGCTTCACAACCTTTGACAAGGTTTCGTCTTCCGGGACAGGATCGGGAGTGGGTTCGGGATCGGGAGTGGGTTCGGGTTCAACACCACCACCGCTTGGTTGAGCAAACGCTTTCCAATCCTCTTCTGTGCCATAGAACAAGTCGAAGTCAAGGACACCATCGTACCCGTTCAGTTTCCCCATTGAGGAATACTGATGCATTGTGATGTGGTCGAACGGGGCATAAGACCCGCTCTGCCACGGTTTGTCCTTGAATCCGATTACCGTGTTCATGCTTGCGTACTGTGCCAACCACAGCGGGTATCCATCTGCCGCAAGGGTGCGGAAACCGTTCACATCCCGTTGAATCGTGCCAAGGTTGCAGTAGATAAACGGTTTTACTCCTGTTTCAGCATATACCGTTTCTGCGAATCTCCGCAAATAGTATGTGCCATAGGCATTCACGATATTCCCCTCATAATCGAGTGCGGGAACACCATGCCCCCAATAGTTCTCCGTATCCCGGACGAAGCGTTT
>Ga0310690_10001426_pt1 | contig 42380 bp, 42 predicted proteins | sample AusTroGonzalo_MG_2_FD_207661 | JGI IMG/M metagenome (GOLD analysis project Ga0310690, IMG submission 207661) | Bovine rumen microbial communities from tropical cattle in Woodstock, Queensland, Australia - Gonzalo_04 (v2) (version 2) | ecosystem: Host-associated > Mammals > Digestive system >... | reverse complement strand
TGGGATGGCAAGAGTAAATATATATTGATTTTTTACCTTATCTACGGTAAAATAAAAACATAAAAAGAAGCCCTCTAGGAAGACTTCTTTAGGTTGTTGTCTAACTAGCTCTTGCTAGTTAGATTTTTTCTTTAGTGCGGATTTACGCTTAGGAATTATGATGCATAGCAAGTTTATTGTTATGGTCATTTCATCTCCTTCCTGGCAACCTAGTCATCCTAGAAAGACTGTTTAATGGTCACCTCACACAGCACGAACTTTATGATTCCTGCAACGGCCCACTAAACTCCAAAGAACAACCCGAAGAGATTATAGGCATAGATATATTGGAAATACAACTCCCCTGCTAAGATTAATGGAGCATAAGAGTTTTTGTCTCTTTAATTTTCACCATTCCGCCTAGGGTTAAATCTTAGACAGGATGAAATTTTGCTAGGATTTAGCGACACAACGCACTGAGTAGCCGCTGTACTTATTGTAGCTGTTGGTACGGACAGACGAGCTACTGAAGTACAGGGAGTAAGCGTTGGGCTCACCGTTGGCCGTACTAGACCAATAGTACCCGCGCGAGCCACCATTGCGGAGGGAGCTGCTGAAGTAGTAGCCGGCGTAGACACCGTTAAATGGTGAAGCAGCTAAAGCGGCTCCAGTAGTGTAAGTGCTTGCAAGAGTATCGTATTCTGCTTGGGTAGGAAGTCTCCAACCTTTAGGGCAAATATCACTGGTAGCATCTTTTTTAGATGGATTAGTACCAGCAGTAGCAGCTATGTAGGAATAATAGCTGTAACATGGAGAGCCGTCTCCACAAGTTGTACTATTGCTATTGTAAACATAGGCGATGCTATTGTTAGTAAAGCCATTGGTACTAGAAGCTGGGAGAGTATAGCTAGAAGCAACATTGGAATTTGTACTAGTAAGAGTAGTACCGCCAGGAAGATCTAGGTTTTTAGTCATCCAAATTAAGTCACCGATCTTAGCTACAGTATATGACTTATTGCCACTACGATTATCCGTAAGAGTAGTACTCGCCCCTTCGCAGTAGCTCGTTAGACTACTTGGTTTAGTCCACGTTTGCATAATACCTGTGCCAGAAGGTAAGGTAGTATTCGTGCAGCTACTCTTACTCGTCATCGTTATTGCACCATTGCCTGCACCCATTTTGTAGTAGGTGTTAACACTACTAGTAGAGCCAAGACTAGCATTAGTAGCAGAATCAGTCTTTTGGTAGCTATTGAATTCAAATCCATTAGCGAAGGTAGGATATAGGTAGTAGTTAGTACCATAGGTCAAGCTAGAACAAGTGAAGGTATTACTGGATTTAGTACAGGATGTAGATGTGCCACTAGTACTACCAGCTCTTACACTAAAGGCTGAAGTATGACTATCTGCAGTAATAACGAGATTGTAGGTAGCAGCCTTACCGTTAAGGGTGAGTGTGCCAGGCCCAGTTATTGTCATAGTAGTAGAAGCAGATGAAGTAGATGATACTGCTACACTATTTGCTCTAGACCAGGATGAGAAGGTATATCCTGTACTGTAGTTACCAGAAATACTATATGAGCCACAGTTTAATTGGACACTGGAGTTAGTATAGCTAGTACCAGCAATGGTAATGCTGCTAACACCACCAGATCTACTTAGATTGATAGTCTGTTTTACATTGGATGCGGTAGATGTAGCAGTCACCGTAGCATTAGCTTTGGGCATACCATACTTTAAGGTATAGTTATTGCCCGAGCTAGTAGTATTGCCAATTGTGCCAGAAGTGGGACTTTGAGTCCAGGTAGGTGCAGCGTAGGTGGTACAAGTAACATCAGCAGCTTTAGTTATTCCTACTGTTACTACTTGTCCCCATCTGAAGTATTTAGCGTTATTTGCCTCATATACTGCAGTGGTACTAATGGTAGGGTTAGATGTATTAGTACCAGCTGAGACGGTTAATGTATATGTATTCCTATATAGATCTAGACTGAGTGTAATACCATTAGTACTGTCCATTAAGTGACTAGTTGAAGCTTGTGCGTTATTGGTACCATTATATACGCCTTTATAATCAGTTACAGACTTAGTGTAAGTACAAGTGGTATTATATGGGACTTGTTCAGTAGTGTCTGGTGTATAGTTATCTGGGAAGGTACCATCAGCGTTCTGGAGTCTGTATCTTTTAGTACAAGTATAAGAAATAGGAGTCCATTCTGCATATAGGGTGATAGTCTGTCCAGCTGGGATGAGATTAGTCACACTGGCATTATTAGCATAGTGGGTGCCGGTACCATCTTGTTTAGTATTCCAGCCATTAAAGGAGTATCCAGTAGGAGCAGCGAAGGCATTAGTGTTTAGATTAGTAGCTGTATCTTCACTTATAGTTTGGTTGCTCATAGTACCAGTACCAGAAAGTGTAGTGTTATTTGCTGTAGATGTAGGGTTATAAGCTACTGTGTAGGAAGTACAAGACTGTGGGGTAGTGATGAAGTAAGTGATAGCACCGTTACTATTGTTAGTACTAGACATAGTATATAAGCCTGGAGCTTGGTTTGATACAGTAGAAACACCATAGTAGATGGGGATAGTGTCAGTAGTACCAGTACTAGTACCATTACCAACAATATTACCATCACCTGATGCAGTGTTCTTAGTAAAGAGGGTAGTGGTAGTACTAGTGAGTCCAATGAAGTTACCAGTACCAGTAGATGAGGTAAGGCTATATCCCCAGGTACCACGATAGTTAGCTCCACCATTTGAAGTATTGTCTGTAATAGGGAGTGGGTTTGAGATAGTACCAGCAGATGGAGTTATTTTAGTGTTCGTAGCGTTATTAGCTGTATTACCGTCTTTATAAAGGTTAGTATCATTTGGGCCTTTGATGGTTACTGTATAGCCATTTGGACAAGTGGAAATGATAGAAAGGTTGTCTTGTCCTACAGCCGTACCATTACCAGTAGTGGAAACATCTACACTGACTGTACCAGATGTAGTCATGGAGAGGGAGTGGGTAGTAGCAAAGGTGGGGTCTGAAAAAGTAATACTAGTTAGAATGCTAGCAAGAAGAATTATATATATATATATATATAATTAGCTCGATTAGCTAAATGACCCCACGCAATTCTCATTGGTATTATGATAACGCTTATGGTGGGGGGTGTCAAGGAAAATGTTATATTCAGGTTCCCAACAGAATCAAGATCATTAGTGGCATCGTTGCGACCGAAAGCAAAGTAGATACAGTGACGAGTTCAGAAGACTCAATATTGTTACCACCATACTTTGTGGCAAAAAGACCAAGTGAAGTTGCTGTCGGCAAAGCTTGAATCAAAGTACAGACAGTGATAACTTCGGTTGGAAATTTGAGAACGGTAAGAACCCAGAAAGTAATAAGTGGCCCCAAAATAAGCTGAGACAAGGCCACAATTATTAAACGCCATTTTCTAGCGAGAGACTTTAAATCAGCATGAGACAACATGAAACCAATACAGATAATAGAAAGTGGCGTGGTTGCACCACCCACAAAGCCGACAGAATCCATAATGAAGTTTGGTAATCTTAGTCCAGACAAAAACAGCACCATACCCAGAAGTACTGCTAAAATATTTGGGTTCAAAATAACACTTCTAAATAACTTGAGCGATAGTTTGTGTTCAAATAACCAAATCCCATACGAAAAGAGTGCTATATTAAAAGCAATAATAAATCCGCAATAAGCAATAACTCCAGTCGGACCAAAAGTATTTACCACGATGGGATAACCTAGAAAAGTGGCATTATTAAAAATAAAGGCAAACTGCGACTCAAAGCGAAGCCCACCCTTAAACCAAAGTTTATTAAATAAAATTCGCGACAGAATAATTAGAATTACCATGATGAAAATTCCAGCAACTAATCCATAGAAAAAGAGGTTCAGAGAGGTTTCATCGTATTCGGCTGGAAAAGCCAAGAAAAGCGAAGCTGGCATAAAGACGGTCAAGAGTAAGTTTGTTAGTTCTTTATTAGTGTTAGTGCTGATAAGTTTCCATTTGCCAAGAAAAAATCCTAGCACTAAAATAAGTGCGAGTGAACCAAGCCGAGCATAGAATTCAGATAGTTCAATGTGCATAAGTTAATTTTAACACATTTTGATGGATACGAGGGGTAGTGAATTTGCTGAGGCAAATCAGAATAAAAAAATCCCTCTATATGCAAGCAGTAGCTCTACAAGAGGATCATAGAAAAGAAGAACCCCCCCACTAGTTGTGGGGGGTTTGTGTGCAGGATTGAAACCTGCGTAGGGTAGAGTTCAATTTCCGTTTAGCTCGGAGAGCTTTGCCTTGAAATTGTCTTCCTTGCTGTTGGGGTTCCCTACTTACCCCTTCAAATTTACTACTTCCTCTCGGAAGCCCCGGCCAAATACCCTTTCGGGTGGCACTCCAGCCTTTCGGCGAAGGTGGAGGTGTCCGTCCCTCACTAATACTTAACTCTCAATTTGAGCAAGCAGCTTAACTTTCTCAATTGTTGTTCCTTCGTAGGACAATACGAGGGCAATTGTTTAAGCAGGTGCTACTCATTTGATGCTGGGATATCATTTGAGCATGCTATCATTATAGCATACATGCTTATTTTTGTCAATACTTTTTTGCATTTTTATTGTATACTGTCAAATATACCTCTGTAAGGAACCCTTTGATAGTGTTGTTTCAATGTCTGAAAACCTGACTGGTGGGTGATGAGGGGCGGATTTGCCTGAGGCAAATCCGCACTTCTGGGCGTCAGCTCGGAAAAAGAAAAGCTTGCTTTTCTTTTTCGCTCGCTTCCTACAGAAGGCGAACCCTGCGGGTTCTCGCCCCTCTCAACACATATCAGAATAAAAAAATATTGCCCTACGGGCATATTTTTTATTCTGGTGGGTGATGAGGGGCTCGAACCCCCGACCTTCTCGGTGTAAACGAGACGCTCTAGCCAACTGAGCTAATCACCCGTGACATACATTATATCACAGAGGTTATTTTTTGACAAATTTACGAGTAACGTCAAATTTTTCCATGTAAAGCCCCAACATAAGGCGAGTCTGTGAATAAAACGCAGCTAGCGATTGGTAAAGAATGGATGTAATCGGCATTAAAATCCATTGCAATACCATCAATAAGCTCTTCCCTTTGCTATATTTGGCAGGGCGTTTTGGCAACATTTTTAGTGAAATTAAAACAGAAACAATTAAACCGATAGATGCAAAGGTTTCAACAATGCTAACGATATTTGGAACATTGTATGCAACCATGGCATGAGAGGATAGATTCATAATCATAGGAACCCAGCCACCAAAAGCAACGATTGGAGCAAGGATAGCAAGAGTGACGTGACTATCAAGAAGTCGCCAGAATTTTGGAAAAAGCTGCCAGAATGGGACAATACGACGTGAACGACGGACAAACAATTTGGTCCCAACATAAGCAATGTCGCTAGCGCCGTAATACCACCTGCGGACTTGTACAAACTGAGCCTTAACGGTCTTCCAAAAAGTTTCATCAATAACGGCGTCCTGATAAATAGGAATACGAATCGGTAAAACAGAATAATTGCCACCAAAGAAAAACAAACTACGCCAATATTGATGACCATCCTCAACAATGGTGCGCTTGGACCAAAAGTTCATAGCTTTAAGAGCCTGGAGAGGTTGCGAATGTGACGCAAAATTACGCAAAACATGTGGACGCATGGTGGAAATCACGTTAAAAAACGAGTTAGAGACAGCAATAATGCGGGTGGGCGCTGGAGCATCCCAGATATTATTCATAAAAAGCGATACTGGCTGATAACTTAGATGTTGACGGTTGGGGTGCGTTATAAATTCGTAGGCAACAGCGTCAAGATATTTAGAGGCCATCCGATTGTCGCTATCCAAGGAGGTTACGATAATATTCTCAATGGGCAGATGATGTTTTTCTACATATTTAGCTAGATACTCGCCAGCGTAAGTTAAATTCGGGCCTTTACCAACGACTTCGCCTGGCAGATTGGCGGGATGTTTTACAATAATAAAATCTTTGAAAGTACTTTGGTATTTTTTTGCGAGACTTAAAGCAATGTCCTCCATAGCCTTGCCGCCACGCTCTTCGTAAGCAAGGGTGAAGATGATTCGATCGTTTGGAAAAGTGGTGTTCTTGACAGCTTCGATAGAGGGGCCGAGAACCTCTTCCCCTTCGTTATAGGCAGTCATAATGACAGCATGAAGAGTTTTAGCAGGGTTGGGATATTCCTTATCCATGACTGACATCATTTTAAGATTCTTGAGGTGCTCTTCAAAATGATAGCTACGATTATTCTCACCACGAAGACGCTCATAGGAGTCATGGGGGTGTTCGAGGTCTTCTAAACGCTTTCGCCAATCTACTCGTTCAGCGCGTTTTAAAACTCCATAACCTTGAATCGTACGGTAGGCGACACTGATAGCTTTAACTAATGTTGATGCAATTATAATAAATAGATAAATGCTACCAATTACTGGATTAAGCCAAGATAAAACAAACAGCAAAATTATAGCACCATACGAAATTAGACCAGGTAAAACTTCGAGAAAACGATAAAACGGAGTGCGCTTTCCTTGGGGTATTTCGAGATTTTTGCGCATTATATTTCTCCGAGCAATCTTACTAAAACTAAAAATGCTCCAAAAATAAGCATAGTAGTGGTAAGTAAGAAAAATTTAGCCATACCGCCACCACGTTTACGAAAAACCCGAAGCGCAAGGAGGTTATGCAACACGCCAAAGATGACGGCAAAAATCGGGAACACCAACAATTCGGCCCAACCACCATCACGATATCCACCAATGTCACCGTAACCAACTTTGACAACTGGAATATTTGGGTTAATGCTAATAATTGCAAAGATTAACAAGGTAAGTGCAAAAATGAAATTGAGAATCATCAATAGCAAAACCCCTCGCTCTGTGTGATAGATTTTGATAAGATCGGATTTAAAATTTTTCATTTGATAGCGCCAGTAAGTTTTTCTACAACAGTATTAACATGTTGGATAAACATGACATCGCCGACAATACCGATGATACCAACGATGACCATAATCCAACCAATAAGCGTCACTACTGCACCGTTATAAAAGGTGATAAACACACCAAAAGCAAGCATAAGCAAGGCTAACATTAAGATATATCTCCATGCCTGAATATTAGTAGCATGTAACTTAATAGCGGTATTCATGCGAGACAGAGATTCGTAGATCATCCAAATACCAATTACGATGCGAAAAACGTTGGCGATTTCTTCACCCATGATAAGCACCGTAAGGCCCACCAAGACCGAAATTACGCCCGATAAAAGACCGTTATTAAAAAAGTCATTCTGACCTTTGACGATAAAATAGTTAATTATTTGATAAGCTCCTTTGACAAAGAAAAAGATGCCCACGATAAAAGCAATCACCTTTATGGCGGTATTTGGCCAAGCAATTAGAATAATACCAATGATAGCGGTAGCAAGAGATTCAATAATAGCCATCCAGGCGGATTGTTTAAGGTTGCCGCTGACCTTCTCTACTGGACGCTTAATGATTTCCGTATTGGGCATTGATGTCTCCTTTAGTAGCAATTATATCATAAGTTTTTATGCAAAATAAAAAATGGAGCGATAGATAAAATAATTTAAAGCTATCACTATATAAGTTAATATAACTAACTTCTATAAAAATCATAGCACAACTTTATAAATATGTGTTAATAAAAGCCAATTCATTGTAGAAAAATATCAGAATATGATATCATTGTAAATGAAAGGAGTCGGGTATTTTATGACAGAAAATAAGTATTTAAATGAAAAAAAATATCAAAAAGCTGAAAAGTCTATTACTTTAGTTGCAATTTTGATATTAGTTGTTGGTTTATGTATTGGAGGCTTCCTAATATATAAGGGTGTTGCAAAACCAGGAACTTCAAAAGTTGAGGAATTGAAAGTTCAACTTGAAGCTAAAAAAAGCGAACTTGAAGCTAAGGGAATAAAGTTTAGTAGTTCTGCAGAATATAGTGATGGTGAAGCATATGATTTAAAAATTATTACGAATGCATTAGATCCAGGCTCTGACTATTGTGTTTTTGATGAATACAAAAATAATTCTATTGCAAAAGAATATTGTGCTGCTAAAAATAGTACTGGAGATTTTGCTAGTACAGGTTCAATAATGCTTGGCGTATTTATATGTATTGCAACTTGTATGATTTCAGGATTTATATTTATAATTGCAAAACAAAGACATATTGTTGCTTTCCAGGTTCAACAAGTTATGCCTGTTGCTAAAGAAGGAATCGATGAGATGGCACCAACAATTGGAAAAGCTGCTGGTGAAATTGCTAAAGGTATTAAAAAAGGATTAAACGATGACAAAAAATAGATGATTTGTTTCATCTATTTTTATTGTCGTTATTCATAACTTCCGATCATAAAAATATCTAAACCAAAAGGTTTAGATATTTTTATGGAGCCGATGGCAGGGATCGAACCTGTGACCTGCTCGTTACGAATGAGCTGCTCTACCAACTGAGCTACATCGGCACAAAATATACTAGCATTAAGGTGCATTCGCCGAATGAGCTGCTCTACTATCACAACTAGGAGCTACATCGGCACATTTTACATTATATCACACCTTGCGGGGTTTGCGTTTTTTCTTCGGCTCGGTAGTTACAGATTCTGGATTAGTTATGATTTTTAAGCCCTTAAGAAGTTTGGAGCGGGCGTGCGAAGTAAAAATTTTACTAAGCCAAGAGCTTTTGGGGGTTTGATTCTTAGAAGTAAGAATCTCGACAATATCGCCCTGTTCTAACTTTTTATTCAAATTACTCATCTTGCCATTAATCTTAACACCGACAACATGATCGCCGATTTCGGAATGAAGACGGTAAGCAAAATCAAGAGGCAAGGCACCTTTTGGCAAATCAATGATGTCGCCTTTAGGTGTGTAAACGAAAATTTTGTCAGCAAAGAGATTGAGTTTGAGTTTTTTTAGGTCAACTCTCTTGCCTTCACGTAGTCTGGCCGCGGTAGCCTGAAGCTCGGTAATCCAGAGTAAATTAGTAGGTAAGTGCTCAATCTTCCCTTTTTTGTAATTTTCGGTGAGTTTTTGCTCATTGTAGTAAAAACTCGCCGCTAGGCCGCGCTCAGCATATTCGTGCATTTCTTTAGTGCGGATTTGGAATTCGACGATACGTTTATCCTTAGTGATAACAGTGGTATGAAGCGACTGATAACCATTTTGCTTGGGTTTGGCAATATAATCCTTGATCCGACCACCCATAGGAGTGTAAAGCGAATGAATCACGCCTAAGGTTAAATAACAGTCGGTGATATCGTCCACAATGATACGGAGGGCAATCAGATCATAAATTTCGCCCATGTTCTGGTTATGCTTGGCGAGTTTTTTGTGAAGCGAATAAACCGACTTCACGCGACCAGAAAGCTCAAAATGTATTTTTTCTTTTTTTAGGGTGGTGGTGATTTCCTGTTCGATTCTTTGGAGAGATTTTTCGGCAGACTTGTTGTATTTTTCAATTAAAGTTTTTAGTTCTTCGTAGCGACGAGGGTCGACATATTTAAAAGAAAGGTCTGCAAGTTCGACCCGAAGAAGTCCCATATTGAGGCGATCGGCGAGCGGAGCAAACACTTCAAGAGTTTCTTTAGCTACCTTTCTCTGTTTGTCAGGAGGGAGGGCGGAGAGAGTACGAAGATTATGAAGCCGGTCGGCAAGCTTAATGATGAGAACCCTAATATCATCACCAAGAGCTATCATGAGTCTCAAAAAATTATCTTTGGTCGCGGGCAAATAGGTATCTATATCGCGCATGCCATTACGAGCCGTACTAAGTTTGGTAACACCGTCGACAAGAAACGCAACAGACTCACCAAATTCTTTTTTGATATCTTCTAAAGTAATGGCCGTGTCTTCGACCGTATCATGAAGGATGCCAGCTACAATAGTATCCTCATCCATCCCCCAATCTTCAAGAATTTTTTTAACCGCTAGGGGGTGGACAATATAGGGCTCACCAGTTTTTCTAAATTGACCCTCATGGGCATTCTTTGCGAACTCAATAGCTTTTTTGGTACTAGGAGACTCACTCTTCATAATATAATTATAACACTCCTGATAAGGGCTAGTAGCGTTAAGACAATTTATCTATAAGAGCTTTTAGTTCGGAATCAGTTTTGCACTTGAAAGTAAGTGAGCGGCCGGTAATTTTGACGGGAATGTTGTATTTAGCAGAGAGTGCATCTTCGTCTTTACGATAGCTGTTTTGCTTGATGAGGGCCGAACTGGATTTTTTCTTGTGCTCAGCAAAATAGCGTTCAACCTTGCGAGCAGTCCAACCTTCTTCGATGATTTTGGGGAGGATTTTTTTGATGGTGACTTCGTCACGAGAAATAAGTGGGCGCATGACGCCTTCTGGGAGTTTTTCTTTGACCATGGTCTTTTTGACGTCGTCAGGGAGATTTAAAAGACGGAGGGTGTTCTGGATTGAAGATTCTGATTTGCCAACTTTGGCGGCGATGTCTTCAGCGGTGAGATTGAATTGAGTCTTGAGTTTAGCATAAGCCGTGGCAAGTTCGATGGCGTTCAAATCTTCGCGCTGGGCGTTTTCGATAATGGAAAGTTCAAGACGGTTTTGTGAATCAAGCGTACGAATGATGGCTGGGATTTTTTTGAGGCCAGCAATTTTGGATGCGCGCCAGCGACGCTCGCCGGCAACGATTTTGTATTTGCCTTCTTCCCTAGTCACAACGATAGGCTGCAAAACCCCATGCTCTTTAATGGAGGCAGCAAGCGCCTCGATAGCTTCGGCGCTAAACTCGCGGCGGGGTTGATCTTCATCGCGAATAACGTCGTCGATTTTTAGCTCTTTAAGCTCGCTTTCTTTTTTATCTTCTTTTGCAGTTGGATCAAACTCATCATCAATAAGTTCAGTAGGAATCAATGATTCAAAACTTCTTCCTAATCCTTTCATTTTTTAGTCCTTTCCTCTACTTCTTTAGCGAAATCTTTGTAAGCTTTGGCGCCTTTGCTAAATTTGTCATAAGCGCCAACTGGCACACCGTGAGATGGAGCTTCGGCGACGCGGACATTACGAGGAATAGTAGTCTCAAAAGTGAGTTGCTTGAAGTACTTTTTAATTTCATCATAAACTTGCGCCGAGAGCGAAGTACGCTTGTCATACATCGTAGCAAGTACCCCTAAAAGCTTGAGACTTGGATTAGCCTGTTTCATGACGAGCTTCATGGATTCTAGGAGCTGGGCGACACCTTCCAGGGCGTAAAATTCGGTCTGGACTGGTAGGAGCAAGAAGTTACTTGCAATCATACCATTAACAGTGAGAAGACTAAGTGATGGTGGTGAATCAATAATAATATAGTCATAACTAGCTTCTACACTGCGGATAGCATCACGGAGTCTCACGAACTTGCGTTGCATATTGGTGATTTCAACTTCAGCATTAGCGAGCTCTGGAGTAGTGGGGGCTAAATCGAAATTTTTATACTTAGTGGGTCGAATAGATTCAGAAAGATTAGCCTGCCCTAAAATAACTTCAGTCATGGTAATACCAAGTTTTTTGATGTCGGTTTTTTCGACACCCAGCCCAGAAGTGGCATTGCCCTGAGGATCAAAATCAATTAGTAAAGTTTTGAATTTGTCTTTAGAGAGGTAATAAGCAAGGTTGACGGCGGTTGTAGTTTTCCCTACACCACCTTTTTGATTAGTTATACAAATTACCTTCGCACTCATAATACTTAAGATTATAGCATAAAACTAGTTAAAAAAGAATCCAACTTAAGTTGGATTCTTTTTATTTAGGCGATTTTCACGATTTCAATCTCGGAGTACTTTTGGCGGTGGCCAGTCTCTTTGTGAACGCGTTTTTTAGCTTTGTAGCGGATAACGCGAAGCTTTTCGCCTTTAACTTCGGGCGTCTTAACTTTCGCTGAAACTTTTACGCCCTTTACTGTTGGTGCACCAACGGTAGTTTTGTCACCGTCGATTACGAGTAAAGCGTCAAGTTCGAGCTCTTTAGTGCCTGCCGGGAGGAGGTCCACCCGTAGGGTCTCTTTTTCGGTGGCGATATATTGTTTGCCGCCAACCAAAATGACTGCTTTTTTCATATAATTCCTTTATTAATTTGGATAATTATACCACAACCTAGCGTTTCTGTGAAGAGTCTTTATCTTGAGGTTTATCTTCTGGTTCTGTTTTTGTGGTTTGATCTTCGTGGTTTGGTGAGGCTTTTTGTTCTTTTTCAACTTTCTTTAGAGTTCGTTTAGTGCGATAAAGATAGAAGCCGCCGCCGCCAATACCTAAGACGACAATGATTGCCATGACAATTTCGAGCGGACCAGTGTTGGGGATTTCTTTACATTCTGGGAGCTCAGGGTTGGTGACACAATCCTGATTACACTTTATGGTCACTGACGCATTATCGGTTTTGCTTTCAGTAGAATTATATTTTACGGTAATAGTATTATTTAGTGTCTTGCCACAAACTTTAGTATCGTCTGATACTTTTGCTTGATAAACAATTTGGACAAGAGCGCCAGCTGCCACATTACCAACGTTATATCCACTAATATCTAAAATATCATCTATCTCTTTTCCATTTACATTATTAACATCAAAGACTTTTACACTGCCAGGACGAAGCGATAATCCTTCATCGTGAGAATCCTGAAAGATAACATTTGTAAGGTCGGTGTTTCCGGTATTTTTAAACATTACTTTATAAGTTACGTATTCGCCAGGTTTTACAGAAACGCCCTGGTACCAATTTTCACCATCAGTTGAAACTTGTTTATCTAGAGAGATATCAGTTTTTTCTGCGACCAGCGTATATGTGATGTAGCCAGAGTACTCGGCGCAACCAGGGAGGTTGCCAGTTAACTTATTGAAACCAATGGGGGTCCCTTCCTCAGTGAAAAGAGTCGTCGGTAAGACCGAGCCGTTTGTTGCTCCGTCATTATGAATAATAGCAGAACCGGTCTTATATCTAAGTACTACACCGTCAGTATTGGTCGTAACGTAGGCCTCGTCCCAAACAGTACCCGTCTGAGCATTATTCGGGCTGCTTGGTGTAACGTAACTCCAAGAAATAATTCCACTGACCATCCCTCTTTCTCCGACATTTAAGATAGTGGGGTAGGCAGATGAAACTCTTGTGTTTGTAGCTATACCATAGCCTGTGCTATTGGTGTTTGAGGCGGCATTATTGTGATAGTAAATGTAAACCTCATATTCCTTACCGGGGATAATCTCGATTTCGTCGCGGTAGGGGTCAGTAGAACCAACTTCGCCGATACGAACAAAATTACGCTCATCGCCAACACCGGCATTGTTTGTTATTGAATTAAAAGTCGCGTACGGTGCTGGCGATTCAGCAGTATAAGTAGTCCGTTCTGGACCCCATGCCGAGACCGAACAAAATGGGAGAAATGCAAATATCGCCGTAAATACTCCCCCAATAATGGTTAGTAATTTTCTTTTATTCATTTTGTCTCCTTTGAAAATTATAGTTTTCATGTCGTCCCATCCCTCTAAAATTCACCATTTGCAAAAATATTCGCTCGGTCAGCGGCGCTAGCATTAGCGTTGGCGGAAGCAGCAGCCGCATTGGCAGCAGCTTGACTGTCAGCCAAAGCCTGAGCGGCGGCGGCGGCCTGAGCGGCGGCGGCGGCTTGTTGTTCGATAGTAGCAGCTTCAGCTTGAGTAGCAGCGGCGGCGGCATTAGCCTGAGCGGCGGCTTCGTTGGCGGCAGCGACATTAGCCTGAGCGGCGGCTTCGTTGTTAGAAAGATTCTGCCCCGCGGCGGCTTGCTCAGCGGCTAGGCGTTCTCTTTCTGCTTGTTCTATACGGATTCTTTCTGCTTCAGCCGCAGCCTCTTCGTCCTTTTTCTTTTGCTCTTCAATGGTGTTAAAGTTCGCTTGATCTTGTTCTAATGTAGTTGGTGGAGTAACGGCGTTGTCTAGATTTTGTTGATCAACACGGCTCCCAGCATTGTCTACTAATTCTTGTTGGTTTTTGGGTTCCAAATTTGGCCCTGGATAAACTGGGTTGTAGTTTGGCATTGGGTTTATCGGTATTTTGTTGTCTTCTTTTTCTTCCTCTTCTTCGGTCTCTTCTGATTCTTCTTCTGGCTCACTGTCGTCTGGGCCTTCAGGGATTACTATAACGGTCGGTGGGGCATCTGGCGAAATAATAATAAACTGATCCTCGTTGTTGCCACAATCCTCTTTGGACATCCAAACCCTAACCACGCCATCGTCTGATGTCGTTTCACCTATCAATATTCTCTTACCAGTCAAATCACTGTTAGAAAAACTACTGTATTTGTTGCCTTCTTTATCTTCATATATACCCTGATTACGATACTTTCCACTACCTGTTTCGTAGTGATACCCTGTCCTGTCAAAATAATCCTTTAACTGGCTTTGGAGTTCGATTTTTTCTTCGTCTGTCATTTTATTAATTTTTGTTTCGGCTTGAATTTGCGTTAATCCGCCAAAACCCTCAAAATTGCCAACAATAGCAACTGAAGCCGCTGGCTCCGCCATAGAATAGGCAAAGTATTCTTGCGCAATACCTCTTTCTTCGGCCGTAGCATTGGCCGGGTCTATACCCATTGCTTCCAATACAGCATCTGGGTTACCGACAGCATAATCTGAAACTTTTCCCTCAGATTCATAGCAACCAATGTTGTCATATTGCATAAAAGAGCCATCGATAGTCTTGTCTAGAACTTCGTAGCCAGTGAGGGATTTGATTTCGGCCTTTTCAAGACGCGTGGAAAATGCAGCCTCTCTAGAGTCTGGTCTGTTGGCGAGGTCAGAATTTTCTTTGTTACCTATTACGTTAGGCACAATAACACCGGCAGCAATAACAACGGCAGCAAGGGCTATCGCCGCTACCATTCCTTTGAAATTCTTTTTCTTGTGAGCTTTTCCCGTGGTGTCGGCTATCTCTTCTGGAGTCGGTTTTGGTTCTAAAGGGTCTTTTCCAGAATCAGCTGATAGTTCTGGATTTTTAGGAGCTCCCTTTAGAATGTTAAGATCGTTTGCTATTTTTTGTCTTTCTTCTTTAAGTCTTCTCAAATACTCGTTATAGTTACGTATGCTTTTTTCTCTATCAGACATAGAACCCGTTTCAGGAAATTCACTACTAGTGTCAACTAATTCTGGATCAGAGCTAGGATTCTCATGACTTCTATTTCCCCACATTTTGACCTCCTAAAAATTCAATCGCATAATTTTGCATAGTGTTTGTAATGGTTTTTTCTAGATCAATACCAGATTTTTTGAAAAATTCTTTGTAAGCGTCCTCGGACGGCTCTTCTTCTTGATCGAACATAAGATTGAGCTCGGCGTTTTGGGATTTGGTGAGTTGACCAAAAATTGCCATACTGATTCTATTGTCGAGGGCAGTAATGTTTTTTTCTCTTAAAGTGTCAAGCTCTTCTAGGCTGTTTACCGTCGGAGATTGCTTTTTGATTAGTTCATCGACAAACTGTCCAAGAGTTTCCCGATCAATGAGGGTGCTATCCATAATAAAATTTTATTTGATAATGTTGACCTTTCTGAATTTTAGTTTAACATAACCACTATTCAGAGTCAATCTTATTTTTAGATTTTATCCCACTAAAAAACCGAACAAATGTTCGGCTTTTTAGTTTGTAATTTATGGTTTTATATCATACTGATAAATATCGTCCCCAGTTCATAAACGATCTGTAAACCGTGTGTAATGGCTGGGAGTAACTCGTATATTACATCGGACATTTCCTCCGTTAAAGTTAATATTAGTTCATCCATCTTATAAAATACTCCTTTCTTAGGAAAACATGTGAAGACTTAGGCAGCTAATTTATCTCTACTGCTAAAGAGTGCAACTCGACCGATTTTTCGGTTTTTGTAGGCCAAGGTTGCGTTTTTTACCTCCTTTCTATCGATTAGTTCAGCCCCATCTGGGATGTTATTTTGATATTTACTTTCGTTCTCGAATGGTTCGTAGTCTACCGCTATGTCATCTTTCCAATCAGAGTCAATCACTTCTGTTGGGAGTTTAATTGTTTCCGCCATTTTTTTTGTTTTCCTTTTTTTATTTTTGTTATTTGTTAGAATGTTTGTTTTGTTTTCTAACTTGTTTTGAGTATAGCACACATTGATAATTTTGTCAATACTGTTTATGCTTTATTTTGCGATTTTGTCAAATATTACAGGGGTAGGGGCACACAAAAAAATACCATTCTCGACCCGCTTCGCTCGCGCCCGCCGTCGCGTATGGTCTCGAATGGTATTTTTTTTGTTTGTCTATAACTTCCCTAGTGAAATTGCTTGAATTATTGGGTTCGCTCAAATTTCACGAAAGTTGGTTTATTCCTTTTCTAGTGAAATTGTGATGTTTTCGCCGGCAACTTTTGCGATTTCGTCGTGGGCGTAGTTGGCGCCTTTTTCGAACGAAGTGGCACGAGCCTCGTTTTTTACATAGTCTTCGTAGCCTTCTGGGAGATCTGTAGAGAGTGAAAGCTTGATTTGATCGTCCATACTGAGGCCGGCGTTTTTGCGGGCGGTCTGGATGGCACGGACGAGGTCACGGGCGTAGCCTTCCCTCTTCAATTCCTCAGTGAGAGTTTTGTCGAGAATGAGCTCTTTGCCGTTTTTAACTTCCTTAACGTTGACCTCATCGGCAATAATTTGCTCGTAGAAATCATCGAGCTTCTCGCCGGCATAGGTGAGCTTTGAGAGTGGCTGGCGAACCTTGATCTGCTCTTCGGTCTCGGACTTTCGCATGCGAAGCGCGAGGGCGTCGGTAATGATCTGGCGGGTGCGAGACATTTGTTCCAAAATCTCGGTGTCGATAACACCAGCCTCTGGCCAAGACTCGAGATGGACGGAGTTGTCCGCGCCAGTCATCTTTTGATAAAGTTCCTCGGCGAGGAATGGGGTGAATGGCGCGAGGAGCTTGCTCGTATAAATGAGCACCTGATAAAGGGTAGCAAAGGCCTGGAGTTTGTCGTTTCTGTCGTCGTTTTTACTGAAGCGGCGACGTGAACGGCGGACAAACCAGTTTGAAATGTCGTCTATATATAATAGGACGTTTTCGAGAGCTTTTGGAATGTTGTAGGCCTCCATGCCTTCGGTAATTTCGTCACGAAGCTGGTACATACGCGAAATAATCCAAGAATCGAGAGGATTTGAGGAGTGGTTTTGCAGTTGCAAAACCATCTCCTCCAAATCCTCACTATCTAAGCCTTCTATTTCGGCGTAGGTGGTGAAGAAATCGTAGACGTTCCAGAGCATGGCGAGTTTGCGGTTGACGTCGGAGACGTCTTTGTCAAGCATGGCGAAATCTTCGCCAGACATTACTGGGCTAGAAAGCAGTAAGAATCTGTAGGCGTCGGCGGAATATTGGTCCATGAGGAGATTTGGGTCGGTGTAGTTACCAAGGGATTTACTCATCTTGCGACCGTCGTTTCCTGCCAAGGTACCGGTCGTAATTACATTCTTGTAGGCATTTTTGTGACCCTTGGCGGCTTTTTCGCCGAAGGCGCCAATCTCGGCAAGTGTAGTGTTGACGGCATGGACATAGTAGAACCATGCGCGAACCTGGCCAACATACTCAACGATGAAATCGGCTGGGTAGTTAGCCTCGAACTTTTCCTTGTTTTCGAATGGATAGTGGAGCTGAGCGAATGGCATAGAGCCAGATTCGAACCAGCAGTCTAGGACTTTCTCAATACGAGTGAAGTGCTCGCCATCAATATCGAAAGTAATTTCATCGACCCATGGGCGGTGATAATCTTCGAGAGTCTTGCCGGAGAGCTCCTCGAGCTCCTTGTAGGAGCCGATAACTTTAACCGAGCCTTTGTCGCCCTTCCAGACTGGCATAGCAGTAGCCCAGAAGCGGTCGCGGGAGAGGTTCCAATCTGGAGCTTGCTCAATATTCTTCGCAAAGCGGCCGTGTTTTAGGTGTGCTGGGAACCAGTTGATGTTCTCGTTTTCCTCGAGCATCATCTTCTTCTGGCCATCGATATCAAAGAACCAGCTTGGGAAGGCGCGGTACATGATGCGCTCTTTGCTTCTAGGGTTAAATGGATATTCATGCTGGATATATTCAATCTTGTATATAATACCCTTCTCTTCTAGGCACTTGGCGATGAACTTATTGCCAGCCCAGGCCTGAATACCATTTTCGTCGGTATCACGGACGCCGAGAGCGTGAAGTTCGTCTGCCATCTCCTTCAAGTAATAGCCGTTTTCATCTAGACAGTCTACGAAATCAACCTCGTTCCTATTGGCGAGAGCAAAGTCGTCTTCACCATAAGCTGGGGCGACGTGAACAATGCCAGTACCATCTTCGGCGGAAACGAAGTCGCCTGGAAGGACGGTGTAGGTATCCTTGCGCACAACCGTGCCTTTGTCGCCACGAAGGCCAAGGTCAAAGAGGCCATCGGCAACCTTGATGATTGGCTCATATTTCTTACCGACAAGATGAGCGCCCTTAAAGGCCTCCTCTGGCTTAATATCTTCGCCGAACAACTTTTTTGCGCGGGACAAAGCGACGATGTATTTTTCGCCATCTATATTATATATACCGTAATCTAGCTCTGGATTTACCGCGAGACACATGTTGGCCGGGAGGGTCCAAGGGGTCGTAGTCCAAGCCAGAAAGTATAGATTCGGAGATACGTCATCTTCCGAATCTTTTAGTCTAAACTTGACGTAGGCGCTTGGGTCGGTGACGACTTGGTAGGCGTCGTTGTCCATCGTAACCTCAGCCTTGGAAACTGGAGTCGCAAACTTGGTATCATACATCAAAACCTTGCGGCCTTCGTAAATCTTGCCTGCTTCATAGAGCTTCTTGAAAGCCCACCAGACCGATTCCATAAAATCTTTGTTCATCGTGCGGTAGCAGTTATCAAAATCAACCCAGCGGCCGACGCGGTCGATGGTAGAGCGCCAAGTTTCGGAGTTCGCAACCATGGATTCGCGAGCCTTAATAATATAATCTTCTAGAGACCATTTAGTGCCGATTTCGCGGCGATCAGTAATGCCGAGTTGTTTTTCGACAAAGTTCTCAGCTGGGAGACCGTGACAGTCCCAGCCCCAACGACGTTCGACGCGATAGCCGTTCATGGTCCAGAAACGCGGGACGGCATCTTTGACGATGCTTGAGAGGAGCGTGCCATGGTGAGGGTTGCCAGTGATAAACGGAGGACCATCATAAAAAACATAGGATTTATCAATAGGCCTCTCTTCTACCGACCGTTCAAAAGTTTTATTCTTTTTCCACCACTCAGTAATAGCTCTTTCATACTCTGTGGTTTTTCTTCTTTGTCCAGCTTGATATTTCATGGTTGCTCCTTTCTTAAAAAAGTTCCAATGGTTTTGACCATTGGAACTCATGAGAGCGGTACCATCCAATTTCCGGTTTAATTACCGGCGCTTAATTTGTCCTTTTCGCAGATTCACGGGTGGGTCTAGTCAAAACATAGTTTCTTTCTTCCACCAGCTCGCAGTTGATAGCTGCTCAAACGCTTCAATTAAAATATAACACATTAATTAAACTACGTAAAGTAGTAAAGCACTAAACCAGCCGAGATTTTACAGATGCTATCTTTACTTTTTTAGAGAAAAGGGTTATAATACAATAAAAGTAATTAATTTTTAATCTATATAGGAAAAAAATGCCAATTATCAAATCCGCCAAGAAGGCTGCTCGACAAGCTGCAAAGCGCACAGAGCATAACGTAGAAATTAAAAAAGCAATCAAGCTCGCCATCAAGGAGTTCAAGAAAAATCCTTCGATGAAAGCTCTTGCAAAGGCTCAATCAGAAATTGATAAAGCCGTCAAGAAAGATTTGCTTAAGAAAAATACCGCTGCAAGACGCAAGGCCGCTTTGCACAAAATCGCAAAAGAAGCAGGCTTAAAAATCGAAAAAGCCACCGCTAAAGTTGCAAAAGCCGTAGAAAAAGGCGCAAGCAAAGTCGCAAAGGAGGCAGGCAAAGTCGCCAAAGAGTCTACAACGAAGAAAGCCTCAGCAAAAAAGACTCAATCAAAAGCCAAGGCTGAAAAGAAGTAGATTTTAGATCAAGGTCAAGTTTAGAGAGTTCCTTAAGAGCTCTCTTTTCTTTGATTCCTTGCCTCGCGTCATAATCTTTTATGGCCTGTGAGACCATCAACCCAAAAAACATCATTGGCTCTTCGTCTGTTTTGATTTTTTCAAGCATGGCGAGGGCTTTTTTGCCATTATTTTTGGCGACCTTGTAAATGTCAAAGATAAGGCTAGCGTTTGGATTTTTGGGAAGCGAAAATTCCCTAAAATTGACTTTGGACTTTAAGGCCTTAAAAACGGCTGAGCGTTTATCTAGCTTAAGTTCAAAAATAACAATGCAGTGCGGGGTATTTAGATATTCTGGGAGTTTTTCGGCAACGGCTTTGTTACCCAGAAAATCGCGAATAAGGATTGAACGCTTGTCATCAAAAAGTGAATTTCCTAAAAAAAGACTAGGAAGATTATCCAAGGTGAGCTCACTACCTTCATAAACTTCGTAATTTTGGCCGAGCTCTTTAGTGATTTCGGTTTTAGCGCGAACTCGATCGTCTCCATAAAAAATTTGAATCATATTAATTTCCTTTGGCAATTAGGACAAATGTATGTGCCGCGACCGGCAACACGAATTTTGATAATTTTAGTACCACATTTAGTACAAGGTTTACCTTCGCGCCGAAAAACTTGAGCGAAATTTTCGAGATAATCCCCTCTGGTGCCGTCAGCCTTGACGTAGGTCTTCATAGTGGAACCACCAGAGTCGATAGAGCACTCCATGACTTTAGCAGCTGAGTGAATTAAATCAGTGGTATTTTCTAATGAAAGAGCTCCAGACCTAGACTCCGGATGAACGCCGATAGCAAAAAGCGTTTCGTCAGCATAGATATTGCCAAGTCCACAAATAATGGTCTGGTCAAGAATAGATGCTTTGATGGGGGATTTTTTATGTTTTTGGAGTTTGGCATAAAGCTCCTCAGCAGTGATATTCCAAGGTTCTTTTGCGAGTTTTTTAATGAAAGTATCGTTTTTGACTTCGTTTGTCGCCAAAACTTTAATAAAACCGAATTTGCGTTGGTCATTAAAAAAGAGAGTGCCGTGATCGAGTTCAATAACGACGCGAGTTTGTTTATTGGGGAGCTGAGAAGTGAAATTGTCGCTCGGGTGGCCGGCAGCGTAACGCTCTTCCCCGTCATAAATCAGCTGCCCCGTCATACGAAGATGAATCATGAGAGAGTTGCCGTTATCAAGATCAATAATAAGAGCTTTACCAAAACGACGAATCTCTATAATACGTCCGAAAGTTGGTGTGCCTTGAAAGGATTTTTCGCAGAGTATATCAATTTTGGTAATTTTTTTATTGATGATAAAATCTTTCAAACCACGACGGATAGTTTCTACTTCTGGCAGTTCGGGCATATTTTCTCCTACAATTTTGTGCTTCTCTTAATTTTAGCATATTTTAACAAAATTGTGGAAAAACGCTATATTTAGTGTGAAAAGCTATTGACAGGCGCTATATATGGGGTTAGAATAATTTTAGGTAATGCTTATAACATCCAACCAGTGCGGCTGGCAGAAAGGAAAAATCATGAAAAAAATAATTTACAAGAATCCAGAAGATGCGGAAAATTTCGATTTGAAAAGGTTTGTAAAATCCCTCTCGCGGTATGCCAAGGTGTCAGAAAAAGATGCGAAAGAAGCTCTAGTTGAGTTTGACCAGTATGAAACGATGCATGTTTCCTGTCTAGTAGAAGTCGGCATAAAATTAATTAGCGAAAAAGCTGGCGACGAGATGGCGAAAGAATATTTTACTGAACACGAGATTTGGTTTGATGAGGGTAAATTTGAAAGGCTTCGCCGAATCACGGGTTACCTCGTAGGTACATTGGAACGTTGGAATGACGCCAAGAAAGCTGAGGAAAAAGCCCGAGTTAAGCACTGTGTTAATTCAGCGATTGACGACGCAGAACGAATGGTCGCGCTTGAAACTCAAGCAATGGAACAGAATATTGCCTACGCGCGTTAATTTTCTAAAAGTTTACAGATAAGGGCTATTAAAAGGCCCTTTTCTTTTGGATTGGATTCTGCGATAAGAAGAGCGAGTGCAGTAAGGGCGCGATCGGAAATTTTGGTTTCACCATTTTTAGCGAGATGATAATCGTTAATAGTGAGAAAAACCACAAAAAGAAGTGCGCCGATACGTTTATTGCCGTCGTAAAAAGGGTGATCTTTGATAATGAGATAAAGAAGGTTGGCAGCTTTTTCGGAGATAGTAGGGTAGACATCTTCGTCATTATAAGTCTGAGTGATAGCACCTAGACTAGAAGCAAAAGCTTCACCACGAGGCTTACCGAAGAGGTCATTGCCTTTTACATTTTTCTTGAGAGTTGCGATAATGCTGGTACAATCAGAAACCGAAAGGGCTTTGGTGGATTTTTTACCTTTAGTAAAAGAAATATGGCCTTCATCATATTCTTCAAGAGCTTTAAAGCTGGGGCTGTATTTAGTGATAACTTCAAGGATGCCAGAAGCTTCGTCGGCAGAGAGGTCAGAACTAGCAACCAGACGCTTAATGATGCCTAAAGCATTTTCGATTTCATGGAGCTTCTTATTATCCAATTCTTTTAGACGACGCTCGTTTATAGCGGCGCCATCCACAACATAACGATGAAGAACTTTGGTAGCCCAAATACGAAAATCTGTAGCCTTCCTAGAATTAACACGGTAGCCGACAGAGATAATGGCATCGAGGTTATACATTTTAACCTGATATGTTTTGCCGTCTGCGGCAGTATGTGCATTTTTTGCACATACTGCATTTTCGTCTAATTCTCCATCACGAAAAATGTTACGAAGATGACGGCCAATTACCGTGCGATCTACACCAAAAAGCTTTGAGAGCTGATCCTGCGTAGTCCAAACAGTTTCTTTATTTGCATCCACTCTGAAGACGACCTCACCTTCATGGACTTTATAAATTTCGATATTTTTTTCCATAGACATCCTAAAGTTCACCCCAGTTGTGACCGATGGTGACTTCGACGGCGAGTTTAATTTTAAGCTCAGGGGCAATTGATTCCATTTCGGTTTTTAAAATTTTTGCAACTTCGTCGGCGAGGCTTTCGGCACATTCGACGATTAATGAATCGTGAACCTGCATGACTAGTTCGGCGCCTTTCGGAAGCCTAGCGTCAACTTTTATCATGGCGCGTTTCATAAGATCTGCTTCAGTTCCTTGGATTGGCATATTTTCGGCAGCGCGCTCAGCGGACTGACGGATGATAAAATTAGATGATTTTACGTCTGGAGTCGGACGACGACGGCCATAAAAAGTCTCAACAAAGCCTTCTTCCCTGGCCTGTTTCAAAATAGATTCTAGCTTTTGTTTGATGGGTGCACGGAGCTTAAAATAATTATCAATGAATTGTTTGGCCTCATAAATTGGCATATCGGCCGCTTCAGACAAGCCTTTTACGCTCATGCCATACAAAATGCCAAAATTAATAACCTTGGCAGCACGGCGTTGATCTTTGGTGACCTTGTCCATCGGGATACCAAATGCTTCAGAAGCAGTCTTGGTGTGAATGTCGATGTCATGGTTAAAATCGTCGATAAGCGCCTGGTCGTTTGAAAGAATGGCGGCGAGACGAAGTTCGAATTGAGAGTAGTCAGCAGAAACCAAAACTTTGCCTTTTGGCGCGATAAAGCCAGTACGGATACGTTTGCCCTCTTCGGTACGGACAGGAATATTTTGCAAGTTAGGATCTTTAGAACTAAGGCGTCCAGTAGCGGTAACATTCTGAGTGAAAGTAGTATGGATACGGCTGTCCGAATCGGCGAGAGTAGGCATCGGGATTATGTAAGTACTGAGAAGCTTGGCGGACTCGCGATATTCAATAATTTTGTTGATGATTGGGTGTAAATCTTTGAGTTTTTCAAGTTCTTTGGCGCCAGTAGAGTAACCTCTTGTAGTTTTTTTGATGCCTTTTGTAGGAAGAGCTAGGTTTGTAAATAAGACTTCGGAAAGCTGAATGGGTGAATTGACGTTAAAATTTTGACCAGCAATAGTGAAAATTTCTTGCTCAAGCCTCGCAACCTCAGTGATATATTCGTCTTTTAATTCACTAAAATATTTGCGATCAAGCAACATGCCTTTCTTTTCCATTTTGTATAATATCGGAATTAGGGGCAAATCAAATTTAGTATATATATTATATAGTCTTGGATATTTTTGAAGAGCATTAAACTGCCTTTGATATTCTTCTTCGGGAACTACAAGTTCTGGGTCTTCCCTAATGAGTGGGTTCAACAAAAATCTGGCCTGGCCGAGGTCCCAAAAAGGTTTACCGTTTAGAATTTCGGCCGCAATCTTATTGTTGCTATGCATGAGTGCCTTAATATCCCAGCCGATAATAAGTCCAAGTGGATTTTGCCGAACATTTCTCTCTTGTAAGTTTTCTTCTTCATGTGCTTCCTGTCCGAGTGGTTCCTTAGAATCATCATCCGCCCAAGATACGTGCTCTTTTTCAATTTTACGAATGAGAGAGTTAAATTCAAGCTTTTTAAGGGCAGCAATAACCTTAGCGCAATCAAAATGAAAATCGGGAATTTTTTCAAGTTGAACTGGGGCATCAAACATGATTTTGGCAAGACTTTTAGATAAATAAGCTGAATCTTTGCCGGCTTCGAGTTTGGACTTGGTGGAGCCGGTGATTTTATCGATGTTTCGATAAATATTGTCAAGGTCGCCGTATTCGTTTAGTAGCTTGACTGCGGTTTTTTCGCCAATGCCAGGAACACCTGGGATATTGTCTGAAGAATCGCCTTTAAGAGATTTTAGATCCAAAAATTGAGATTTTTTGATGCCATATTTAGCCTCTACTTCGGGTATGTCTATTTTTTCGATATTGGAAAAACCTTTTAATATCCGCCACATGTGGGTATTGTGGTCAACAATTTGGAGCATATCAAGATCGGAAGAAATAATATAGGTTTCGTATTCACAATCGCCTTTTTGATCTAAGGTGTTATCGGCTTCATGGCTGAAAGTGCCGATAATATCGTCAGCTTCGTAATTATCAACTTCAACAAAAGCCCAACCAAAACTTTTTATAAGCTCTTCTAAAAGTGGAATTTGAGTATAAAAATCCTCACCAGGTTTTATGCGACCAGCTTTATATTCGGGGTAAATTGCTTTTCTTTTAGAAGTTGAGGTCTTAGAGTCCCAAGCGACAATAATTTTGGTGGGATTTAATTTTTTTACTATTTCCATAGCAATGGCTGCAAAGCCGTAAACACCGCCCGTAGGAGTGCCATCAGATAAGCTTAGTGCACCCATGGCATAATAGCCTCTGTAGAAGACCGATTTTCCGTCAATCAAAACTAATCTTTTCATATTAGGGCCTTAAATATTCGCGACTAGGTCGATTTACGAGGAGCTTTTTAATGGCATCTAGGACCTTGGGGTAACTATAGCATGCAGCGGAGTCGCAAGTTTTAGCAAGTGCGTTTTCGTCGAGGACCAACTCCGAAGTATTTAAACCTTCGTAGATTGTAGCAGGGGTATCGTTTTCATTATGGAGTTCTTTATAGACAATAATGTAACCATCATAAATATAATATGTAGCCCAATTTTCCGTATCTTTAGTGGCGTGGTCGACGACGGAAAACCTGTAACCATCTGGCACTGGTTTTGAAACATTGTTATTGAAAATATTTTTAAAGACCAGGAAAGCCAACACCACAACAGCAATCACCACTACGAAAAAGCCTAATCGAACAAACTTGTTTTGGTTGCTTTCGGTGCTAATGAGGTTGGGGTTACTCAAAATTTAATTTCCTCCAATATTTCATTAAGACGATTTTCCATGTCTTCAACCGTACTATTATTTAATATATAGTAGTCTGCAGCAGCAATAGGCCCACCTTTTTCGAGATTTTCAATTTCGGAACGATCGCGTTCGCGAATAGCGGTAGCGTCGAAAGAGCGGCCTGGGCGCTTGGCTACACGATCGTATCGGAGTTGTTTATCTACGACGACTGCAACAAAAGTAATAGATTTAAGAAATTCTTTTTTTAGAATCTTGTATTCAGTCCAAGAATAAACACCATCCAAAATAATCCGGCGCTGACCGGCAGAGATGAGATCTTTGGTTTCGGCGATGACTTGGTTTACGACCCAATCTTTGCCCTCTTGTTCACGAATTTGTTCGCGGAAAATTTTTTCAGACTCACCGTCTGGAGTGCGTTCAATTCCCCGTTTTTCCATTTCTTTGTAAATCATGCCACCAAAGTAGACTTTGGGGTAGCCTTTGTTTGTGAGATGGTCCACAGCAACAGACTTGCCGCTACCGCTCATACCTACGATTGCGAGAATTTTAACATTGTCCATATTATGATTATAGCATACTCGCTATAGCCTTACTCAAATTATTGTCTGTCAGTATGATGTAATTTCGCGAATGAAAGAAGCTTGGCAACATATCGATAACGGTTACGCTGAGCACATTCGGGCACATTTTCCAGAAATCAACCTAAACCAGCTTTAAATTCATCATGTATTCTTTTTTCGCTTCCCTTCTCGCGTCGTCATCTTTTTGAGGCAAGTCTTCCCTTTTTGAATATTCCTCGAAAATTTCGAGAGCGTTTTTGACTTTACCGTCATAGATTGGGGATTCGTCGTAAACGCTCCAAAGAATTATACGAATATCGGGAGCATTGTCGGCATAGAATCTGAGAGCATGCGAAGTAGCACGAGTAAATTCTTGCTCGGTCGCTTTGGCGTGGCGCCAAGCACGGTCTTTTAAAAAATTTTCAGTAACGGTGGGCGAGGTAGCAATCATTAAAATCAGGGCTCGATAATTCTCTTTTTCTAGCATTTTAATAAGGATATTTTCGACCTCTGGGTCTAGCAACGCAACGTCCAAAATAATATCATAGTCAGAATCAGTAAGGGCCTTTAAGATTATAAACATCATAATAGTACTAAATTCATCGGTCATTTTACGAAGATTGGCTTCACCGTACTCGTTCAAGATCTCCCGATAATGCGGATGATATTCCACAAAACGACGAGCAGCAACAAGGACTGGTGCTAGCTGATTTTTGCAGCAATAAGCTTCGACAGCAGGAAGAATCTGGGTGGTTTTGCCAGAGCCAGATAAACCCGCAATGCGGAAAAGGTGACGATTTTTAGTTTTATCGATAGTAAAATCAGCCAAAACTTTGGTAGCTATGGCTGGGTATTCTTCTAAGCTGACCTGCCATTCAGCTTTGACTGGACTTGGCCAATGTGATTTCATATATTCAATAATTTTGGCAAGTTCTAAATTTTGATGCATAGAGTCTCCTAATTCTGAATAACTTTGAGAAATTTCTTGCTTTTTCTAACTTCGATCTTCTTAACATTCTTAAAGGTGTAATATTCCCCCTCAGCTTGAAGCGAAACGGTTGATGGCTGAATAAATTCCAAAATATCGCCAGTAGTTTCATTGCCTGGTGTACGAACGAGAATACTTTTTGTCATGAGTCCAAAAAGCCGCCAGAAATTAGTTAAGCGATCCGTCACGCTACGGAAAACTTTAGGATCACGATAGTCGTGACCACCCTTCATGACGCGACACATAAAACGGCCATTAACGGCAGCGTAGTCAGAAACTTTTTTTGATTGAATTTTGCCATTTAATTTAAATTCTGGGATAAAAACTTTTTTGTGGCGATTTTTGAAATACCATTTCATCAAATAAATATATGAGCGCCAAGAGCTTTTGTGACCTTTTTGAAGTTTTTTACGAGTCTTTGGTTCGTCAAAGAGTGGGACAGCTTCAGCGGTCATGCCGATCGTAACATAACAAGTAGCATAACGGAAATGCTTGCCATCAACGATGATTTCGAGGGGATAATATTTTGCAGTCTTGATGTCCGAACAAGTAATTTCTAGATTCTCGAATTTTGTAGCACCAAGAGTACGTGCAAGGTCATTAAAATTACCATAAGGCAAAACTGCAAGAGTGACGTCTTTATTAGAATTTAAAATAGCGTTAGCCGAAATGACACCGGTGGCATCACCGCCAGCAGAAATGACTATGTCGCCATCTTTTAAGAGTTTGGAAAATTGGGTGGAATTTTTATCGACATCAGTCGGCTTAACTTCGTATTTGCCGACGATGTAACCTTTGAGTTTGGTTAGATGATTAAGAACTTCATCCTTCACATCACAAAAACGAGAAGAGCGTGGGTTGTAGACTATGAAGATTCTTCGCATAATTAGTTAGTATTAAAACCTGGCAATAGCCAATTTAGGACTGCATAAATAAGGGCGTACGCCACTAAGCCGATAACAATTTCAAAAAGGCGCCGTTTGGCTTTGCGGGTTTTTTCTTCACTCCCGCCAGCAGTGAGATATTGAACACCAACGACAGAAATGCCAACGACACCAAGAATACCAATACCAATAGTCATGATGTCAACAACGAGATCTAAAATATGCTTGATACTGTCTCCTTCACCATTATCACAGACTTCGCCGTTTCCTAAAATTGAGGTCTGAACACAATTTGGACCTTCAGCGAGAGCTGGAGCTGGCATAGCTAAAGCCGTCCCTAAAAGAGTAGTTAGAGCTAAAATACTAAGTAATATTTTTTTCATATTCCTCCTACCTTAAATACTCGTGCAATTTTTTGGTATCTTTGTTCTTGCGAAGTTTAGAAAGGGCTTTGGCCTCAATTTGACGGATGCGCTCGCGGGTAACATCAAACTCGGCACCAACTTCTTCTAAAGTATGCGGGCGACCACCACCAATGCCGAAGCGAAGGCGAATAATCTTTTGTTCCCTGTCTGTGAGGGTAGCGATAATTTCGGATAATTGTTCTTTCAAAATTTGATTTGCGGCGGAATCTTCGGGGGAGTCACGTTCTTCATCTTCGACAAAATCACCAAGTACGGAATCTTCGTCATCACCTTCACGACCAACTGAGGCGTCAAGTGAGGCTATATCTTGTTTAATACGCATGACATAATCGATTTTGTCGGGCTCCATATCGAGCTCTTTTGCGATCTCTTCGTTGGTTGGTTCGCGGTTCAATTCAGAGGTTAGCTTGCGCGTAGTGCGAAGCACCTTATTGATTGTTTCAACCATATGGACTGGAATACGAATGGTACGAGCCTGATCGGCGATAGCACGAGTGATGGCTTGGCGCACCCACCAAGTGGCATAAGTAGAAAATTTGAAGCCTTTACCTGGGTCAAATTTTTCAACAGCCCTTAAGAGGCCAGTATTCCCTTCTTGGATGAGATCAAGAAAATCGAGACCGCGACCACCATAACGTTTGGCGATAGAAACAACAAGACGCATGTTGGACTCAACCATTTTATCTTTGGCTTTTTTGTCGCCTTTCACAATGCGTTGGGCAAGATCGGCTTCTTCCTCAGGAGTAAGCAATGGAATTTTGCCAATTTCTCGCAAATATAATCTTACCGAATCATCAGCAAACGCGTCGACATTTTCGGCGGTAATTGCAAGCTCTTCGTCGGAGAGTTCTTCTTCGTTTTCGAGATCGCCAGTTTCTGGCTCCTCAATATCAAAAGTTAAATCTTTTGCATTCAAAATATCGTCTTTTCGAGAGTTCATTGTATGTAATTATAGTCTAAAAATAAAAAATACGCAAGTCAATCTATAATACTCTCTAAATCAGTATTTGGTGTTTTGTAAATCGTAAATCTGTTTTAAAATTTCATCATAGTGAGGGTCGTCTTCGGAAAGGGCTTCTAGCTCAGTATTGAGAGTGGCGATTTTATGTTGATTTAGTTCCTTTGTGTAGCGGGCAAACAGTTCAGCAGCTTCTTTTTCGTAATTTGGTGAAGTGAGATTTTCGTGATCACGAGCAAAGACGAGCTCAAGCTCAGAAAGGCGCGTTTCATCTTTGGGAATATCAAAAGGAAGTTCAGTTTTGGTAATACCACCAAAAACTTGGAGTGCGATAAGACTATTTTCTAGTTTTTTAAGGCTGTCACTTTTAACCTCGGTCTTTGGTTTTTTGTAATATTTTTTACTGGTAGATTGAACAAATTTTTTATACAGACGGTCGCCTTTTTCAAGAAGGATTTCTACTTCTACGTCGAGCTTTTTAGCGATTTTCTCTTCATAAGTGCGGCGCTCAACTTCATCTTTTACATAACTTAGAAGTTTTAGGGCGACATCAGAATATTTGCGTTTGTCTGGGGCTCGGCGGAGGTTCAGATGTCCCTCGTATTTATTCAGCAACCAGTCCACAGCAGGGATGCCGTGCTTCACGGCTTCTTGCCAAAGTTTAGGATCTTTTTGGATAAGTTCGTCCGGATCTTTAGCACCATGGTAGTCGGAAATAACAGTGAGATCGATACCGAGATCGCCAGCAAGCATAATGGCGCGTTCGGTGGCTTTAACTCCAGCCTCGTCACCATCATAAGCGAGGCGAATATCAGAAGTAAGATTGGATAGAGCTTTCAGGTGCTGCTCGGTCATAGCGGTGCCGCTCGTTGCAACAGCCTCTTTTACTCCAGCTTGGTGTGAAGAAATTACATCCATATTCCCTTCTACGATTACAACATAACCACTGCGACGAATAGCTTCTTTAGCCTGGAAAAGACCAAAGATAAATTTAGATTTATTGAAAAGAAGAGTCTCTGGGGTATTTAGATATTTTGGTTCACCTTTATCTAAAATACGAGCAGTAAAACCTATCACGTTGCCAGTGGTGTCAATAAATGGGACTGTCATGCGATTACGGAACATGTCGCTCCTAAAACGATTCAGGAGGCCGGCAGCATCAAGTTCATCTAGTGTGTAACCGCGTTTTTTTAGGACTTCGACTAGAGCTTTACCACTAGCTGGCGCATAGCCGATTTTGAATTCTTCTACGGTTTTGCGGTTGAGGTTACGTTTGTAAAAAACGTACTCACAGACTGGTTTGCTGCGTACAAGGCAGGCTTGGTAGTATTTTGTAGCTAGCGACAGAGCTTCCCTTGCGCGAGTTTTTTTCTTGGCAACAGCAGAGTCTCCACCGTGATATTTGGACAAATCGACGCCGGCTTGACTGGCAAGTTTTTCAAGAGCTTCCTTAAAGCTAATTCCTTCAACTTCCATCACGAAGGTGAAAATATCTCCGCCCTTGTTTGCGGAAAAGTCGTGCCAGATGCCTTTTTCGGGTGAGACCATAAAACTGGGAGTTTTATCAACACCCCAAGGAGAATGACCCTTTAGATTGCGGCCAGCGCGTTTTAATTCCACATATTGCCCGACAACATCTTCCACCGCGAGCCTGGATTTGATTTCCTCTTTCGCGTCCTGCATATGATATAATTATAGCATATGCAAGGGCAAGAATATCTTAATCAAATTTCAGCAGAAAACCGACCACTAAAGAAAAATGGAAAAGGAATTTTTCATTCAAAAATTTTCATGGCAAGTATGATAGGGCTGATTATTTTAATTGTCATAATTATTATTGGTTCAATCCTTAGCGGGAGCAAAGACAGAGAAAAAAACCTTAGTCTTGCCTTGAAGTTACATTTAGATAATACTGCCAGTGTAATCTCTAAATATCAATCCCAGATAAAATCTTCGGATCTGCGTTCGAGTAGCGCATCTTTTTACAGTGTACTATCTAATACTAGCAACGAGTTAACAGATTATCTTACCAAAAAATATAATTATAAAGAAAAAGATATCGATAAGGGGCTCGTGGATGAAGCTACTTTATCGAAGGACGGTTTGGAGGCTGATTTATTTGAGGCAAAGATTAACGGAATTTTGGATAGAATTTATGCACATAAGATGGTTTATGAAATTTCCCTTTTCATGAACGAAGAATCAAAGCTGATGAATATGACTAAAGATTCAGATTATAAGGAGATTTTAACTAAGTCTTATAATAGCTTAAATAACCTGTCAGGAAGTTTTAGTAATTTTTCGGAAACTAAATAAAAAAGGAGTTTTATGGCAAAAACCGAATCGGAGAATAAAAATTCAAAGGCCGAAAAAGCAAAGGAGGCTTTGATAACTGTACGTAAGAAGAGCGGCGGTTTTAGAAAAGAGTTCATCGAATTTATTAACCGCGGGTCAGTAGTAGATCTTGCGGTGGGTGTCGCGGTGGGTGGAGCTTTTACTGCAATTGTTAATTCCCTTGTGAAAGATATTGTGATGCCAATTGTAGGGCTTATTGCTGGAGGAGTAGACTTTACAGGTCTCGCAATTCGGATACCAAATTTTTTTGGAAATGGCGATGAGTGTGTGATTGCTTATGGTAATTTTCTACAGAATGTACTTCAATTTTTGATTATCGCGTGGGTGATTTTTATGATTATCAAAGGAATGAATCGCTTGAACCGAAGACGAGATGCAAAAGCGAAGGCAGAAACCAAAAAATAACTAGCGGGGGTTATTTTTTGTTATGAATATCAAGTTGAGTGTAAGGAAGAAGAATCTTATGCTCGGCGAGAGTATCCACAATGGCGCCAAGAGCATCACGACGAACTTGGAGCTGATTCATGGGATCACAAGTAATCTGAATTTGATAATTGAGTGACGAGTCCGTAATCTCGGTGAGCCCTTGGTGTATCACCGAGGTAACACCGTTAAGTTTTTGGACGTTTTTAGTGACTTCAGCCATGATGAGTTTAGCCGCAGTAGGCTTAATTCGAAGAGGTAAGGGAGTTTTGAGATAGATATACCCAGTAACAACTTCAACTTGGTTAATATTGCGGTTAGCAATAGAAACTACATTCATGGTATTGATGTCTTGGATTTTAGTAGTGCGGAGATTAATTGACAGCACCTGACCAGTATTGTCGCCATATTTGATAACGTCACCTATATCATAGTAGTTATCGGAGACGATTTCGAGGCCACGAAAAATATCTTTCATGGCATCCTGAAGAGCAAAACCAATTACGATGGAGGCAATACCAACACCAGCAAGCATAGAATTAACATTGATACCAAGGAGTTGTAATACGATTAGAATAACAATAATGACAATAGCTGCAAAGATAGCGCTGCGTAATACGCGAAGATAGGTTTTACGTTTTTTATTTGAAAAGACTGTAGAAATTTTCTTTACGCCCATGCTTAAATTATAGCATATAATACAAAACTTCGTTAACGAGCGGTAAGTTGCGTCCACGCCAAGAAGCACGGACTTCGCCGTTATTGCCTAGGGCTAAGATAGTAGGATATTCAACAACGTCGTAGGCCTCACAGAAATTTGTATTTTTGTCTGGATCCATGATTTCTATTTCCCTACCAGTCTGACGGCGAACATTTTCGAGCCATTCGTCGACTGAGCGAGTATAATCTTCGTGGTCTCTATAGATACAAATAACTCTCACAGGTTACCGCCTATCGTGTTTTTTCTTTTTTTGTTCTTTGAGGATGTTTTCAAAATCCTCAAGGGTCTTAAATTCACGAAAGACCGAAGCAAAACGAACGTAGGCTACTTCGTTAACTTCAGCGAGCACATCTAGTACTGCTTCACCAATTTGTTTTGAGGTAACTTGATCAATATTATAGCTATATAGCATATTGGATGCACGGTTAACTACATCCTCGATTTCTAATTCTGAGTTGAAAAATTTACCTACGCTGCGCCGAACTGCAAGCAATAATTTGTCGCGATCAAAGTTTTCCTTGTTGCCGCTTCGTTTCAAGACGGTGAGCGGAGGCATTTCGATACGTTCATAAGTGGTGAAACGACGGCCGTCAGCAGTCTCACGACGGCGACGAATCATGGTACCATCGACAGTTTCACGACTTTCTAGAACTTTGCTATCCCCAATGCGAAGTTGTCGTTCCATGTCGTAAACCCTTTCTTTTTAATCTTTTTTCTTCTTGCCCCTTAAACGCTCGCGGAGTGATGGTGGGATATCCATGTCGTCATCATCTGCAACTGGCTCTGGTTCTGGTTCGTTTTTAATAGAATCCCACATATTGGATTTGCTCTCAAGTGCGAAGTCCTTAGCTTCGGCGGTTGGCTTCGTGTCTTCGGTGCTAGACTCAGGAATAGAGCTGGTGTTTTCGTCAAAATAATCAGAGTCGAAACCGGTAGCAACTACGGTAACAACTATCTCATCTTCAAGTTCTGGGCGGATAGAAGCACCGAATATAATGTTAGCATCAGGTGAAACTGCACCAGTAATAACTTCGGCAGCTTCCTGAATTTCGGACATAGACATATCATAGCCACCAGCAACACTAAACAGTACGCCTCGTGCACCTTCGATTTTAACTTCGATCAGTGGCGATTCGACGGCTTGCTGAGCGGCGATGACGGCACGGTTTTCACCAGAAGCGCGACCAATTCCCATAAGTGCGGAACCGGCATTTTTCATAATGGCTTTGACGTCGGCAAAGTCAAGGTTGATCAATGAATGCTCGGTAATTAGCTCAGAGATACCTTGAACGCCTTGACGAAGAACATCGTCGGCTATTTTGAAAGTTTCAAGGAGTGGAGTGCGAGGGTCGATAGTTTGGAGTAACCTATCGTTAGGAATTGTAATAAGTGCATCTACCTGACGAGCGAGCTTATCAATAGCAACATCAGCATTGGCTCTACGGCGTGCACCTTCAAATGTGAATGGTTTAGTAGCTACACCTACGGTCAAAATGTCTTTTTTGCGAGCTTCTTCCGCAACGACTGGGCCAGCGCCAGAACCTGTACCACCACCAGCACCTAGAGTGATAAATACCATATCAGCACCATCAAGAGCCTTATCAATGGCTTCTCTTCCCTCTTCGGCAGCTTCGCGACCTTTTTCAGGATCACCACCGGCACCTAGGCCTTTGCCAATATGTACTTTAACATCGGCTGGCGAATGATGAAGGGCCTGGGCATCAGTGTTGATGGCAACAAATTCAACACCAGAAAGACCCACTTCTTTCATGCGTTCAACTGCAGAACCACCGGCGCCACCAACGCCTACTACTTTAATACTTGCTTTACTCTCCACCTCTGTCGGTTTAACCTCTGGCATAATTTTACCTCGCTTTAATATATACTGTTAGTATACACCTAAACAACCTTAAAATCAACACTATTCTCGACTGGATACTACTAAATGTTAGAATTTGTTAAAAATCTTTTTGATAAAGCCGAGTGAGTTGGAGCTAGAAGATTGTTTTTTAATGGATTTTTTGGGTTTTTTGCCAGTGGAAGATGGGAGTTCAGCGTTTTCGGCGGCAAACATGGCAAGACCAACGGCAGTAGCAAACTCTGGTTTTTCAATAGACTCTGCTACTCCACCAAGGCCCCGCGGGACTCCAATATTCACAGCGGATTCAAGAACTTTTTTAGCAAATAGATCAATGTCTCGCATTTTGGCGCCACCGCCAGTTAAAACGATGCCCTCTGGGAGACGTTGATCATATTTTGCAGATTTGAGCTTTTTGCGAACTTCGGTAAATATTTCTTCAAGCCTTGCTTTTACTACCTCTTCAACTTCTTTGCGATTGAAATTTCTTTCGTCTTTCCCTTCCTTACCAATTTTAATAGTAAGGCTTTTTTCGGTCTCAAAATTACCTGTAATGAAGCGAGTTTTGATCTCTTCTGCGAGGTCAGGGCTGATGGCAAGAACAATCGCGAGATCGTTGGTGATATTATTAGAACCAGCTGGGATTACCCCGACATATTGAAGATCTCCTTCTTCATAGACGGCCACTGACGTAGTCGTAGCTCCAAAATCAACTACAGCGACACCGTTCTCTTTTTGGCGTTCCGTCAAGACGGCTTTAGCTGCAGCGACTACACTTGGAATGAGACGTTCGGCTTTAACGTCGGCCGTAGTTGTGGCTTTTTTGAGATTTTCACAATTTGGGGTAAGTGCCGAAATAACGCATGCACGCATTTCTAGACGAGCGCCTGACATGCCAAGAGGGTCTTTGATCCCACCCTGGCCATCAAGGACATACTCTAGGGGGACAACGTCAAGGACGTCACGGTTAGCTGGTATGCGACCAGTAACAGCAACATCTTCTACACGGTCTAGATCTTCGAGGTCGATTTCGTGTTCGACGGCACCAACAGCAATCATACCTTCGGTATGAGTAGAGATAACAGTGGAGCCGTTAATCGAAACGTACGCCGAGCGGACATCGTACCCACCCATGCGCTCTGCGTCACCAAGAGTTCGGTCGATAGCTTCGGCGGGCCCAGTGAGATTAGCTGGAACACCTTTGCGCATGCCAGCAGATTTGCCCTCATTGTAACCAACTATCGTTATTTCGCCAGATTTTGAGACGGTAGCAATAACAGCACGAATGTTTTCAGTGCCAACATCCAGACCGGTAACAAAACGTTTATCGTTATCCATGGTTCAATTATAACATATTTGGAATTGAAGTTTTATTTTTCTTGAAGATTAATCCTAGTCAGGTAGAGTTAAGACCTCATAACCAGTATCGGTAACGAGGACGGTATGTTCATAGTGACAGCCAATAGAGCCATCCTTCATTTTGACGGTCCAATTACTATTTTTATCAATGTAATTGGCTGGCTTACCAAGGCAAGACATTGGCTCAATACAGATAGTATCCCCCTCAACAAGTTTATAGCCGTGGCCTTTTTTGCCATAATTAGGAACTTCTGGCTCTTCATGCATGGATTTTCCGATGCCATGGCCGATATAATTCTCAATTACACCAAGGTGACCTTTTCTTAGAACCATCTCTACGGCGTGACCTATATCACCAATGTGGGCACCTGGTTTGACTTGTTCAATCCCCTCCCACATAGCCGACTCCGTAACGGAAATCATTTTTTTGACGGCGGGAGAGCCTTTCGTACCAACAATCATGGTGAAAGCAGAATCAGTATAATAACCTTTATAAAAAATATCTAGATCAAAAGAGACTTTATCCCCTTCTTTTAACGGCTCGTCAGTAGGTGCACCGTGCACGAGCTCGTCATTTATCGAAATGCAAATTGCGCCAGGAAATTCCTCCTCAAGCATATCATAAGCTACACCAGCGCCGCGAGTTACGATTTCTTTTCTGACCCAAGCATCAATTTCCTTCCCCGTCATGCCGGGCTTGACATAGTTTTTGAGGTCTTTTAAGAGATTACCAAGAATCTTGCCACCTTCACGCATGGCAGTAATTTTTTCTCTCAAAGTTTTTTCGTCGGCAGTGTTTTTATTCACCATAGCTTTTTTCGATTTCGGTGCCATTAACATCGTCTTTTTGTTCGGCGGCGTTTGGATTGATTGATTTTACAGTATCCACTAAGCGGGCAGTGACATCTTCGATTGCACCAACGCCATCAACGTGCTTAACTGGTATATTTTTGGATTCAAACAGGGGTAAAATTGAACAAATATTTTGTTCAAAAATTTCAAAGCGGCGTTCAATACTGGCGCGTTCCTTATCATCATCACGGCCGCGAAGAGCTAAGCGTTCAAAAAGTTCTGATTTAGGAACTTCCAACACGATTGCCCCATTAATCTTTTCTGCCATGTTGGCAATAATCCAATCGGCTTGTTCTTTATCTCTTGGGTAACCATCCAAAATAACATCAAACCCCTCAGCTTCGGCTTTTTCAATTTGCTTAGTCATTAATTTTATAACTTCGGAATCAGGAATAAGCTCGCCACGATCGATAATCTCTTTATATTCTCCGGTTTGACGGATTACGTCGCCCACAGAAAGCCATCTCCAGCCAAAAATTTCAGACAAGGCTTTGCCCTGCGTACCTTTACCTGAACCAGCTAAACCAAATAATATAATCATAAAAACTCCTTTGGATTATTATAACATAGATATATTGTGTAAAAAGCCCCCTTGCGGGGGGGTATTTACTTTAGTCCTAATTTGATGCGTTCGGTCTTTTCGGCCTTACGTGCTTCACGAATAATTGCCTTGAGGCGTCGTTCGCGCTTTGAAATAGGTTTACTAAAACGCATTTGCGATTTCTTAAGTGGCATCATACCACTCTGGAGAACTCTACGATTAAAACGACGAATGATGTTTTCGTTCGCTTCTCCTTGATCTTTTCTTGTAACTTTTATAGCCATATTGGGGGTATTGTATCACGTTTAGCAAAAAAATACAAGAGATAAAATCTCTTGATTCTTTAATACTTCGATAAAAGCATGGCGGATCCGACGAGACTCGAACTCGCGACCTCTGCCGTGACAGGGCAGCGCTCTAACCAACTGAGCTACGAATCCATTGGTTTTATTATAGCTTACTGTGGCGAAAAAATCAAGAGTTACATGCCAGGAATCTTAAAGGCACCTGGGTCAACGACTGGTTGCTCACTAGGAGATACTGGGGCAGGAGCTCCACTAACCATTGGAGCGGTAGCGACTTCTGGAGATGGTTCTGGAATAACCGTCGCGACAGGTTCTGATGCGGGTTCTGATATAGGCTCCGATATAGGTTCCGATATAGGCTCGGCTGCAGGTTCGGGGATAGATGCAGGAGCTTCAGTACTAGCCATAATCGGCGGAGTAGGCGGTGGCGGAAGAACTTCGTCGCCAGGCATTGGCATATAATTGATTTCTGGAACACCATTGATTTCTGGGTTGGCTGGAACCGCAGGAGCATTCATAGTGGCGGGGTTAAAATTAGCTGGGGCTACGTCAGGAGAAGTAGTAGCCTCTGGAACAGGAGTCGAAATTGGATCTGGGACTGGAGCCGGGATTGGAGCTGGCTCTGAAGATGCATTAGCAAGTGCTTCTTCGAGCATTTGGCCATATTTTGATGTTCCTTCAGGTTCTCCTGAAAGAAGATCTTCGGAAGGTTGAAGAACCTTTTCAGGTTTATCACTAACAAAATTGGCGACTTCGGGAGATGAAGTCAAAATAGATTCACTGGCGGTAGGCTCGCTAAATATAGTATTGGTTGCAACTGGCTCGGCTGGAGTCGGGTTGACATCAGGGGTATTGACACTCTCGGAGCTATCAATTTTGAGTGGATCCACGGTTTTTTCGGGAGTAGTCTCAGCGCCAGCTTGAGATAAACTAGCTTCAGCAGCCTTTAAATCCTCTAGCAAGGTAGATTCTTTTTCGGAAATACGTGTGCCAATCTCTGCATCTTCGTTAGTTCCCTCTTCGTTGCCGTGCTTAATATTAAGTTTAGTGGCGTCTTTTTCTGGTTCTGATGAAGGAGTGCTCAACATTGAGAAAATTTCGTTTTCGGTGTCTGGGGTAATGTTTTTAGCGATGAGTTGTTGATTGGCGCCAGATTCCATGAGGCGAGATGAAATTTTCATAGTGTCGGGCGTAGTTTTAGCATTCGAAAAGCGATTGGTAGAAGCAACAATACCAGTGAGGAAAGCAGTGGCTTCTTCTTTTTCAAGCTTAGCCTTGCTTTCAAAATTGTAGAGCAATTTTGCGATCATTTCGGAGATAGAACTAGCGGTCTTGTCACTCCATTCAATTTCACCAAATTTGCCTGGGTTGCCAGTAGTAATATTCACAATAACTGCGTCATGCATAATCCTGCCGTGCTCACGAAGGGCAGAGTCGAGATCAATACCATTGGCTACATCAAGAGCTAAAACCAAATCAACATTAAAATCGCCGTAGCTAAAACTCAGGTCATCCTCAGAAATACGGTTTCTGTATGGGGTGATATAAATCTTGACAAAATCACCATCTAGTTTATATCTCAAGTGGTCGGCTTTTTCCTTATTCAAGGCAATGACGAAGTCCTGAAGAGCATCAGCGGTAGATTCAAAAGTTTCCTCAGGTTTTAGAAATTCAAGAGCATTTGGAGTGGTACCAGAATAAATGGCGGTCGCGCGCTTGCCAAGTCTGTCCAAAAAAAGCGAAAGACCAATAGCAGCAGACATTTCGTCAACTGAGGGGTCGCTAGAAAGCGCTACTAAAATATTTTGCGCTTCGTTGATTTTGTTGACAACTTCTGGAATGATATCGAGTGTTTTTGTTTCATTCGGTACGGTTGCAGGAGTTGCACTATTTTGATTATCAGGCATAACTTGTCCGTCCATAAGAAAATATTAGCATAAGCGTAGAAAAACCGCAAGGGGTTTGTGGGGGTTTGGTATGACGTGAACTAGTTAGATTTTTCTTTAGTGCGGATTTACGCTTAGGAAGAATTTTTGCCTCTTTAATTTTCACTATTCCGCCTAGGGTTAAATCTTAGACGGGATGAAATCTTGCTAGGATTTAGCGACACAACGTATCGAGTACCCGCTCCTCTTCCAGTAGTAGTCCGTATCGGCGTAAGTGTAGGTTCCATCGATATAGAAGTACGAGTAGTAGGCGCGCGACGCATTGTTGGCGGTAGACGACCAATAGTCGCCGGCCGAGCCACCATCGCGGAATAAGCTATTGTAGTAGTAGCCGGCGTAAACGCCATTAAATGGAGGGGCAGTTAGAGCGTCTCCAGTAGTGTAAGTGCCTATAAGAGTATCGTATTCTGCTTTAGTAGGAAGTCTCCAACCTTTAGGGCAGATATCGCTCGTAGCCTCACCACTAGATGGACTAGTACCGGCAGTAGCGGCTTTGTAGGAATAGTAGGAATAGCAAGGTTGGTTATTACCACATGTAGTACTATTGCTATTATAGACGTAGGCAGTAGACTCGCTACTAAAGCCGGTGGTACTAGAGGTTGGGAGGGTATAGTTAGATGTCACGTTGGAGTTGGCTGAGGTTAGTTTGGTACCACCAGGAAGATCTAGGTTCCTAGTCATCCAGATTAGATCACCTATTTTAGCTACAGTATAAGTCTTATTGCCACTACGATTATCTGTCATAGTGCCAGTGGCTCCATCCGCAATACTACTACATGGTACAAAATTCTGCATAACGCCGCTGAGTGTACTACTACAACTTTGTTTACTCGTCATCGTTATTGCACCATTCCCTGCGCCCATTTTGTAGTAGGTGTTAACTGCACTAGTAGAGCCAAGACTAGCATTAGTAGCAGAATCAGTCTTTTGGTAACTGTTAAATTCATATCCACTAGCGAAGGTAGGATATAAGTAGTAGTTAGTACCATAAGTTAAGCTAGAACAAGTGAAGGTATTACTGGATTTAGAACAAGATGTAGAAGTACCACTAGTACTACCAGCTCTTACACTAAAGGCTGAAGTATTGCTATCTGCAGTAATAACGAGATTGTAGCTAGCGGCCTTACCATTAAGGGTGAGTGTGCCAGGCCCAGTTATTGTCATAGTAGTAGAAGAAGATGATGTGGATGTAACTGCTACACTATCTGCCCTAGACCAGGATGAGAAGGTATGCCCTGTGCTGTAGTTACCAGAAATACTATATGAGCCACAGTTTAAGTTTACACTAGTACCAGAATAATTAGTACTACCAATTCTAATACTAGATACACCAGTGCCTCTGGAGAGGTCGATGGTTTGGGCTACATTGGATGCGGTAGATGTAGCAGTCACTGTAGCATTAGCTTTGGGCATACCATACTTTAAGGTATAGTTATTGCCCGAGCTAGTAGTATTGCCAATTGTGCCAGAAGTAGGGTTTTGAGTCCAAGTAGGTGCAGCGTAGGTGGTACAAGTAACATTAGCAGCTTTAGTTATACCTACTGTTACTTCTTGTCCCCATCTGAAGTATTTAGCGTTATTTGCTTCATATACTGCAGTGGTGCTAATGGTAGGGTTAGAAGTATTAGTACCAGCTGAAACGGTTAATGTATATGTATTTCTATATAGATCTAGACTGAGTGTAATACCATTAGTACTATCCATTAAGTGACTAGTTGAAGCTTGTGCGTTATTGTTACCATTATATACGCCTTTATAATCAGTTACAGACTTAGTGTAAGTACAAGTGGTATTATATGGGACTTGTTCAGTAGTGTCTGATGTATAGTTATCTGGGAAGGTACCATCAGCATTCTGGAGTCTGTATCTTTTAGTACAAGTATAGGAATTAGGAGTCCATTCAGCGTACAAGGTGATAGTCTGTCCAGCTGGGATGAGATTAGTCACACTGGCATTATTAGCATAGTGGGTGCCGGTACCATCTTGTTTAGTATTCCAACCATTAAAGGAGTATCCAGTAGGAGCAGTGAAGGTATTAGAGTTTAGGTTAGTAGCTGTATCTTCACTTATAGTTTGGTTAGGCATAGTACCAGTACCAGTTAAGGTAGTACTATTTGCTGTAGATGTAGGGTTATAAGCTACGGTGTAGGAAGTACAAGACTCAGGGGTAGTGATGAAGTAGGTGATAGCACCGTTACTATTGTTAGTACTAGACATAGTATATAAGCCTGGAGCTTGGTCTAATGTGGTAGAAACACCATAGTAGATGGGGATAATGTCAGTAGTACCAGTACTAGTACCATTAGGAG
>Ga0310690_10001425_pt1 | contig 42389 bp, 40 predicted proteins | sample AusTroGonzalo_MG_2_FD_207661 | JGI IMG/M metagenome (GOLD analysis project Ga0310690, IMG submission 207661) | Bovine rumen microbial communities from tropical cattle in Woodstock, Queensland, Australia - Gonzalo_04 (v2) (version 2) | ecosystem: Host-associated > Mammals > Digestive system >... | reverse complement strand
CTAATTTTCAAGCAGTTTTGAACTTTTCTACATTTTATTTTGAGCTTCTATATACTCATTTGGTCCATCAATTTTTGTATCAAAACGGTCAATGAAAATCCATTTGCCATTGTTTAATGTGAAATGAAAACATTCGCAATGTTTAATTTCGCCAATTTTATATCCGCAAGCCCAACACAATGCACGTGTTACTCCTCCATGAGAGACAATAGCAATATTTGTGTGGGGATCATTTGCTAAAATATCATCAAAACACGATTTTATACGATTAAAATTTTCTGTAATTCTTTGCTGTTCTTTATCATTTTCAGAATACCAAAAACCAAAAGCTGTTTCAATTAATCTATCATCAGTGATAATTTTAACGTTATTATTAATAGCCACTTTAGCCGTATCGATAGCACGCTTAAAAGGACTGGAATAAACTACCTCAATATTTTTATCGGTTAAATATTCTGCTAATTTTTTTGCTTGAGCAATTCCCGTGTTGTTTAAGGTGGATTCTGCATCAATACCATTTCGTTGCCCATGCCTAAAAAAATAAAAATTTCTTTTCATTACTGCTCTCAATACAAGATATGTCAGTTATACAGAATAAAACATTAAAGTCAAAATATGTATTTGATATTTCGAACGCGTTCTAAAGGGGCTATTTTGCAACACTTAGTTCGTCATCTTTGTCGCCCACATATGTGACAACAATTTCGGCATCCTCGGACCCAGTGCTTTCGCCATAGTGCCATATATCAACCAATTCTACAATCGGATCACCGGGCTTCAGGACCGACACATCACCTTTTTCAGAACGCACGGTTAATTCCCCCTTTGTCAAATAGCCGATATTTAAAATAGGATGCTTGTGCATAGACAATTTTTCACCAACTGGGATAGTAATCCTGAGCATCGTGACTTTCGGGTTTTTAATATTGATTGGTTTAATCGGTTGCCCATTCCAATGGGAGCTTGTTTGAATAACTGTTTGTGATGTCGCTGCATATGTACAGAACGAAACAAAAGTCAAAGCAATCAACAAACAAAGATGTTTTTTCATGGTAATCCCCTTTCATTAATATGTGGCATTCTAGCAATTTTATATGGACAAGTCAAATCAAAACAGGAACGTTTGGCTTGATTTCTTCTTAAAAAGATTATAGAATCAACATTGTCAATTTTACGATAGGATGTAGTATGTTGAAACACAAAAAACAAATTTTTCCATTGATTCTTTTGGGGGTGTTGGCCGTCTTGACGTGCACGACCTATTATCATGCCTATGATGTGCAAGTTTGGTTGTCCGAAATGACCAGCGTCTTTGTCTTGGTTGCGCTTTTTGGATTGACATACAGGAAGTTTCGGTTTTCAAACACCGCTTATTTTATCTTGTTTGTTTGGTGTGTGCTGCAAACAATTGGGGCACAATATACGTTTGAACGAGTCCCCTTTGATTTTGTTTCTGATTTGTTTGGTTTCGAGCGGAATCATTACGATCGCTTGGCCCATTTTGCCGTTGGATGTTGTTCTTTTTTGGTCAGCGAATTTATTTATCGAAAAAAGATTGTGTCTACAAAGACAGCAGCAATATGTTTTGGTATCATTTCCATCATGGCGTTGGCGAATGCTTGGGAATTGTTAGAGTGGGTTTACGCCGAGGTTGATGGTGGTCCTGCTGGATTGGCGTTTTTGGGATCCCAAGGGGATATTTGGGATGCACAAAAAGATATGTTGATGGATACGCTGGGTGCTTTGTTGGGGGCGTTGATCTTTTATTGTTTTACACGCAAAAGACAATGAAATAATAAAAGCCACCGATTTTGCGGTGGCTTTTTTGTTGTTGTTTCTTTATTTAGAAGTGATAGCGAAGACCGATAAGACCTTCAATGTTATACAAATTTTCATCCGCCACAATGTAGCGAGCGCGCGCCATGGCGAGTACGCTGAACATGTCATTGATTGGATAAATCACACCAGCGGCAGCGGATAAACCCAATTTGACCTTTGCATCAGCGGTGGCCAACTTTTTACCATTGTAGCTGGAGGCCGAAGCTTTGCCCTTTACACCCCAAACACCTGCGCCAACAAATGGTTTTACAGGCAGATGAGAGCGCACAGGGAAGTCATAGTAAACATTGGCACCTAAATCATATTGTTGATATTCAATTGATCCTGTGTCATTGTCAACCAAATCTGCTTTGGTATGGTAATTAAATTCGACATCTACACGTACATTTGGAAGTACTCTTTTACCAATGGCAATTCCCCAAACAGGCCCGATTGGCGTATCAAAGTCGCCTTTCCAACCCAATGTACCACCAACACCCAAATGCAAATCAGCATACCAATCCTTACCTTGACGAACGGCTTGTGAATTGTAAACAGGTGATTGGTAAACATCTGGTCTTTGTTCCTGTTGATACATATCATAGGATGGAGCCGCCATATAAACTGGCTCACTTGCTGCAAAACGTTGTTGTTGTGTTGGATACCACATCATCTGTGGACGTGGTGCATTGGCATTGTAATTTTGTTGCACAGGTTGTTGATAAAAACCATAAACTTGTGGTGATCTCGGTGCGGCAACAACCCGAGGATCTTGTGCATAATAATATCCAGCGTATTGATAAGGTACTGGAGCACTATATCCTTGATTCACTCTGTCTTGTGCATAAGAATAGGAGTAGGGGCCGTTATTGTTTTGTGGTACCATCTGGGCTTGCGCAGAGAAGGCCAGCAAACAAGAGGCGGTTGCATATAAAATTTTTCTCATAATATCCTCCTTCTATTTCTTTTGGACGAATAAATTACAATGGCAATGTCCCATTTCGGCAATTTCATGTTCATGCTCGCCACAGGGACAATAACCACGAGATTGATCACATGGACAATGTCCATTACACGCTGTTAAGCAACGATTGATGATTTTGTCGGCAAAAGGCGACAATTCCCATCCCTTCGCTTTTGCATATAATTCTACAACGTGTTTAAAATGTTCGTTATCCATATTCTATCCTTTCTACATACCATAAAACTCAACCATAACAACTTGCAGCATGGAAATCACAAAGCCAGCAAAAATACCGGCCGAAACGTCATCCATCATCACGCCCATCGGATTTTTGCGTCGATCCCAAAAAGCGACAGCGCCAAATTTGAAAATATCAAAGAAACGGAACAAGCCAAACGCCAAAAACAACATCGGCCAATGCATGAAATCTGGAATGATAACCATAAATGGAATCATCTGACCTACAACTTCATCAATAATGACGCAGGACGGATCTTTTTCTTCCTTATCTTGAGTATATTGTTGAATAGCAACAAGGCCAACAGCAAAAATCAAAAAAACGGTTGCCCAGAGCAATGGAATAGAAACGTGATTTAAAATATAGGCAAAAGGCAACGCCACCAAAGAACCCATTGTGCCAGGACCTTTGGGGAAAAAGCCGACAGGACCCAAGGTCGCCAATGGCGCCAAGTTCCATGTCCGCACATCCCAATTGAATTTTGTTTTCTTATGACGAACGGCAGCGGGCTTTGTGTTGCTCGTTTTTTTAGAAACCGACTTTGTTTTCTTCGACGTTGTTTTCTTCACCATCGTCCCATCCTTCTTGTTGTGGTTCTTCACTATCCTCGTTATCTAAATCAGATGTTTCTTCATCAGAAGCATCTTGGTTTTCTTCGCCATCCTCGGGGAATAAGCTGAATTTTTCCTTTAACAGATCATGCAAACTTATTGCCTCAGACATCTTTTCATTTTCATATTGTACCAAAGTAATTTTATTTTGCAACAAATAATCTGCAACTTGTGAAAAATTTTGAACGGAACCACGTACCATAACAATTGTAGGAACGATTTCTGCATCGGCTTCCATCTTTTTTAAAGCGCTAACCTGGGCCAAAAGTGTGGCACAAGGTTGAGATGTTTCGCCGATTTCATTTGTCCATACGCAAGCATCAATGGGTTGAGTTGTGTTAACTGACCAAGTGTGATCATCGCTGAATAATTTACACAATACGGCGACATCATCGGATGAATAAACCAAATCGATGACTTTGCCTTCCAAGGCCACATGTTTAAAGGCCATCATATCTAATTCTTGATCAATGTCGGACAACATCACGATATCATTTTCTTTTTGAGATGGCGCGCGGGGTTGAGCAACAGGCGCAACTGGTGCCGCCATTGGTGTTTGAACGGCAGTTGTTGGGTCGGTCGGATTGACACTTAAAATGGCATTGTTTTGAACCGACATGCGAACAGGAGGTGCCATCCGAGGAGCCATTGGCCGAGCGGGAACAACTGGGGTCGTAGGTGTCGTTGGTGACGTACTTGGCCCAGCTGAGGGTGTTTGTGCGGGTGCAGTCGATGCTGTATTTTGTACAGGCGTGTTAACGGATTGTACCGGTGTTGTTGGCGCTTGGGCTGGCGTCATCGGCGTTTGAGTGGGCGCCACAGGAGATTGAACCTGCGAAACAGTCGTGGCAGGGGCGTCTGTGGATTTTCCTTTACCCCCAAACAAACGAGCCGTTAATTTGAACCATAAATGCAACCAAACAGCAGTAAAAAAACCAGCAAAGAAAAAGCCCCAAACAAATGTACTGCGCCAATTGATTCGACCAAAAAGTCCAGATGCGGTCAAACGATTAATGCCCCAAAGCGCAAGCACTTCCAATGCTATGCCCGAGATGGCTGATAAAACGCTTCGCTTGATTGACATTTTCCCCCCCCCTTGTGTTCAATTAGCGCGTTTTCTTTGATTTAAGGGTCTCGTTGATGAGATTCCATTGCGTTTTTTGTTCTGTTTGATCTTGAACAGTTTGCGCAATCTTATGTCCCATACCAAAAGAGCCAGTAAAGTTGGTTGCAACACCTATTTTATAAAAAGCTTCGTTGCGACCAAAAAGTTCTTGCCATTGCTTGGCCTTCCCTGGCGTTAATGGTTTCCCGTCGAGTGTCGGTGTATCTGTTGTCAAACCAGTCACGTGTTTTTCGGCCTTGGAAGCAACGACTTTTCCATCATTTACAATGGATTCTCTGATGACCGCGGATCCATTCTCCATGCAGTATGTGACAGAAGTGATTTTCCCATCTTGTTCATGATAACGAGTGATTGTTTTTGATTTGTCATCGACAATTGTACCGTAATGATGAACAACAGTAGAGGATTCTCCTTTGTCATTAGTTGTTTCTACAGTTTTGGCAGAAATCAAATATGGATTGCGCAAGGCGTCATTCTTTGTTTCTGTGAAAGCATTACCATCGGGATCAACACCATTGACTTCAGATTTTCCCCAAATAATAGCACGGATGCGAGCTTCAGCCCGAGCAGGAGCCGAGTTTGACGGATGCATGCTGGGATCCTCATGATCATCGTGACCCTTCTTCTTTTTGTGGCGCTCACCATCATCCCCACGATCGTCATGATCCTCTTTTCTCCTGTGGCCTTTACCATCATCCCCACGATCGTCACGATCCTCCTTTTTCCTGTGGGTGTCGCCATCATCCTCACGATCGTCGCCGTCTTTTTCCCTTCTTTCATCTTCGTCATCAGTATGGTCGTGATCACCGTGGTCACGTTTTCTGTCATCCTCATCGGTCCGCTTATACCATTCTTCTGGAATGTTAATGCCGGCCTCTTTGAATTTGTCCAAAAAATCATTCTTCACACGATTTGGGAAAAGGTCAATTGCAAAGAAAAGTTGAACGGCTAACTCGGTTTTCTTGTCGAAATCAGTAATTGTGCCAGGAGGAACAGAGGAAAGTTTGGCATAAGCTCTGACGAAATTTTCAACCAAAGTATGATCAAAATCTTTAAACCACTTTTTGCTCAGATCTGGGTTAGCCTTTGTAAAATCTTCAAGGGAAGTATACATCTTTAGTTTAGATGGATATTCTTCAAACCATGCATTTTTGAACTCTTCCGCAAATTTCTTGCGTTCGGGATCTGTTTTTCCTTCCTCGGTCAGTAATTCTGAATATGTTTTTATGAAACACAGTTCTCTTTTAGCTTCCTCTGGTGGTTCAAGAGGATCTTTTGGAGGAGGAACGGGGGTGGGATCAGCGGCCGCAGTTAATAAAGAATTGCGTTTTTTTGCAAAATCTTTTGCCCAATCGTCCAGCTTTGACATATAGTTTTCAAACAATTTGAAGGGCAACAGGAACATTTGCAAACACATTTCCTCGCCCATTTCTTCAACGTTCTTTTTATCTAAAATAGCCTTTTGTGCTTTATCCCATGTCTTTTGCCAAGCGCTCCAACCAACATCAAGGGCATCTTTTTTAAAGTTATACCACCATTCGAGGGCGTGTTTCTTTTCTTCATCGGACATGCTGTCAAATTTTTCCATATCAACACTGGATCCAGCATTTGATTTCAATTCGTTGATCAGTTTGTTGGCGATAGAAGTGTCTTTAATTTTAATTCCGACCAGCTCCCCATCAACTTTATCCATAACGTCATCCAAGCCAACTTCAGCGATGGCTGCAATATCATGAACAATTTTTAGCTGCAATTCTTTTGAAATAGGTCCGTGCAAATTTTCATCATTGAACGAATACTTTAATTCCCCATCTTCTTTCCAATCGCCGCTCCAAACCAAGTGATGTTTGTAATGATCAACAGCGGTGGCAACACCTTTGTCGACAGCCAACCAATCGGACATCTGCATGACCTTGTGTGCGAAATCAGGATCGGACGCAATGGCATCATTTTCTATTTGAACAAAACATTCACGCAAAATAAGATCCAATTGGTCGTTGCCAGCCTTCTTATCGATGGCTTCTTCCAAAATGGCGTATAAATCCTTTAAATTTTTGCCCGCTAACTCTGGTAATGTATATTTGTCTGCCATGAAAACTCCTTGGTTAATATGAATCTATACTTTTAGGATATCACATTTTTTCCGAAAGTCAATAACATTTAATGCAAAAAAGTGTTGATTTTGGTAAAAAAACTTGTTAAACTTTTGAAAAAGAGAAAAGGGGGACCCGATGAAAAGAGTTTTTGCATCCATTTTTTTGTTGTTGGGTATTGGCGTTGCGGCAACCGCTGAAGCGAGCTGGTTGAGCTCCATTTGGGACACCACCAAAAGTGTGGTCAGCGGGGCTGTGGATTTAAGTCTTCATCTTGCCAATTCCATTACATCGATGGTCGGTATTCATTTGATCAATGAATCAACATCGGCGTTTGAAAATCGATTGGCCTCTTATACACAGAACAGCTGTTGGTTTTGTGGCGTGTTGGGTGATGCCTTTGATATTATGAACGATATTGTGACACAAATGTGTAGCTCATTGAAACCGATCTTTTTAACATTGCTGGGATTGGGGTTATTGTTTTGGTTGCTGTTTAATGTGGGTAAAAAGGTTATCGATTTTTCGGGTAAAAGTTCTGTTATTTCTGACACATTGAAAGAAGTGATGCGCGTTTCTGTGGCGGCGTTATTAATTACCTTTTATTACAATGTATTTTATTACGCCATTAACCCCATGTTGGAGCTGGGTATTGGTTTGGGAAATCAAATTACCAGTCAAGAGTTAAAGGGCTATACGATTAAAGCGTCGCGTTCTGGTGCGGGGGCGCCGTCATCTAGAACGGTATCATTGGGTGAGGAAACCTTGTGCGAAGATTTGCAAATGGCCATTGCAAAGGAGGCATCTAATGCCAGTAGAGGCAAAGCTGGTGGTAAAGAGGGCGAAAAAGTCTTTAGTGATGTGACAAAAGAATCTTTCTTGTGTTATGTGCGTATGGGCAGTGCTTCTTTGGCTGTGGGTATGGCAATTGGATCAACGGCAATTCATGCTTGGAGTGATATGGGTTTATTGGACAAGTTGCGACATATGCAGTTGCCGATGATTGGGTTGATTATTTTCTTAAGCTTCTTTGCTTTGTTTGTGGCATTCCCATTAAAATTATTTGATCCATTGGTGAATTTAACGTTTGTCTCGGCAATGTTCCCACTTTGGGTGGTGATGTGGGCTTTCCCAGGCTTTGGTAAGAACTATTATCAAAAAGCAATAGAGATGTTTTCTGGAATAATTGTGCACTTGATTGTTATTTCCGTGATGGCGGTTGTGTGTATTAACATTATGAACAGCGCATTGGGAAGCAAACAAGAAAGAGATGCTATGTATCAAGCGTTGAAAGATGGTAAACGTGCAGCGGCCATTTTTGAAGGTGTGGGCGAAACCGGTTGGGGGGCCGCGTTAGGTGGATTCGGTCTTGTGGGTAAGGCCACATTGATGACAGCTGCGTTGGGATATTTTGCTTTCCAATTGTTCAAGAAAACCGATAAAGTGGCGGGACAATTTAGCAAGGGTGTCATTAATTTTGGTGTGAACGAAGGTGCTAATGCAATGTTCGGTGGTGCGGGTGCTTCAGTAATTAAAGGCGGTGCCAGTGCTGCATCGGCTGCTTGGCATACAGCTGCACCAAACAGCAGTGATGTGGTTAATTCTACGCGTGAAAATACGCGGTTGGGAACCTTTACCCGTCGTGCTATGGCGATGGGGGCTCTGGGCCCAATTGGTGCCGCAGCAGCGGTAAGGCGTTTCCAAAAAACACCTGCCTATACAGGAGAAGGGACCAAAGACACTTTGCGGACAAGTCGTTTGGGAACGGCAGTTGGACGTGTTCGTTCTTGGTTTGGTGGAGCAAGACCCAACTTTGTTAAAAGACGTGAAAAAGATGGGGTGTTCCGGTTGGATACCAAGACAGGTATTCATACAAAGACAGCTAAGGATGGTTCCGTAAGTCGTTATGACAGCCATAAGGGCACTTATACCAAGACAGATCGGAGTGGCAAGGAAGTGAGTTCTTATGACTTCAATACGGGCGCGGTCAAGTTGAATGGTCAAAATTATACAATAGATCGGACTGGCGCTGTTCTTGATTCCAATGGTGGTGCGGTCAGTGATGCTGCTGTCGCAGCCAGCGTGAGAGGTGTTCAAGCCGAAGCCGAAGCGGGCAAGACAAGGATGGAGCAATTGCTGAGAGAACGCAAGGTAGAGAACGCATAATATAGGAAAAAATATGGGAAGAAAACTGAAACGTTTTTTGCTTTTCGCCATACTGGTTAGCGTCTGTTTAACGCTGTGTGGATGTTTCAGTACAATTTCACAAGACTCTTCTGAATGGCGGCCTACGATTGGCAACTGTTGGGTGTGTGCTATTTATGGTTCTAGCTTTCAGATTTCAAATGACATTGTGTTTACAATGGCGCAAAATACCATTCCTTTGGCGCGGACAGTATTGGGGCTTGGCCTGCTGTTTTTGATCTTGTTCCGTGTTGGCTCAATGATGCTGTTTATCTCGGGTGACGATATGGGAAAAATCTTCAAGGATACGCTTTTCGTTTTGTTAAAAGCAATCTTTGTTGCATTTTTGATTTCCGATCCAAACAAATTTTTGTATTTACTGCGGGATTATTTCATCTATCCTATCGGGGAATTTTTTATGATGATGGCAAATGCTGTATTGGATTGCGTGCCGGGCTCTGGACAATACTTTTCGGGCATTCAAGGATTGACGCCCAAGATGGATGGCGTTGTTGTTGATTTGTCGGGTAAGTTGGCAAAGATCGATCCTAATAGGACCATTTTTGGCGATTTGGGCATTCAAGTGCAATACACCGTTTCGCGTATTTTTGTGTCATTGAAGACGGGTACTTTGTTGGTTTTGCAGATGGTGGCAAATGGGGGACCTGTGGCGTGGGTTTTGGGCATCGTGGCGGGATGGCAGACATTCAGTTTGATGGTTATCTTCCCAATGGCTTTTGTGGATGGTTTTATTATGCTTGCATTTTATTCGGTGTTTTTGCCGTTCACGGTTGTGTTGTGGGTGTTTCCAGCGACAAAAGGTTATTTAAAGTCAATTGTGCCAAACTTGTTGGCACCATTTGTGCAAATTTTGTTTGGATGTATTTTAGTTGTGCTATTGATTACTTTGGTCCAAGTTTATGCGGACATGGGATTGAATGGTATGTTGCGTGAATCAACTCAGGATGCAAACGCGTGGGTTGTGGAAAGTGCAGCTTCCGCGCGACCCCCGATTATCATTATGGTAATGCTGTTGATTTCCATCAAAAAAATGGCAGCAGAAATTGGTGATTTTACAGAACTGTTCGCTGGTACCAAATCGGATGCAACATTGTTTGGTATGATCGATAAGGTCAGACAAGCGATTAAAGAGGCGGCAAAAGCCGCTGCTGAAATTACTTTGGCGGTGGCGACAGCTGGTACTTCTTCCGCAGCAACTGTGGCTCGTCGTGCGGCGCAAGAAGCAGCCAAAAGGGCGGCTGAGGCAGCAAAAGAGGCAGCAAAATCTGCGGCAAAAGATGCTCTGGGTGGTGGTGACAAAGATTCTGGTGGGGGTGCGTCATGAAAAAAGTAAAAAAACACTTGATGCGCTTATTGGAAATGGTGCTTGCTTTGGGAATTATGTGGCTTCTTTCTTCGATACCCAGCGGATTGTTGAATGGTGTTGCCATTGTGGCAGCGGTGGTGGCCTTTATTTTATTTGGTGTGATGTGTGTGATGTATTTTAAAAAGACACGAGCAGTAATGTGTGCGTTATTAATTATGCTGATGGGGCTTCCAGCGTTGGCTGCAAGCATTGAAGATTGCGATGTTTATGATGCCTCATCTATACAAGAGGGAAATTTTTGTCGATATAATGTGTTGGCTGGTGAAGTTGGTTCTGGGGTTTGTAGTTATATGAAATCATTTAATCCAGGCAGCGCAAAGACGGGTAACGAGGCAACAAAATTGCAAGAACAAGTGAATAATGCGGATAAAATTGTTCAAGCTTATAATGAATTAGATGAACCCCATCAAGCCAGTTTGAGCGGCAGTTGTAAATTATTAAAGCCAGAGGATGATAATAAATCCACAGCAGAACGATTGAAAATTTTAAACAACAATGGTACACCGCTTTGCTGTGCTTGGGCTATGCAATCCAAATACCAAATGTATACAGCACAAAATGGCGAACGCCAAATTGAAACGATCCCGATGATGCTGGCAAATGAAAAAATGCAATGTTGGCCTTGTGACGTTGTGTATTTGTTGATTACATTGGCTAATACAATGGCTTATCGTTCGGCCCCAGCCATGGCTGCAGTTGGATTGTTCTTCCTAAAATGGATGTTTATTTTTTGGTTGGCCATTAAAATTGGATGTATGTTCTTAAATCGTAATGCCGATGGTAAGCCCTATGATTTGCGTGACTTTTTGAAAGAGTTGTTTGCCAGACTTTGTTGGGTGGGATTGGCCGCGCTGATTATTTCTGGGACAGCCGCGCAATTAGATACGAGCACAACGATACGTATTAAAGCGGGACGGGATGTGGCGCGGCCCGAAACATTGTTGGATCAAACTTATAAAAAAGTGGTGAATCCGCCATTCGAAATGATTGCGGCAACAGGCGCTCAGATGGCTAACGCTTTGATGCGGGGAGAAAATAGTTTCTATGGCAAAGTGGCTTTGGCGGTTGATGCCCAAAAAGATGCCAATGTGCGCATTTATGGGCCGGCCATGCAAAGGACAAATTATTGTTCTTCAAAAAGCGCAATTAAATCAAGTCCAATGTATAAACATATCACACGTGGTGGGCCACAAACAGGATATCAATTGGATGTTGCCTCGCAAGGGCGCGCGATTTCAGATGATACAACGCAAAGCTTGTTGTGTTTGACCCAGTTGGCGTTCCAAGGATTAGCGCCAATCAGTGCGGCTGGATCTATTATTACGACGCATGCGATTAAAAACGCATGGAGTTTGCCGTTCCCATTGCCTGGTTCTTTGCCGATTGTACCACAATTGTTCTATGGATTAATTTTGATGATTGTGTGTTGGTTGTTGGGTGTGGCGGTTGGATTCCGTGTGATCGATATCATGGTGCGTGTTGGTATGGTCATTATGTTAGGGCCCATCTTTATTGTTGCTGCGGTTTTCCCATTGACTCGGGATAAAGCAAAGACGGCCGTAGTGTTCTTTGTCAGTGCAATTATGGGGCTTATAGAAGTGGCTATTGCCGTTGGAATGATTGTGCCATGTTTTTACCATGCGATCGCCACTAATGGAAACGAAAGAGAATTGATTAATGCGATGGTGGCGCCATCTACACCAGAATATGTGCCTAATTTGTACGATCAATTTTCAAAAGGTGGTTGCAAATTTTTCTTGTTCATCACGATCGTGGGATGGATGGGATTTAAAATGTTGGAAATGGTAGCCACATTCTTTGAGCAGATTTTTGATTTGCAAAATGTGGGAAAAATCGGGGCCGGTCAAAATGGCGAAGGTTCTATGATGGGGGCCGTCAACAGTATGCGCGATGATGTTGGATCAGCAGCTCATTGGGGAAAAGAATTTGCGAAAGATACTGGATTAGACAGAAAAGCAAGATTGAAGTTTGAACAAAGTCGTTTAGGAAGAGGATTGCAAAGTGTGAAGTCGGCCGGTAGTCGCGTTTATGGTAAAGTAAAAGATAAAGTGACAGACAGCAGAATTTATAAAAAATCAAAAGAAGCAGTTGATAAAGTTGGTACGGCGATGGGGTCTGGCTTGCAAGAAAAGGGCAAGCGAATGATGGCTGCTGGTGGTGTTTTAGGCAAGGCGGCTGGTGCGGCTGTATGGGCTGGTGGTACATTGGGAAAGACAATAGGCAAGGTAGGCCGTGCCGCTGGAAGATTTGGCGTTGGCGCTTTACGTGCTGGTGGAAGATTCGCCAAGAAACAAGCCAAATTGGGTGTGTATGATTTCTTCCATCCAAATGGTTCTGCGGATGACAGAGATGCATACAAAGAATCCTTGAATAAGAAGTAATTTTAAAAAACGTTCATTTTTTGACAAAAAAAGACAATTTTTTTCATTTTGTCTATTTTCTTAAATTTTTTTTTGGTGTATAGTAGGAAAGAGAAAAGGAGACAGAACATGGAAGAGATCGTTTTTCCCAACCAAATTCGCATGATGCGTCGTGTGGCTGGCAAGTCAATGCAGGACATTGCAGATTTGTTGCGACTGAGTATTTCTGCTATTAGCAAGATAGAAAAGGGTTATCGTCGCTTAAATGAATCGCAATTGCAACAAGTTGCGACTTTTGTTGATTGTCCAGTCAGTGCGCTGTTTGTGGCGGAAGGGTCGGCTCAACCAGAGGTAATTCAGGCGTGGAAAGAGGAGCAGGGCCGTCGGCACAAGATGAATGTTGGCGGTGGCTTGAAAACATTGGGCGCTGGGTTGCGTTATCTGCGTGGTCAGAAAAAGATTACTTTGGCTCATTTGGCTGCTGGTGCACATATGACATTGTCTGTTTATCACCGCATTGAAATGGGACAACGTGAGGTGGATGAGCAAGCATTTGCCGCGATTGCAGGTGCCTTGGGGATGACGGCAACTGATTTGCAAAAGCGCATTTATGAATTGGATATGTCTGGTGCGTTGGAAGATTTGAAAAACAGCGAAACCAGGACGGGTGTAAATTTATTCAAAGGTGGATATAATGATTTGCCGATCAGCCGTTTGATGTTGCGTCGTGCGGAGGATCAGGAAGTGACGGTGCCGATTGAGGCATTGCCAGGACAAGATGGAAAAATTTATCGTGATAAAGCTCATTCTGTTGGTGCGGTTGTTTGTCCGTCAACATTGGCAAACGATCCAGGGCTTTATGCTGTTCGATTGGGATCGCGAGATTCTTTTGCGAATGTGTTGCCTCCAAGTTCTGTGTTGGTTGTGTCGCCCACAATGCCTTTGCGTGAAGGTGATTTGGCGGTTAAATTAAACGCTGAGAATGAATTGGAAATTGTGCGAGCTCATAAAGATGCTATCACAGGATGGGAAGTTTACTCTTTTGTTCAAAATTCAACAGAACGTGTTTCAGATTTAACAAAATTACAACGTGTTGTGTGGATTGCATTGTTATAAGGAAAGATAGATGGCGGATAAAGAAACGGTTGTGCAAACAAAGTTTCATTCCTTTTTAAAACAAAGGAACAAAAAGACGAGTGTGGCGATGCAAGAAGCACAACGTCTAGTCAATCTTTATCGTGTCTTAAATGATTTTGGAACTGATTTCGTGGATGAATATAATACTATGCTAAAGAATTCATCGGATGAGGTTCAGATGGCTTTAAAAGCCTTGGTTGCGGGTCAAGAGGTGCGTCAATATTTGGAATTTTTGCAATCAGAAGAAAGCAAAGAGCAGAGCAAAAATGACTCTGCCAATCCCTCTCAACAGACGGGATGGTTACCATCCCCAGATTCAGAGGTGACGGAATCAAATGTGGCTGGTGGTGTTTCTGCGGATGCTTGGCAAGCGTTTGTGAAACAACAAGATGAAAAGTTGGCCCAAATTGCCAGCGAATTGAAAGCCGAACAAACGGAAGCGTTGACGCGGTTGATGAATCAATTGTCCTCCACTTTGCAGGCACAAAAACCAGCGCCATCAACCCCGCCCCCAAGACCAGTTCAATCCGAATATTCGGAAATTATTGAAGATAAAAAGTAAGGAGAGCCCATGGATCTTGAACGTATTTCTGATGCTTTACAAAGTTACACAGGCCAAGAAGATTCAATGCATGAAGTAACGAATGTTCTTCAAGAGGAGTTGGGTGATAATTGGACAGAAACTGTTTTTGACGATTTGCAAAGTTTACCGCCCGCATTGAAAGATAATTTGAATCATGCTTTCAATTATTATGCCGCGACAATGGCGTGGAATGAGTTGCAAGAATATTTGGCCGATGAGAATCTGCAAAAGACACCAGAATTGATGGAAAGATTGCCCATTTTAAAACACTGGTTGGATTTCTTTGGGGCGCCTGGACAAAATGCTTATCAAGAATTGGAAGATCGTTTGTCTGGAACAGAAACTGTTCCTTCAGATGATGCCGCAGGGGAAGACAGCGCGGATGAAGGGGAACCTGCGGAAGATGAAGAGGTTGTTGAAGAAGAAGTGGTGGAGGACGATGCTGGCGAGCCAGAAAGTGGCGAAGAAATGCCTGTTGAGCAAAGCGACGAAGCATCTGAGGAAAGTGAAACAAAAGAGCCCGCTTTGGCCGAGGAAACCCCTGAAGCCTTTGAAATTGAAAAACTGCGTAAGCAATTAGCTTTACTGGATCAAAATCAAGCGTGGCTTGCGGCCAGATGTATTCAATTGAAGGACATCGAAATTTATGCCTATCCGTTCTATGGCTATATTGTTGATATGATGCGTCAAATCATGAAAAGCATTGAAGCCATTGAAGAAAATGAAGCTGCTGTAGCTTTGTTGGATCAAGTGTTTGAAGGTGGTAAAGAAGGTTTTGATAAAAAGAAAGAAGCAATTCAGCATGATATAGAATTGGCTGAACAAAATTGCGAATCAGCGCAAACAGCATTGATTTCGGAAGATATGGATATGGATGAAGTCAAGAGGACCTTGGGCGCTATTGATGAAAGCGATACGGTGGAATATGTGGGGCCAGCCCCAGACGGATTTGAATTGTTGGATGATGAAACGCCATTAGACGAAACTGCCATCAAAAAGCAATATGAAAAGTTGGAAAACATGGATGCAATGACGGGAACCGTTGCAAAAGAAAATGAGGTAGAACCAGAGGCGCCACAAGAAAATACTTCACAAAACGAACAAAAAGGTGTACAAAGGAAACTGTCCTTTTCATTAAAGCGGAAAAAACCGACGGAAGGAACAACGTAACAAAAGGAGACGCATGAAAACAAGATATATTTTTGGTGCGATAATGGGGATTGGATTGGCGTGTCAAGTGATGGCCGATCCTAATGTGCGTCGTGTTTCTCCTGCGGTCTATGTGGATGCAGAGATGCCGTTCAGGTGTATGTTGCCAGGAACGGAAGAAAAACAAATATCAAACACAATTGTGTTGACGCCAGATGATTTTTCTTTTGAATCATTACAAAGCGGAGATAGGTTACCGCGTTACGCGGTTAATGGATATAGCTTTCGGGATAAGCCAGTAGATGCGGTGTTGTCCGACCTGTTAAAATCTGCGGGAATCAAGGTGTTGGCGCCCCAAACAGAATATACATTGTTAGATGGAAAGAAAATCAAAGGTGAATTGTCTGCTGTCGTGGAACAATTGGCGGATGCAGGAGATGTGTTATATAGCTATAAAGATTCCACTAAAACGTTGACATTATTACGTCGAGCAGATTATGCTTTGAACGTCCCAAAGAATAAAGTGGTTTTGATGGCGGTTTTGGATGCTTTGCGTGGAAGCGAAATCGGCAATTTGAATGTAGATTGGGAAAAATATCAAATTCGCATGACGGTTTCTCCCGAGGAATTACAAAAAGCCAAAAAATTGGTCCGTCAGATTTTGGATGATTCTTATTTGTTGTCTGCAGATATCGTGGCGTATCAGGCGGTCCCAATTCAAAATGCCGGGGGATGGCAGAGTGTATTGAATCAAAGCACAGGGCTTGTGGCCTCGATTGGGCGTGCAATGGTTGGTCGACCAATTGTTCTTAAAAGCAAAACAAGCGTCAATTCGTTCTTGGATAAAGCGGGAACTGCATATACTTTGATACCATTGGTGGCTGGTCAATCGGTTGTTCCAAATGGTTGGCAAATGAAATTTAATGTGAATGAATGTGCCAATAATACGTTGCCATTTCCAAATATGGCAGTTGTGATGAAAACGCACATTAAGGATCAATCCAGCGAGCGCACGCAGATTACGTTGCGGACAGCCCATGGTTCTTTATCCTCTTTTGATGTGAAGAGTTCGTTGAATCAAGAAGTCGTTTTGCTTGGTATCCCGACGGATGTTGGAAATGCCGAATTGCTTTTCACACTTAAATTCAATTTAATACGTTTTATACAGAAAGGAGAGTAGTATGACAGATTTTAAAGCTCCACCTCCACCAGGAGGTTTTGCCCCGGCTCCAACGCCTCCGGCCGCGCCAGCTCCGCAGCCAGAGCCTGTTGCCGCGCCAGAGCTAGCTCCTGTCGCAGAGGAACCAGCAGCGCCAGCAGAACCCGTTGCCGAGCCCGTGGAAGAAGTGGCTGCGCCAGAAGCTGCACCAGCTGAACAGTCAAAGACAAATGCTGTGTTGGGTAAGTTCCAAGCGCAAAAAGAAAAGATTATGGAAAAATTTAATGCTTTGCCAGGCAATAAACGTCAGGTTGTTGTGGCGGCGGGTGTTTTCGTGATTGGTTTATTGATGGGGACAATTATGTTTGGTGGATCAAGCGACGCTCCAGCTCCCGCACCAAAGGGATTGCAAGGCGTTGTGTCCAACCCAGATATCAAGGAACCATTGAAGCGGTGTGGACAAGTTGAAGCGTCCAGTCCATGTGTCTTGTATGTGATGAACAGCTATACCTATGAAAAATTGGCTGAAGATTTCTTTGAAACGGCTGTGGCTGTTACAAGACGAAAAGATTTGGTTATTCGCATGGATAATGTGCGGTATGCCGCCATGCGTATTCCGCCTGGCTATTTCGCGCAGATTAAAATTCCTGCGTACAAATAAAGAAAAGCCTCCGTTTAATCGGAGGTTTTTTGTTGCCAACAAAAGCACAAAGCATCAAATGTTTTGCCTTGTTCGTGATAATAATTTTTGCGCACGCCATTTTGTTCAAAGCCATTTTTTAAATACAGCTGAATAGCGGGTGTATTGGTTGCTTTCACTTCCAAAAAGATTTTTTGTTTGTGATTTTGTTTTGCAAAATCTTGCAATTGATTTAATAACTGTGAAGCCAACCCCATGCGACGATGATCTGGATGAACGGCCAAAGTTAAAATTTCAAGATCTTCTCCTAAATCTGAACACAAAACAAAGCCCTTTTCATCCCCAAATCCAAAGGTTGTTGGTAAATCCAAAATCTTTTGAAAATTATCAAGTGACCAAGGTTCGACAAAACATAAGGCATGTAAAGCCGTTAAAGCGTCGGCATAAGAAGATCCTTTAAATGGTGACATCGGCGTCCCTTAAGTAAAGTGGATGTGGCTCGGCTGTGTTCTTTGGTTCTTGCAGGGCAATTTCAGCGACGGAAAGAGCCAAATCTTGCTTGGGTTCCATCACTTTGCATTTGATTTCTTGGGCCAATCTGACGGTGCCGCTGCCACAAGCAATGAACGAAGCAGATTTTAATTGAAGGGTTGTTTTTAATGTCGGTGTATCAACGGCATTTCCTTTGGCATCAAAGTGCTGCACGAAGTAATCGTCACGCTTGCTATCCAACACAACGGCCACTGCTTTTTTAAGGCCATAGGCGGTGGCTTTAAAATTATCAACGCCAAGAACAGGAATGCCAAGTGCCAAGCCCAAGCCACGTGCGGTGGCAAGCCCAATGCGCACCCCTGTAAACGAGCCAGGCCCAATGGCCACGGCGATATGTGTCAAATCTTTGGGGGATTTTTCCATCTGGCTTAGGACGTCTTGAATCATACCCATCAATGCTTCACCTTGTCCGCGTGTGGCGGTCATATGGGTGACAGCATAGCGGCCTTCATCATCGCATAATGCAACGGAAGAAACATCGGATGCCGTATCAATGGCCAAACACAACTTTTGTCTTTTTGTCATGCAATAAGTATATTCCTTTTACAAATAAAAAGCAAGGATGAAATCTTGACATTTGGTGTGAATTGTGATATAATCGCGGCACTTTTTTCGTGAAAACAAAGGATCTATTATGAAACAAAAGAAAGTAGCAATGAAGATGTTGTCCGTAAAAGGACATCAATTATTCGAAAATCCCATTCACACGCAGGGGAAAGAGCGGGCTATTGAGATTTTATATAATGTACGCCGCCATAACCCTGGTTCCCAAATGGTTGGTTTTATGGATGAATCGGGCAAAAAGTATTTTGTGGGTAATGTTTTGCCAAAGGCCAAGGTGGATGCATTAAATCGCACACCAGATCTTTCATCGTGGGACCATCTGACGATAGGTATGATGAAATATAAAATAGAGCAAGATCCGTCCTTGCATGTTGTTCAAGTTGATTGTCGTGATCCCATATATGTTTTGATTGGCAAAGGGGATGTGGTGTTGGATCCTTTGATGAACCAAATTTTTCCGCCTGTTGCCACTCGGACGGTTGCGAGAGATAGAGAATAAAAAAAGTTCTTGCGCTTTTTCGCATTTTGTGTTAAAATGCGTTTCGTTGCCGATTTAGCTCAGTTGGTAGAGCAACTGATTTGTAATCAGTAGGTCGTTAGTTCGAATCTGACAATCGGCACCAGTTTTTTTAAGTAATAAAATCAAGGGTTGTCATAAATTTCGCCCTTGATTTTTTTGTTGTCTCAAAAGGTAAAATACTACATTTTTGCTACAAATTGACTTTGTTTGATGCAGACATATTTGTCGCATTTGGAAATTGATTGACAAAAAAGTGTTTTTGTGATATAATTATATCACTCAACGAAAGGAGCCCAATATGACCAATAATACCACAACTGTAAAACGTCCAGCCGGACTTATACGCGAAAGAATTTTAAGATATGTTGAAGATATGAAAGTTGATAATGAGCGTTGCCGCCGTGATGATGGCAAGATATTAAATGCCTTTGAAAATCGTGAACCAACTGCAAAAGAAAAAGCTGCTGTTGAATATTATACAGATCTTGATTTGAAGGCAACACAAGCTGCTTTGAAGCAATTGGGTGAAAAGGCCTTAACACCAGAAGAAGCGCGTGAATTTTATCGTGCGACGTATGAATCTCGTGTGTTAGAGGATGATTTGGAACGTGATGCGCGCCATTATGAATTAAGACAAGAAGCCATCGCAAAACATCGGACCCCTCATTTGTATGAGCAGGCCGTTTTGGAGGGTCGTGTGGAAAGGATTATCAAAGAACATACAGATCCACTCTGCTATCTTTCCTTCACGCGCGAAGATGGAACGCGGGATGAATCTCATTGCTTGCCTTTGATGCAACATGAACGTTAATCTAACATAAAAGGGAATGCACATGCCAACACAAAACGAATTACATACATTTGGTGTTTTTAAAAAACGCATTTTAGATGGACAAGCGAATTATAAGTTGCCCAATCGGAATCCTGATGGATCGTTTGAATCACCTGCATTGTTTTCCAACGGACATTGCATGGATTGTGAAGCATTGAAGGCAGCCGAATGGATGGCGATGTTGGAATTCCGTGCTTTGCAATTTGCGATCAAGCATTATACGGGAAAAGGTATGACAAGACCAGATCCAACTTTGACATCCGATGAACGTGATGTTTGGTTTGTCAAGGAACGCAATGCTATTTTGGCAAATGATGATATGGATTTGTTGTTGGCGCGTTATCGCAAAAGAAACCCAAGCGCCGAGCAATTTTTGATGGGCGTGAAAGTGGGTTCTTTGCTGAATTTGTGGCAATCAGTCGACACCGATAAAGAAAAGGTGGCTCGTGTTGAACGCGGTGGCTATGGCATCGTGATTCAAGATGGCTTGTACGAAGAAACACGCCACAAAGGATATGGCGCGGAAATATTGGACAATATTCGTACAACCCGCCGAATCAATCCAAAGCAATTAGGGTTGGAATATTAATAAATAAACGAAAGGATATAAAATGAGAGAAAATCGTAAAAGTGCAATATATAGACATGCTATGTTTTTGAATTTGTTGGTAACTGATCCCAAAGAATGGAGGACGAAGGAAGATCGTCTTGCAACAAAAGAAGAAGTTGCCGCGTGTATGAAAGAAGCCGAAGTTTATGTGAAAGCAACTCAACAGGCATTGACAGAATATGCTGCACCATGGATGGACAAACCCTATGGCGCATTAGATAAGGAAACAGAGGGCCTTTTGTTGCGCGGTTGGGGACAAGAATTTGTACGTCTTCGTACCGGAATGGCTCTTCAAGAAATGATGTTCCATCAACAATATATGTCTGAAAGACAATGGAATGCTCGTATTAAAGCAGAAAAGGAAAAATTGCTGTTGGAATGGGCTGGCCAAGATAAAGCGTACTTGGCAGAACAAGCACGTTTACGTGCCACCCGTGCAGCAACTGCTTCTAAATAACAAATAAAACCTTGAAAAACACCTCGGAAATAAACTTTCGGGGTGTTTTTATTTGTGCTTGATTTTTTTGTTTTTTTTCGCTATCATACCTTCATATTGTAAGGAGTAATAAAATGACAACACCATTGATCAAGCCAGCCACGATTACGGGCTTTCCTGAATATCTGCCCGAAGAACGTATTTTGGAACAACAAATGTTGGATAAAATCCGTGCTGTGTTTGAAAGTCATGGCTTTTGCTCGATTGAAACGCCTGTGGTGGAAAAATTGGAAGTATTGTTGTCCAAAAGTGCGGACACAAACAAAGAAATGTATGTCTTGGGTCGTTTGCAGGCCGAAGAAAAAGAAGATGCTAAAATGGGCCTTCGTTACGATTTAACGGTGCCTTTTGCGCGTTATGTGGCGCAACATGAAAATGATTTGGTGTTTCCTTTTAAGCGTTATCAAATGCAACCTTGTTGGCGTGGCGAACGCCCAAAATTGGGACGCTATCGTCAATTCACACAATGCGACGTGGATATTGTGGCGCGCGAAAAATTAGCCCTTGAATATGATGCATTAATTCCCGCGGTTGTCTGTGAAGCATGGCAAAAAATCGGTTTTGAAAATATTGTTTTACAAATTTCCAACCGCAAGATTTTGGCGGGCTTTGCGGAGGGGCTTGGCATTGAAAATGTCGGTGATACGCTGCGTGTTCTTGATAAGTTAAAGAAGATTGGCGCTGATGGTGTGCGCGATATGCTGACGGAGTTAAAGTTGACCACTAAGCAAATTGATGCTTGCTTGAAGATTGCCGAAATCAATACAACCGATTTGTCGTTTGCCGACAAAGTGCGGGCCTTGGGTGTTCAAAATGACACATTGGAATTGGGCTTGAACGAATTGACAGAATGTGTAAAGCTGTATGCGTCTTTGTGCAAGGTGCCATATCGCGTGGATATGTCGCTTGTTCGTGGCTTTGATTATTACACAGGGACCACGTATGAAGTGCAATTGGTGGGTACAGATTTTGCCGATTCCATTGGGGGCGGTGGCCGTTATGATAATTTGGCTTCGACAATGACGAAAAGCAAGCTGCCGGGCGTTGGCATGTCCATGGGGATTTCTCGTGCTTTGGGTGTTGCTTTAAAATTGGGATTGATGCAAACAGGCGCTAAATCACCGACGGAAGTGTTGGTGGTTAATGTGGAAAGTGCCGATAAGTCTAAAATGTTGGCGGTGGCTGAAAAGCTGCGTTCTCGTGGCATTAAAACCGAAGTATATTTGGAAGGTGGTAAGTTAGCCAAGCAATTGAAATATGCCAACGATAAAAAGATTCCGTATGTGTGGTTTGATATTGACAACATGGTCAAAAATATGGAAACTGGAGATCAACAGGTGGCCGATCCAAACAAATGGACGCCCCAAAAATAAAGGAGAGAAAAATGAAAATTATTGCATGGATGATGAGTTTGTTGTTATCGGTTAAAGCGTTTGCAAATCCGGCTTGTACGACATTGTGTCCTTTGATTGTGGGGGGCGGTTTGGCCATTGCTAAAAAGATGGGTGTGAAAGATGAAGTGGTTGGCGTGTTGGCTGGCGCTTTATTGGCTATCTTTGGTTATTGGATGATCCGCTTTTGCGAAAAAAGAAATTGGAATTTCCCTGGTCGCAATTTTATTTTGATGGCATTGTCCGTTGGTTCCATTGGTTTTGTTTATGTAAATACCTTGCAATATAATCCAGGATTGCATTGGAATTTATTATACATTGATTCTTTTTTGTTAGCGGCTTTATGCGGTGCGGCCGCCCATATCCTTGGCGTTCATATCTATGGCTGGTTAAAAGAAAAAAATGGCGGCCATGCGCATTTCCCATTTGAAAAAGTATTGGTTCCAATTTTGTTGGATGCCGTTGTGTGTTGGATTTTCTGGGGAACCAATTTGTGTGATTGCCAAGAAATTTTGATCTTGAAATAAGGACACGGGAAAGGGGGAGAAATGAAAGTAACGACAGAGTTTTGTTATGTGCTGAATGGTAATGGCCGAGCAAAGCCGGCAACGTTGAAATCTATCTCTCATCAAACAAAAGAACCTGTTTGGGTGCATATTGACTATGCCAACGAAAAAAATCAAGAATGGCTGAAAAAGCAAAAACTATCTCCAGCCGTATTGGAAAACCTATTGGATTCGGATACCACTCCGCGTTATTTTAAAGAGCGAAAAGGTGTTTTGATTGTTCTGCGTGGCGTCAATGCGGTGGCCGATGAAGAAGATGATATGATCGCTTTGCATATTTGGATGACGAAAAATCGGTTGTTGACGTTGTCGCATCGGGCATTGCCGACGATTGCAAAAATGGTGGGTGAATTTAGAACGGGCAAGGGACCTACCACAATTGAGGATTGTTTTGTTGAGTTGGTGCGCCAAATGAATGGACGCATTGAAAAAGCATTGGTTGATATAACGGAAGAAGGCGACGAATTGGAGGATGCAGTAATCGGGGAAACATCGTTCCGCGAAGATGCTGAGCTGCGTCATGGATTAAGTATTTTGCGCCATAAAATTGTGGGACTTCGGCGCTATTTAATTCCACAACGCGAAATGATGAATAAACTGTGCACTGAGGAATCTTTATTTGCTCAAGAAAATTTGCAGCAGTTGCAGGAGGTATCGCGCGACTTGGCGGCAATTGTGTCGGAATTGGATTTTGCGCGCGATCATTCGGCCGTGACACAGGAAGAATTGGATTCTCAAACGAATATTGAAATGAGTCGGACGATGTATCTTATGAGCTTGATTATGGTGATTTTTACGCCGTTGACGTTCATCACTGGCTTGTTGGGTGCAAACGTAGGCGGCATTCCATTTGGGGAGCATCCGTACGGATTCTTGGCAATTACACTTATCCTAATTGTGATTGCAGTGGTTCAAACACTAATCTTGAAAAAAGTTCATTGGTTTTAATTACCAGTTTTGACACACAGCCGTTGTGGCATGATACATTTCTTGTGTATCGATTGCGGCGTTCTTTTCCTCTAACTTGGTTTTAATATGACGCACAAGCGGTTTCAAAGCGCTGTTGATTTTGGCAGCGAATTTGTTGACTTCCGCCATGACCTCAGATCGAGAATAAACAATCTTGGGGGCCAATTCAGCAATTGCTTGGGACGCTACACGTTCAACATCTGGTCTAAAGAAAGTCAATGCTTGTTGGGCAACATTGACGTGATAATCCTCGTGTTCCTTAATGGTGCGGTATTCGCAGCTTGAAGGAGGATATTTTTTATCAATATAAACGGTCATGGATGGATAACCCATTTCAATTTCAACATTGGATAGACCAACACAAATTTGTCCCAATAACTCTTTTAACTCGGGTTTAACGGAAACAGTAACTTCCGGTTTAACAAGAGTGAGCCCCAGTGTGTATGGTGAATATTTGGAGTCGGCTTTGCGCAAGAAATCCTCACGAGAATATTGAGAGATATATTGGGGATTTCCGGGTCGTGTGCGCACAGTAACACGCGTTGCCATGCTTGTACAAAAAGGAATTGCATTTTGTGCAAAAACAGGCGATACTAGAAAGCAGATAAGAAATAAAAATAACTTTTTCATAATTTCACTATAACACAGGAAAAAATAAAATGCAAAAAATAATTTCATGGAATGTTGCTTCGGTTCGGGCGCGCTTGCCAGCATTGATGAAACTGCTGGAAACAGAGAGGCCTGATTTCGTATTATTGCAAGAAATAAAGGCTGAAGAAGATACTTTTCCGTTCTTTGATTTGAAAACAGTGGGATATGAAGCCGTTATTTCGGGACAAAAGTCATATAATGGTGTGGCCATTTTGTCCAAAGAAAAATTGAGCTGTGTTGCAACAAAGTTGTTAGATGAAGAGGTACCACAGGCGCGTTTTGTTGAGGCAGAAAGCCCATCAGGATTGACCATTATTTCGGTGTATGTGCCGAATGGTAATCCGCCAGAAAAAGATCCAACAGATAAGACAAAGTTGATTTATAAATTAAATTGGATGGATGCTTTGAATCAGCACATTAAAGGATTGTTGAATGCGGGAAAGAAGGTTGTTTTAGGTGGCGATTTTAATGTGATTGAGCGCGATTCAGATGTGTATAATCCAGAGGCTTATCGCACCAATGCGTTGATGGTGCCAGAGGTGCGTGAAAAATATGCCGAATTGTTGACTTTGCCGATTATCAATGCGATTCGTTTGAAAAATCCAGAACCACATACGTATTCATTTTGGGATTTTCAAATGGGAGCGTGGCCACGCAATTTGGGAATGTTGTTGGATGCGTTGTTTGTGAATAAAGAACTGACAGAAAATATTGAGGCGGCGGGAGTTTTAAAGGATGTCCGTGGTTGGGAAAAAACATCCGATCATGCGCCGATTTATTTAATTCTTAAAGATTAGGAATTTGCAGCTCGTTTTGGGCCAATCCTTGAATTTCAATTACTTTGCACCGATTCGTTTGCCCAGAAACAAGAACGATGGCACGTTTGGGTAAATGAAAAAAATCAGCTAAAAAATCAATCAAAGCTTCGTTCGCTTTGCCATCTACCGCTGGTGCACGCAGAGCAACCTTGTAATGAGTATTATTCCACATTCCCGCCCAACCTTCATGTTTTGCGTTTGGAAGAACACGAATCTGAAGACGACAATTATTCATCAGTCAATAAAGCCCGCTCGGATTTTTTTGGTTTTGGCAATTGCTGAGTTTTTAATTCTTCTATTTGGTCACGCAAGGCCATAATTTCTTGTTGCATCAAAACCAATTGAGGTTGTATTTGATGTGCAACAGCGCGCGCTGTGTCGAATGTTTCTGTCTTGGAACGATAAAGTCGAATAGTGCGAATTACGGCGTAAATTAAAGCGCAAATCCACAACAGATTTAATCCCCAAATGCAAATTGTTTGCAAAACATTGCTGGTCATTTCAATAGTATTTAATTTGGCCGCAACAGACAACTTGGACAATTGGGCCGACAGATAATGCATCAATGCTGTTGGATTTGTTAAAGAGGTATTTGCTTTCATCAAATCAGCATAGTGTGTCAGTGATTCCAAGCGATCTTGCGCTTGATCCACACCAAAGTGGGTACGAATCATTTTTGGCAAAGCCCATTTCCCATACCAACAAACGCACCATAGTGGAAGTAACCAAACTAATTGCCACAATGCGGAGGCAATTAAACGACAAATGGGGCGTGCGATCGTAACAAAAGTTTTATTCATTGTTTTTCCTTTTAAAAGAAACTGTATGGATCAATATCAATTCTGACATCCACCGACGGGTGTATTTTAACCTGATTTAACCAATTTTGCAATAGGTTTTGAATTTTCAAAGTTTTATCTGCCTTGATAAGTAAACGATAGCGGTGTTTATCACGCAATTTAGCAATGGGAGCAACCACGGGACCCAATACATCTAATCCTTTTACAAATGGTGCTTTTTGTGCAATTGTTTTGGCTGTTTGATAAGCAAGCGCATTGTTTTTGGCGCTGATAATAATACCCACTAACTTGCCATATGGCGGCATTTTTAACAATTTACGAGCGGTCATTTCTTCACTTAAAAAAGCATTACGATTATTTTCTTGTAAAGCTTTTAAAATCATATTATCTGGGGCATAGGTTTGTAAAAGTGCTAATCCCTTTTTGGCTTCGCGACCAGCACGTCCCATCACTTGATTGAGCAGTTGAAAGGTGCGTTCTCCAGCACGTAAATCTCCGCCAGCCAAGCCCATGTCAGCATCAATCACACCCACCAAAGTCAAGTTGGGAAAATGATGTCCTTTGGCAAGCATTTGTGTGCCAATTAAGATGTCAATCATGCCATTATGAATGCGATTTAAAAGATCTTCAAATTGTTCTGGTGAAGTTAAAGTGTCAGATGTAATTTCAGCAATTCGTGCCATTGGGAATAAAGCCAAGACTTCTTCGGCAACCCGTTCCACGCCAGGACCGCATGCCACCAATGATTCTTTTTCGTGACAGCAAGGGCATTCTGTCGGCATTTTGCGTGTATAGCCACAATGATGGCACTGAATCACGCCAGCACCTTTGTGTTCGGTCAGCCATGCGCTGCAATGTGGACATTGTAAACGTGTACCACATGCCCGACACAAAACAAGTGGAGCATAGCCGCGGCGATTGATAAACAAAAGCGATTGCTCATGATGATCCATTTTTTCTTTTAAGGCGTTTTGCAAACGTTTAGAGATAAATTTAATGGGGCCTTTTTCCTTTTGGCGCATATCTACAAGTTCAATGTCTGGCAACACCGCGCCCGCAAATCGTTCGGGCAGGTGAATATGTTGATAGCGTCCATCCACCGCATTACAATAGGTTTCCAAGCTGGGGGTTGCACTGGCCAAAATAATGGGGCAGGGGGCTTGGCTGGCGCGGACAATAGCCATATCTCGGGCATTATATAAAACGCCATCTTCCTGTTTGAAAGAAGCATCGTGTTCCTCGTCTACAACGATAAGTCCTAAATCTTTAAAAGGTAAAAATAGGGCAGAACGAGCACCCACAACAACTTGGGCCGAGCCATTGCGTACGGCTTCCCATGTGTCGCGACGCGTTTTGGGTGTAATGGAGGAATGCCACAAGGCCGGTTGAACGCCAAAACGTTTTTCAAAACGGCCAAGCCACGCTGTCGTTAAAATAATTTCTGGCAAAAGGACAAGAACTTGCTTGCCTTGTTCCAATGCATGGGCGATGGCTTCAAAATAAACTTCTGTTTTACCAGATCCAGTGACACCATCCAACAAAGCCACTTGAAAATCTTTTAGGGCAAGTAATTGCTTGACGGCTTTTTCTTGGGCAGCGGAAAAAGCGATTGTGGAAAAATTTGGATTAGGCGGTAAAAAGACACAAGGCTTTTTACTTACCTTTTCAATTTCGGGATGCAGGGCCATTTTTAATACAGCACCCAAAGCATTCATGGTATAGCCCGCCACCCAATTGATAAATCGAATTGTTTTGTGGGGTAAAGCGGGCAACGGAAGGACTTCCAAAATAGGCTTTAATTTGTTTTCAGGATAGGTGTCATCTGGCTTTTTATCCCATACAATACCCAGCAACTTTTTCCGACCTAATGTGGCGCGCACAAATGTACCAGCCGGCAAAGCGGTATCATAGGTGTAATCGTAACACCCAAGCGCTAATGGAAATAAAACAGGAATCCGTTGCATTTTCTTTTGTTTTCCTTTATGATGTTTTCTATAAGGATACACAAAATGACACAAGAATTCAACCCTTTCTCTGTTACAGCAACAACAAAAATGTCACAAGAAATTGAGGCATGGCAAAAATATCTTTTGACAGAGCGTCGTTTATCTGATTTGACGGGGAAATCTTACCTTTTTGATTTAAAGGAATTTTTTGATTTTTTATTTCAACATTTGGGACATGAGGTTGATATAGAAGATTTAAAAGGACTGAAGATAACCGATTTTCGTTCCTTTTTAACATGGCGTGCAGATCAAAAGGTGGCACGTGCCAGTATGGCCCGCAGTGTTTCCACGTTGAAAAATTTCTTCAAATTTTTGATGCGAGAGGGCGTGGTGCATAATGATGCTATTATGGCGGTTAAATCGGCTAAAGTTGGTCATGGTTTGCCGCATCCTTTGACAGCAGAAGATGCAAAGCAATTTTTGGAATTGGCAAAAGATATGGCTAAAACACCATGGGAAGGATATCGCGATAAAGCATTGTACACATTATTGTATGGTTGTGGCCTGCGTATTTCGGAAGCGTTGTCTTTGAATGTGAAAGATATTACAAGCAATCCCAATGTGTTGGTGATTACAGGAAAGGGCAATAAACAACGCTTGGTGCCCGTTTTGCCAGCGGTTCATCATGAGTTGCTTTTGTATTTAAATCATCATCCGCATCCCGAGCCAAATGAACCATTTTTTGTTGGAACACGTGGAGATCGAATCAATCCTGGTGTGGTGCAAAGAAACGTTCGTATTATTCGTCGCGCGATGGGGTTGCCAGACACGGTGACACCTCATGCCTTTCGCCATAGTTTTGCAACGCATTTATTGCAGGGTGGCGGTGATTTAAGAACAGTGCAGGAATTATTGGGGCACGCCTCTTTGTCGGCAACACAACGATATACAGAAATTACAACGGAACATTTAGAGCAGGTGTATGAACATGCTCATCCAAGAGCTCATTCCAAATAGAACTCTTTCTCGGTGGCTTCGACTGGACAGCGATTGCCACGGAATTGCCAGTCAACAACAACCCCTTCGTCTGTATAAACAATGAAATCGCAATAGTAAACATAATTGTTGACACCGCGACGCAAGAAACTTTGATGATCATAATGATATTCACGTATGCCCCATTGATCGACATATTGGCTTGTTGGAACACCAAAGTTATCAAACAGCGAAGCAACAGTTTGGCCATGATAAACCATGGAACGTTCAACATCAATAAATACCACATCATCAACACGACATGCGGTTAAAAACAGACATAATATAAAAGCGAAAACACTTTTTCCCATAATTTCATTTTAAAAACTTTTTTTTGTTTATTCAAGCGTTTTTTATTACGGCTTGAAAAAAAATGAAAATAACAGTATAATAAAGGCCATGAAAACAGAGATTTTTGATTTTGATTTGCCCGATGAATTGATTGCAAATAAGCCTTGCGAGCCAAGGGATGCCGCGCGTTTATTGCATATCAATGGTAACAAATTAATCGATGGGCACATGATGGATTTGGCGAATTGGTTGCGCCCGACGGATGTGTTGGTATTTAATGATACAAAAGTGATTCCAGCACGATTGTATGGTATGCGTGGTCAAGCTCAAATTGAACTAACATTGTTTAAACAAATCGATTTGTCCACCTGGGAAACATTAATCAAAAATGCCCGCCGTTTGCATACAGGAGATGTTCTTACTTTTACGGATGATTTTAATGCCAAAGTTTTGGATAAAATCGAATCTGGTTCGGTTGTGGTTCAATTTAATTGCCAGGGCGAAGCGTTGTTTGCTAAATTGCATGAAGTGGGAACAATGCCTCTGCCACCTTATATCAAGCGTTTGCGTGGAGGTTTGGAATCGGATAAAGCGGATTATCAAACGATGTATGCGCGTCATGAGGGGGCAGTTGCCGCCCCAACGGCTGGTCTTCATTTTACAGAGCGTGTGTTTAATGCATTAAAAGAAAAAGGCATTCGATGGGAATTTGTGACATTGCATGTGGGTGGCGGCACCTTTTTGCCAGTTAAAGTAGAAGACACAAAAGATCATAAAATGCATGCGGAGTATGGTGTGATTTCCAAAGATGTGGCGGATCGTTTGAATGCGGCTCGACAAAACGGTTCCCGAATTGTCCCCGTTGGAACGACTTCATTACGTTTGTTGGAATCTGCAACAGATGACAATGGCGTTGTTCATCCATTTGCTCAAGAAACATCTATTTTTATTACGCCAGGTTATCATTTTAAAGCGACAGATGCGTTGTTTACTAATTTCCATACGCCCAAATCAACTTTGTTTATGTTGGTCAGCGCGTTGGCGGGTTTGGATGTGATGCAAAATGCATACAAACATGCCATAGAAGAACGATATCATTTTTTCTCCTACGGCGATGCGTGTCTGATTGAAAAGAAGAAAGATTAATCTTTCAATCTTGCCAAAATAATGACGTTAATCACAACTGTGATAATGCAGACATACCATGTGGAGAAGACAAATCCTCCAAAGGCTAAAATCATGGATAATAACAATCCAATTACCCATGTGACTGCGGCAACGCGCCAAGCCCGATGTGTTGCCAATTTGGAACGTGTCATCCAAGCAAAAAGCGCTGTCAAAGCAACTGCCAATAAGTATGCAAGCCAAGACACAATAAAGAAGAAAACGAAAATGCCAACTGCAAACGAGAAAGCAAAACGCTTTAATGTCTTGTAAACATAGGCAGGTGAAATTTCTTGATTTTCCACCAAAGCAGCACGATCAATACGTGTGCCACGATCAGCCACGCTGAACATCGCAGAACGTGTAATATACAAGCCATCTGGAACAGGCAAAGACAATGTGTCTTGTGATGCATCAATGACAACAGGGAAACGTGTCATTGGAATGAAGGATGCCCATTTCAATGTTGGATCTTGAATAGCGCCATCTTTAATTGTAAACGTTGGTACAGAATCTACAAACTCTGTAATGGCTTTATGTTTGAAAAATTGAGCGCCTGTGTAATATGTAAATGCGCCAAACAACAAAGAAAGTGATAATGTTGTCCAAAAGACAAGTTTCAAGCCCCGTCCTTTGCCAGATCTAATAAATTGAGATAACTTTTTCATGATTTTCCTCCTTTTCAAAAGTTGATAACATTATATAATCAGATTTTTTATATGGTTGTCAAGAACTTTTTTAGAAACCCCCAGATGAACCTCCGCCACCGGATGATCCACCACCGCCATGGAAGCCGCCGCCCCCACCAAATCCGTGGCCACCACCAAATCCGCTATGAAAACCAGAGCCACGATTGTTGCCACCGCGTGAATTTAGGTTGTTAAACGGGAATTTGGGATCTTTTTTCCATGCGTTCATGGCCGAATGTCCAATCATAATGAAATGATGAGCCGATGCAAATAAAAAGAAAAAGATGCCAAAAAGCAAGGGAGCAACAAAAATGACAGACCAAAAGGGAACGTAAAAAGCGGAAAAAGAGATGACGAAAAGCCAGAAGAATAAACGATTCATGGTGGAATTTTCACGAACAAATTTAAATCTGCCAATTGCATTGATAAAAAAAGAAAAAATGAATGAAAAAATACAGAGGAAGAAAATATAGATAGGCAGTGCCGTTTCACCATCTCTTGTGGAAAAATCGGGTGTTATTCCAGACAGAACATCCGCGACAGAATTTACTCCAACCTTCAATGCTTCTGCGAATTTATTTTGTTTGGCTAAAGGAATCATTTTTTTGTGCACAATTTGCCCAGATGTTGCATCTGTTAATACATCCTCTAAACCATAACCAACTTCAATGCGCAGAAAGCGTTCATTGGGAGCTAATAAAATCAAAACGCCATCATCGTGTTTTTTGTCGCCTAATCCCCAGTGACGAAATAACATATTGGCATATTGGTCAATGCTGTATCCATCCAAGGAAGAAACAGTAGCGGCAACAACTTGTCTAGGGTAAAGGGCCTGTAGGCGCTGTGTCATTTCATAGCGCTCGGCGTCGGTTAAAATGCCCGCCTCGTCAACGACATAGCCTGTAAGGGAGGGAAAATGCTGCGCCCATAGTGGTAAAGCAACCACTAGAGCACAAATAAATCCAAAAATTTTCCCGACGAATTGCCGCATTTGTTATTCAAAAGAAACAACTGGTGCTGTTTGAGCTTTTTCATCAGCTTCAAAGGTAGCACGTGGTTTCATGTCTGTGAAATGACGAATCACAAAAGAAGACGGAAAAACGCGCAACTCTGTGTTATAAACGCGAACGGCTTCAATATAGTCGCGACGAGCAACAGCGATTCGATTTTCCGTTCCTTCTAATTGAGATTGCAAAGCCAAGAAGTTTTCGTTGGCTTTTAATTCTGGATAAGATTCAGCAACCGCCATCAATCGAGCCAATGCGCTGGACAATTCACCTTGGGCGGTCATATAACGTTTCAATGATTCTTGATCATTTACATTGACCTGCATTTGTGTTGCCTTAGCACGTGCTTCGACAACCGCAAGCAATGTTTCTGTTTCGTGTTTTTGATATCCTTTCACAGTATTGACCAAATTGGGAATCAAATCGTTGCGACGTTGAAATTGATTTTGAACTTGAGCCCATTCAGCGTTGGCCTTTTCATCCAAACGAACGGCTCCGTTGATCACACCAACGCCCCATGCAAATGCGGCAATTAAAGCAACAATAATAGCGATTAAAAATTTTTTCATGTTTTTTCCTTTCAAAAGTTGATATGAAAAGTAAAGCATATTTTAAAATGTTGTGCAAGCAAAAAAGGGGGATGATTTGCTTTATATACGTAAATATGCTATAATGCACCTCGAAAGGATGAAAATAACATGGATAAAAAGTTAGTTACAGTTACAGCGGGGGTTATTGAATATCAGGGAAAAATTTTAATTGCACAAAGAAGAAAAGATAAATCTTTGGGTGGATTATGGGAGTTTCCTGGTGGTAAAATTGAGGAGGGTGAAACATGCCCTCAAACTTTAAAGCGTGAAATCAAGGAAGAGTTTGATATCGATATCACAGTGGGTGATTATGTGTGGGAACATACCTATGAATACCCAACATTTACGTTGAAGATGTATGTGTATCGGGCAACATGGGATGGTGCTGGCGAAATTCATATTTGCGACCACGAACAATATCGTTTTGTTTCGTTGGATGAAATGAAGGATTTCGAATTTGCTGGGGCGGATATCCCTGTTATCGAATTTTTGAAACAACATTAAAAATTGTTGATGCCGCTTATCGCTTGACTTTTTGTGTGTGATATATTAAAAACATACGCAAAGGATAGATATGCGAGCGGTTAATCAAGATTTATTTCAAAAAGAAAATGTGCAAAAGGCGGTGTTGACGTTGGTATTACCAACGATTATCAGCCAGCTTATTGCTGTGGTTTATAGCATGTCTGATTCATTCTGGATTGGTCAATTGAACAGCCCAGAACAATTGGCGGCGGTGACGTTATGTATTCCAGCATTCCTTTTTACTTTGGGTATTTCTAATATTTTTGGTATTGGTGGGTCCAGTTTGATTGCTAGATGCTTGGGAACAAAAAAGTATCAAAAAGCCAAATCGACCTGTGCATTTTGTATGTGGACCTCCATTGTGTGTGCATTGATATATGCCATAGTTTTTTATTTTTTCAGCCAACCAATTTTACATTTTATCGGGGCAACGGAAGATACCTATTTGTATAGCGCTGAGTATTCTTTTTGGGCGGTTGTATGGGGATCTATACCTGCGACATTGAGTGGACTTTGGGGGCATTTAGTGCGTTCTGAAGGGTATGCCAAGCAAGCCAGCTTTGGAATGATTTTAGGCCTTGTCTTGAATATGATTCTGGATCCTATTTTTATCTTTATGCTCCACCTAGAAATTGTTGGAGCGGCGGTCGCCACGACATTGTCGATGACAATTGGATGCGTTTACTTTGTATGGTTCATCAAAACACGCCCGTCCCAAAGCGTTTTGACCTTGCATCCAAAATACTATCAAGCGGGCAACCATATTGCTTCTGAGGTTTTATTGGTTGGCTTTCCAAGCACTTTGATGACAATGATGGCGTTGATATCTAATGTAGTTTTAAACGTTTTAACTGCAGGTTATTCGACATTTGCAATTGCGGGAATGGGAATTGCCAAGCGGTTGGATATGATTATTTTTGCCATTTCAAATGGTATTGGGCAAGGTGTGTTGCCATTGATTTCCTACAACTATGCCGCAAAGAATTTTGCCCGCATGCGCTCGGCCATTAAAATCACGTTTGTGTATAGTTTGGTGTTGTCTGTGTTGACGACGCTTTACCTGTATTTTGGTGCGGACTGGACAACGCGCTTGTTTATTGAGGAACCAACGACCGTTTCCTATGGACGAGAGTTTTTGAGGATCATTTGCTTGACTTGTCCGTGTGTGTCTTTGACCTTGATTATGATGACAATTTTCCAAGCGGCGGGTAAAAAAGTGCAGCCAGTTATTTTGTCCATTGTGCGTAAAGGTGGTTTAGATATTCCGTTGATGTTTGGATTAAATGCGTGGATGGGCGTGATGGGGTTAGCTTGGGCGATTCCAGTGGAAGATGTATTGGCAATGTTCATAGCCATTTGGCTGTTCATCCCGTTCTGGCGCAAGTTGAAAACAAAATAATTTTCGCTTGCCATAAAAAAATATTTTTAATAAAATGAAATCAATATGTGTTAAATAATGCTAGGTGGAGTCAAAATGAAAAAACAATATGATTTGATTGTAAGCATAGGGGCGGCCTGTCCATGTACAACAGCACTTCGTGCTCAACATTTACAAGATTTTTCTTACCCATTTGATTGGTTGTTTGGATCTACATTAAGTACCCGGGCCGATATTTTGGTAAATGATTTTAAAGGTTGGTTTGATAAAGAAGATTTAACCTTTGTGCGTGAAGTTCCGGATGTGAACGGGATGTGTTATATGAATAATAAAACGGGATTGTGTTATAATCATGATTTTAAAAAAGACAAGACATTTGATGCACAATACCCAGAGATAAAAGCAAAATACGATCGTCGTATCGCAAGATTGTTGGAAAAGGCCGAAACTGCAGAAAATATTTTATTAGTGTATATCGAAAAGCCAAATTGCACAGAACAAGTCCCAGATAACGAGCTGTTGAAAATTGAAAAAGTGTTGCAAAAGCGATTTGGGAATAAAGTCGATTTGTTGTACTTGTTTCGTAATACAGATTCTTTTAAAAATAAAACAGATGTCTTTGTTTCGCCACATGTTCGGAAAGTCATTTTTGATTATCAATTGTTTACGAAAAAGAACGAGTATTCTGTGAATAAGAGGAAATTAAAAGCCGTTTTGAAACACTATAAATTAAATCGGCCGCTGATACGACAAATACAAATCCGCATTAAAAGTTTTTTGATTCATTTTTGCGCCCTGTTTATATTGAATAAGCGCAAGCGTAAAGATTTTAAGCGCAAGTGGAAAGAATAACACGATACGCCAGGGGAATTTAGGATGTTGGAGAATAAATTAATAAAATTCCGTGATGAGCGTGATGCAAAGACAGTAAAACCCAAAAATCAAACGGATTCGACAAAATGAAATTGGTGACATTTCAAACAAAAGAAGCGTTGGCAACCCTGCAAAAGACGGGTGTTTTGCGGGCGGATGTGGTGCATATTGATTTGAAAAAATATGGTGTGCCGTATAATTGGATTGTTCAAGAAATGAAGAAGAAAAAGATCTGTCCGAAAAGAGGCGAGAAGTATCCGTTGTGGGCGTGGGCTAAATGTGGATCGTCGCTTGCCCCACCCAAAAAGAAAAATTATTCTGGCAAAAAGCAAAAATTGGTTAAAATTACTTTTGAAAAACCAGATGGTGAAGTATTGCTTTCCGATTATATGGCGTATTCTTTTATTTTAAGCGGTCATATTATTCCCAAAACAAAAACGGAATATCAACAATTTTTGAGGAAAATGGAGAATTCTTTGGATGCGTTGAAGGCCTTTGTGCGTCAAGATAAGGGAGGCAAAGGCGTGGCAAAATTGTTCCCGACAATACAAAAGACATGGTCACGAATGTTTGCGATGAAGTCAAACGTGTGGCAAGCATGCGTGTGGGATATTAAACTTTCGGACGTGAAAAAAATAGAAATTTTAAATGATCCTGCGTATGTTTACGGCACAATGAATGCCAAACGTTCAAACGGAACGCGTCCCGATTGGAAAAAAAGATACCTGAAGTTTTTGTAAATATGAGTTGACTTTAGTTGGTAAGTTGAATATAATCCTATCATAAGTTTTTAGCATTTTAGGTTAGAACTCAAAAAAAGGAGAATTGCCATGAAAGATTCAAAAACAACATTGATGGAATTGACTCACGCTTATGGAAATATTTTGAAGAAAATGTTTTTATTGAACTTGGGCGTTGTCCTTTTTGCTGGTGCGACACAGGCCATGAATATTGACTATGCCTATAATCAGATAAATGATGGTAATAATATTCCTGAAAACGTTATCGTAAAGAATGGTGGAAGTATTAATATTTCTGCTACAGATCGAGATATACACATAGGGCTTGAGATAGGGTCTGATGTTGATCTATTAAGGATTGAATTTCAAGACGGTTCTGTTTTGAATCTGAAAGCATCGGGAAGAGAATCTTTTGTTGAAATGTATGCAAAGGATTGGATTGTTTCGGGAAATTCAACATGGAATTTTGTGGCGACTGGTCGGGATTCTCTTGTACGTGTTGGAGGAGATGGTGATGGGGCAAGTGATCTTACGGTGCAAGAAGGGGCAAAGCTGACAATCAATGCTCCTATAAAAGATGATTCTGAGGCCTATTTTAGTATTGGACAAATTTCATTGTTGCCAGGCAGTACCTTTAAAGCAACCAATGGCGCCTTTGATGAAGATTGGCAGGATATTGATACGGATCGATTTATCGCTAATGGAGCCACCATTGATTTAAATGGTATTGAAATTGAAGGTGGTTCGTCAATAGATATTCAAAACAGCAATGTTAAGTTGGTTGATACTCAGCTTGCAGTGACGGGGGTTAGTGAAGCGCCTGCAGTGATTAATATTGCCAACAGTACAATTAATATGAATTATTCGGATATGGTAATGGATTCTGCCGGCAATCGGTTTTATGGCACAATGGATGATGACGATCAAAAAGAGTTTGTGTCCGATATAACCGAGGAGATCAGAAATGGAGAGCTTGGACGTCAGATAATAGGGCATGCACGGAATTCAGAAGTTCGTTTGTCCTCATCTGTCAGTTTGCGCGAGAGGGGTGATGGTATATTTGTTTGGTCCGAAAATGGCGTAGAAAAAGGGTATTATAATGATTGGGAACTTGAACTTGACAATAGCCCTCTGCAGACATATCTTGAACAGCAATTGGGTAGTTCCGCCAGGTTGAGGGCATTAAGTGATTCGTTGGCCAGTTCGTATCGTAAGGCGGAGGGGTCAAATATCACATTAGACGGGGTAACACTGAGTGCTCGCTATGCTTCACAAATTAACCAAGAAACGTCTGGTGAGTTAAACATTATAAATGGTTCCAATCTTACCTTGAACAGAGGAGGAAAATATCGGTCGATTTACCATTCCATCCTCAGCCATTGGGGAACAACGGGATCCATTGATGTGAATGATAGTACTATCACATTAAACGAAAATTCGGGTATCGTTCGTGGCCTCTATCGTTGGACAGAAAAAAGCTTTACAATAAATCCAGGCATCGAAGCATCCGAGGGTGATATTAACTTTGATCATTCAACATTGAATATGAATGGCACCTCTTTCGTGGCATTTTCAGATACAAATGGTGTGCTTGACCTGTATGATGGGTCTGTATTAAACGTGAATGGTCAAAACACAATCTATTTGAAAAACACGGTGCGGGGCGCAAAAGGCGCTGGTAGCATATGCCTTGGCTATAATGACGAAGGCGAACATGAAGATGAAATTTCCAAAATCAATATTGCCAAAGGGGCTACTTTAACATTGGTAACGGGCGCTGTTGGTTACTATAATGCAGAACGCGAGGAAACAGCCGACCCGATTATCTATGGAAGCAATCTTTCTGAAATTAATATCGCAGGTACATTAAAAGGTGGCGTTTCCACGGCAGGTTTGTTGAGATTAAATGGTGGTAAAATCACTGGCCGTGTTGAAAAAGCATCGAACATTGAACTTGCGGGACATAAAGCCGATATAAAATCGATTTTGGGCAGTGGTGTTGTGGATAATCAAAACTTAACGCTTTCCGGTGCTGGTAAATATACGTTGAATAATGCAATGTTCTCGGTTTCTAATACGAATAATGTGGTGTATACAAAATGGAGACGATCAGAGCCCGTTTCAGCAAGATATGTATGGGGATTGATAAATTGGGAACTTGCCCCTAGTATAAATGGTCTTAAGGTTATTGATAATGTAGGGGGTGTAATTTACACCGAAGATGGCAGTTGTTTTGCACCAATTGATAATCAATTGAATACATTGACGATAGATGGAGGTGCATCCTTATCAACAAACAAAGAGTTATATTTAGCAACTGTGTCGCTAGATAATAAGGCGGCCCTTTCCATTAATGGCGAGGAATTCATGACGAATCAAATGATTTTGGATCATGGTTCCAAAGCAACCTTTACTAAAGGCACATCCTATTTGGGCAACAGCATTACTGTCAGTAATGGCAGTACATTGACGCTGAATAATGGGAACTACTTTATGGAGACTCGTACTCATGGAGCTGTTCCACTACCAAAATATCCAGAACCGGGAAGTGGTTTTGTTTTGAATGATTCCACATTGATTACGAAAAAGGTTTACAAAAGGGTTTACAATATGGAGGCGTCACCAGTACTTAATAATTCAAAATGGGTAGATACGTCGAGTGATTTTAATCTTTCTGTATATGGTGCGCCGACAACAGTGACAATGACCGGTAATTCCGCTTTGTCATGGACAAACACAAATGTTGGTGGCTTGAATATTGATGCAACTGGGGCTGCGAAAATCACTTTTAGTAATGTATCAGCAGACTTTAATACAACAACATTACAAGCGGATGGTGATAATAAGCCCTATATCACATTGAACAAAGGAACGTTTTTTAGAACCAATGAAATGGATTTAGATGGCGCCACAGTGGTGGCCAACAATTCCAGTTTTGGTGTGCAACAATATGCTTTATATGAATATGTTTCAAAACGTGATCATGAAGCCCATTTTTATTATGAACATACGCAGCCTGAATTAGTGGATATAAAAAATAGCATAATTACCTTGAATGGAAATTCATCGATTAAGAATTCTTTGTTGCGTGACTATGATTACAAAGAAAAGATAAAATCTTATGATTTGACACCAGAATATGTGCAGAAAAATACAGCCGTATTGAGTGAGGTGTTAGAAGGCGAAGATGCGACGCGATTTGCGGCCGCAGAAAACTTTGCTAACGATATTGAAATTAAGAATTCTACAGTCACATTGAATGGGACGTCATCCATTGTGAACAATTCGCTTTCAACGGCAGGGGACAAAGGAAATATTTTGATTTCTGATGGATCCGTTTTGCGTGTTCAAGGAAAGAACACTTTGACCGCCACAAATGATATCCATATGTATGAGAACAGCATTTTGTCCATTGCACCTGGGGCCACATTGACTGTGAAGAGCGGATGGAATGGGACAACCTATGCTGACAATACAATTTACATGGCCAATGGTTACGATGGTCCTGTATCGCTTGAATTGTCTGGAACATTGAACGGGTCAATACATGTGGGATCACTGGTTGAAAGTCTGACATTGTCGCCAAATTTCAAAATTAATAACGGAACAGTGAGTATGGAGGGTTCTGTCCGAGGGTTTGGTGTGTCGGGTGTTTCAAACGCTAAACAATTGGCCACTGTCAGAAGCAAATTTAATGCGATGGCAACAAACCAAGGGGCTTTAACTACCTTCAGCATGATTGACAAATCAAATTTGAAGGCCTCACAAATTGCTGATCTTTTGTCTGACGCTAACACATTAAATGTTAAATACAATTCCACATTGACCGTGGATGATGTTTCGCCTTCCTATGATGAGGATAATCAAGATGTACAGTTCGGTACAGTGAATGTTTCCAATTCGGCATTGAAATTCGTCAAAAATGGTTCTATGTTGGTGAGCGACACCTTGAACATGACAAATTCGTCATTGACATTGACGGGCGATGTTAAGGAAACAAGTTGGAGCACATGGTTGCAAGCGGGTACCCTTAACATGGATAACACGGGCAAGCCACGTACCGCTTTAACCGTAACCAATGCTGGTGTTTCTGCGGGCTTGATGGGTAGTGATATGACATTAGTTGATACCAATGTCAAGATCACAGGTAATAACAAAAACATTAATATGGTTGGAATATTTGTTGGTGGAAATATTCGTATCTTGAATAATCCAAATACAAAGGCGAGTGTAAATATCACTTCTGCCACGGGTATGGGATCTGACGAGGGGAGTATTATCATGACGAATACCTCGTTGACATTTAAAGGGAATTCTGTATGGTATGCACAAGGATCGCCCAGTAATATTCTTGCTGCTTTAAATGGGAATATCTCGATTGACAACGCGGGCAATGCAAAAGCGACGGTTTCTTTGGCATATGCGTTGGTTGATGCAAACCAATTCAACATTGATAATACATCATCTGTCAAGTTGAACAAGGTGCAAATGGCATCGACACCATTGGCAATTGATAACAGCAAGACTGTGGATTTGACCGATGTGCATGCAAAGAGTGTTGACTTGACCAATATTGGAACAGTAACCATCAAAAATGATACTTTTACGGATTTGTCCATTATGAATAGCAAAAAAGCAACAATTACAGGGGCTGTTACTGTGGATGATAGCGATTTTTGGGGCGTTGGAAACCTTTCCGTTTCGAATGCGGTCTTTAGTGCAGGGGTCAATGTTGCAGGACCAGAAACAACGGTGTCAAACAAAGGAACGAAAAAGCAAAAGATTGTTTATGGTTCTAATGCCACAATCACCAATGCGAATATTGCGTCCAATGTGGAGGTGGACAATGCCTTGTTGACGATTAACAAAGGTGTCAATATTGGTGGCGGATTAACCCTTGGTGATGCTTATGATGCAGAGCACACAGACGACTTTGATAAAGTGAATGCCACGCGCGTTTTCGTCAAAGAGGGCGTATTGGTCATGGACGACATTAATTTGGATCAAGGAACAATCGAAGTTGCTGCAAAGAAAACTTTGGCGACACGTGGCAGCTTTAACTTGGGTCAATACTCGAAGTTATTGTTAAATGGTGTAGCGGAAGGTGCTGTCACTGGTACTGGTACGGTTTCCTTCTTGAATAATGCTGCCAGAATTTATGGCGACGTTGCTTTGAGCTCTGGAGAATTGGAATTCAAAAATGTGAAAGGAAACTTGAGCACATTTATAGAAAAAGACAGAGCTTTGACCATGGGCGATTTGCGCTTAACAAATGCCACTTTGACATATGACAGGACCGAAAATGTGGGCGGGAATTTAACCGTTGATAATTCTTCGTTGACATTAACACGCAACACAAATGTTGGTGGAGATTTGAAGGTGGCTAAAGGCAATCTTCACTTGGGCACGAACAAATTGAAAGTAGGTGGGGAAGCCAATATTCACAACAATTCGACCATCTATGTTAATGTTGATGCTGATGGTAATTATGGATCGTTAAAGGCAAGGAAAATCAACCTTGAAACGACGGCTGTTGGTGGAAATAAGCCAACAAACATCAATTTGGCGGTAATGTTGCCAAGATCGACGTCGGACAATCCATCTATCTATGGTAAATTGTATAAGTTCTTTGATGATAATCCTGACGTATTAGAGGGAACTTACAAGGTTACAGGTAAGTTGAACAAAGTAACCGTTGCGAACAACCGCTATAGATTCGAAGAACAAGACGTTGGACAATTCTCCGTTAGTTATTTGTGGAGTGGCCGCGCTGTAGTCGTGCGCTATGCTGGCGATGTGAATCCAGGAACTTTGTCTGCAGCGTCGGCTTTGGTTGACACAGATTCGACCTTCGCCAATGCTAAACAAGAAACGTTGTCCAACAACTTGAATGCGTTATCACAAGTTGTGGG
>Ga0310690_10001424_pt1 | contig 42405 bp, 7 predicted proteins | sample AusTroGonzalo_MG_2_FD_207661 | JGI IMG/M metagenome (GOLD analysis project Ga0310690, IMG submission 207661) | Bovine rumen microbial communities from tropical cattle in Woodstock, Queensland, Australia - Gonzalo_04 (v2) (version 2) | ecosystem: Host-associated > Mammals > Digestive system >... | reverse complement strand
ACCCCGGTGAACGTATTGGGAGTGAAGTCGACGTCCGCGCCGTCGCCGACATCGACATAACCGCCGTTTTCCGTGATTTTCGTCGCCGAGCCGCCGCTGGAGACGCCGAGCGTGATTCCGGGGTTGGCTGTGACGTCATCCGCCTTGCCGCCGGCGAGGATGTACATCGCCCCGGAATGGATGGCGAAACCGGTGACGGTGTCTGTGATCTGGAACGCGCTGCCCGCGTACGAGCCCTGCACATAGGTGCCCGGAGCGACCTCGATCTGGAAGTTCGCGCCTTCTTCCGCGACGATCCCCGTCGCGGACCCGCCGGCGTCGACCCGGACTCTGCCGTCGGAGCTGACGTTTGCGCCGTCCGCCTTGCCGTCCTTTTCGACAACGAGCCAGCCCTCGCTTTTCACGACGGTGTTGTTCGCGGTCCCGCCGTCGCTGATATAGAGCCAGCAGGCGGAATGGATCTCGAACCCGGTGACGGTCGAAGTGATCTCGAACGGAGTGCCCGCGTACGTGCCCTGCGCGTACGTGCCGGAGGCGACATTGAAGAAGACTTTTGCGCCTTCTTCCGCGACGATCCCGGACGCGGACCCGCCGGCGGAGACCGCGGCGCTGCCGGCGGCAGCGACCGTGGCGCCGCCGGCCGTGCCGCCCGAGGCGACGATGATTGTGCCGATGGCTTTGACGGTGGTGTCGCTGGCGATACCGCCACTGAAGACTTTGAGATCCGCGCCATTGTTGATTGTGAGGCCGGTTCCGGTGGTGCCGGAGTGGATCGTGCACCAGTCCAAGCCCTCGTAACTGTATCCGCCGAACGAATTGGGCAGGAACTCGACGGTCGCACCGGGGCGGACATCGACATAACCGCCGTTTTCCGTGATCTTCGTCGCCGTGCCGCCGTTGAAGACGTAGAGATCGCCGCCGTAATTGACGGTGGTGACGTCCGCGGAGCCGCCCTGGGAGACGTAGAGGTCGCCGTTGGAATTGACAGTGTTTTCCCCGGTGTAGCCGCCGTTGTTGACGTAGAGTTCGCCGCCGTCCAGGATGTTGACGCTGCTGCCGACCATGCCGTTGTCCAGATCGAAAGAATCGTTCAGGTCGCCGGTCAGGTCGACTCCGGTTTCGCCGCCGTCGCCGACCGTGAGTCCGAGCTTCCCGTCGTTCAGCGTGAGCGTGTATTTCTGGCCGCCGATCGTCTTCGTGCCTTCCGCGACGGTGATGGTGCCGAGCTCGACGCCGGACGTATCCTGCACGGTGATGGTCTTGTCGAAGCCGGCCGCATTTCCGGCGAGACGGTATTTGCCGTCCGCCTCGGTCCCGGCGACCGTGAGCGTGTAGGTCATCGAAGAAGACAGGAAGAACGACAGGTTGTTCACGAGCGCGGCCGCGCTCGGCTTGGTCTGCGTGAGGTCGAAGTCCAGGATCGCGCCGTCAGCGGCATCGAGGTCAGCGTTAGCGGCGAGCGTCACCTTTCCGGTGATCTTGCCGTCTTTTGCGATGTTGAGCCAGCCCCAATCGGAGACTGAGACGCCGTTCAGGATCGCGCCGCTGTAGACGTTGAGGTAGCCGTCTTCGTTGACCGCAGCGCCGTTCGCGATGCCGCCGTCGAAGATGTAGACTGCCGCGAAAGCATTGACGGTGGTGTCGTTCGCGATGGTCCCGGAGTGGACCGTGGCGCTTTGGTGGGACAGCGTGACCCCGGTGAACGTATTGGCCACGAACTCGACGGTCGCGCCCGTCTCACCATTAACGAGTCCGCCGTTTTCCATGACCTGCGTCGCCTTGCCGCCGGCGCTGACGTAGAGATAGCCGCCGGCATTGGCGGTGACGATGTCCGCCGAGCCGCCGGCGCTGACGTAGAGATAGCCGCCGGCATTGACGTTGACGACGTCTGCCGAGCCGCCGTCGTAGACTTTGAGGTAGCCGCGGTTTTCGACGGTGACATTATCCGCCTTGCCGCCGTCGCAGACTTTGAGGTAGCCGCCGGATTGGACGGTATAGCCGGTGACTGTGTCGGTGATCTCGAACGCGCTGCCCGCGTACGTGCCCTGCGCATGGTTGCCCGGGGCGACCTCGAAAGTGAGGTACGCGCCTTTCTCCGCAACGATGCCTGTGGCGGTGCCGCCGCTGTAAACTTCGAGAGCGCCGCCGGACGAGACGGTGACGTTGTTCGCCTTGCCATCATAGTCGACATCAAAAGTGGCGCCGGAGGAGACGATCGTGTTGTTTGCCTGGGCAGTGTCCAAGACATTGAGGATGCCGGAATGGATGGTGTACCCGTCCACTGCGCCGCCCTTGATCTCGAACGAACTGCCCGCGTACGTACCCTGCACATACGTGCCCGGGTCGACGTTAAAATCGAGGTATGCGCCTTCCTCTGCGACGAGTTCGGTCGCGGACCCGTGTATGCCGACAGTGAAGCTGCCTGCGGAATGAACGGTGATCTGGCTGGCGATGCCGCCGTAGTAAACACCGAATTCGCCGGAGGCATTGACGGTGGTCTGGCTGGCGAAGCCGCCGTTGTTGATGCTGAGCTCGCCGTCGGAATTGACGGTGGTGACTTCTGCGAAGCCGCCTTTCTTGACGTTGAGCATGCCGCCGCTCAGAATGTCCACGCTGCTGGCGACCTTGCCGGTGGTGAGGTCGTACGAGCTGGTCAGGTCGCCGGTCAGGTCGGGCTTCATGGCGATGGTGATGCCGAGGGAGCCCGCGCCGTCCAGCGTGAGCGTGTAGTCGCGGCCGTCGATCGTCTTCTTGCCTTCCGCGACGGTGATGGTGCCGAGCGTGGCGCCGAGCGTGTTCACGACCGTGATGGTCTTGTCGAAGCCGGTCGCGCCCTCGGCGAGCTTGTAGTCGCCATCCGCCTCGGTCCCGTCGACCGTGAGCGTGTAGGAGAACTTTCCGGTGCCCAGGATGACCGACAGGTCGTTCACGAGCGCGGGCTTGCCCGCGGCGGTCTTCGTGAGGTCGAAGTCCAGGATCGCGCCGTCGTTGGCATCGACGTTCGCGCCAGCCGCGACGTTGATCTTTCCGGTGAGGACCGCGCCGCCGGAGATGGCGAGCGTGCCGCCGCCATTGAGGGTCAGCCCGTCCGCCTTGCCGCCCGCCGAGAGATCGAGCACGCCGTTGGTTTCGACGGTGGTGTTCGTGGCGATGCCGCCGTTATAGACATTGATGCCGCCGCCGTTTCCGGCGGTGAGATCGGTTCCGGTGGTCCCGGAGTGAAGCGTCGCCCAATCTATGGGATTATTGTAAGCATATCCGCCGAATGAATTGGGCAGGAACTCCACGGTCGCGCCCCCGTCATAATAAACGTATCCGCCGTTTTCCGTGACCTTCGTGGCGATGCCGCCGTTGGAGACGTAGAAATCGCCGCCGAAATTGACGGTGACGATGTTTGCCGAGCCGCCGGCGACTGCGAGGTCGCCGTTGGAATTGACGGTGGTCTTTTTGATGAAGGCGTCCGGGAGGACGGTCAGGTCGCCGCCGTCCATGATGTTCACGGCGCTGCCGGACTGTCCGGCGTTGAGGGTGAACGGGGTGAAGAGGTCGCCGGTCAGGTCGTACACGGGGGCCGCGGTGACGGTGACGCCGAGAAGCCCGCCTGTCGTCAACGTGAGCGCGTAGTCGTTGCTGCCGACCGTGACCGCTTCGCCGCCGACCGTGAGCGTGCCGGCCTCGTTGCCGAGCGTGTCCATCACGGTGATGGCCTCGTCGAATCCGGCCGCGCCCTCGGCGAGCTTGTAGTCGCCGTATGTCTCGATCCCGCTGACCGTGAGCGTGTAGGTGAAGTTCTCCGCCATGACGGGCGCCAGGTTGTTCACGAGCGCGGTATCGCTGGGCGTGGTCTGTGTGAGGTCAAAGTCGAGCGTTCCGCTTCCGGAGATCGTTGCGCCGTCTTCGAATGTTATCTTCCCGGTGAGTTTGCCGCCGGAGCCCCAGATCTTGCCGCCTGCCTGGACCGTGACGCCGTTCGCCGTTCCCCAAAGCTCGAGCCGGCCGTACTCTTTGATGGTGGTGCTGGTCAGCGAGGCGCAGTCTTTGAGATCGAGTACGCCGCCGGCTGCGATGGTGGTGTTGGTCACGATGGCGCCTTCTTCGATGAAAAATCCGCGCTCGTTGCCCGTGCCCATCGAGTGATACAGGGCAACGTTGTCCGCCGAACCTCCGGAGGAGACCGTCAGCTTGCCTTGGTCATTGATCATGGTCTGGCTGACGTAAGCGCCATCCTCGACGTAGAGCTCGCCGCCGTACATGATGCTCACGTCGCTGGCGACCTGGCCGGCGGCGAGATGGTACGTGCTGGTCAGTTGTCCGGTCAGGTCGGGTCCGGTGACCGCGCCGACCGTGAGGCTGAGGGTTCCGGCTCCGTTCAGCGTCAGCGTGTAGTCCCTGCTGCCGATCGTCTTCGTCCCCCCGCTGAGACTGATCCAGCCGAGATGCGTGCCGTAGTTGTTCTGCACGGTGATGGTACTGTTGAAGCCGGTTGCATTCTCGGCGAGCGTGTAGTCGCCCGCCGTCAGGGTCCCGTCGACCGTGAGCGTGTAGTCGAACCACCCCTTGTCCGCGATGACCGACAGGCCGTTCACGAGCGCGGGATCGCCCGGCTTGGTCTGCGTGAGGTCGAAATCAAGGACTGCGCCGCCGACAAAGTAGTCAATGTTCGCGCCGAGTTCGAACGTCGTCCTTCCGGTGAGCGTGCCGTCGATTATGAGCGTGCCGCCGGCGGAGACGTAGACGTCGGATGCCACGGCGCCCTGGTAGACCGCGAGGTAGCCGTCCATGTTGACGAGCGCACTGGAGAGTATGGCGCCCTGGCTGATGTATGCCGTGCCGTTCTGGTTGACGGTGACGTCGTTGGCGATGCCGCCGGAGGAGACGTCGACCATGCCGTACTGATAGGCGATGATGGCGCTGGCGACGCCGCCGGAGGAGACGAAGACTTTGCCGAGGTCGCCGACGTTGATGACTTCCGCCGTGCCGCCATTCCAGACGGTAAGGCTGCCGCCGGAAACATACGCGATCTGGGCGGTGCCGCCTGACTCGACTTGCATCCGGGCGCCCTTATTGACGTCGGTGTTGCTGGCAAGGCCGCCCTCGCAGACGAAGAGGTAGTTGTCTTTGTCGGCGGTGGTGTTGATCGCGATGCCGCCGCCATAGATGGTGAAAGCGCCGTGGACCGTGAAGTTGGTGACGGTCCCGTCGAGCTCGAAGCCGCTGCCCGCATACTTGCCCGCGGCATAGGTCTTGGACCCCAGGGTGAGAGACAGCCATGCGCCTTCGTCCGCGACGATGTCCTTGACCCAGGAGCTGGAGGTGGTCGTGAGGCGGCCGCCGTTAAGGACCTTGATGTCCTCCGCGGTCCCGTTCGAGGATACAAGGAGTTCACCCTTGAGACCGATGATGGCGCTGTTCGCGGAGCCGCCGTTGTAGACCTCCATATAGCCTGCGTTGATGTTGGTGTCGGATGCGACGCCGCCTTCGTAGACGCTGAGTATGCCTTTTTCATTGACTATGGTTTTGCTCGCGGTGCCGCCGTCGTAGACATTGAGGATGCCGTCCGTGTTGACGTTCACGTCGAGCGCGGCCCAGTCGCCGGTGATATCCTTGGTCTCGCCGGTCACGTCGCCGGTGAAGATGTTCCCGGGGAGGACGGTGACGGTGAGGTCGCCGGTGGCGAGGCCGAGCGAGTAGGTGTGCTTGCCGGAGGTCAGGGGATCGCCGCCGACCGTGAGCGTGCCGAGCACGTTGCCGAGCGTGTCCTGCACGGTGACGGTCTTGTCGAAGCTCGTTGCGCCCTCGATGAGGCTGTAGGTGCCGTTCGTCTGGCCGTTGGGGTCCACCGTGAGCGTGCAGTCGTATGAGCCCGCGGAAATGTAGGTGAATGCAGCGGCGCCGACGCGGACAGCGTCGCCCGGGTACATAGTCGCGATGTTCAGGTCGAGCGTGCCGCCGTAAAATTTGAGATCGAGGACGTTGTCCAGGATGCCGGTCAGGACCGCACCCGCGCTGACGGTGAGATCGTAGATGGCTGCGCCGGATTCGACGTTCACGACCGTGCCGGTTTTCGCCTGGGCGTTGGTTAGCTGAGCGCCGTACATGACCTCGACGGTCGCGGCGTTCAGCGTGACATCTTGAAGCGTGCCGTCGTAGAGGATCTTGGCAAAGCCGTCGGTGATCGTGCCCGAGGATGCGAGCGCGCAGCCGTCGACGGTCAGCGATCCGCCGGAAGTAATGGAAAAAGCCTCGACCGAGCCCTGTATCGCTTTGATCGTGTCGCCCGTCACGGTCATTTTCCCGCCCTGGACATCGATATCCTTGTGGCCGCTGCCCCATTCGAGGGTGAGGGAGCCGCCCGATTTCACGATCGTCGTGCCTTCCAGCTTCCCGTCCGCATAGACGTGCATCGAGCCGGCTTCGCGAATTTCGGTGTCGCTGGCGATGCCGTCGGAGTCGAGCGAGAATTGGCCGCCGGCTTCCACAACGGTGCCGCTCGCGACGCCGTTCGGCGCCACGTAGAGAAAGCCGTTGGTGTTGATTTGCGTGTCGTTGGCGGTGGCGTTTTCCAGCACGTCGACCTCGCCCATGTTGCTGATGTAGGTGGTGTTGATCGTGCCGCCTTGATAGACGACCAGGAAAGAGTCCTTGTCGACGAGGGTGCCGTTCGCGGTGCCTTGGTCGTAGACGTTCATCTGATTCTCGAACAGGAATTCGTCATTGACGGTTTGGCCTGCGGTTACGTCGATGCTCATGTGGATAGCCTTTCGTGTTGGTTTTTTATGTGTGAATTACGTTTTTGAGTTCAAGTTTGAGAAAAAATAGGTGTATCGCCTGCGTGCGCGATAATGATATTGTGGGAAATATACCACGCCGGACGCGGAAATGCAAACGCATTTTTCACTTTTTTTTCAGCTGAAAACCAGGCTCATCGAATTCATCGAGAATGTGATGGGGTGTGCCGTCAACAAGGACAAGTCAACCATCGACGAGATCGAACAACTCTGACTGTTCGGCGCCAAACTGGCAAATGGCACTTGGAGGATAAAGCGCGATAAAGAACGCGAGGCATGCGCTATCTACATGAAAAACCTGAACGCGTCATGAAACAAAAAATCACCCGCTGCCACGAGATGTGAAAACGGGTGAATTCAAGGCAAAAAAATGGGGTGGATGAAGGGATTCGAACCCTCGACATTCTGAGCCACAGTCAGACGCTCTTAAATTCAAAAACAGGCAAAAACAGCCGATTTTCCACGATTTTTCCACGATTCGTGTTTGAAAAACGTCCGAAAGTGTCGTATAGTATCGTTGTGTTTCGATCTGTATCAAAATTTTCGGCTGTCCAATATGGTTTTTGCGTTGTGCTTGGAATCGTAAGAACATGATACCCCGACAATCATTTACTATAGCATCGTTCGGCAGCCTTTCAAATACGTTCCCCGATATCATGATTGAAAATGCCCTAAAAAACGTAATGAACCGGACAACACAGCCAAAAACCCCGAGGAGATAACAACCATGGTAAGACAAAAAAAGCAAGGCGGGACCTGGTACTACCAGTTTACCAAAGATGGGAAGATGTACACCGGACGATGCGAAGCGGCGAAAAACAAGCGTGAGGCGGAAGCATATGAGAAAAGAATCCTGAGCACGATCCAGCGGGCTTCCGAACAAAAGACGGTGAAGGCGTTGGTCGACAACTTCAGGGACGTACTGACCGGGGGAAAAGAGATCTCGCTTGATGAAGCGTTTGCGCTTGCTGAACAGAAGCCGCGCTCTCGGGTCTCGTCTGAGAAGCACGCATCCACGAAACGCACGATATGGGGAGATTTTTTGGCGTTCATGCACGGAGAACACCCGGAGATCGAAAACCTGATTGATGTCACGGATGCTCACGCACAGGAGTACATCGCCCTGTTGCAGAAAACTGGTCGCTACGACAAGTCCATCACCTACAGCCGAGGGGCGGGGAAGAACTTCAGGACCGTTACCAGGCTGAAAGCCGAAGGGGCGTTATCGGCGCGAAGCCTTCAGCTATATCAAATGGTCTGCGCAGAGGTGTTCTCTCTGCTTGCGAAGGATGCCGGACTTCAGGATAACCCGTTTGCAAGCGTCCGCAGGGCGAAGTCGGATACGGAGACACGCGAGGCGTTTACGCCGGAGGAATTGAGGACCATCTACGACAACCTCGACGACTTCACCCGCCCCTTGTTCATGATGGCTGTATGGACCGGTTTGCGCGAGGGCGACATCTGCACGCTCAAGTGGAGCGAAGTTGACCTGGAGCGTCGTTTGATTGTCCGCAAGACTAGGAAGACCGGGGCCAAGGTGAAAATCCCGATTTCAAATCAGCTGTACGCTTTCATCGTTTCGGTTCCTCACACTGAGGATTCCGAGTATGTGTTTCCCCAGCACGCTCAAATGTACCTGACTAACTCGTCCGGCGTCTCCTACCGGATCAAGCAGTTCCTCGAGGGCCTCGGAATTCAAACTACCCGCAAGCCTGAAGGCCGGACCCGTGCAATCAGCGTGAAAGACCTGCACTCGTGCCGCCATACATTTTGTTATTACGCCGGTCTAGCTGGGATTCCGCTCGCGGTCGTTCAATCCATCGTCGGCCACATGAGCCCGGAAATGACGAAGCACTATTCCGACCACGCCACAACGGAAGACAAGCGACGTGGGATGGAGCGTCTTTCATTCTTTACCCAGGATGCGCTTCCGGTTGCGGTCGCAGAACCGGAGCGGGCAGAACTGCATCGCCAGATCGATACGCTGCCGATTGAAAAAGTCCGTACCCTGCTTCACACGCTGAAGACGCAGGATTAAGAGCCGATGAAAGGCTATGCTTTTTCGATGTTGTAGTAGCCGCCAGTCTTTAGTGAGCCTCGAAATTCGACTTTTTCGAGCGTCTTCAACTTTGATATAGCTCGTTTGACTGTTGTCAGACTTTTCCCGACGATACTCACTATAGCTGGAGCTTGGATCCCAGGGTTTTCACATATCGTGGTATAAATCGCATTTAAGGGTTCATTTAAAGGCTCATTTAAAGGTCCATCGTTCCTCTTTTTGAGGGTATTTTCCCGTTTTAAAGGCTCATTTAAAGGCTCATTTGCAGGATTACCGCCCGCCTGAGACACCGACCTGTAGACGTTCGTCCTGACGGCAAAGCCCGAATCTTCGAGGGAGATGTCCCGGATGCCGTATTCGCGGAAGATCTTGTTGACGCGGCGCAGTCCGCTGCCCCATTCTTCGATGAAGCGCATGTAATTGAGCGCACGGGCCAATACGTCGTTGCGGATTTTGGAATATCCCGCCAATGCACGTTCAGCTGTCTGGCCTCGGGGGAGACCGCCAGGCGAAGTTATCTCGATTCGATCATCGCAAATGGCGATGAAGACCGGGGCGTTGTGCTGGAGGTAGCTTCGATGTGCAAAGGCGTTCACGACCAACTCGCGCATCTCGTCCGGGGGTAGCTCGTAGCGGTCATGGCGATACGCGCCCCTGAAGTAGCACCCCATGTTGATTTTCGCGAGGATGTATTCCAATCCTTTTTCAATTAGCTCCGGCACACTGCCAGTGAACTCGCGGCGGTCAAGGAATACATCTTTGTCGTCTCCCTTGAACAATCCGCATTTCAGGCGGATGGCAAACGCCGGGTCTCCGGTGAGGAGCGCGTAGGCGTTTGAAGCGAGCCATCTGCCGCGAACCTTGGAGATGACGCCCCATACTTCCAATTGTCCCGGGGTGACACGCTTGATGCCTCGTCGTTCAACTTCGCTATCGCAGTTTTCTCTGGCGATCCGGGACATCTTCGAGCAGAGCGCATTGACGAGCTTGTCGTCAATCTTCGCCTTGGGACATGGCTCGGCATCAAAACTGCGGCCATCGCTGAGGAGAGCCAGCTCACGTCTGGTTGCATCGTCGGCCCGCTGCGTTGTCGCACCAACGCGGATATACACGCCGTCCTTATCACCTTCGGATTTGATGAAGTACGGGGTACGCGATCCAGCAAGTATATCGACCACGATAACGGACTTCCCGCCGATATTCTCAATTCCGGCATCGACCGGAATACGAGGCGAGCAAGCGTCCGAAATGGAGTTGACGATCGCGTCCATTTCTGCGTACACCCTGTCATTGGGTATGCCAGTTACGGTGCGGTCATTGGCAACGCCGAAGAGGATGCGCCCGCCTTTGCCGTTGGCGAATGCCACCGCCGTCTTCTGGTATTTGATGCGGTCCTCGTTCGGCACGAGCTTGAACTCAAGGTCGTATGTTTCTCCCTGAGCGATTTCTTCAAGAATGTTCATGCCGTTTCTCCGTTTTGTAACTCACCTTGTTAGTTCAAATCTCGCGTGGCGATGTCCCGTGTAGACATTCACTTTAATTCCCTATAAATATATCCCTGCCGCATCAGGTTTTTAAGCTGAAATCGGAACAAATCGGAGGAAATCCTAAGGAGACGGCAGTTCTCTGTCCATGATCGGAAGAACTTCTGTTCAAACCTCCTTATTTTGAGCGTGATAGCGGCCTCGCTCATTATTATTGAAAAAAAGATAAAAAAAGACTTGATTTTTGTTTAACTGTGGTATAAATTACAGGCAAGAATTCGGATTCTGCCATGTGGACTCCGGATTCCAAGCTCGGCATTGAATTCACTATGAGAAAAAACGCATCGGATGCCCCGCCGGTGAACCCCGCCTGCCTAAAACGAAAAGCAAGAACATAATGAATGAGACAGGAACAAGCACTAACGAGTTTGCTTCAAGCTCCGGGGCTGTGTGGCGCATTCCAAGTGGGGCGGTCATGGCTTCACCATTTCTTTCCGCCGCTCTTCTCTTCCACCACTTTCCTTGCTGCATTCCGGCGACCCATGTCTGGTTGCAGGTCCTCCTTATTTTCCGCGGATCATTTGATTTTAAAATAACAAATCCAAGAAAGGCAAAAGTCAAATATGGCGAATTACACTCTTCTGGACGGGGTTACCAGTGATGGAATCCTGCTCGGTCCTGGCGATAGGATGCTCGTTTCAAGTGGCGGCACGGCAACCGGCACTACAGTTAATTCCGACGGCTATCTCACCATTTCCAACGGCGGCGTGGCGAGTCATACTACGATCAATGACGACGGTTATTGTTATGTCTTAAGCGGCGGCGTGGTGAACAGCGCCATCGTCAACTCCAACGGTTTGCTCTACATCGAGGAAAGCGGAACAGTGAACAATGCTGTTGTTTTCTCCGGAGCATCGTTGTATATCGGCTACTATATTGGGGGCGGCGGGACAGCGAATGATGTCACGATTGCCTCAGGGGCGGACATAACTTTTTATGTGAACTCAAGAACGACCAGTATCACGGGGACCTGCGCAGGCTCCGCATTTGATGTCAGGAACGGATATATTACCTTGCACGAGCTCAGCAATGGATATATCAGCGTTAAATATGGCTGCGTGGCAAGCGACATGATAATCACCAGAGAAGGCTCTCACGATTTCGGCGTGTTGAATGTCCATGGGATAGTGGATAACATCCATGTCAAACAATACGGGCAGTTGGATCTTTACAGCGGGTGCACCGCAACGAATTTCGTAGTCTCCTCCGGGGGAAGACTGGCCATTGCCGTATCCCCGGACACTTACATCTCCGGAATGCTCAGCGGTTCCGCGATAGAAACTAAAAGCGGCATCATCTCCGATTTGGTGATAGATGCTTATCTCTCCATCTGGTCGGGCGGCACAGCCACCAATATTACACAAAATGAATATTTCTACATTCATGATGGCGGCATTGCGGACGGCACGATAGCCAACGGCGTCGTGATCGTCTCCAGTGGCGGTGCTGCATTTAACACCGACGTCAAAAGGCACCTTGACATCTATCGGAACGGGGTGGCTGAAACGGTTTCCATCGACTCGAAAGGAACCGTTCTAATATACGAAGGCGGTAAACTGACGGGGTGGATAACAGCAAAGAAAGGAGCAGTCATATCCGCTTCCAGCGGCGGGATCATCGATTTCGATCTGACGCAGGCCTCCCCGGGGGGCACCGCGATCCTCAACGACATGTCCATCATAAGGGGAATCCCCAACTACACGCTCACGATCGACGGCACTCAGGCGTACGGCAAGTACAGCCTCGCCGAAGGCGCATCCGATTTCGACGGTGTGATCCGGGTCACTGGCACTTCTGGGGAGCTGTTCGGCCTGCTTACGCTCGGAAATACTTTGTCCATTTCTGGATTCGACTATACCCTTGTCCTTTCCCAGGGTGTTCTGTCCCTGCAAATCGATCCGGGCGGAACCATGCCGCCGTCCTCGGAAGAACTCCCGTCCGTCACATCCGGCGGGGTCGTCGTTTCCGGCTGCATCATGGAGGCCCTTCCCGGAACGAGATATGAAAATCCCACGGTCGATTCCTGGGGCTCTCTCTTCATCCACAGCAGCGGCACGGCGACGAATGCCACAGTCAATTACTGGGGTTCGCTTTTCATCAACAACGGCGGGACGGCGGACAGCGCCACGGTCAACTCCAATGGAGAATTATTTGTCTCCCGCGGCGGCACGGCGACGAATACCACAGTCAATTCCGGAGGCTTGATTTTCGTCTCTAGCGGCGGTACGGCGACCGGTATTAAAGCGGCATACCGTAGCTATATCGGTTTTGCCGTTGCGCCCGACACCTATGTGCAGGGTAAATCGGATGGCAGCGCGTTCGAAATGAAAGATGCCAGCATTTCCGATTATTCCGTCGGGGCCTATGGTTCCCTCTGTATTTTCTCCGGCGGAACAGCAGAGAACATAAGCGTGATAACCTATGGCGAACTCATTGTCTGCAGTGGCGGCGTTGTGAAAAACGCAATTGACGTAAACGGCGAAATATTCGTTTCCAGCGGGGGAACAATAAATGGGGTCACAATAAACTATGGCACCATTCGTGTTTCCAGCGGTGGGACGGCAATAAACATTGATGCGGGAAGTGGTGACGTTCTTTTCGTCGTTGCACCCGACACCTATGTACAGGGCACATCGGATGGGCGTGCGTTCGAAATGAAAGATGCCTACATTTCCGGCTATGCCGTATCCGCCAACTCCCTTGAGGTCTTCTCCGGCGGAACGGCAGAGGATATGACTGTAAATCGCCATGGCAAAATCATTGTCTCCAGAGGCGGAAGCGCACTCCAGGTCAAGGAAAACGGCGGTGTGGTTTTTGTCGAGGAGGGGGGCAGCGTCACTTTCGCTTCCAATACGTTTTATGACATTACATTGTCTCATTACAGGCGGGGTTCCGCTACTGTTCATTCCGGGACGACAGCTGTCAATACCTTGGTGAGTGAAGGTGGTGCCCTCCATGTCTTCGATGGCGGTGTCGTAAGCGGTACGGTCGTCGAAAAAATCTTGAATACTTACTATCCGGAACGGGGACTTCACGTCTTCAGTGGCGGCATGGCTAGCGGCACGACCGTCAGATCTGATGGAGAGGTTCGTGTTTCCAGCGGTGGAACGGCGGACGGGAGTATCATCAACGAGGCCGGTTATCTCTGGGTCGAGGGCGGAGGAAAGGCGAACGGCACGACTGTCAACACCTCCGGGCACCTTGTTATACGGGACAGCGGCGCGGCGGACAACACGGTCGTCAACCCCGACGGCGAACTGTACCAGAGAGGCAGCGGGACCGTGAGCAACACGACGGTGTTCGGCAACGGCAGGTTCTTCCTGGTCGAAGGCATGGCGGACAGCACCACAGTCAGCTCCGGCGGTTCGTTTATCGTCTCCGGCGGCGGAACGGCGCTTCACACGGATGTCTCTTCCGGCGGCACAGCCATTATCACCGATGCCAGAAGTTTTTCCGGCACGGTCCATGGCGGCGGGATCATCACCGGGCGGTTTGACTGCAAAGGCATTACATTCGCTTCCGGCGCCATCCTCGACATCGGCATCGCCGGACTTGATCCGGGCGCGGATGCGCTGATCGGCAACCTTTCTCTTGCGAACGGCGCGATCTTCACGCTCACGGTCTCCGACGCCCAAGCGGACGGGGTGTATTCGCTTGCCGACGGCGCGGCTGGCTTCGACAAGACCATTTCCGTGGTGGACGCCTCCGGCGATTCCATCGGCACGCTCAAGGTCGGGGAGACGGCAAAGATCAACGGCAAGGACTATACGCTGAACCTGGACAGCGGCACCCTGGCGCTTACCCTCGATGAATCCGGGGTGACGCCACCCGATGATCCGGGCATAACCGTCGAAGACAAGGACATCCTCCTGCCTGAAGCTATGCCGCAGGCGGAGTACATGTACGGATGCACCCCGACTGCGGTCGGCATGCTCCTGGGCTACTACGACCTCTACGGGTACAACGGAATGCGATTCTCCAACATGATCGAGGGGGATGTGGACCTGTATTCGCGCGGCACGGACGGGGACGCCTACAATATGAACGAGTTCGACACCGCGCTGGGAAAAGCGATTGCCACGGAGGACTATGTGTACAGGTTCGTGTCCCGCGACGGCGTGGAAACGACGCCCGCCCAGGAACTGGAGTATGCGTTCCGTTCGGACGGCTCTTTGAACTCTGGCGTTTGGGACTGCATCGCCGACTACCTCGGAACGGGACAGTACTGGCGCGGCAATGACAATCTCTCCACGACAACGACGATCGGCTCCCTGAAAGATCTCTATGCTTATCCTTATCGGGATGTCACGATATCGGACGGAACGGTCTCGCACGCCATCCAGTACAAGGAAACCGGCATGCTGTACGGGCTTGACCTGTACCTGCAGTCGCGCGGCTATCGACTGGACACTGCCGCCACGGGGACCTACACCGTGGACGTCAATGGCGGACAATTCACATTCGCCGATTACAAGGCGGAGATCGACGCGGGCCGTCCGGTTATCATTTCGATTGAAAGCCACTCCATGGTCGGCTACGGTTACAACGAAGCCACGAAGGAGATCATCTTCGACGACTGCTACAGGGCGGATCAGCGCATGGTCTGGGACGGCGTCTATCATTATGCCGATGCGGACCGCAAGCTTCAGAGCATCACGGTCATCGCACTGGATGAAAGCACCGCGGATGCGGGGCCGAAAAAGCCGGTGGTGTCCGCGGAAGCCACGGATGCGACCGGCATGACGGTGGCCGTGACTGCCGAGTTCGGAGAGGATTCCACCGTCAGGGAATATTCGCTGGACGGCACGACCTGGCAGGCGTACACGGGGGCGATCATGTTCACGGAAAATGGCTCTGTCTACTTCCGGGGCGCCGACGCGGCGGGCAATTACTCACTGATCGCCAGATACGATGTCAGTAGCCTGGATCCCGACACGATACCGGAGGGCGCCAATGTCGTTTCCGGCAGAAAAAACAGCTCTGTTTCTTCGGAGAAAGATGTCTATTTGAAGAAAGGCGCATCCATCTACTCCGTATATCCCGGCGCTTTGCAGCTGATCGGGGATGGCTTGACCGTTACACTCGCAGGTGAGAACACATTGTCCTGCTCTTCCATCCGCAACGCCGATATCCTGTTCGGACACGATGCCTATTGGACGGATGAAGACACAGGACCGCATTACGACGGAACGGTAAACTTCAACGGCGAGAACATCTCGTTCTACTCCTCCGTTTCGAACTGCATCACGGCCGCCGGGATCGTCGGCAACAACCTGACCGTCTCGTTCAACGGAGCCGCCTCCGGTTCGAAGAACATTTCGTTCGAGTCCACCAATCCGACTTCCGGCCCCGGCAACTTTGCTGGCGCGATCATGGCGGACGGCGATCTGGTCATCAACGGGACGTTCGGCGGGGACGTAAACAGCCACTTCGATTTTTCCGCCATTGCGGACAACTACCGACGCCAGGGCACGATCTTCGGTTTCTACGCGGGCGGAAACCTTACCGTGAACGGCAGCATCAGCGGCGATCTGTTCATGTCCGCCCTTTCCACGCTCAATTCCTATTCCTACGGGCTTCGCGCGGCTGATGGCGACCTGACCGTTACGGGCACCATTTCCGGCATCATAGCGACAACGTCCGACTATTTCGCACGTGCGATCTCCGGCAACAAGGTGAATGTGACCGTCAGCGGGACGCTGTTTGCCGGCAAATCGACCGCCGAGAACGATATGGCGACTTTGTTGAACAAGCTCAGAAACTGGGATACATACAAGGAAGAACTCCTCGGACTTGTCGACAGCAAATATTTTGCCGTGTCCGTCTACGATACAAGCAGGATCGCTTTCCAGGGCAACGCTTTGATCGTCGGCAATCTCGGTCTGCAGTACTCTTCCGATTCCGTCATCACGATTTCCGATGCCGCCAGCATTTACGGCGATGTGATGACAAACTACACGGGAAACTCCTTCGTCCTGAAGCTCAACGACGCTTCCCTGAACGGGACGAGGATCGTTTCCTCTTCCTGGAACACGCGCCTCTCCATCCTGATCGATGCGGACGGGATCACTTCCAACGGTTCTTATTCTCTCATGGAGACGACGGACGGCACCGTCCCGCAATCGGTGGTCCTGTCCATCGCCGGTCAGGAAAAGACCCTGTCTCTCGGCAAATCCGTGAAAGTCGGGGATGTCGAGTATGCTTTGGCGAAGACCGCTTCCGGTTCAGGGGAGACGATGACTCTTACTGTATCCGGGCTGGACGAAAGCGCCGAAAAGGTCATCAGCTTTGACCTGACGAAGACCACGCCCGGAGCTCCTGCGCTTGTGAAAGATCTCTCGTCTGTGACAGGTGTGTTGCTTTTCACGCTCACGATCGCCGGGACCGAGATCAACGGCACGTACAATCTGGCGGGCGGGGCTGCGGGCTTCGACAAGACCATCACGGTCATGAACACGTCCGGGACCAAACTCGGCACGCTCACGGTCGGCGGTACGTTCTCCACGGAGAACAAGGACTACAAGCTGATGCTTGCCGGCGACGCCCTCACGCTGGACGTCGCGGCGAAGGCTGTGCCAGACACCACGCTGCCGGTCGTTTCCAACGTGAAAGCGGACATCACCGCGCCGACCAACCGGGACGTGACGGTCACGGCGGACTTCACGGATGACGTGGCGGTCGCATCCAAACAGTACAAGCTCGGCGAAGACGGCACGTGGACCGACTATTTCGGCGGCGTGACCGTGACCGAGAACATCACCGTGTTCTTCAAGGCGGTTGACTCCTCCGACAACGAATCCGAGGTCGTAAGCATCACGGTCGACAACATCGACAAGGTTCCGCCCGCGAAGCCGTCCGCGAGTGCAGATGTGACTGAGGCGACGACCGCCAGAGTGAACGTGAGCGCTGTGTTCAGCGAAGATTCGGTCAAGCAGGAATACTCGCTCGACAACGGCAAGACCTGGCAGGATTACACGGCGGCTATTGTGTTCACGGCGAATGGGACTGTGTTATTCCGCGGCACGGATGCCGCCGGGAACACGTCCGAGGTCGTCAGCTACGCGGTGACGAACATCGATTCGGCTTCCGGGCAGGACCAGGTGAAGCCGACGGTCTCGAACATCGTGGCGAGCATCACCGCGCCGACGAATCAGGACGTGATCGTGACCGCGGACTTCACGGACGATGTCGAACTTGCATCTTCGCTATACAAGATTGGCGAAGACGGTGTCTGGACCGCTTATCCCGAGGGTGGCGTGACCGTGACGGAAAATGCGACAGTGTATTTCAAAGCGATAGACACTGCGGGCAACGAGTCCGAGCTTGCCAGCATCACGGTCGACAACATCGACAAGGTTCCGCCCGCGAAACCGACCGCGACAGCGGACGTGATACAGCCGACGAACGGCGAAGTAAGTGTGACGGCTGTGTTCAGCGACGATTCCGCCGTCCGGGAATATTCGTTCGACGGCTTAAGCTGGGCACAGTATCCCGGCGTGGTCAGGTTCAGTGCGAACGGCACGGTGTATTTCCGCGCCGCCGATGCGCTTGGGAACGTTTCCGAGGTTGGCAGCTACGCGGTGACGAACATCGACAAGGTACCGCCCGCGAAGCCGACGGCATTTGCCGACATCACTGCCTCGACTGGCGGCAAAGTGACCGTGACAGCAGTCTTCAGCGAGGATTCCGCGAGGAAAGAGTACTCGCTGGACGGGCTGGTGTGGTCCGCGTACACTGATCCAGTCGTGTTCAGTGCGAACGGCACGGTGTATTTCCGCGCTGCGGATGCCGCGGGGAACATGTCCGACATCATCAGCTACGCGGTGACGAACATCACGGGGATTGAGCTGGACACCACCCCGCCGACCATCACAGTCACCCCGAGCACCACGGCTCCGGCGGAGTTCGTGACCGTGACAGCCGTTTTCACGGACGATGTGGGTGTGGCGACCAGAAAGTACCGGATCGGCGACGACGTCTGGATGGACTACTCCGGCCCCGTCACCGTGACCGAAAACACGCTCATCAGTTTCCTTGCTGTCGACACCTCCGGAAACACGAAGAACGCGGACTACGTCGTGACGAACATCCAGGCAGCCGTTTCCCAGAACAACAAACCGGATGATGGCTGGAACGATTACCTGTACGACAAGAAGAAAGGCTGGAACACGAAGCTCGACGATTTCGTCGTGAACGTGGTCGAAGGCAATGGCAGGATCAACCTCGACAATGTCGGATCCATCAGCCAGGACAGCATGCTCAACATGTTCGGCAACGACGGGATAAACATTGATGCCGGCGATGCCGCGAAGATCGTGGTTCTTGAGAACGCCAAGCTGTCTTTCAAGATCACTTCGACTGCCGACAGCACGTTCTATATCTACGAGGACGGCAAGGACAAGAAAGGCAACCGGAAGCAGCTTACGGTCGGCAAGGTCGCCGTTAAAGCCGGAGAGAAGGCTGCGCTCGAGGATGTCTGCCTGACGGTCGCAGGCAGGTATTATGCGGTCATGGCCGCCAAGAACGTCAAAGCAATCGGAACGGAAGGTTTCTACAATGTGAGCGTCAGCGCATGCATGTTCTTCCATGATGCTGACGATGGCTGGAACAATGCCGCCACGAATGTCGGCGTCAAAGACAATCCGCAGTTCATTGAACGCGGTGCCGAGAGCATTGTACTTGACAATAATGCCATAACCGACAACTCGGTGTTCGATAACTACGTCGGCGTTGGCGATACCATCGACTATGCCAGGCTCGAACTCGATACGAGCGCATACCTGAGCTTCACGTTGAAAACTCACGGCGCGGCAAAGTTGACGCTTTGGAAACAGAATGCCAAGGGCAAGCTGACAAAAGTCTGCAGCGTGTCCTCTCTGGGGTTCTGGCACAACGGCGAAGCGCAGAGCAAGGCGCAGTCCCTCGATCCCATCAAGTACACGTACTATATTTCGGTGGAGAGCCTGGACGCCGCCAAGGGCGGATATGCCTACTACAACGTCTTTGTCACACCCATTTACAGCCGCTTTTTCGACAGCGCCGACAACGGCGAGAACAACTGGCTGTATGACAAGAAGTCCAAAACGTACAATGACGACGCAAACCTCGTTGAAAACGTTGTTACCGGTGACCAGGTCATCATCCTGGATGAAAACCCGAGCCAGGATTCTCGCTACCAGAACTACGTCGGCTATGGCGATGCCACAGACTACGCGAAGGTCATCCTCACGAGCAAGGGCATGCTGCGCTTCGAGATTTCGACGCTCGCGGAGGTCACGTTCGAAATCTGGCAGAAAGGTAAGGACAAGAAAGGCAATAATGTCCTTAAGTCGATCGGAAAGAAGACTACGATCAAGCTCAAGTCCCGTGACTATGACACCGGCACCATGGCGTCGACGGCAGGCCTTTCGCTTGATGCCGGCGAGTACTATATCTCTGTGACCGCGAAGAAGACGACTGCCAACGAAAAAGGCAACGCGTTCTACAGGGTCAAAGCGGAGTTCACCCCCGCTGTCAACGATGCCCAGCTCGAAAGCGCAGTCGCAGCCGCCGGATACACCACCGGACTCGAATCCCCTCAGGACGACAAGTCCGCGTGGCAGTCCCTCGCCACCCTGGCATAAAACGGCCAATAACAAATCAAAATGCGCCCGTGCATCCTGTTTTCCGAAGGAACAGGATGCGCTGGTAAATTGAATTGAAATTATCATAATGCCCGATTTCCGGTTTCAGGAAAACAGAACTGCGTTTCCTGAGGAAGTTATGTTGACAGGAATGCCATAGCGCAGCGAAGATGGTCTACTGCAAACAATATATGAGTTTTTTGTTGTTAATTAACATTCAATATTGATAGATAATTATTATTGTTTTTTTTGAGACGGGAGCCTTGTTTTTTGTTGCTGCCGGATTATATTTATGAAAATAATAAGAACAATCTGCCATTTGAGCCCAACGCAAGTGAAAGGACGAAAAACAAGTAACAGGCAATCTATCAGTTAAGGAGAAACGTCTTGTGTTTTTGCCAGCTTATCTGCTACCAGGCTTTTTTCTGTTTCGATCGACCAATTCAAACTGCAACTCTTCAAGAAAGGCACCAAAATGTCCAGTCATCTCTCCAGCGACATTTCAACAGATGAAATCATCTTCCAATCTGTCGAGGCTGTGTCCGACATCAGCGACAGCAATATTTTGGAGACCAAAGCAGGAAACGGGAAAACAGAATATGAAGACCATGAGTTGCTGAAAATTGACGGCGATCAGTTCCTGATCGATACCATGGCGACATCCGAAACGCCTGCCATAACGCTGTCAGATGAGTTCGATTCCTCCGGCACGGTCACGTCCCCGCCTGTCAACGGCAACTCTTTTACGGTTCCTATTACCATTTCTCAAGCCGGGTCCTACGTTTTTACGTTCATCCCGTCCAAAAGCGCCCTCGTCAGGCTGCTTGACCCTGATGGAAACGTATTGGCGAGTTCGACCTCAATCGAGGGAATACGGTACAAGGGGAAAATGTTCCGCGGGGATTATAAGGTCGAAGTGACCTATACCGGTTCCAAGCCCACTTATACAAAGAATCTGGTAAAAGGTGTCATCGTAGACATAGACACTCTGCTGGAAGACATCCGCCTCAATCCGGATAAATACGATAAGGTAAATCTTCTCAACGACTTTTCCACAAAACTCGGGAAAAAGCCGGTGCAGCTGAAGATGGACGCGGTGACCGTCCAGGCGACACATTCGACGGGAACGATAACGGTCACCGGCGACATGTGCCTGACCATCATGGGCGAATCATTCTCCGTCAATCTGTCGGATGGCAACGCTCTGTATCTCTACACGGATCATTACAATAAGATGACCGGGTTCGATGCGATCGCGACGGTTTCCGTAACAATCAAGAATCAGGACGGCAGGCGCAATTTGTTCCGGTTCCTCAATAACGGGGTGAAAAGTCTGGGCCTGGAACTGCACGTAGATACCAAAAACAACAATTATTCGCTGAAGGGAGATATCGCTTTGCGTATCGGCCAGGGAAGAGTGAGTGATTTTTCCTGTACGATTGGAGGGGCTAACGGCAAATGGGACAATATCTCTATTAAGGGGGAAAAGCTCAATCGAGTCATTTTGCCGCAATATCAAATCTATCTGCAGAGGATAAGCGCCTATGCGGAAAACCTGAGCCAGGATATTCAGGACGCGACTTTCGGTGCAAATATCGGTTTCTCCCTGGGACCTAAGATCACAATGGCGGGAGGATGTCCCCTTCTGGGTGTCAAACCCGGCACCACCTTTGCCGCAGTGCAATTGGATTTTTCCGGGGAATGGAAAACGTCAGGGATCATTTCAGGCAAAGTCGCGTTGGATGTATTCAACGGCATGATTACCGGGAATGGCGGTTTTACCATCAACAATGAGGGTGTTGCCTTAAACGGATCCGTTTCCATGACCCTGGCGGGGGTATTGCTCTCCGGGGCAGTGTCAAGCACGAAAGCCGGTTTGACGATTACGGTAGCGAGGACTCAGGACGTACATTTGTTAAAGAGCGACTTTTTCAAGACGAAGAAAATCGGCAGTTTCGATTGGGATATGTCAACAGCCTTAAACGCTGAACTTTTCATATCTTATGACATTAGCAAAGCCAATTCTTATATCAGCATAACGGGGCATTCCGGCAACCTGCAATTGAATTATTACTATAATCTTGATATCGGTTTTGAAAAGAAAACAGCAAACAGAAAGTATGCGGAAGTAGCCGGAGCCGTAGCCGCGCCCGGGTCGACATTGAGCGCAAACAGCTCGCCCTACAAATCGGCGTCATTCGTGATCAAAGACGAGGATGCCGGAAAACCGATCAGTTTTGCAATAGATTATGACGGAAGCGAAAGCGATTTGGCATGGAGACTGGTCGACAGTAAAGGCACATTTTTCTACAATGACTTCGTATCATCCTACGAGAATATCGATGTGTCCGTTTTGGACGGCGGACTGGAAATCAGAGTCGACAATGCGGCGGCCGGCATCTGGCAGCTGGATGTGTACGGAGACAGCACGAGTGTCGGCAATTGCGAGATAGTTGCATATCTGGACAATACCGCCGCACAAAACATCGACCTGACATTCACGTCCCGCAAAACAGAGCTGTGCAGCGAAGGCGAAGATTATACCAACTGGCTGTATTTCAATGCGTCCGTAACAACCGACTTTGCCGACAACCAGTATTACCTTTATGAGGATGTCGATGCGGTCGGTTATGACGGGGCGCTGCTGGGCACAGTCTCCCTCGCGGAAGACGGGTCTTTTTCCGTTGAAATGCCGGTATTGCAGCAAGGCGGCGCCAAGTACTATTATCTGGTGGCAAAAAACGATGAGGCATTCGATTCATACAGCAATTATTCCGATCAGGTCGTATTCGAAATGACCTCTTCCGACCTGTCAGTCGACGGCCTGACTGTTTCCAGGAACTGCTATGATGAATCAGGCGAATATTGCCTCAGATGGACCATTGAGAACAGGGGGACTTTAACCGCCCAAAGTTCGATATCGAACGTATTTCTGTCATACGACCAGAATTACAACTCGGGAGATGTTCTTTTGAGTGTCGATACGGTCAAGGCCCTTGTACCCGGAGAAAAGTATGACGATTACTGCCTTTTTGTCCTTCCGGAAGAATACAGAAACCAGCAGATCTATATCGGAGTGTATGCGAACGCCGATGATTCCGTCAATGAACAGGGCAGAGATCTCAACAATCTGACCTGGCTTTCGTTCGATCCGGGGGATGCGGTGAACAGCAACAACTATGGTCAGCTTATGACGACTCCAACCTGGAGCCAGAATGGGTTATGGAACAAGTATTTTCCCAAGACATCGTCCTCAAGTTCCAGTCGGATGCTTGCAGGATGCGGTCCGATCGCGGTGGCGCAATTGCTGTACTCCCGCAAACTGATACACTCCCTTTCATTCACGGAGGAGGATCAATACTCTTACGGCGCGATCATTCTGGACAGCAACAGCGAAGCGCTGGATTATTTAAGTTTTGAAGAGCTCAATTCCCGTCTCGCCGATATCAAATACGACTATTCCGATGACGAGATCGCTGCATTTGTCTTCGGGATTGCGGTCAAGCTGCACGCTAAATTCGGAGCAGATGCCACATCCGTCTATACGACAGAAGTGGAGACGGCATTGCAGGCACTCGGTTTTGTCAACATGAAAGGATACAAGACGGTTACCGCCTCGGTCGAAGAGCTGATCAAACGCAATCTGGCGGTCGGCCTGCCTGTTCTGCTAAGCCTCGATGAACCGACCGGGACCGCCGCACACATGGCGTGGATCGAAGATTATGATGAAATGACTGACAAATATTATGTGAACTTTGGCTGGGGAGGCTATTGCGACACATGGTATAAACTTAACGACATTTATGCGAGTGACTATCATTACACCATAGACAGGCTGATCCTGAACATTGATCCGGAAAACGAAGTGGGGCTCATCCTGGATGAACTCGAGATCACCGACGACGGCATTTACACCTCATCGCCGGTCACCGGATTGAAAAGCGAAGTCGATGATATCCGGGTGGACCTTTCCTGGGACGACCAGGGGAGCGGGGTGATCTATCGCGTCGAATATGCGGACAACGACCAATTCGAGAATTCCAAAACAATCTTGACGACCGAGCATTCCTGCCATGTGTGTCAACTGGCGACGAATGGCGTGTACTATTGGCGCGTTTCGGTCGTCCAGGACGGCAAGCAGCGGAGCAAATACAGCGATGCCGAAAGTTTCGCAATCGATTCCTTTGCCGACGACATGATCGTATCCGATACCCGAAATCTCCTGGAGACGCTCAAATCCGATAAGAATCTCAAGATCACGGAGAACGGGAGCATTCATAGTGTTTTCTCCAGATCTTCTTACGCGGTCAGGTTGACGAAAACGATCGCTGAACTTCATCACCATGGCACGATCACGGTATCCTGCGCCGATGAGGGGGATGGCATTGGCGGCGATGTGATTACCGGAGGAGTCATATCCGGGCGCATAGAAACCAGCGGGCAATCATGGTCGAATGGCATGTGGGTTTCGGATTGTTACCTTGATGAATTTTCCAAAACATCCGTAATGTCGGTCAGCGCAAAGACCAATAATGCACTGGGTCTCCATGCATACTATGACATTAAAACAAACCTGAATGGCATATTTGTTCTTTGTGGAAAAGGACAATCGCTCGCCGTGATGACCAATGATGGATCTCTCGATCTAACAATAAACGGCATCATCATTGCGCTGCAGAATCAGAACGTTTCTCTGGAAGCATATGAGGCGGAAGCAGTAAAACTGCTTGCCGATAACAAATACCAATCCGATCTTCTGAAATCGGTAAAAAGCAAAAAAGAATCTGAAAACGATCTCGTGATCGGATACTCCATTTCGTCGAACAGCGGCATGGCTGACAATATCGTTTTCGGTTCTAGTTCTTATGTCATGGGGACCGTATCTGTCGGCGGGGGAGATGATTGTATTACCGTTAAATCCGGAGCTGTTTTGGATGGGAGTGTTTATGTTGGTGAAGGAAATGACAGTATTACCGTTGAATCGGGAGCTGTTGTGACCGGGTATGTCTTCAGTGACAAGGGGAATGATAATATTACCATCGAATCGGGAGCTGTCGTGAATGGGCATGTGAACGGCAGTATGGGAAACGATACGATTACCATTCGATCGGGAGCTGTCGTGAATGGGTATGTGGCCGGGGAGGGAAATAATACGTTTATCCTGGAGAAAAACGCTCAGATAGAGGGATTCTCCTTTGGTACGGGAACGCATTCAGTGACGATTTCCAATGGCGCTATAATAAACGACTGGAAACCGGGGGCCAGCTATTCTTATGCTTCCAACGTCATATTATCGATCACCCTGAAAATTGATTGCGCGGAATCAACGGTGTTTTTCAGCGGCAATGTTTATGATACCGTTGGAGATTCATCCTATTCGACTTCTGTAGGCAAGAGCATCGACTCCTTTGATTTGACATCCGCTGAGACCGGCAGCTACAGGATTCTTTCCGGAGATGAATTTTTTGCTACGGATTACTTCTCGCAAAAACAGTACAAAGTAATCTATGGTTCGGAAACTCTTACGATAAAAGCCGGGGAAACAAAAGAACTTCAGGATGGTTCGACCGTCAGACTGTATATCGAAGCGGACAATTCGCCATACAGCCCTCATAGTGAAATGAAACTTGATTTCAATTATGAAGATTCCGGTTTCGTGCCGGAAGAAGAGGTGGTGGATGAGGTCGCTCCGGTATTGTCGGAGAATTATTCGGCGACGCCCCTGGACCACTCCGTCCTTCTGTCCTGGGATGCCGCGACTGACAATGTCGGAGTCGCAAAATATGCATACCGGTATGCGACCGACCAGGACAGCCTGATCGAAGCTCCGGTCAGTTATACGACAAAACTGTCGAACACGCTGGAGAACCTGGAATTCGGCAAATACTTCTGGCAATACACAGCCCTGGACGAAGCAGGGAATCAGTCCAACTGGTCGGAAATCAAATCATTCACTTTGGTTCAGCCGGATACGGGAAAGCTTTCGGCCCCGACCGTTACCCCCTCGACCACTTTGCCCACTAACCAGGTCGTGATTCTTGCCGCCCTCTTCGATTCGAGATCTGCCGTTAAGGAATACAGCCTTGACAACATCACATGGCAGGCTTATTCCGGGGACATAAGAATATCCGAAAACATGACTGTATGGTTCCGTTCTGCCGATGCCGACAACCAATATTCCGACACGGTATCCTATACGGTGGACAATATTGACGTAATCGCTCCGGATGCCCCCGGCGCCAGGGCGGATATTATCGAAAGCACCAGCGGCATCGTGACCGTCACTGCCGAATTCAGCAGCGATACCGTGACCAAAGAGTATTCGATGGACGGGGTAAAATGGAAAAACTATTTGAACGGTATCGTGTTTTTTGAGAATGGTACCGTGTACTTCCGGGGAACGGATGCCGCGGGCAATGTGTCCGAGGTCGTCAGCTATGACGTGACGAACATCACGCCCGTGCAGGACACCACTCCGCCGACGGTTTCCAACGTGAAAGCGGACATAACCGCATCGACCAGCCAGAACGTCACGGTCACTGCCGAATTCACGGATGACGTCGTTGTCGTCTCCAGACTGTACAAGCTGGGAGAGGACGGCGACTGGACCGACTATGTGGACGGTGTTACCGTCTCGGTGAATACGACCGTGTTCTTCAAGGCAATTGATGCGCACGGAAATGAATCCGAGGTGGTCAGCTATGAAGTCACGAACATCGACAAGGTCCCGCCTGTAAAACCGTCGGCGGCAGCGGACATCACGACCGAAACAGACGGCGCAGTGAACGTGACCGCGACGTTCAGCAATGATTCCGAGAAAAAGGAATATTCGCTGGACGGCCGGGTGTGGCTGGATTACACTGAGCCCGTTGAGTTCAGCGAGAATGGGACAGTATATTTCCGCGGCACGGATGCCGCCGGGAATGTCTCCGAAATAACAAGTTTCGAGGTGACCAACATCCTCTCTTCGGAGAACGGCAGCAGCGTCCTGCTGTATGTCGGCGATCAGTTGACCAGCCAGGCGGGGTCCATGAAGAATAAGGTCTTGTCGTCTTCCGTGAACGGGAACGACCGCATTGATATCCTGTCCGGCGGCAAAACAAGCAATACGGTGATCAACGCCGGCGGTATTCAGAACGTATATTCCGGGGGAATCGCATATGAAACTCAGATCAACCAGGTCGCGTCAGGGAAAGGCGAATTCGTCTTTGCCGGCGGTACGGCGCTGAAAACGATGATCGACTCCGGAGGGATTCAGGAGATCTCCGGGGGATACGCCGTTTCTGCAACAGTCAGAGCGGGTTCGCAGATTGTCCATAATCAGGGAAAAGCTGATGATACGACTGTTTCCGGCAACGGCATGATGATCCTGAGCAACGGCGGTATCGCAAACTGTACCGTTGTCCTCGGCGGGACACAGGTCGTATCAAGCGGAGGCACCGCCTTCTCCCCGCTCCTCAGTTGCGTTTTCCTCGGAGAAACCAGAACGAACGGGGTGCAATATGCCATGAACGGGGCAAAGATTTACGATCTTTGCATTGAGGGCGGAGGGCAGGAAACCCGGTTGGGGGCGGTCGTTTCCGGCGGACATATCACGTCCGGCGGTATCCAGATCGTTTATGGACAGGTCCAGGATATGGAGATCATTTCCGGCACGCAATGGATCTATACCGGAGGCGTGGCGGACCGTATCACCGTATCCAGCGGAGGGGAACAGCTTTTCGCCGGGTCCGGAGCCAAGGCATCCAATACTGTCCTGAAAAGCGGAGGCGTTCTTACTTTCGCCTCAGGCGCGTCCGCCATCGGGATCGTTCAGGAGGCAGGAGGCGTTGTCGCCCAAGTCGCGGTTCATGCCGCAGCTGTTTCCGGGACCAATGTCAGCGGCAGTTTTTCCTGTTTCAACGGTGTGGCAAGCAATTTCATCCTGCACGGTCTCATGTATCTGCAAAGCGGCGGCTCGGCATTGAATACGACCGTCAGTAGCGGCGGCTTCCTTTGGATGATGCAGGAGGAGAACGGCGGGTATGCGAGCAATGTCGAGATTCATTCCGGAGGGGAGATGAGAGTGTCCTCCGGCACGCTTGCAGGGAATATCGTCGTGCATGACGGTGGACAGCTGGCGTTCACTTCCTGCAAGTCCGTCTCGGATGCGAAACTCATCTTTGTCCTGGGCAATGTTCCCGGCGAACGTGAAATGATTTACAATAATCCGTACTCCACTTTCTGTCTCAACGATATGCAGGGCTTTTCCGTCCTGGTCTCCACGGGGCAGCAGATTGGATCCTACCGGCTGGCATCCAATGCGTCGGCGTTCAATAAAACGATCACGGTCGCGACGGACAGCGAGGAAATCGGGACCCTGTCTGTAGGGGAGACGCTGGCTTATGGAACGCAGTTCTATACCCTGTCTCTAGTCTCCAACGATTTGACGCTTGTCATAGCCGACACCGCTCTGCCTGTCGACTACGACAACGTGGAGTTGTTCTCATCCGGTGTGACAGTAAGCAAGGGAAAAGAAATCGTTTCCGCCCGCCTGTCTTCCGGCGGATACGATTCCATGTTCGTTTCATCCGGGGGCACCGCCAGATTCACCACAGTGGACCAAGGCGGGATTCTGAACGTCCTCCAGGACGGTTTCGCTACGGATACCAAGGTCCTGAGCGGCGGATCGATGGTCATTTCTGCAACAGGACATGTTTCTGCAGCGGAAATTTTCTCCGATGCTAAAATGATCATTCGAAGCGGGGCGTCTCTTTCCGACCTGACGCTTCGCGGCGGTTTTTTCGATGCAGATGGTGTGTATTGCGAATGCCTGACGGTAACTTCGGGTGGTTTCGCCTATTTCCTTCCCGATTATTATACCAATCAGAACGATTCCGTCATTGACACTCTTAAGGTCGAATCGGGCGGAAGCGCACATTTGGCTGAAGGTGTGACCTTGAAAGGGGCGGTTGATGTTCAGGGCGAACTCATGATATGTGGCCCCGTTTCCGCGGAAGAAGCAGCGGTGAACCTGGATATTTCCTGCAGCACCCCGAATTATTCTCCGTTCATTTCCGATCTCGAAAACCTCAATGGTGCATCGTTCACCATTACTGTCGCGCATAATCAGAAAACGGGAACGTATAATCTTGCAAACGGCATCGATGCTTTTACCGGCAGCTTTATTGTCAAGAATGACCAGGGCGCAGAGTTCGGGAACTATTCCCTGTCGGATGGCTCTGTCGAGCTCAGACGTGGTGCGCAGATCCTGTCTTTCCTTCCTTCGTACAGTACGACGCAGGGGATCGCTTCCACCCTCTGGCTGACCGTTTCCTATGATGAAAATTGGGAAGGCGACACCACTCTGCCGGTCGTTTCCAACGTGAAAGCGGACATCACTGCGCCGACCAACCAGAATGTGACGGTCACGGCGGACTTCACGGATGACGTGGCGGTCGCATCCAAACTGTACAGGATCGGCGAAGACGGCACATGGACCGACTATGAAGGAGGCGTTGTTGTCGAGGACAATGCGACCGTGTACTTCAAGGCGGTCGATTCCTCCGACAACGAATCCGAGGTCGTAAACATCACGGTCGACAATATCGACAAGGTTCCGCCCGCGAAGCCGACCGCGACTGCGGACATGACCGAGGCGACGACCTGCAGCGTGAACGTGAGCGCGGTCTTCAGCGGGGATTCGGTCAAGCAGGAATACTCGCTCGACAACGGCAAGACCTGGCAGGATTACACGGCGGCTATTGTGTTCACGGCGAATGGGACTGTGTTATTCCGCGGCACGGATGCCGCCGGGAACACGTCCGAGGTCGTCAGCTACGCGGTGACGAACATCGATTCGGCTTCCGGGCAGGACCAGGTGAAGCCGACGGTCTCGAACATCGTGGCGAGCATCACCGCGCCGACGAATCAGGACGTGATCGTGACCGCGGACTTCACGGACGACGTCGAGCTGGCATCCTCGCTGTATAAACTCGGCGAAGACGGTGTCTGGACTGCTTATCCCGAGGACGGCGTGCCCGTGACGGAAAATGCAACAGTGTATTTCAAGGCGATTGACACTGCGGGCAACGAATCCGAGGTCGTAAGCATCACGGTCGACAACATCGACAAGGTTCCGCCCGCGAAGCCGACCGCGACAGCGGACATGACCGAGCCGACGAACGGTGAAGTAAGCGTGACGGCTGTGTTCAGCGACGATTCGACTGTCCGGGAATATTCGTTCGACGGCTTGAGCTGGGCACAGTATCCCGGCGTAGTCAGGTTCACAGCGAACGGCACGGTGTATTTCCGCGCCGCCGATGCGCTTGGGAACGTTTCCGAGGTTGGCAGCTACGCGGTGACGAACATCGACAAGGTTCCGCCCGCGAAGCCGACGGCATTTGCGGACATCACGGGTTCGACCGGTGGCAAAGTGACCGTGACAGCGGTCTTCAGCGAGGATTCCGCGAGGAAAGAGTACTCGCTGGACGGGCTGGTGTGGTCCGGCTACACCGATCCGGTCGTGTTCAACGCGAACGGGAAAGTGTATTTCCGCGCTACGGACGCCGCTGGGAACATGTCTGACATCATCAGCTACGAGGTGACGAACATCACCGGGACTGAGCTGGACACCACACCGCCGACTATCACGGTCACTCCGAATACCACGGCTCCGGCGCAATATGTGACCGTGACGGCAGTTTTCACGGACGATGTGGGTGTGGCGACCAGGAAGTACCGGATCGGCGACGGCGTCTGGATGGACTACACCGGCCCCGTCACCGTGACCGAAAACACGCTCATCAGTTTCCTTGCTGTCGACACCTCTGGAAACGCGAAGATCGCGGACTACGACGTGATGAATATCCAGGCTGCCTCCCAGAACAACAAGCCGGACGACGGCTGGAACGATTACCTGTACGACAAGAAGAAAGGCTGGAACACGAAGCTCGACGATTTCGTCGACAACACGATCTTCGACATCGGCGAGATCAATCTGGACCCCGCGGGGTCCGTCGACAAATACAATAAGCACAACATGTTCGGCAACGACGGGATCAACATCGACACGGGCGACGTCGCGAAGATAGATATGGTGATCGCGGCGAATCTGACGTTCACGATCAATTCCACGGCCGCCGGTGCGTTCTATGTGTATGAAGACGGCTTCGACAAGAAAGGCCGGCGCGCTCAGATTCAGGTCGCGAAAGTGTCGGTCAAGGCCAACTCGACCGCGCTGTTGCAGAACGTATGCCTCTCCGAAACAGGGGACTATTACGTGGCGATGGTCGCAAAGAACGTCAAAAAAAACGGATTGGAAGGTTTCTACAACGTTAATGTCAGCAAATGCACGTTCTTCTACGACGCCGATGATGGCGACAACAATGCGGCTTCCATCGGAAAAGTGATCACCGTGGGACGCGACACGACGTCCATCGTCCTCGACAGTTATCCGATGATCGACAGTGAGATGTTCGACAACTACGTCGGCGTCGGCGACGCCATCGACTACGCCAGGCTCAATCTTGCTTCAAGCGCATACCTGAGCTTCAGCCTGAAGTCCGACGGCGCAGCGAAATTCACGATCTGGAAACAGGATGTCGGCGGCAAGCTGACGAAGGTCGGCGGCGTTACGACCTTGAACGCGAAGAACGGGTTCAAGGCGACAACCAAGATGCAGTTCCTTGACAAGAGCAAGTACAAATACTACATTTCCATGGAGTCCGCTGATGCAGCCAAAGGCGGAAGTGCCTACTACAACATTGAGCTCAAAGGCAACTCGAAGTTCTTCGATAGCGCGGACAACGGGAAGAACAATACTCTGTACGACAAGAAAGCCAAGTCGTTCCACATTGAGGACGGCAGTCACCACTTCGAGACCACGAGCATCGACAGCGGGACAACGGAAGTCCTGCTGGACAGCAACCCGATTGGGACCGATGGCTACGGCAACTTCGTCGGCTACGGGGATGCCGTGGACTATGCGAAGATCGAACTCACTGGCAATGGAGACCTGAGCTTCGAACTCAAGGCGACCGGCGATGCGACGTTCGTTGTCTACAGAAAAGGCCGGGACAAGAAAGGAAACGAGACGCTGGATGTTCTCCAGACGACCAAGCTTGCGCTTGCCAAAAATACAAACTCGGTCGCCATGTCCACGAACATGCTTGAGGATCTCGATGCCGGAGAGTATTACATCTCCATGACCGCGAAGAACACGAAACCCAACGACAAGGGCTGTGTGTACTACAACGTCACGGCGGTGTTCAACTCTGCTGTCGCGGACGCGCAACTCGACAGCGCGCTCGCCGCCGCCGGATTCGCCTCGGGACTCGAATCCCTTCAGGGGGACAAGTCCGCCTGGCAGTCCCTCACCACCCTGGCGTAATCCTCATCACAACAAAAAAACACAACATCAGCCCGCCGACTCTGCAAGGAGTCCGCGGGCTGAGTTTTTCCAGAGACATAGTTTCCGCGAAACGGAGGGGGGCTGGCTTAGCAGGATAGAGTTTCCCTGCTGGAGCAGCAATTGCTTCTCACTGTCTTAACGATTTATCCATTGTTTCGCCATGTAAGGCACTCCCGCAGCAAAAGAATAACTAAGAATAATAAAGATGGATGATTCCGCGATTTCGGGCTTGAATTTCTTGGGATAGAGGCTAAGTTATCTTTATAAACTTTTTTGCGTTGCGAAATCCCTGCTTTTGCGCTCGTTTTTGCCATTGTTTCGTAAAACATCAACGTGAGGCCATTATGCTTTCGTTCGATCACACAGCATGTCTTCATGTCTTTTCAGCCGGAAGTCCGTTCATCCGGCAGGGATTCCGCATACCCGGCGCAAACCGTTCTTACCGCCCCACATCTTCTATTCCGCTTCGGGGGCTTTTCCTTGCCCGAATCACGGGCATCCCATTTCCCACGGTTTATTTCAAAATACGATAACATACCAGAAAGGGCAGCCTCAGAATGGCTTACATCATCTCCAGCGGCAAAACCAGCAGTGGCGGCACTCTTGAAAACAATTCCATGACTGTGCTCAACGGCGGCACGGTAAACGACCTCACGCTTGATTCCGGCGGATATTTGGATGTATCTTCCGGCGGCACGGCAAGCAAAACTACCGCCAACTATTGGGGCGACCTCATCGTCGAGTCCGGGGGAACGGCAATAGACACCATCATCAACTCATTCGGTTATGTTGGTGTTGCATCCAAGGGTACAGCAACCCGCACGGTCATCAACTCCGGCGGATCATTAAGGGTTGTCATCGACGGCATAGCGAACAGCACTACGATCAACTCCGGGGGTTCGTATGAAAACCTCGGCTCTGCCAATAATACCACGATCAATTCCGGCGGACGGATGATTGTTTCCATGGGCATAGCGAACAGCACCACGATCAACTCCGGCGGATGCATTTATGTCTACTCAGGGGGCACAGCCACGAACTTGACGGTTTCCCGGGGCGGACAAATGGCGCTAACTATTGCGCCGGACACCTATATTTCCGGCACATCCGACGGTTCTGCTTTTGAATACAAAGACGGATTGCTTTCCGACGCAACCGTGACATCCGTGACGTTCAGTTGTGCTTTAGGCGGTGTTGTCAGCAATGCCACTATCTCCTCTCAAGGCACGCTCAATCTTTTTTACAGAGGCAGCGCGACAAATACAACTGTCGAATCAGGAGGCATGCTGCTTATCTACTCCAGCAGCACGGTCAACCAGGTGACGGTCAACGGTGGACTCACGGTAATATATGGAAAAGCATCGGCGAATGACATAACTGTCACCGGGGGCAGTTTCATTGTCAGTTCAGGCGCAACTGCTACGAATATCGGCTGGACTCCGTTTATGGGCGACATAACCATTAAGGATGGAGCTGTAGTCACCTACTCAAACAAGATTCAGGGGGTCTTTCTCGGCCAGGGCAGCAGATTGATTTCCAGTTCCATTGAGATGGATTCCTTCGTGCTCCGCAATTATGAATCTATGTATGTCATGGACAAAGGGGTGGCGAACGACATCACTCTCACCATTGCACAAATGCATGTCATGCCCGGTGGCGTGGCGGGCAACCCCGTGATCAGCTCCGGGGGCACCCTGTATGTCTCCTCCGGCGGCACAGCTACGGGGGTCGACTGGACTCCGTGCGAGGGGAAAGTCTACGTTCAGGAAGGAGGCAGCGCGACTTTTATCAGCCAGTATTCCGGCGTTTATTACGGTTCCAACTCCCATTTGCTTTCCCATGCCGTGACAATCAGCTCCATGACTGTCGGCAGCGGCGCAATCATGTATATCATGTCCGGCGGCACGGCTGTTGGAAACACGGTCTCCGGAAGCTGCAACGTCATTGTCAGCAGCTGCGGCACTGCCGAGAACACCCTGGTAAAAGCCTCAGGTTTGATAACAGTATACAGCGGCGGCATAGCGAACAGAACCTCGATTGGATCCCGTGGGAATCTTTACGTCTCCGCAGGTGGCACGGCGACCAATACGACTGTCGACAATGCTGTTGCCGATTTCATACTCTTATCCGGTGGCTCTGCCGATCATACTACGGTAAATCGGGGGAGGTTGATAGTTTCGGGCACGGCAAATGATATTAAACTCAACCCTGATGGATCGACAGACACCGAAGGCTGGACCGGGGTGGCATATTTTGATGTCGGTTATGGCGGGGTCGCCAGCAATATCGATGTCGGAAGATGCAGTTTCCTGGAGATTTATTCGGGCGGCACTGCCTACAATACTTACGTTCACAATTCTGATAATGGCTGCAATTATGGAGTTGAAGTCCTTCCCGGCGGTACGGCATCGAAAACCTCGGTCGGATCCGGCGGCAGCATGCGTGTTCGATCCGGAGGTGTTGCGGAAGACGCAATCATTTCCGGTTCTTTCATCGTTGAAGGGACCCTGAATTCAGCTGCCATAGAGTATGGATGGACAGACATTTACACGGGTGGTGTAGCAAACGACATTACAATTTCCCGTACCAATTGTCTCTGCCAGGCCGGCACTGTGAATCGTGCTGTCGTTAATCAGGGCGGCAGCCTTACGGTCCGCGGTTTATTAGGCAATTCCTCTGCCACTGGCCAGATCAATCATATAACGGTCAACTCAGGTGGTGTCATTCGGGTCTCTTACAGTGGCTGGGCCAGAAATATCACGGTCAACAGCAAAGGCAGTCTCATAGTCAATTCTGATGGTACGATAACCGGACAGATAACGTTCACAGACGGGGCGATCGTTTCTGCGTACGAAGGTTCGATCCTTGATTTTGACATTTCCGAACTTGATCCTGACGCGACGGTCCGCGTGAACAACCTGTCCCGAATCAAAGGTGCGCTCCGCTATACGCTGACGGTTTCCGACACCCAGGCAAACGGCGTCTATTCGCTTGCCTACGGCGCCGGGAGTTTCAATTCGACGATAACCGTGATGAATACCTCCGGATCGGAGCTCGGCGTGCTCACGGTCGGGGAGACGGCAACGATCAACGGAAACTCCTACACACTGAACCGGAATAGCGGCAAACTGACGCTTTCCGTCAATGTCGAAACGGACGAAACGAACGATCCCGTCGAGCCGATCGTCATTAACTCGGGAGACGATTTCCTCCTCGCCCATGCGATGCCGGAGGCGGAATACATGTACGGCTGCACTCCGACGGCCATCGGCATGCTCCTCGGGTATTACGATCTCTATGGATACGAGGACAGGGGGTTCTCGAACTTGATCGAGGGTGATGTGGACTTGAAGTCGCGCGGGACAGACGGGAACCCTTACGACATGGATGCGTTCGACACCGTGCTCGGTCGGGCAATCGCGTCGGAAGAATACGTATTCCGGTTCCATTCCCGCAACGGCAAGGAGACCACACCCGATCAGGAACTGGAATACGCGTTCAAGGAAGACGGAAAGACACTGGACACCGGCATCTGGAACTGCATCGCCGACTACCTCGGGACGGGACAGTATTGGCGTGGCAACGACAACTTCTCCACCACGACTACGTTCTCTTCCCTGAAAAACCTTTACCGTAATGATAGCGACATCACGATCGACAGCGATTCCGCCTCGCGTACCATTCGGTATATCGAGCATTCCATGTTATACGGACTTGACCTGTATGTGCAGTCCCGCGGCTATAGCCTGGATGATTCCCGTACGGGAACCTATGATGTCGATGTCAATGGAGGCAGTTTCTCGTTTGCTCATTACATAAGTGAAATCGATGCCGGTCGCCCTGTCATGATTTCCATAGATGATCACTCCATGGTCGGGTACGGATACAATGCGGAGACGATGGAAATCATTTTCGACGACTGTTACGAATCCGGTCAACGGATGGTCTGGGACGGCACATACTTGTTTTCCGGCGAAGAACGCAAGCTTCAGTCCATCACCGTCATCGTGCTTGACGAAGCCAGCGGCGATCCCGGCCCGAAGAAACCGATCGTTTCCGCGGATATTACCGAGCCTACGAACCAGGACGTGCTTGTCTCCGCCACATTCGGAAAAACGTCGACAGTCCGGGAATACAGCAAGGACGGCGAGACCTGGTACAATTATACCGGGCCCGTCAAGTTTGAGGAGAACGGCACCGTCTACTTCCGCGGGAAGGATGAGGAAGGCGTCTTGTCCAAGATTGCCGCCTATACGGTTTCCAACATCGACAAGACCGCCCCGGACAAGCCGGTTGTCTCTGCCGTTGTCACCACGCCCACGAACGGCGACGTACTCGTTTCCGCAACATTCAGCGAGGATTCAGTTGTCAGGGAATACAGCCTCGACAATGGCAAGACTTGGAACCAATACATCGGGAGCGTGTGGTTCGAGGAGAATGGGACCATCTGTTTCCGCGCTGCGGATGCGGTCGGAAACGTTTCCGACGTGACTTTATACACAGTCTCCAACATTGACAAGACCGCCCCGGACAAGCCGGTTGCCTCTGCCGATATCACCGCGCCCACGAACGCCAACGTGCTCGTTTCCGCAACATTCAGCGAGGATTCAGTTGTCAGGGAATACAGCCTCGACAATGGCAAGACCTGGACCGCCTATACGGAAGCCATCACATTCACGGAAAACGGCACGGTTTGCTTCCGCGCGAAAGATGCTGTCGGCAATCAGTCGGAAATCACCCGTTTGGAGGTGACAAACATCGAAAACTGCATAGTCCTCAGGCCGTCTGCCTCCGCCGATGTGGTGGATCCGACGAACGGCAACGTGCTTGTTTCCGCCGTGTTCAGCGAGAATTCTGTGGTAAAGGAATACAGTCTCGACGGGACAAACTGGCAGGCATACACAACCGCCATTCTGTTCACGGCGAACGGCACGGCATATTTCCGCGGCACGGATGCCGAGGGCAATCAGTCCGACATCACGCGGTACTACGTGACGAATATCGACCGGACACCGCCCGCCAAGCCGTCCCCCTGCGCGAACATCACGACGCCAACGAACGGAGATGTGCTCGTTTCCGCTGCGTTCAGCCAGGATTCCACGGTCCGGCAATACAGTCTCGACAACACAAATTGGAGTACCTACTCCTCCTCCATTCGAGTCTCGGAAAACGGCTCGATATTCTTCCGCGGCATGGATGCGGCCGGAAACGTTTCGGAAACCGCCGAATGCAAAGTGACGAACATCGACAGGACTCCGCCTGCCAAGCCGACTGCTTCCGCCAGCGTCACGACTGCGACCAGCAACGATGTGTCCGTAATGGCGAAGTTCAGCAAGGATTCCGTCACGAAAGAATACAGCCTCGACGGCAAAACGTGGCTCGCCTATACATCGGCAGTCCTGTTCGTGGAAAACGGCACGGTGTTTTTCCGCGGCACGGACAAGGCTGGAAACCGCTCTGAGATCACCCGGTTCGACGTAACGAACATCGATAAATCCATGCTGGACGACGGGCGGAACAACTTCTTGTACGACAAGAAAAAAGAGCCGAAACGCAATCCGGACTCCAATTTCAGCTCGTATGCGCTTCAGGATGGCGTTTCGGCAATCATGCTGGATGAGGAGGGCTCTGTCTCGGACGAAACCATGCACAATTTCGTCGGCATCGGCGACGAAGCGGATTTCGCGAAAATCACGCTGGAGAATGCTGCGAAACTGGTTTTCTCTCTCTCCGCCACGGATGCCGTGACGTTCACCGTATGGCATCTGGCCGAGGGAAAGGACAAGAACGGCGGCACCACGTACTCACAGAAGTCCCTGCAGTCGACTCCGCTGAAGAAAGCCAAAGACGGCACGGACTACGCCGCGCAGACAAAGCCCCTCCTGCTTGATGCCGGCGAATACTACATTTCCGCGCAGTCTGCCAACAAAAAGAACGGCTATGCGTTCTACAATGTCGAACTCAGCCCGGACAGCGAATTCTTCATCAACGGCGACAAATCCGACGACTGGACGGACCTTAAAGACTCCGGAGAGAACAGCAGTGAATACAGTATAATCGGCACGCTGAACGAGGGTTCCGGCTGCATCCTCGACGGATGGGTCGGATTCGGTGATTCGGTCGACTATGCGAAGTTTTCGCTTGATAGTTCAGCGAAACTCAGTTTCAAGCTCAACGCCACGAATGCGACAAAGTTCACGGTCTATACCCTTTCGAAAGACAAGATGGGCATTTGGAGTCTGAAATCGCTCCAGACCACAACGCTTACGAAAAACAAGACGACCGACGACTATGCAGCGACCACGAAAGCGCTGGTGATGGAGGCTGGCGACTATTACATTGCCATGCAGTCCACGAATGCGGCAAAGGGCGGCAGCGCATACTATGGCGCGTTTGTCAACGAGGCTGCTGCAGTGTTCTTCGTCGATCACGACGACGGCGCAAACGACTGGGTGTACGACAAGAAGGGGGACCCGATGTTCAACTCGGACGAAAACTTTGTCACGACGGAAATCACTGCGGGAACGAAGGAAGTTCTGCTGGACAAAGACGGCGTCAGCATCGCCGGATGGAGCAACTTTGTCGGCTATGAAGATCCGGTTGATTATGCAAAGATCACGCTTTCCGCAGACGCGGAGCTGAGCTTCAGCATTCTTGCTTTAGATGCGTCCAAGTTCGCGGTCTACAGCTTAACCGAGAAGAAAGGCAAGTACACGCTGAAAGCACTCCAGACGACCACGCTCAAGAAAGCCAAAGGCGCCACGGAATATAAGGCGACGACAAAAGCGCTTTCCCTGGCATCCGGCGAGTATTACATCTCCATGAAGTCCACGAATGCGAAGAAAGGAGGAGCTGCGTATTACAACGTGTCGCTCAACACGGCAGACTGTTCCGGTCTCCCCGATGGTGGAATCGTGCAGGAAACGATCATGGATGCGCAGGTCGCCTCTTCTCTCGCCATGTCGGAGACGGACAGCCTCGCCAGCACGGACGCCCTGAGCTTCGGCGGGTACGACGCGGATCTCCTCGCATCTGCGTCCGCTCTCACCAACCTGGACGACAAATCCGCCTGGCGGAACATCGGACAGTTGGCATAAAACGTTCAAGTCGAAAACGATAACACCTGTGCATCCGGCTCCTGCAAGGAGCCGGATGTCGGGTATATTGAACCGACTTTTTTCATCATTCCCGATTTCCGGTTCTAGGAAAGCTGAACAGTGTTTTCCGCAAAACTTGTTTTGACGAAAACGCTATAGCGTAGCTAAATACTCGGTTCATACAAGCGGTCAAATTGTATATTTAAAGTATAAATTGTTGTTGCGTTTCTCATGCTATAAAAAAAAGGAGTGGCTTAGCTTGTTTCACCACTCCAAGTAAAAGCCATTACTAACAGCTATCGTGCGCTCAACCGTGCCTTCGGTCTGGACGGTCGCCCCGCCGCGATCTTCGCCTAAACCACGCTCGTCTCCTCGTTCTGAAGATGTAGGCCCGCCAGAAAGAAAGTCACGCCCGGAACGGAGAGAGCCTGACACGAACCCGATGCACTCGTGCCAGTGAGCCCGGCATCCCGGAGGTCGAAGGAGTTTAAGCCTTCCCTCCGGCGTTTTTTTATAACCGAACGGAGGAAAAAGATGAACATTTTGAACGAAACCGAACACAAAACAATAAACGAATGGAAGCGCGGCATCAGTACGTCCGCCACATTCCAGACGCTCCCGAACGAGGACGCTACGAACATCGCCGAATGGACGGGCGGCATCCTGAATGCTCTCGACGCCTTCGGCTCCGAACACTTCGTAGTCGCCTGCATCGGTATGCTCAAGGCCGGGAAATCCACGCTCATTAACCTGCTCGCGCGAAACAAGGGCGCTTCGCCAACGGGCTTCGGTTTCGATACCACGCTTCGCCCAGTCTTAATAACCAGCTCAACGGAGCCTCACGGAACGATCAAAGTCTGGCTCCCGAACACGCCGGAACAGAAGCTGACGAAGGCAAGCCTAAACGAGGTCTTCCTCTGCTTGCGCAAGGTCAAGAAGCCGGAAGAGGTCAAGGGCGCGAGCTGCCACGCGTATCCACTGACTCCGGCAAACCTGGAGAACGCACTTTGCAAGGCTGTGTTGGAGGCCGACAACAACATGCTCCCGTGCGAGCCGGTCGTGGTCGTGGTGAAGGTACCGCCCAACAAGGATTCGCCATTGTCCTCGGAGATCGTCCTGCTGGATACGCCCGGTCTGGATTCGGGCCTGTCGAACTGGACGAAGGAATCGTCCGAGCGGTATTCCAGGATCATCGAGAACAGCGATCCGCTGCTCTTCCTGCAAAGCAGCGTCGCCCCCTTGAACCGGAACGCCGCAGCCATCCTCCGAGACATCCATGCGAAGAGCCCAAACACGCCCGTATGGCTCGTTCAGAACGAAATGTGCGCGAAACCGTGGCTCCCGCTGGAACGGATCACCGAAGAAAACACAAAACAGCGCACGCAGGCGGCGCGGATGTTCAACACGGTCAGCCACGCGTTCAAACAGGTCTACGCTAACCTCGGCAAAGCCGACAGCGCCGTCTTCGATGATACGCTCGGCGGCAAGCTGAAGAAGGAGCTGCTGAACGAATCGCAGTTCGCATCCGTGGAGGCCAACATCAAGGACGACCTGATCCGCAACATCGGCCCCATCCGCCGCCAGAACTGCATCGACGCCGTGAAACGTGAAACCCAGGCCATGCAGGACGGTCTTACCGAGATCGCCAGGAAGCTGGATGATCGGATCCGGGAGACGAAGAGCCGCATGGGTGCGATCGTCCGCTTCAAGTCGCAGTTCCGGGACTACATGCTGACCACTCCCCGCGACGACAGCAATCCGGCAGTCGATGAGGTCAGGATGGTATCGAACGGGCACTTCAATCCGGTGAAATATCTGCGCGCGCTCCATTACTGCCACGACTTCGAGTTCAACGGGGCCGTTTTTTCGGCTGCGAAGCTCCAGAAGCTCATCACCTTGCAGCGCGATGACCTCGTAAGGCAGATGAAGGACGACATCCGGGCGATCACCACAGATGATTTCGTGCTCGCGCTTCGCAGGAACGGCGAGCGGAGAAACAACATCTGCAAGTACGTCCACGAGTCTTTCCGGGAATTCGCGCTGCGGATGCTGAAGGATGACGGCATCAAGTTCGAGCCGTGCTTCCCCGTGGAAGAGGCCGGGGCAATGATCCGGTCGGTAGTCGAGCGGCTGCAGCTGCCCGGTTTGCAGGACAGCTTCTTCGTCAACGTTGACGAAGTGGCGGGGAAGGCAACGGTCTCGGTGAAAAAGCTCGACTGCTGGAAAAATCTGGTCTGGGAGTTCCGGAAGCGCGACACCGTCGAAGCGCAACAGGTGTTCGGTGACTATTTCGTTGCCGCCACCGAGAGCGGCCCCTTCGCGGAAATGATCGAGGCCATCAGTGAGAAGATCCGGGAAGCAGCAGCCGTCTGGATGAACAAAACCGCCTTCGATGCGCTCCGGGATGAGTTCATCAAGCAAGTGGACATCGAACTTGAGATACGGCTATCAAGTGAAAAGACATCCATGAGCATGATTATGCAGGATATTTCAACGGTTAAATCATTTGTTGAGAAATGTTGTAAACTTAATGATAGGATGAAGAGATTCTAATCTGAAAGATCTTTGGAGTGGTTAATTGAACAGGACCACTCCTTTTTTTAAATCATGTTTAAGCAAACGAAATATTATACTTTAAATATATATTTTGCCTAATGAATAAGTGCATAGTTGCGCCACCTTGATCCTCTTCAAAATAACTTCAGCGTATCATCATTTTTTGTAAATAGAATTGATATTTAGCTCCGCTATATGCTTTTTTGTGGATTACTTTTGTTTTGTTTCCTTAGAAGATGATTCCGGTATAATATGATATTATTCATTGATAAGCAGCATATTCTATAATCGATTATTCCGGAAAGGTAGAAAGGGCAATGCTCGATATTCTTATATGGGAACCTACT